>Ga0315912_10000472_pt1 | contig 75881 bp, 58 predicted proteins | sample VfabasoilMG_FD_204469 | JGI IMG/M metagenome (GOLD analysis project Ga0315912, IMG submission 204469) | Garden soil microbial communities collected in Santa Monica, California, United States - V. faba soil | ecosystem: Environmental > Terrestrial > Soil > Garden | place: USA: California... | reverse complement strand
AATGCCGGTCGGTGCGCTCCATCATGGGCGCAACCGACAGGCTGAACGACTCGGTCATCCGAGCAGTTTACTAGCCTCCGCCCGGCACGAGCGCCGAGTAGGCCCGGTCGAAGAGCTCGAGCTTCTCGGCCGGGATCACCCAGACGGGGTTGGTGCCGATGCGATCTCCGAGCTCCATCGTCTGGAACTCGTCGGAGCCCGTGTAGGCCGGCCACTCGGGCAACGGGACGCCTTGCCACCGGTCCATGCCCTCGGGCGAGCCGGTCTCGGCGAAATTTATCCAGTAGCTTGCCATGATCTGGGCGAGCCGCCGGTCACCCTCGGTCCAGGCCTGCAGCCCACCCATCGTATTGAAGACATATTGGATCTCGGAGCCGTGGGTCGAGCCGCGCTGCTCCTGGGTACTTGTCGCCGGCGGGACGCGAGTGAACTCATAGACGTGTGCAGTCCTGCCGATCGCGGTCTGCCGCGCCGCAAGCAACCTCATCTGCCAGGCCATCTCGTCGCCGAGAGCCGTGACGAAGGAAGAGATCGCGAGCGGGTTCGTTCCGGACGGATAGAGACGCAGGAATGCGTCGGCCAGCGCGCCGAAGCGAGCACCGATGGCGGCTTCGTACTCGCCGAAGGTGCGAACGTTCGAGCGCTCAGCCAGCACACTGCCCTCCTCCCGATTCGAGCCGACGATGACGTCGACGGGATTCTGCCGGCCGGCCGCGAAACGCGCCGAGAGATCCTCGGGGATCAGCTTGCCGTCGACAATGATCCTGGGCTCGGGCAGCACGCCGAGCAGCTGATCGACGGGCAGCGCGCGGAGATCGGCGAGCGTCGGCGTGCCGAATCGGGCAGTCTGTGCAGTGCCGACCTGCTCGGCTTCGGCCAGGGTCTGCATCGGCGCCATGCCCATGCCCATCCAGCTGCCGCTTTGCAACGCTGCGCGGCGGAACAGCCCCTCGGCCTCGGGCGAGCCGATCAGCGCTGCCGTCATGACGGCGCCGTACGAGCCCGAAAATACCGTGACATTGTCGGGATCGCCGCCGAAGGCCGAAATGTTCGTCTTGACCCAGTTCAGAGCCGTGATCGCATCCATGAGCCCATAGTTGCCCGAGCTCCCGCCTTCGGCGGTCAGCAGCGGATGGGCCAGAAAACCGAACGCGCCGAGGCGATAGTTGAAGGTCACGACCACGATGCCGCGGCTCGCCAGAACCTCGCCGATGTAGCGTGGATCCGAACCCGCGCCGCGCAGCAGCTGATCGCCCTGAATCCAGACCATGACGGGCCGCTGCGCCGTCTCGCTCTCGGCTCCGCTCCAGACGTTGAGATAGAGGCAATCCTCGTTGGTCGAGACGGTTCCGGGCGGGATGAAGGCAACCGGCGCCCCGCCGACGCCACCACCATTGGCGGGCTGCCCGGTGAATGCGCCGCCGACAGCCTGGCCCGGCGTCACGCCCGTGGTCAGCGGCTGCACGCACTGCGCGCCATAGGCCTCGGCCCTGAAGCGTCGCGCCATCCGGGGAGGCTGCGGCGCGCGCCAGCGGTTCTCGCCAATCGGCGGCGCGGCGTAGGGAATGCCGAGAAACGCGACGACGTTTTCATTGACGTCCGATCGCAGGCCCGAGATCTGGCCGGCCGGCACCTCGACTTCGTCGGGCATTTCGGCGCGGGCAGCAACCACGGCGCCGACCAGTGCGACGCCCGCCAGAACACGGAGACTCCTGCTCATTATTTTCCCCTCGGTCGATCGTGCCGACTTTGTACGCAGTGTACCGAGGGAGCCGTCCCGGCGCACGACCCGTCGCTGCCGGCCGCGATCAATAGACCGTCTCGACGGCCTCCAGCGACTGCACGGCATCCGCGGGGCTCATCGGCAGCGCCGCATCATCCTTGTCCGGCGTTGCGAGCTCGAAACGGATGGGTACCGACAAGGTCCGCAGTTGCGGCTCGCCGCCGATCGCGCCCGTCACGGCAACGCGCAGATACTGCGTTTCGGCGACCAGCGGCAGGACGGTGACGACGATCGTGACCGGCAGATCCGGCCTGAGAGTGCCGAGCGCGGTTTCGGCCGCGGGCTCAATCAGCGGCAGCGGATCGTCGACGCCCAGCGTCAGCAGCCCGCCCGCAAGCTCGAGCTCGGTCGTGATCGTCAGCACGATTTCGAGCGGCTGGCCGACGATCGGCTCCTGTGCTTGCTCGACGGCGATGTCGATGGGTGCCGTCGGCTTCGACCTGAACACTCCGGGCGCAGGCTCCTCGGCACCCTGGGCGGCGAACAGGGGGCTCGCGACGAGCCACAGCGCGACGGCAGGCAGCGAATTGCGCAGCGTCATGGTTGCGTCACCCGGACATCGAAACAGGTGTTCCCGATCGGCGGAAATTCCGCATCGTCGGTGTCGTTGGTGTTGGACCATTCATAGATCTCGAGCACGTAGTCGTCCACCGGGGACGGTATCGTCGCCGTCTCGACACAGCTCGACGGCACGCCGCCACCGGTTGCATTCGCCTGGCAGGCGACGCTGGGCGCGGCGGTCGAGCCCGAGACCAATCGCCCGCGATGCAGCAGGAAGTCGGGGTCCGAGAATTCGCCGGCGGGAATCGACGTCGCCGTCATCGTGATCGTGACCGTGCTCGCGATCGACGAGCTGAAGCGCAGGAAGCGACGCGAGCCGAGCTTGTTGACCGCACCCGTGGGGCCCGTGCCGAACTCGTTGATGCTGCAGAGGTTGACCGCCGGGCCGTTGAGCGTGATCGGCGAGTAAACCGGAAGGACGTGCGCCGAACCCGCCGAGTTTGTTTGGCCGGCGCCGTAGTGGTCGCCTATGGGCGAGATGGCTTGCGCCGTCGTCAGCTGATCGAGCACAACCTGATCGCCGGGACGCGCGGTCTTGATCGCGCTCCAGAACGGGAAGATCGTTGGCAGCGCCTTGCTAGCCGGAATCGCATTCCTGAGGGCGGTCCAGACCTCTGCGAACGGGTAGGCAACGGTGTCGCTGCCGTCGACGACGTTGTCCACGAGGTCGTAGAAGAGCTCCCAGACCGATTGCTCGGAATACCAGCCGGGCGCCGGGTTCGCGAACGGAGCCGGGGGCCGCTCCATGTTGAAGCCCGTCGCGCCCTGTTGCCGCGTGCCGCCGGCATCGCGATAGTTGGGATTGCCGAGCGCGAGGCCCGAGAACGCCGTCGGCCAGCCTTCCGAGAAGGCGACGCGCGGATCGAGGCGGTCGCCGCGCCCATGCGGCCCACCGAGGTTCTCGCCGCGACCAAAACGGTGCTCCAGGTAGTGGCCGAACTCATGCATGACGACGTGCTCGTCGTATTCGTCGCTGTCCTGGTTCTCCTCGCCGAGGAGGTAGATGCCGTTGGCCGAGGCGCTGGAGCCGTAGAAGCTCGTGCCGAGCTCGCCCGTCATCGGATTCGGACTGCCATCGGCACCGAAGGAGCCGATGTTGTCGGGGCTCCAGTGGATATTGAGCTGCGGAAACACGATGGTCGGATCAGCCGCGATGACATAAGACGCTGCCGTATAGATCGTGTCGAGTATCGCGAACGGCGCAGCAGCACGTTGCGCGCCATAGCCCGTCCCCGTCCAGCCCGAAGGCGCGTGCAGGTTGCGCACGCTGTTCACGTCTCCACTCGTGAGCGGCGAGCCGTCAAGGCTGTATTGCCTGTTGTTGTTCGTGTTGTCCAGGACGTTGAAGCTCCAGCCCGGCGGGCCGCCTTGCACCGACCAGGCCAATGCCCGAATGAAGCCGATGCGATTGGCGGGCACGGTGATGCTGTAATTGCCGTCGAGATCGGTATTCGTCGTGCTGAGCGGGTTCGCCCCTTCCACGAACTGCACCCCCACGCGCCGCGCTGGACGGGGCTGCGTCTGCGCGTAATCGAGTCCGCCGGTAGTCGGACTGTGGGGCACGTAGTCGTAAGTGATCTTCCCGGAAATGGTGACCGTCGGGCCCGCCGGCGGTGGGGGTGATGCGGCGGGAAACTCGGCTCTGTCCTCACCGCTGCCGCCGCAGGCGGCCGTCAGGCCGGCCACGACGACCGCAGCGATGACGCGCAAGGCGTTTTGCACACGGCTGGCGGACAACAGAACCCCCCGGGGTTCAACGGTAATTAGCGGAACTATACAATTCCGGCGTCTGCCGGGCACGCAGGCACTGTGCGAATTGCGACCTTGATCCGGTCGCGGTCACGGCTGCCTGCTAGACTCGGCGCGCTATATTATGTCCGGGGAGACCTGCCTCGATGTCCCGCAAGGCCATTCTCGTGACCGGCGGCGCCGGCTATATCGGCTCGCATGTGGCACGACAACTCGCCGAGGCCGGCGAAAAGGTCGTCGTCCTCGACGACTTGTCCACAGGCTTCCGCCAGGCCGTCCTGCAGGGCGATCTGGTCGTCGGCAATACCGGCGATCCGGCATGCCTCGAAAAGCTCTTTGGGCAGTACCCCATAGACACCGTCATGCACTTCGCGGCGCACACGATCGTGCCCGAATCGGTCGCCGACCCGCTCAAGTACTACCGCAACAACACCGCCGCGAGCCGGACGCTGCTCGAATGGAGCCTGCGGGCAGACGTCCGCCATTTCGTTTTCTCGTCTACCGCGGCCGTGTACGGAATTCCCGCAGGAGGAGTTGCCGCCGAAGACACGCCGACCGCGCCGATCAATCCCTACGGGACCTCGAAGCTCATGACCGAGTTCATGCTGCGCGACGTCGCCGCAGTGAATCCGCTCCGCTATGTCGCGCTCCGCTATTTCAATGTGGCGGGCTCCGACCCGGATTGCCGCATCGGCCAGTCGACGCCGAAGGCAACACTGCTGACGAAGGTCGCCTGCGAGGTGGCCGTCGGCAAGCGCGAAGAGCTCCTGATTTTCGGCACGGACTACGACACACCCGACGGCACAGGTGTCCGCGACTACATCCACGTCGAGGACCTCGCCTCGGCCCATCTCGCCGCGCTCGAGTACCTGCGCAAGGGCGGCGAGTCGACGACGCTGAACGCCGGCTACGGTCACGGCTACAGCGTGCGCGAGGTCATCGCGATGGTCGAGAAGGTCGCGGGCAGGAAGCTCAAGGTCCGCGAGGTCGAGCGCCGCGCGGGGGATCCGCCGTCGCTGGTCGCGGCCGTCGGCAAGATCCGGCGGACGCTCGCGTGGACACCGCGCTACGACGATCTCGAAGCAATCTGCGCGAGCTCGCTCGCCTGGGAACGTGAGCTCGCCACCGGCCGCTGGCAGCACAAGTCCCCGGCCCGCACGGGCACCTGAGGGAGAGCGAGCGCTTGCGTTTCCGACGCCCAAGAACGCTGCTCGGCCTGACGCTCGTCGCTCTCGGGCTCGTGACGCTGCCGCTGCTCATTGGTGCCGGCAACGCGATGCTCAATCTCAACGAGCTCATGGAACAGAGCCGCATCGCGGTGCGCGCGAGCGAGGACTGGAGGGCCGAGAACCAGCGAATCCAGCGGGCGCTGACGAATATGCGGCGCTATGCCCTGCAGTACATTCTCCTGGGCCGCCCCGAGGACTATCGCGGGTTCTACGAGGAGCAGCAGAGCGATCTCGCCGACGGCCTGAGCACGCTCGCCCGCCTCGAACATCCGGAGAATGTCGACGCCGACATTACCCGCATGCGGACCGCGCTCGGCGTGCTCGAGCGGATGCTTGCCGACCCGTCGACGGCCGAAGCGCTGGTCGAGCAGGAGGTCGCCGAGATGGTGGCGGTCGCGGCCTCGATCGAGGACAGCATGCTCATCGCGATGGCGAGCCGCATGGATCAGATCGAGCAGGATGTGCGCGCCGCCCAGCGCTCGCTGCTCTGGCAGGCGGCGGCGCTGATTCCGGGCACCGTGATTCTCGTGCTGTTCTTCCTGCTGCTCGTCGGGCGGCCGATGCGGCAGATCGACCGCGCGATCCGCGAACTCGGCAAGGGCGACTACACCAACCCGATCGCGGTCTCCGGTCCGACAGACATCGAGACGCTCGGCCGCCAGCTCGAGTGGCTGCGACACCGCCTCGCCGAATCGACGGAGGAGAAGAACAAGTTCCTGCGCCACATGTCGCACGAGCTCAAGACGCCGCTCGCCAACATCCGCGAAGGCACGGAGCTCCTGCTCGACGGCTCGGTCGGCGCGCTCGACCGCCAGCAGCTCGAGGTCACGGGCATCCTGCGCGAGAACAGCGTCAAGCTGCAGCGCCTGATCGAGAATCTGCTGACCTTCAGCGCCTGGCAGGCCAAGACCGCCACGCTCGCAATTACGGAATTCGAGCTCAAGCCCTTGGTCTTCAGCGTGCTGTCCCTGCACCGGCTCGTGATCTCGAGCCGCGAGATCAAACTCCGGCTCGAGGTCGCACCGATCAAGGTGCGTGCCGACGAGGGCAAGATCCGGCTCGTGCTCGAGAATCTGGTCTCGAACGCGCTCAAGTTCACGCCGGAGAGCGGCGAGATCGCGATCCGCGCAGCGATGGAAGGCAACGATCTCGTCATTGAGGTTGCCGACTCGGGCCCGGGCGTCGCGACCGAGGACGCGCCGCGAATCTTCGAGGCGTTCTACCAGGGACGAAGGCCCCAGGGCGGACCGGTCGGTGGCACCGGCATCGGACTGTCGGTCGTGCACGAATGCGTCGTGGCACACGGTGGCACGGTCGCGCTGCTGCCCCAGTCTGCGCGCCAGGCCGCACGCGGCGAAAAACCCCTGCGCGGCGCGCATTTCGTCGTGCGCCTGCCGCTGCGGCGTGCCGACGACCGGCCGAAGCTCGTGGTGTCGAATGCTTAGGCACGCCGCTCTTCGCGCGCTCGCCATCGCCGCGCTCGTCGCGGGTGGCTGCAGCACGGGCGGCGGCCTCCTGGGAGGCGGCGGAGCGACGGACGGAGGCGCAGGCGTCAGCGGCGCGACCGCGACGGACACGCCGGGAACAGGGGCGGGCCTTGGAGTTTATCTCGACCTGATGCAGCAACTCATCACGGGCGATGCGCTGACGCGCGCGGAAGTCTTCAACGACGCCGAGCGGGACGCAGAGGTCATCGAAACGACGACGAACAAGATCCGTTATGCCCTCGCCCTGTCGGTGCCGGGCCATGCCGGCAGCGACGCCGCAGCCGCGGCTGAGCGTCTCCGGGCCTTGCTCGCCATCTCCGACCTGCTGCCCGAGGAGCGCACGCTCATCACGATCCAATTGCGTCAGGCCGAACAATTGCAGAGACTGGCAACGGTGAATGCGGATCTCACGCGTCGCATCGAGACGGCCGCAGCCGCCAACGACGCCGCGAATGCCGAAAGGTTGAGGACCGCGCTGGCCGAGAATGCGCGCCTGCAGCGCGAGCTCGAGGCCGCCACCACGATGCTCGAGGCGATCACGAACATCGAGCGCAGCATCAGCGAGAGTGAAGTCCAGCAAGGGCGAGTGCCATGATCAGTCCAATCAGAACTGAAGGGAGCCCGAGCCGCGGCCGGATCCTGCTCGTCGACGACGATCCGGGCCTGCTCAGGCTGCTGAGCATCCGGCTGCGCGCCGAGAGCTATGAGGTCGAGGCCGTCGAGAGCGCCGAAGCGGCACTCGGCGCCCTGCCCGTCTTCCGCCCCGATCTCGTGATCACGGACCTCCGGATGGAGAAGATGGACGGCATCGGGCTCCTCAAGGAGATCCACCGGCAGCGGCCTGGCCTCTGCGTCCTCCTGCTCACGGCTCACGGCACGATTCCCGACGCCGTCGCGGCAACGCAGAGCGGCGCCTTCGGATTTCTGACGAAGCCCGTCGACAAGACGGAGCTGCTCGACCACGTGGAGCGCGCCATGCGCGTCAGCGGCGGCGCGAAGTCGGACGAGCTCTGGCGACGCGAGATCGTGACTCGCAGCCCGGCGATGGAAGCGTGCCTGCAGCAGGCGAAACTTGTCGCCGGCACCGACGCGCGCGTGCTGATCACGGGCGAATCGGGAACCGGCAAGGAATTGCTGGCCAAGGCGATTCACCTCGCCAGCGCGCGGCGCGAAGGGCCATTCGTCGCGATCAATTGCAGCGCGATGGCGGAGAACCTGCTCGAGTCGGAGCTCTTCGGACATGAGAAGGGCGCCTTCACGGGCGCGCACCGAGCGCACAAGGGGCTGTTCCAGTCGGCCGACGGCGGCACGCTGCTGCTCGACGAGATTGGCGACATGCCGGTGCGGCTGCAGGTCAAGCTGCTGCGGGTGCTGCAGGAGAATCAGGTCCGGCCCGTCGGCGCCACGGAGGCCGTGACCGTCAACGTGCGTGTGATCTCGGCGACGAACCAGGACCTGAACGAGCGGATGGTCGGCGGACATTTCCGCGAGGACCTCTACTATCGCCTCAACGTCGTGCACATCCGGTTGCCGGCGCTGCGCGAGCGGCGCGAGGACGTGCCGCTGCTCGTTGAGCACTTTCTCAAGCAGACGGCGGAGGAGACAGGGGGCGAGCGGCGGGTGTACTCACCCGAGGCGCTGGAGCTCCTGGTGGCAAATCACTGGCCGGGCAATGTGCGCCAGCTCAACAACACGGTGCGGCAGAACGTGGCTCTGAGCCCCACTCGCGTGATCACCCCCGAACAGGTGCGTACCGCGCTCGGCGAGCAGGCGAATCAGCTGCCGTCGTTCTCGGAGGCGCGGGATGAGTTCACAAGGAACTACCTGACGCAGTTATTGCAGATTACGAATGGGAATGTGAGCGCGGCGGCGAGGCTGGCGAAGCGGAATCGCACCGACTTCTACAAGCTGCTGGGAAGGCATCAGCTCAACCCTGAGCATTTCAAGTAGCGATTTCGTGTCAGGCACGAAATTCCGCTCCCACGTCACTCGGCGAGCTGGGCGTCGATTCCGTATTTCTGCAAGAGATCGTAGAGCGTCGGACGAGTGATTCCGAGAACCTCGGCGGCTTTCGAGATGTTTCCGCCGCTCCGGATCAACGCCTGGCGAATTGCGTCCGTCTCGGCCTTCTGGCGCACCGCTCGAAGATTGAGCTCCGGACCTGTGCCGCCGACAGCAATCCCGAGGTCTTCGGCCGTAACGAGCTTGCCCTCGGCCATGATCACCGCAGACTTGATCCGGTTTTCCATCTCGCGAACATTCCCGGGCCAGGGATAGGTGTCGATGGCGTTTTGCGCGTCTTCGGAAAACCCCTTGAAGCTTTTCCCTTCCGCGCCAGCCATCCGCGTAAGCAGATGACGCGCCAACAGAATTCGTCCACCGTGCCGGTCGCGCACCGGCGGTATCGAGATCGTGATCTCGCTGACGCGGTAATAAAGGTCCTCGCGGAACTGGCCCGCCGCCATGGCCTCGGAGAGATTCTTGTTGGTCGCGCAGGCGATGCGGACGTCGACCGGAATCTCGCTCCGGCCGCCGACCCGCTCGATCGTGCGTTCCTGCAGAAACCGCAACAGCTTGGCCTGGAGCGGCAGCGGCATGTCTCCGATCTCGTCGAGAAACAGCGTGCCGCGGTTGGCGACCTCGATCTTGCCGGGCGTCATCTTGACGGCGCCCGTGAACGCGCCCTTCTCATGCCCGAAGAGTTCCGATTCGAGCAGCGTATCCGGGATCGCGGCGCAGTTGATCGCAATGAACGGCCCGTCCTTGCGCGGACTCAGCCTGTGCAAGGCTTTCGCAAGCAGCTCCTTGCCCGTGCCGCTCTCGCCCTGAAGTAGCGTCGTCGCGCTCGTCGGCGCGACTTTCTCGATCATCCGGCAGACCTTCAACATCGGCTCACTGACGGCGACGATGCCATCGAGCGGCGACGCGCCGACCTCGGACTGGAGCCGGCGATTCTCGGCCTCGAGCGCGTGAATGTGAAATGCCCGGCTGACGATGAGCTGCAGCGTATCGACGTCGACGGGCTTTTCGTAGAAGTCGTAGGCGCCGGAACCGACGGCCTTGACCGCATTGCCCTGGTCCCCGTGTCCCGTGACGACGACAACCTTGGTATGGGGCGCCAGGGACACGATCTCGCGCAAAGTCGCGAAGCCTTCCTCGACGCCGCTGTCGTCGGGCGGGAGCCCGAGGTCCTGCAACACCACGGGCGGCTCGTGACGCCGGAATTCCGCGATTGCGGTCGCCCGGTCGGCAGCGACGACGACGTTGTAATCCTCGAAACACCAGCGCAGCTGATTCTGGATGCCGGGATCGTCCTCGACGATCAGCAGCTTGCGCGGGCCTTCGGTCATGGCGGCGATGCTGCCACAGTCCGGGACCGTCGCGTACCCACCCGGGTCACACTACTGCCGGTAGAACGCGGCAACGCGGTCGACGACCCATGCGCGCTGCGCTTCGCTGAGCTCCGGATAGATCGGCAGAGCCAGAGTTTCCGCGGCGGCCCGCGTTGACTCGGGATAGTCCTCCGGCGTGTGACCGAGGTAGGCGAAACACTGCTGCGAATGCAGCGCGACCGGGTAGTAGATTTCGGTGCCGATGCCTTGCGTGCCGAGGTACTGCCGGAGCTCATCGCGCCGCGCACAGCGAATCACGTACTGGTTATAGATGTGCCGGCCCGGTCGGGCGGCGGGTGTCTGCACGTGTTCCGCGATTCCCGCGGCGGCAAAGCGCTCATCGTAGAAGGCCGCGTTTGCCTGCCGGCCCATCGTCCAGGCGTCGAGATGCCTGAGCTTCTCGATCAGCACCACGGCCTGGATCGCATCGAGGCGGAAGTTGCCGCCGATCACCGAATGGTAGTACTTCGGCTCGCCGCCGTGCACGCGCTTGATCCGAAGCTTGCCATCGAGGTCCGGATTGCTCGTGACGCACATGCCGGCATCGCCGAAAGCGCCGAGGTTCTTGGTCGGAAAGAACGACAGGCAGCCGATGTCGCCGAGGCTGCCGGCGCGGCGACCGCCCGCCGTTTCGGCGCCGATCGCCTGTGCCGCGTCCTCGATGACGGCGAGCCCGTGCTTGCGCGCAATGGCGAGCAACACGTCCATGTCGCTCATCTGCCCGTAGAGATGCACGGGCATCAGTGCGCGAACCCGCCCTCCCGTCTTGCGATGAATCAGCTTGCCGGCGCGTGTCTCGCACCGCGATTCGATGAATTCCGCGACGCGCTCCGGCGAGAGATTGAATGTGGCGGGATCAATGTCGCAGAACACCGGCCGCGCGTTGAGGCGGGCGATCGTGCCGGCCGTCGCGAAAAACGTGTATGGCGAGGTGATGACTTCGTCGCCAGGACCGATGTCGAGGGCCATCAGTGCGAGCAGCAGCGCGTCGGTGCCCGACGAGACGCCGATGCCGAAATCCGTGTGGGAATATTTCGCAATCTGGCGCTCGAGCTCCGCGACCGACGGCCCGAGCACGAATTGCTGGGAATCGCACAGGGTGCCGATCGCGGTTTCGATCGCCGATTTGAGCGGCGCGTACTGCGCGCGCAGATCCAGGAGAGGGACTTGCATCAACTAGACAAATGAATGAGGGCTACGCTGACAGACCTGATGCCCGGGAAACCGCCGCCGACACGCGGGACTACCCAATGGCTTCCAACAGGTTTTCGGCCTGCCAGCGAGCCCCCAAAAACGGTGGGTGGGTCGCCCTCATTTCTGATGGCCCGCAGAATAACCGGCTGGTTCGGATCCGCCAAGCCTTTTCTCCCAATCGCTCGCGGCCGTCGAGAAACTTTACAAGCGGCTAAGGATACACAACGTAACAGATTGTTTCTACTAATGTTTATTTGCTGGCATCCGAATTGCATTTAATGAGCATCGCCAGACACCAAAACGATCCTGACTATGAATAACCCAAGTACCAGCCGCACAGTCCTGTTGATCCTGAGCCTCGCCATCGCCTCCTGGGCGCCCGGCGCCATGGCCAACCTGATCCTGGCTCAGGACGCGAATGTCAGAATCGTGTCCGGCCCGACGCCGTTGAACACACTCCCGGTTACCGATTCAGCGAGTAATCCGGTCAGCTCGATCTCGGTCGGCGGCGGCCAGATCCTGCTCCACGACTACAACAACGCCCCGCTGACCGCCGATTTCAATCCCGTGCAGCCGGGCAACCAGGCTCCTTCATGGTGGACCCTCCCCGGCATCGCCTACACGACAACGACCAGCGGAATCGTGCTCGACTTCGTGAATCTCTCGGTCACCGGCTTCACGTTCAATATCGGCGCCAATCAGCCCGGTAACGCGTGGATTCGCGCCTATTACGACGACGGCAATGGCGGGTCAGGCCAGGTGACTACGCCCTGGTTCGGCGGCCTGTCGGATGTCACGACGCCGTCCTATGGCGTCTATACGACCGCCGGGACCTGCGCCCGCATCAAGAAAATCGAAATCGATCCGCCGCTCGTCTGGGGTATCGGCAACTTCGGCCTGTCGCAGCCGACAGACAACCGCTGCGCCTCGGTCCCTGAGCCGGGCACGGCAACGCTGCTCGGCCTCGGTCTGATGGCGGCAGGCTTCGGCCGGTTCCTGAACCGCAGACGGCAGGCACGCGCCGCCAGCTGACCGTTTCGGTCCTCTCAGCTCTCCAGCTCAGCGCCCGTCGATCCAGGCCAGCGCCCGGTCGATGCGCGCGAGCGTGCGCTCCCGGCCGACCAGCAGCAGGGTCGTGCCGATGCCGGGGGAAGCAGCCCGTCCCGTCAGGGCCACGCGTAACGGCTGGGCGACCTTCCCGAGCTTGAGGCCCAGCGCCCCGGCGACGGCAGCCACCGCCGCCTCGGTCGCCGCCTCCGTCCAGTCACCAAGCTCCGCGAACGCGCGACGCAGCGCCGCGAGCGCGTCGCGCGATACGGGATGCAGATGCTCCTTCGCCGACTTCTCGTCGTAGCTCTCGTACTCCTCGTAGTAGCAGTGCGCCTGCTCAGCCATCTCGAGCGTCGTCTGGCTACGCTCGCGTAGCGCGGTGACGACCGTCGCGAGCGGTGGGCCGTTCGCGGGATCGAGGCCCTGGGCGGCGAGCTGCTCGCCGAGCAGCTGTGCCACCGATTCCGCCGGCGCGGCCTGGATGTGCTGCTGATTCACCCACAGCAGCTTCGCCGTATCGAAGCGCGCAGCCGAGCGACTGACTTTGCCGAGCTCGAAAGCCGCGACCATCTCCTTGCGCGTGAAGATTTCCTTGTCGCCGTCGCCGAAACCTAGGCGCAAGAGGTAATTGACCAAGGCATCGGGCAGGAAGCCCATGCCGCGGTATTCCATGACGTTGACGGCACCATGGCGTTTCGAGAGCTTGGCGCCGTCGGGCCCATGGATCATCGGCAGATGCGCGAACACCGGCGGCTCGCGATCGAAGGCGCGGTAGAGATTCATCTGCCGCGGCGTGTTGTTCAGATGATCGTCGCCACGGATCACGTGCGTGATCTCCATGTCGATGTCGTCGACGACGACGACGAAGTTGTACGTCGGCGTGCCATCCGAGCGCGCGATGATGAGATCGTCGAGCTCGGCATTGTCGAATTCGACGCGACCCTTGACCTGGTCCTCGACGACAACCTTGCCTTCCGTCGGGCTCCGGAATCGTACGACCGGGCGCACGCCGGGCTTCGGCTCAGTCCGGGTGCGACAACGGCCGTCGTAACGGGGCTTCAGCCCCTTCGCCTGCGCCTCGGCGCGCATCGCGTCGAGCTCCGCGGGCGTGCACCAGCAGTGGTAGGCGCGACCGGCCGCGAGCAGGTCCGCGACGCGCCCAGCGTAGCGCCCGAAGCGCTGTGTTTGATAGATCGGCTCCTCGTCAGCATGGAGGTCGAGCCAGGCCATCGCCTCGAGAATCGCGTCGATCGCAGGCTGGGTCGAGCGCACGCGGTCCGTGTCCTCGATGCGAAGCAGGAATTGTCCCCCGTGATGGCGCGCAAACAGCCAGCAGTAGAGCGCCGTGCGGACGCTGCCAATATGGAGGAAGCCTGTCGGGCTCGGGGCGAATCGTGTGCGAATGGACATGGTCGATATTGTACGGCCACGCAATCCGCTAACTTAAGCGCATGGAAGACAAAAAGACGCACGACTTCATCGTGATTGGCGGCGGCATCCTCGGAATGTCCACCGCTCTGACTCTGCACCGGCGCCATCCAGACGCGAGCATCCTGGTGCTCGACAAGGAGTCGGGACCCGCGAAACACCAGACCGGCCGCAATTCCGGAGTTATCCATGCCGGTGTCTACTACAAGCCCGGCAGCCTCAAGGCCCGGTTCTGCAAGGAAGGCAACGTCGCCACGAAGGCGTTCTGCCGCGAGCACGACATCCCTTTCGACGAATGCGGCAAGCTGATCGTCGCCACCGACGCCCGCGAGCTCGAGCGCATGCAGGCGCTGGTCGGACGCTGCGCGGAGAACGGCATCGCGATCGAGGTGCTCGACGGCGAACAGCTCCGCAGGCGCGAGCCGCGCATCGTCGGCGTCGGAGCCATCTTCGTGCCCTCGACCGGCATCGTGAGCTACACGCGGATCACGGCCCGCATGGGCGAGATCGTCGAGGCCGGCGGCGGGCGCGTGCTCTTCGGGCAGGAAGTCATCGGGATCGACGAAATCGCCGACGGCGTCCGCGTGCGCACAGAGACGGCCGTGCATTCGGGACGGTACCTCGTCGCCTGCGGAGGACTGCAGTCGGACCGGATCGTGACCATGCTCGGCCTCAAGCCGGACTTCCAGATCATCCCGTTCCGCGGCGAGTACTACCTGCTCGCCGAGAAACACAACCGCATCGTGAATCACTTGATCTACCCGGTCCCCGATCCCACGCTGCCGTTCCTCGGAGTCCATCTCACGCGGATGATCAATGGCACGGTGACGGTAGGACCGAACGCGGTTCTGGCGTGGCGGCGCGAAGGTTACGGCAAGACCGATATCTCGCTTGGCGACAGCTTGCGGATGCTGACCTATCCGGGGTTCAGGAAGGCGATCTGGAAGCACTTCCGGGCCAGCATGACCGAGCTCAAGAACTCCATTTCCAAGACGGGGTACCTGCGTCTCGTGCAGAAGTACTGCCCGTCGCTCAGAACCGAGGATCTCCTCTACTACCCCGCGGGCATCCGTGCACAGGCGGTCTCACGGAGCGGCGACGTCATCGACGACTTCCTGTTCATGAGCACGCAGCGGGCGCTCGTCGTCTGCAATGCGCCCTCGCCCGCCGCGACGTCGGCGATTCCGATCGGGGGGCATATCGTGGACAAGCTCGGAGAGCTGATGTCCGGCCGACAGTAGGCGTGAGGCGGCACGCTGCGGCCGCGCTGCTGCGTCGGCCGCCCGGCGGCGTCAGTTGCACGTAGCCAGGCTATTGATCCAGGCCGTCAGCAAGGCCGCGCCCTGGGTGTCGACAAAGTTCGAAGCCAGCGGCGGCATGCCGTGGACATCGCGGCGGCTCATGCGATTGACGACGATCGAGTTTGCCGCGGAGCCGGGAACGATCAGGCGGGCGGCACCCCCAAGTTCGAGATTGCCGTGTTGCGGCACGACATTGCAGGCAAAGGTACCGTTCAAGGCTGTCTGATAGCGGAAATCCATGCTGCTCGGCGCCGGCCCGCCCGGACGGTGACACTGGGAGCAGTTGCTGTACAGGTATGCCCTGGCACGATCGTTCAGCGATTCCGCCGTATTGGCCGGATCCGCCAGCCGGGGCTGGTTGTTCGGCACGTTCGGTAACGGCCCTCCGAACAGCGCGATGTGATCCAGGGTGACCAGCTGGTTCGCCGTGCGACCCGTGGACGGGTACGTAGAGTCGCGATTGAGCTGGCTCGACTCGAGCCCCAGCGTGAACCCGGCCGCCGACGTGTGGCAGCTGTCGCACTGGCCCTCGCTCGGATAGATCCACGGCTGGCCGTTGACCAGCTTGGTCTTGCCGCCGATCACGCGCGTGGCGTCGGTCCCGTCCTCGTTCCATTCATAGGTGTATCCGGCCCAAACGCCGTCGGGGTGACGCATCAGTAATCGGGTTTCAAATAATTCTCCGTCAAGCCGGAAATTCTTGACGAGCACGGAGCCATTCGGGAACGTCCAGTCATCGTTGACGTTGACTGTAATCGTCGTGCCGTTCGGAATCGCGAGGTAGCGATCCTTTTCCGCACCATCGGACCAGAACGGCGCATTGATCGAGTACGGAATAAGGCCGCCGGCGGGGATCGTGGGATCGACGGGATCGAAGCAGCCAGTGTCGGACAGCAGTGTCGGTATCGTGTCGGTGCCGCCACCCCCGCTTCCTGCCACGATCTTGTGGATCCCGCCGGATATCAGGTCGAGCAGATACAGTTCGCCGTCATTGCCCTCTGCGAACGACGAGATGACCACATTCGTGTCGAGCAACAGGGTGCGCGTATAGGCGCCCAGGCCGTTGTCTTCGAGCATCCATATACGTCCGCTGAAGGTGTCGGCAAAAACATATTTTCCGACGAGATCGGGAATCGCCGAGCCGCGGTAAACGTAACCTCCGAGAACGGATTGACCATCACTGCCGTGCAGATATTCCGTGACCGGCAGGACGAGGCCGGTCTGATTGCAGCCCGATGAGGGCTCGAAGCAGTGAGTGGCCTGCATGATGTCCCAGCCGTAGTTTCCGCCGACCTCTACGAGGTCGATTTCCTCGTAGTGCCACTCGCCGACGTCTCCCACCCAGAGGGCACCGGTTGCGGAGTCGAAGCTCCAGCGCCAGGGATTCCTGAATCCCCAAGCATAGATCTCCGGACAAGGCGTCGCACTGGAGTGATCTGCCGGACAGGTCGGATTTCCGGCGAACGGATTCCCAGGCGGAATGGCGTAAGGTGCGCCACTGTCGACATCGAGCCGCAACATTGAACCGAGGACATCGGTCGTGTCCTGCGCCCGGCCAAACGTATCCTCGGCTGCGCCACCGTCGCCCAATCCGAAATAGAGCATCCCGTCGGGACCGAAGGCGATATTGCCACCCTTGTGGTAGCCCGTGTCCTGATAGGCCTCGATGATGATTTCCTCACCCCATGAAGCCCAGTTATTGTCGGTCGTGAATCGCGAAACCCGGGATTTGTTTCCAAAGTTCGGTCCGAAAGTCGTGTACGAGAGGAACAACTCCCCCTCGTGAGGCGAGCTCGGCGTCGAGTACTCGGGATGGAACGCCAGTCCGAGTAATCCCATCTCCTCGCTCGTGTCGTCGACCACGGCGGTATGGTCTATCACGGTAGCCACTACACTTGCACCGGGGTCGTTGGCGAATCGGCGTACGCGGCCCTCCTGCTCGATCAGGAACCACATGGAGTCGTCACCCGGCGGCTGTACCATCGCGAGCGGCAACTCGAACGCCGGAAGATCGGGAAATGCCTCCACGAGCGCGATCGTGGCGTTCAGGTCGGGACGGGCGGGCGCAACGCAAGTCATGTTGTTCGGCCGGCTGTCGAGGCCCCAGGTCAGCGTGCCGTCATCGTCGACGATCGTGCCGGTGGCAGACGCGTCCGCAATCGTCACGTTCACGCCACCGCTCAAGCTGACGAACAACGTCTCGTCCCCTTCTTCCTCCAAGTCACCCAGCACATCGACCGCGATTTCAAGCGAGGTGAATCCGGGATTGAAAGTCAGCACGTCCGGCGCGGCAAGGTAGTCATCACCGGCACTCGCAGAGCCGTCCTGAAAGGCATAGCTCACGCTGATTTCCTTGCCGCTCGAGGCCGACAGCGCGACGATGAACGAGAGCGAGGCCACACCGGAATCGCCTTCGGTGACAGCCGCGTCGGTGATCGTCAGCGACGGCTGTGCATCGTTGTCGGCGATCGTTCCTGTGCCGATGCCGACGGCGATCGAAGCGTTCACCGGGTTGGAGAGCATCACCTGCATCGTCTCGTCGTCTTCGTCGAGCGTGTCATGGAGCACGGATACCGCCACCTGCCTGCTCGTCTCACCGGCCGAGAGGATCAGTGTGCCGAGAGCCGTGTTGAAATCCTGGCCCGCCTGCGCCGTACCGCTTGAACTTGCATAGCTGACCCGGGTTTCCCGCCCGCTCGCGGTAGACAGGCTTACCGAAAACGACATGCTGACCACGCCGCTTGCACCCTCAGTGACAGTGGCATTGCTGATGCTGAAGGCCGGCATTGCGTCGTCATCGGTGACATTGCCCTGCGCGACGCCATCAGCCAGGCCGGCATTGATGGGATTCGAGAGCGTCAGGGTGAAGCTCTCGTTGGCCTCGTCGATCGTGTCGCCGTTGATCGTGATGCCGATGGTGCCGCTGGTCGCGCCCGCGGGGATCGTGAGACTGCCGCTGGCGGCCGTGTAGTCCAGGCCGGTCGCGGAGCCGTCGCTCGTCGCGTAGCCGACATTGACGTCGAGCCCGCTCGCCGTCGTCAGCTGGACCGTGAAATTCATCGTCGAAGGACCGGCGCTGCCCTCGTTCTGCGTGACATCCGCGACACTGAGCTGGGGCGGAGCGTCGTCGTTGACGATCGTTCCCTGCCCCTGTGTGACTGCGAGAGTCGCATTGGACGGGCCGCTGAGGCCAACTGTGAACGTTTCGTCGCCCTCGTGCAGCGTATCGCCATTGATCGAGATGCCAACCGACTTCGCCGTCTCGCCGGCGGCAAAGTTCACCGTCCCGTTCGCCGCCGTGTAGTCCTGCCCCGGAGTGGCCGTCCCATTGCTCGTAGCCCAGTTCACGGCGACTGCCCGGCCGCTGGCACCGTTCAGGGTCAACGAGAAGTTGAACGTTGACGTCCCGTCGTTCCCTTCGCTGATGCTGACATTGCCAATACTGATCGAGGGCGGCGCATCGTTGTCCGTGATCGTGCCCGTGCCGATGCCGACTGCGATCGAAGCGTTCTGCGCGTTGGCAAGCGTCACCTGCAGCTGCTCGTTGTCCTCGTCGAGCGCATCGTCGAGCAGGGCGACCGCGATGAGCTTGCTCGTCTCTCCCGGCGCGAAATTCAGCGTGCCGCTGGCAGCGGTGAAGTCGACGCCCGACTGCGCCGTGCCGCCGGCGGTTGAAAAGTCGACGGAGATTGCACGGCCACTCGCGGCGGACAGGTTGACGGCAAACGACAGCGAAGCGCCGCCGCCCGCCTCGTCGAGAATGGCGTTGGTAATACTGATGGTCGGGGCGGCATCGTCATCGGTGATTCCGCCCTGTGCGACGCCGTCGGTCACGCCGGCACCGACGGGATTCGAGAGCGTCAGGGTGAACGCCTCGTTGTCCTCGTCGAGCGTGTCGCCGTTGATCGTTACGTTGACGATGCCGCTGGTGGCGCCAGCGAGTATCGCCAGCGTGCCGGTCGCGGCCGTGTAATCGCTGCCAGCGACCGCAGTGCCGTTGCTCGTCGCATAGCCGATGTTGACGTCGAGCCCGCTCGGCGCCGTGAGCTGCACCGTGAAGCTCATCGTCGAGGGACCGGCGCTGCCTTCGTTCTGCGTGACATCCGCAACGCTGAGCTGCGGCGGGCTGTCGTCGTTGACGATCGTTCCCTGCGCCTGGGTGACTGCCAGAACCGCATTGACTGGACTGCTGAGGCCGATCGTGAAGGTCTCATCGGCCTCGTACAGGGTGTCCCCGCTGATCTGGACGTTGATCACCTGTGCCGTCTCGCCGACCGCGAAGTTCACGGACCCGCTCGCCGACGAGTAGTCCTGGCCCGCAGTGGCCGTCCCGTTGGCGGTCGCGAAGTTCACGGTGACCGGCCGGCCGCTGGCACTGTTCAGGCTCACGGAGAAGGTCAGCGACACCGTCCCGGAATTGCCTTCGGCGATGCTGACGTTGCCGATACTGACCGAGGGCGGCGCATCGTCGTTCAGGATCGTCGCGACTCCGAGGCCATCGGCGATCGTTGCAAATACCGGAGCTGTGAGCGACACGGCGAAGGTTTCGTCGGCCTCGTGCAGCAGATCTGACATCACTGCGACCGCAATTACGCGAACAGTCTCGCCCGGATTGAAATTCACAGTGCCTGCCAGGGCGAGGTAGTCGGACCCTGCGACACCCGTGCCGTTGCTCGTCGCGAAGTCCACGGACACCGGTCGCCCGCTCGGCGCCGAGAGGCTGACCGAAAGATTCGCGACCGCACTACCGGCGTCGCTCTCGGTCACGCTCGCGTCCGAGATGCTTAGAGTCGGCGGCGCGTCGTTATCGGTAATCGTGCCGGTGCCGAAGGCCGTGCCGATCGATGCATTCTGCGCATTGGCGAGATTCACCCGCAGCGTTTCGTCACCCTCATCGACCACGTCGTCGAGCACCGTTACCTGCACCGGCTTCGAAGTCTCGCCCGGAGCAAATGTCAGGGTGCCCGTCGCGGCCACGTAGTCCGCGGCTGCGAGGGCGCTGACATCGGCGCTCGCGAAATCTACCGCCACCTGCCGGCTGCTGGCAGCGGACAGGCTCACGGTGAACGCGAGCGCGGCGCCGCCGGCGGCGCTCTCGTCGAGCACGGCATTCGTGATGCTCAGGGTCGGCGCCGCGTCGTCGTCGACGATGATTCCCTGAGCCGCATTGTCCGAGATGCCGGCATTGACCGGGCTTGCGAGCGTCAAGCTGAAGGTCTCGTCGACCTCGTCGAGGACGTCGCCGATGACGGGAACGTCGACGATGCCGCTCGTTGCGCCAGCCGCAATCACGAGCGTGCCGCTGGCCGCCGTGTAGTCGGCGCCAGCCGTCGCCGTGGCATTGCTCGTCGAGAAGCCGACGCTGACAGGCAGGGTGCTCGGATCCGAGAGCTGTACCGTAAAGCTGAGGTTCGTCGCTCCAGAGTTGCCCTCGGTGAGCGAGGCATCGCCCACGCTGATAAGCGGCTGGCTGTCGTCGTCGAGTATCGTTCCCTGCGCGCTGGCGTTCGCGAGCGAGGCATTCACGGCGTTGCTGAAATTGACAGCGAAGGTCTCATTCGTCTCGATGAACGTATCGCCCAAGACCCCGATCTGGACAGTCGCCGAAGTCTGGCCCGCTGCAATGGCGGCCGTTCCGCTCGCGGCGAGGTAGTCCTGGCCGGCAGTCGCGGTCCCGTTGGCCGTCGCAAAGCTCACGGTCGCCGGCAGCCCGCTGGCGCTGCTCAGGCTCAACGGGATTGTCAGCAGGACCGTGCCGGAATCGCCTTCGGCGACACTGGCGTCGCCGATGCTGATCGCCGGCGCGCCGTCGTCGTTGCGGATCGTCGCGGTCGCAAGACCGTCTGCGATCACTGCGTTCGCGGGATTGCTCAGCGATACGCCGAAGGTCTCGTCGGCTTCGTGCACAGCGTCCGCCGAGACGGGAACGGTGATGACCTGCGAGCTTACGCCGGCGGCGAAATTCAAGGTTCCGGAAACGACGGTGAAATCCGATCCGGACGTAGCGGTGCCGTTGCTCGTCGCATAGCTGACGGCAACGGCCCTGCCGCTCACCGCCGACAGGCTCACTGTCAGGCTCAAGGTCGGATTGCCGGCATTCCCCTCGATCGCGCTCGCATCCGTGATGCTGAGCGCAGGCAAGGCATCGTCGTCGACGATCTGGCCATCCGCCGCCCCGTCGGCGAGCACGATATTGCCCGTGGCGTTGCTCAGGACAACGCGGAACGTCTCGTCGTCTTCATCGAGGGTGTCGCCTACGACCGCGACATCGATCGGGCGCGTCGTGGTACCCGGGGAGAAGGTCAGCGTTCCGCCGGCGCTGACGAAATCGGCCGGAGCGGTCGCCGTGCTGGCAACCGTCGCCCAGTCAACGCTCGCCGCGGCATTCTCGGACTCCGAAAGCTGCACGTGGAAGCGCGCCCAAACCGTCCCCGAGTTACCTTCGGTCACGGAGACGTCCGTGATCGTGACGTCGGCCGGCGAATTCCCCGGCGGCGGATCGTCGTCCTGAATCGTACCGATCGCGACCGCCTTGGTGAGCGTAGCGTGGGCCACGGAGCTCAGCGTGACGAGGAACGTCTCCTGTCCCTCGAACTGGATGTCATTGACGATCGGAATCGCGACTGACTTCTGGACCTCTCCCGGCTGGAATTCGAGTGTGCCCACGGTCCCCGTGTAATCCACTCCCACGGTAGCGCTCGCACTCGAGGTCGCATACTGGACCGTGACCGTCTTGCCGCTCGGCGCCGACAGGCCGACCACGAAGCCCAGGGTGCCAACCGCCTCGGACGAGGCCGCGTCGACGATCCCCAGGAAGGGCAACGGATCGTCGTCAACGATGGTGCCGACAGCGAATGGGCTCGGGAGCAGGAGCTCACTGGGCGACGACAGCTGCAGTCGGAGCTGCTCGTCGAACTCGTCGATCGAGTCATCGAAGACAGGAACATTCACGCTGACCGTGGTTGTACCCGGCGGGAACTCAGCCGGACCCTGCGTCAGTGCATAGTCGCTCCCCTCGCCGGCGGTCTGTGCGACGGTGGCATAGACGACCGAAGCGCGAACAGCGCTGACGGCGGACAGAGTCAAATCGAACCTGAGCTGTGCGCCGCCCGCCGACCCTTCGGTGAGATTTGCGGGCTGAACGGTCAGTATGGGTGGGGATTCGTTATCGATGATCTGGCCGACGGCGGCAGCGCGACCGATGCGCGCGTTCGTCGCGTCGCTCAGGACGAACGCGAAAGCCTCAATGCCTTCGTATAGCGCGTCGTCAGCAACCGCTACGCTGACGTTGGCAACGAGCTCTCCGGGCGCGAAAGTCAGCATCCCCACGGTGAGGGCGAAGTCATCGGGCGCGAGCGCCGTACCCGCCGTTGTCGTATAGCGGACGGTCACCTGCGTCGTGCTGGCGCGGTCGAGTCTGACAACAAAGACCGGCGCGGGGTTGGCGAGGCTTTCCGGCAGCGCCAGATCGGCCACGCTCAAGGCCGGTTGGACAGGAGGCGGAGGCGAAGGTGGTGGCGGCGGGCTGTCCGAACCTCCCCCGCCGCAAGCTGACAGCCAGGTTGCGCAGGCGAGCCAGGTAAAGAACCACTGAATCGTTTTTATCGGGCCTTGGCCCACGACTTACTCCCCGGCAAGTCTGCGAAGCCATATTAGGCGATTTGCGCCGGTTTCTCCCCCATCAGGTGACATAACGACGCTAGCATGTTGATAGTTCTAAGCTTTCGCAATGGCGTCCCCACGGGGATTCGAACCCCGGTTACCGCCGTGAAAGGGCGGTGTCCTAGGCCTCTAGACGATGGGGACGTTGAATTGGTGGAGCCAGCCGGGATCGAACCGGCGACCTCTACAATGCCATTGTAGCGCTCTCCCAGCTGAGCTATGGCCCCAAGCAGGGTGCGGAAGTCTAAAGGCGCACTCGAGGCCGGTCAACGCTGAACGGGCATTCGTGCGCATCGATTCGCCGACTACAACGCAAACAGAAACAGCGTGCTGCCGCCCCAGGCGGCGACAACTTGTCGGCCGTCGATGGAGAAGGTGATTGGCGGCCCTTGCGTGTTGCCGCCCAGAAACTGGCCCCACATTTCGCCGCCATGCTCAGAATCGAGCGCAAACAGTCGTCCGCCGGTAGCGCCGAAGACTAGTCCGCCGCGTGTGGCGAGCAGCCCTGTGATTCCTCTCGCCTCGGTCGGAACTCCTTCCGGGTGAGTCCACGCGATCTCGCCCGTTGACGCGTGCAAGGCCCGCACGGAAAAGTTTGGCTCACCACTCGTCGCGGCCCCGCTGCCGAGGAAGAATTCCCCGGGGCGTTGCTCGAGACGTTCGACGGGAGTTTGCGTGAAGATCGTGCCCTGATCGTTGGCGTGCACGAATACGAGTTGTCTCTCGGGATCGTAAGCTGGCGGGTACCAGTTCGTGCCGCCGGCAAGTCCGGGATAAGTGATGCGGCCTCCCGCTGAAACGTCGTTCGCCGCCGCCGGAATGGGTCGGCCCGCGGCGTCGAGCCCGTCGTTCCAGTTCTGGCGCACGAACGGCACGCCCGTCAGGAATTCTCCTGATGCGCGGTCCAAGACGTAGTAGTGGCCGTTGCGGTTCGCCCAGCAGATCACTTGCCGTACAACGCCGTCTACCTCCAGGTCCGTGAGGATTGGCGTCTGTGTCGAATCCCAGTCGTGCTCGTCGTGCGGGCTGAACTGGAAGTGCCAGACGAGATCTCCCGTTGCGCCGCGCAGCGCCACGACGCTGTTGGTATACAAGTTATCTCCCGGCCGAACGTCGCCCTGGAACTCCGGAGTCGGATTGCCGACGCCCCAGTAGAGCAGGTCGAGCTCCGCGTCGTAACTGCCCGTCACCCAGGCCGGACCGCCGCCCGTACGCCACGCATCGTTGAGCCAGGTCTCGTGCCCGGGCTCGCCGGGACCGGGAATCGTGTTGAAGCGCCAGCGTTGCGCACCCGTCGCCGCATCGTAGGCTCCAATGAAGCCGCGCGTCGCGTACTCCCCGCCCGAGGTCCCGACGATCACGAGATCGCCGAATGCGAGCGGCGCGACCGTCATCGTGTAATCGGCTGCGGGATCCGCAACTTCAATGCTCCAGCGAACGTCCCCGGAGTTCGCGTCGAGGGCAATCAGTTGCGCATCGAGCGTGGCGACGAATACGCGATCTCCCGAGACCGCGACACCCCGATTGACCGGTCCGCAGCAGGCTGCAAGGCGGTCGGGAACGTCACGTTCGAATCTCCAGAGGACTTCCCCGGTACGCGAATCGAGCGCGACGACATTGCTCGGGGACTCCGAAACAAACATCCTGCCATCGACAACCAACGGCGTGGACGACTGCGTACGGTATTCTGACGAAAACTCCCGTTTCCAGACTTGGCTCAGGCCGGAGACGTTTTGCGCCGTCAGCTCATCGAGCGCGCTGTAGCGCCAGCCACGCAGGTTCCCCGAGTACGTCAGCCACTCATCCGTCCTCGTTCCGGCAGACAGAAGATCGGCATCGGACACCTGCACTGGATCGAGGGGCTTCGGATCGAATCTCGTCGCGTTTCCCTGCTTCAGGCTTTGCAGGTATCCAACGAGTTGCCACCGCTCCACGGCTTCGAGCGTGGACGGCAGCATGGCCGTCTGCGGCAGACCGTCGCGAATGATCGTGTAGATCGAAAACTCGCTGTCGCCGTGCTCATAGCTGGGACTGCGCAGCGAAGGGCCAACAGCACCTGAGGCGTCGTCGCCATGGCAAATAGCGCAATTTGCCGCGAACAGCCTCTCCCCTTGCTGCAAATCTGCTTCGCTGTCGAAGGGGTTATTGATCACGGCGCTGAGACTTCGACCTTCCTTGAAATGGAAGCTGAGGCCATAGCGATCCGATGGAATCGTCATCGACAGCAATTCGGGCCAGCTCAACTCCGGCAATTCTCCGAGTGCTTTCTTGGCAAAGGCCTTGATGCGCCAGCCGATGACATCGCCGCCCAGCGCACCGACCAGGATGCCGCTGGCAAAAGTCACCGCGAGAATCAGGGCTTTGATTCCCTTATCCCTCAATCGCGCTCACCGTGATTAAGTACAAAAGGCAATGCGAATAATAGAGGCTAATGCCAGCCGCCATTGGGAGGATGCGCACAGTTTTCCCGGCAAATGTGAGTCGATCGGCATACCGGCGGCTCTGTGAGGACTGATAAGTTGATCGTCACAGGTCTGGTTTGGATACTGTAGGATCCTCAAGTTACCGGAATTTCGCCCGGATTTCGCGATCGCCCTGACTCGATGATGCGCACCTCTTGGACTTCCCGCCTGTTCGACGCGAGGCCAGGCCTCTACCTGACCGTCGTACTGATTGCCGTCATTGCCGCTGCGCTGTACGGCTTCAGGCAGACCAGCCTCTTCGCCTGCCAGGCGCCGCCGAACGCCACCGACAGCTACCTCGCCTACTGCGAATCGACGGCCTTTGGCGACTACGACTATGGCGCCTTCTGGTTCGACCTCGAACCGGACACCGGGCGCGCCGCCGCGGCAGCCGACGTTCTGCTCCTCGGTAACAGCCGCCTGCAGTACGCATTCTCGACCGACCCGACCGATGAGTGGTTCCGCTCGGCCAGCGCCACTCGATACCTGCTCGGGTTCGCGTACAACGGCAATTACTGGTTCACCGACCCGCTGCTTCGCAAACTTCAACCGCAAGCCAGCGCCTATGTGCTGAATGTCGACTTGTTCTTCGAGCCGGAGCCGACGCCTCCTGCGCAGTTCGTCATGACCGACCCTTCGGCCGAAGCGCGGTACCGTCGCAAGCAAAAACTGCAGAGCGTGCATTCCGTCGTCTGCTCAGGACTGCCTGGACTCTGTCGGAACCAGCCAGCGATCTTCCGCTTTCGCGATAGCGGTCGCTGGACGATCGTCGGCGAGGGATTCTCAGGTGGTCCCGTGAGCTACGACGACACGATCGACTCCGCTCTCGTGCAGAACTACACGACCGCCGGTCGCGGCTTTGTCGACGGTCTCGACGTGCCGGCCGAATGCCAGATCCTGACAGTCGTTCCCACGGTCAACACGCCGATCGCCTCAGCGGCCGAAATTGCCCGCTCTCTCGGCAGACAGTTCGTTGCACCGAAGCTCGACGGACTCGAGACCTTCGACGGTTCGCACCTCGATCCGGCGAGCGCCGAACGCTGGTCTGCCGCGTTCCTCAGCGAAGCGGGCCCTGCGCTCGCGCGTTGCCTCAACGCGCGTTAGCCCCATGATGGAATGGTTGCCTCAGGCTTCGGACTTTCGCGCAACTCTGCGCGCCGCGGCAGCCGAAACCGATACCGCGGTGCGCGCACAGCGGCTGGCCGCATTGGCGGGACAACGGCTGGACTTCCTGCAGACGATTCAACTCGATCAGGCAGCCCGGCGCGACAAGCTTGCCGGCGCTGTCGACGGCTTCCAGGCAACGAGCCTCGCAATCCTGGCGTCGCACACCGTGGACCATGTCGTGCCGGGCATCACCGTCGCGGGACTGCGCCGCCGATTGCGCATCGCGACTTACGTCGCGCCCTACGGGCAATATCGTCAGGCGCTGCTCGACCCCGGCTCCGCGCTGGCCGGGCACAAGCCGGGCTTCCTGCTGTTCTCGCTGAGCGCAATCCAGATCCTTCCCCAGCTCTCGGCCGCGACGGCACCCGCCGACGTCGACACAGCCGTGGAGCAAGTCATTCGCGAGCTCATGGAGCTCTGGAGCCTTGCGCGAGACAAGATCGGCGCGATCGTCATCCAGCAGACCTTTCTCAATGTTGCGGCACCGCTGTTCGGCAGCTACGACCGCATCGCGGCCGGCGCGCCGGGCCACATCATTGCCCGCCTGAACGAACGGCTCGCACAGGCGGCGACGCAGTACGGCGTCCTGCTGCTCGACGTCGCGCGCGCAGCTGAGCGTGAGGGCATCGACAACTGGTTCGACGTTGGCCGCTGGCTGCAGGCGAAGATGGAGATCGCGCCGCCGATGGCGCCGATGTACGGCGAGCTCCTCACGCGCGTCATCGCCGCGCAGCGCGGGCTGTCGAAGAAGTGCCTCGTGCTCGACCTGGATAACACGCTCTGGGGCGGCGTCGTCGGTGACGTCGGCATCGAAGGGATCGTCCTCGGCGAGGGATCCGGGGTCGGCGAAGCGCACCTCGCCTTGCAGCGCTACGCGCGGCAGCTCAGGGAGCGCGGCGTGATTCTCGCGGTGTGCTCCAAGAACGAGGAAAGCGTCGCGCAGAGCGTGTTCGCCGAGCATCCCGAGATGTTGCTCAAGCTCTCGGATATCGCCGTGTTTGTCGCCAACTGGGACGACAAGGCCGCCAATCTGCTGACGATCGCCAACCGGCTCAATATCGGCGTCGACAGCCTGGTTTTCGTCGACGACAACCCCGTCGAGCGGGCTCGCGTGCGCGAGAGCCTGCCTGCCGTCGCCGTTCCCGAGCTGCCGGAGGACGCGTCGCTCTTCGTCCGCTGTCTCGCGAACGCCGGCTACTTCGAGGCGATTGCATTTACTGCGGAGGACTCGCATCGCGCGGAGCAGTACGCGGCAAACGCCTCGCGCGAGACGCTGCGCGAATCTGCGCCCAGCCTCGAGGAGTTTCTCGAGGGCCTCGAGATGAAGGTCGTCTGCGGTGCTTTTCAGCCCGTCGACATGCAACGCGTCACTCAACTCATCGGCAAGACGAATCAGTTCAACGTCACGACGAAACGCTATTCGCAGCAGGACGTCGAGAAGATGGCGCAGGACGCACACGGCGTGACGCTCCAGTTCCGGCTCATCGACCGATTCGGCGACAACGGCCTCGTCAGCGCGATGATTCTGCGGCCGATCGCGGATGAGCGCGACGTGCTCGAGGTCGACACCTGGATCATGAGCTGCCGGGTCTTCGGCCGTCAGCTCGAGCACGAAGCCATGAACGTGGCCGTAGAAGCTGCCCGCGCGCGCGGTGCCCGCCTGATCCGGGCGACCTACATTCCGACGGCGAAGAACGGAGTCGTCAAGGACCTTTTCGCCAGCCTGGGCTTCACGCCGCTCCGCGACCCCGAAACGACGAGCAATTCCACGCGCTGGCAGCTCGATCTCGACGAATATAGCGCCCACGCAACCCATATCGCCCGTGAACCCATATGAACAACGCCGAAGTGCTTTCGCTCCTCTCCGAAATCCTGGGCTCTCTGCTTGGAGCTGACTCCCTCGAGCTCACGATGGAGACCCGGCGCGCCGACGTGCCGGGCTGGGACTCGTTCAACTACGTCAACTTCATCGTGGCCGCGGAGCAGGAATTTAGGGTGAAATTCGCACTCGCCGAGATCGAGTCGTTCGAGTCCGTCGGCGCCATCGTTGAACGGATCAAACAACTGACCGCGCGCTGACCATGCTGTTCAATTCCTACGAGTTCATCTTCGCGTTTCTGCCCGTCGCAGCGGTCGTGTTCTTCCTGCTCGGCTCGCGATCGCGCGGCTGGGCGATGAGCTGGCTGATCCTGGCATCGCTGTTCTTCTACGCCTGGTGGCGGCCGTGGAACCTGCTGATCATCGTGCCGTCGATCTTCTTCAATTACGGCGCGGCCAAGGCTCTGGTGCACCTGAACGGGGCCGGTAAACCGTCCTGGTCGCGGCTGTTGCTGATATTCGGCATCGTCGTGAACGTCGCAGTTCTCGGCTATTTCAAGTACGCGAACTTCTTCGTTGACGTGACCAACGACATCGCCGGCACCGACTTCGTTCTCGAAAGGATCGTGCTGCCGCTCGGTATCTCCTTCATCACGTTCCAGAAGATCGCTTTCCTGATCGACGTCCACGCCGGCCGGGTGGACAAGCTCGCATTCCGGGAATGCGTCCTGTTCGTTCTCTTCTTCCCGCAGCTGATCGCCGGACCGATCGTCCACTTCCGGGAAATGATGCCGCAGTTTCGCGCGGCCCCCTGCACCTTCGACCGGTCCAATGTTTCGGTCGGCGTCACGCTGTTCCTGCTCGGTTTGAGCAAGAAGGTGTTTCTCGCTGACGGAATCGCTCCAACGGTGTCGTCTATCTTCGAATTCGCCGCGGCGGGCGGGGATGTGTCGCTGCTGACGGCGTGGATGGCGGCCCTCGGCTTCACGCTCCAGATCTACTTCGACTTCTCCGGTTATACGGACATGGCACTCGGCGCGGCGCGCATCTTCGGCGTGCGCCTGCCGCCGAATTTCGACTCGCCGCTGCGCTCGAGGAGCATCATCGAGTTCTGGTCACGCTGGCATATGACGCTAACGCGCTTTCTCACGGCATACATCTACAATCCACTATCGGTCTGGCTGACGCGACGCTACCTCGCAAAGGGCCGGCGCCTGATGCGGCCCATGAAGGTCATGGCCTTCGTGCAGTTGCTGGCCTTCCCGACCGTCCTGACCATGTTCATCTCGGGCGTTTGGCACGGCGCCGGCTATCTGTTCGTGATCTGGGGCCTCGTGCACGGCTTTTACCTCGTGGTCAACCACGCCTGGCGCGAGTTTCGCGTGCGGCTTGGCGTGAAGGCGAAGCCCGCGGGCTCCATCGTCCGGTTTGGCGCCTTTCTGCTGACGGCGCTCTGCGTCGTGGTGTCGATGGTGATATTCCGGGCGCCCACCACGCTTGCTGCCGGCGGCATATTCGAAGGGATGCTCGGCTTGAACGGAGTAGCGTTGCCGGACGTGATCTACAGCAAGCTGGGTCCGCTTGCCTCCGTACTCGGCTCGGCCGGAATTACAGCCGGCCTCGAGATCGATCTTCCGTTCCAGCGAGCGGTAATCTGGATTCTGCTGATGCTGGCGATCGCCCTCGCCTGCCCGAACACGCTGCAGATTCTGCGTGAGCACGACCCGGCATTCGGCTGGAAGGACGACAAGAGTCGCCTGAAGCTTGGCAGTCGGGCGCTGTGGCGACCGTCAACCGCGTGGGCGCTGACAATTGCCCTGATTGCGGTGGCCGCCGCAGTGCGGCTGGGCGGAGATAGCGAGTTTCTTTATTGGCAGTTCTGACAGCGACTACTGTTGCTGATAGATGCGAATGTAATCCACTTCCAGCTGTCGCGTCAGAGTCTGGCTCTGCAGGACCGATCCCCAATCTCGTTCCCAGGAATTATCGACCATCATGTGCAGAATCAACTGCATCGGACCGTTCTCGATCGTGCTCGTGTTCCCATTGAACTGGCCGCACTTCACGCCGTTGATGTACCACGCCAGGTATGTCGGCTGCCAATCGAGCCCGAACCTCACGAAATCCGTTGAGTAGTCCCTCACCTGGCATGCGCCGTTGTTATGCAGGCCGTTGTTCGGCGTGTGGCTCGTGCCGCGATTATTGTAGTGATAGGTCATGAACATCGTTTCTGGATGGCCGCCGAGGATCTCGACGATATCGATTTCGGTCTCATAGCTGAAACTGGGGTTCGTCGGCAGCATCCAGAAAGCGGTGAAAAATCCGGGTGTCGCCGGGAATTTCATTCGGGATTCGATGTAACCGTAGGTGAAAGGGAACAGGTACGCCGACCCGTTGTCCGCGCGCGGTCGCGCCGTCGATAAGAGTCCTGCCTTGTACGTGCACTGGCCCTGGTAGCATGCCGTGCTTGCATACGGCGGCGAGAGGGGTTCCGCCACGAGCTTGGCCGTACCGTTGCTGATCTGTACCTGTGACGGCTGATAGTGCTCCTTCCCCGTATTGAAGGAGGACGTGCAGCTGCCGAAATTCCAATCGAAGCACGGCGTGAGCTTCGTGAGATCCAGTGTCGTGCCGTTGAATTCCTCTGAAAATGTCACGGCCCATTGCTTCCCGTTGGCAGCCGGCGCGGGCGGCGGCGGGAAACAATTCGGAGCAGTGCCAATCTCACCGGTTGCGCAGGTACCCGGGTCGGGCGGAAGGCCGTCGACCCTCAGATTCGTCGGCGGCTGCGGGGCAAGCGTCTGGGCGATCCCCACAAACGGCAGCACTGCGTGGAGAAATGCCGCCACCAGAAGCCATTGTCGTAGTCTAGCCATCGCTCTTCCTTTTCTGAATGTTGCGATTATCGAGCCTTGCTAGCGGCGCGACTAACTGTCGCCGGAATCGGACAGGCTGCGTCTTGGTAAGAAAGCCTGGTATCGGCCACGTTCCGCTTTTCGTGAAGGAAATTCATTGAGACGCGTTCTTTCGGCACCCGGCTGGCCGCTTATCCGGCTCATCCGGTCGAGCCAACAGGGCTCGTGTGCAGTAATATGACGCCCGATTCTGGATGCCTTCATCCCCGCCTTCCACCTGTTATGCAAAATTCCGCAAGCTGCTTCTAGGAGTGCGCTCGTGACACAAATGCGCACAGTCGTAGTGACAGGCGCAACGTCCGGCATTGGGCGCGCGATAGCTCACGCTTTCGGCGCCGAACGTGGATTCAAGGTATGTCCTGTCGGACGAAATCCACGAAAGCTCGCCGCTACAGTCCGCGATATCCCCGCGAAGCGACTGGCTGGAAGCGAAATCGCCGATTTGAGTTCGGCGGCAGCCGTCATCGATCTCGCCGACCGACTAGGCTCGCAACTCAGCGGAGTAGACATGCTCGTGCACGCGGGTGGTCATTACGATTGGACGGAACTCGGCGACACGAGCGCGGCCCATTTCGACACGCTTTTCAATACGAACGTTCGCGGCCCGTACCTGCTTACGCAAGGACTGTTGCCGGCGCTGGAACGTGCGCACGGTCAAGTCGTGTTCATTAATTCAAGCGTCGTCCGTGGCAATGGCGAAGGAGTCGGCCTGTTCAAAGCAACCCAGCACGCGCTGCAAGGCATGGCCGACAGCTTGCGCCAGTCGCTGAATGTGCGAGGCATCCGCGTCTCGACGATTTACGCGGGACAAACGGCCACGCCACGGGCGCAGAGAATCTATGCGCATCGCGGCCAGCGGTATCGTCCCAGCGCCCTGCTCAAGCCGGACGATTTGGCGAGACTCGTGATTTCGATGGCTAATCTGCCAAACCTGGTGGAATTGACAGACGTCCACGTCAGATCGAGCACGCCCTACTGATTACGGCTTCAGGGTGGTTGCGACGAGCAGGTCCGCCAGAAACGCCATCGTCGTTGGCTTTACCTGATGGTCTCCGGCGATGACCCCGCGCAACCAATCCTCGCGAATGATGGGGACATCAAATAGCGGAGCGCAGACGTCAGGGGCAGCGCGCCAGTGCTGCAGAAGCCGATGTGCTGCCGTCGTAGCGCCCGCTTGCGGGCGGCGGCCTCCCGTAGCGCGTTGCCACGCCTTGCGCACCAGACGACGTCCGGCCAACGTTGCGGTGATAATCCTCGTTCCCGCAGATCTCCTGGCCAGCCGTGACGGTACGAGTCCTATATCCAGTGGCAGATCCGCAAGGCCACGATCGAGTCGCATCATCAGGCGTCCCAAGAGCTGCGAATCGCGCTTTTCCGTCGGATCAACCGCGAGTGCCAGTTCGATGAATCGTCGATCGAACATGGCGTTCAGAGACTCTCGGCGCATCGTCGCGACGGTACCGTGCGCGCCAGCCCAACGCCTCATGCGTTGGTACAGGTAGAACTCGTCGGTTGCTCGCAGCCAGTCGCCCCCAGGGAATAGCCCTTCCAGCAGGTGTGCTGTTTCGGAGCGTGCCGATGCAACGAAATCCGCGCTCAGAACTCCAGGCTCGACCGCTTCGTTGATACAGAGCCGCCACTGGGCGAGGCGTCTGATGAGCGCAGGTGAAGTCACTGCGCCCTTCGGCTGCCCGCTATAGTAGAAGCCGCGAGCGACTTCGCCGCCCAGCCCAGACAACCTGTGCCCCTGCGCGAGATGCGACTCGGCGAGCAACAGGGGCGTGAGCGCAATCGGGCTCGCCTGACACTCCAGGGCCCGCGCCGCGTTCATCATGAGATCGTGAACACCTGCGTCTGACGGCCACGCCTGTCCATCCACCCGGTGCACCTGGTGGACCATTCCATAGCGTCTGCACAAGTCTGCAGCGATGGCGACGTCGCGATTACCTTCGTCACCCAACGTCAATGCTCGCAGACCCTGTCGCCGCGGGAGCGAGATGGCGCCGAGCAGGATCCGCGAGTCGTGTCCGCCAGTCAGTTGAAGCACGACGCCGTCGCGTGCGCCGAGAAAGCGCTCGAGCGCGGACTTGAGAATTTCCGCCATTTCCTCGACGGCATCATCGAGCGATGGAGCGCGACGACCCGACGACGCGTAAGACAGTCGGCCAACGTACTCACGTACACTCACATTACCGTGGTGCAAGGTGGCAATCGAAGCCGCCGGCAACACGCGCACGCCATCAAAGATCGTGGCATCACCGATATGCCAGCCGATCATCGACTGCACGCCGACGCCTGTGTAGTCGAGTGTGCCGCCAGCCAGCGCGGCCAGCGCACGAGCGCTTGTGGAGATCGCAGCTACACCTTGTCCCTGCCAGAAATACAGCTGGAAAAAGCCCAACCAGTCGACGGCCGCGAGGACGGGCTGCGCTGGCCCAGCTCTGTGAACGACAGCAAACGGTGGAAACAGATTCGCGAGTGCCGGGTCGGCTGAGGCAACCAGCGAGGCAACAGTGCGAGGAGCGACTGCGGCGTCTGATCTCCACAGGAGTTTCCCAAGCGCGTAGGTGAAGGCGCCGTCGCCTGTCTCCGCCGGATCTTGATCCGTCTCGATGCTTTCCGCGCCCGAGAATGCGATCCACCCGTCGTCGCCAAGCGTCGATTTGACACTGGCGCCTTCGTCTGCAAGGCACGCCAATGCCGCATCAACAGGGCGTCGCAACGCCTCGCTCGGACTCTTTCCGAGCGACACCGCGAGAAAGGTTTTCATCGTGCAGCTACAGGGTGCCGGGCTTTAACATTGTTAGGAGTTTACAGGCGCCCCGGTCCCGGTTGCTCTGCCGGCCGTCTCATAATCGCCTGTGGGCGCGCCCGGGGGCGAGTTGCCGCGAAACGTCGTCTCTTTTACGTGACGGCGCCCACCGTATGGGGGATGCCGGCTCTAGCCTGGATTGACCAATGCCCCATCGGACCAGCGGTTGTTTTCCCATACGTTGCCCGTGCGCCCGCTCTTGAAATCGGTCACAGGTCCGTAGGCGCCACACTTGTTGTTGGGGCCACGCTGAAACACGTTGTTCCTGAAGACGATGAAAGTCGCGTTGGCCGGGTCCGACGAATATGGCTTGCCCGCAGTTCCACCGCCGTATGCGCAATAGCCGATCCCCTGGTTATTGGCAATCAAGAGATTGCCTTCGAAGGTATTGTGATGGATCGGCGCAAAATCCGGATAGCCCGTGATATCCGCCGAGCAGCCAAGCTCGTTGTTGGGATATGGTCCCGTGAAGTCGCACGACAGCGTGTTGTGGCGCATCGTCGTGTTTTGCTCGGCGCGTGAGGCAGAAGCATGTGCAAGGTTCGATGCGACGGGCTCGAGATTGGTGCCGTGAATCCACGAGTCCTCGATCAGGCAGTTCGACTCACAGTATGCCCCGCGGTTCGTCCCGATGATCTCCGTGCGCAGCACGGTGAAATTCCGATAGCCGACTCCGCAATTGATACAGGCCCACGGATCGTTCCCGTCGATCAGCGAATCTTCAATCACGAATGAGACATTGCTGGCGCTCGAACTCTCCACGGAGCCATTGATTATCGACTTCCTGATGGTGACTCCGGAGGCATTGATAGTCAGATCGCAATTCACGATCTTGGAATCGATGATCGTATTCGCCGTGCTGATCGTGCAAGAACCGGTGTAGTTAGTCAGCGTCGTGCCAGGAGGCACTCCGGTGTTATCGGGGCCGGGGAAGCACCCACCACGTCCGTCGGAGCCACCTGGCGTGTTTGGGGGAGCATTACAGGTAACAGGCACCGGGGGAGAAGGCTGCCCGTCTACCGTCAGATTGGTAGGCGCGTTGGGGACAGCCATCTGAGCGTAAGCTGCAATGGACGCGATCCCGAGCGAGAACAACCATGCGATTCGTCTAAAAGTAAACACGCTCATACCTCTCTCAAATCGCTTCCGATCATCTGCCCTATCCCGCAGCCTGACAATCTGTCTCCAGAATCTGACAGTTCAGTGGCCGCGTGGCTTTCGAGTCCGAGGATCCGCGTACAGTTCTTGACAGAATATATCGAAGAACTGCCGCACTCCTAGCGCAAGTGCCGATATTACCCGTCATCGTTCCGCCATTGGACTGCCAGTTTGTGCCGCGCGTCACAGAAACCGGCCATGAACGAACGTCGCGACCTCGATGAGGTATGTGCCGCTAGTTGCGATCTTCGTTCACGGATCCGGTCAAGATGAATTGCCTGAGCGATTGGAGAAGGCCGGGCTGCGCATAAGGCGATAGCTTCTCGTCACCGGACCCGTTGTGGCGGAGCGCGCGCTCAATCGTCACTCCCAGCTCACTTTCGTCTTGTGCGACAAAGATTCCGCTGCGATCGCTGAACCGGAGTGCCGTGGCCAGTTGATGGTCGTTTCGATGCTCGCCCAATGCCGCGCGGCGCGGCATGATGACAATGGGCTTCTGGTATTGCAACGCCGAGATTATCGATCCCATGCCGGCATGAGCGATGATCAGTTCAGCTTTGCCCATGAGCTCGTCAAATGTGCTCGGTGGGATAAATGTCCGCCACTCGAAATTCCGCGGGCGAAACCCGCCAGCGCCAAGATCTCCCACTTGCCCAAAGATATCGTCGCGGCCAACGACTTCGCACCAGGAGTCCACGGCTCGCATGAGACGATCAAATGGCAATTGCGATCCGACGGTTACGAATATCACAGGACCGCCCCATAGTGTCGCGGGTCCGCAGGATTCTTGGACTGCGCACGACTCAGGTGTGGCCATTGCGTCAACCAGAGGTCCGCAAAAGCTTCGACCTTCTTCCCTGCCAGCGAAATTTCCTCGGCATTGGCCACGCTGTCCACCCACACAGTACGCCGCCCAAATAGCTTCCCGATGCGAAGGGCAAAGTAACCAGCTGACGCGCCGGTCGATATGATCACGTCCGGACGCTCCATGACGACTATCCAAAGGATTGCGACCAATTGGCGCAGGAGGCGCCATTTCTGCCATCGATTCGCATCGGGGAATATATAGAATCGGGCGGCGTCCTTCTCCAGACCCGGCGTTGCACGAATGTGATTCTCGTAATCCCTGTGCGTCGTGGCGTACGCAGTATCGCAGCCGCTCCACGCCGGACGCATGCGCAGCAGCTGGACCCAATGGCCACCCCCTGAAGCGACCGCAAGCACCCGTGGCGCCGCGACCTGAGATTCCGGGTCCTGCACGGCAGTTCGATCAGTCATGTAACGGTCTTCGCTATTCGCCGCGCGATTAGCCTTGATCCGACGTCGAGGCGATCGGCGGTGGGCCGTCGTCGTACAGACCCTGGGTCTCGGCGGGCAATCGACTGAGGTCGTTGCAGCGCAGGTAGTCGGCCATCGTGCTTCCCGTGCATCTCGAATCCACGTTTGGCGCGCCCCGAACCTTGGCTGCATCACTCGCATTCACCGTGCGAAAGTCGATACTCACGCGCGTCTTGCCGGATGTATTTGGTATCGTCGAGTGCAGTTGCGCGGCCGAAAAAATGATCGCCCCTCCGACGGGCGGCAGCAAGCGCAAATCCGGTGCGAGCTCGATCGACTCCGTCGCCTTCGGTTGCGGACGATCGTCCTTGCCGATTTGCTTCGCCGCGCTAAAACGACTTTGCTTGTTCCACTCCTGGTAATTGTAAATACTCGAGGTGTTGCGCACTCCTTCAGACCAGTATCGCGGATGAAAAGCCATGCAATTCTCGCCAGTCAGCGCATAAACCGGCAGCCACCAATTCACCTGACACACCGGAGCTGAGTACCACGTGTCCCGGTGGGGATGGAACGCATATGCGATTCCGGTCGAGAGATAATCGTCGCTCGTCGCCGTTCGCAATCGTGGAACATCGAAGTACGTTTGCTGCGGATCACATCCAAGCGCCTCCAGCATGCTCGGCAGCAGTTTCTTGCACTCCGGGTGGTGAATGAACCGCGGCTTGAGTTCGGCCAGAATCCCCGCGTACACATCCACCGGAAAATGGTATTGCGCCATTTCCGGATCGAACGGGCTGAATGCCTCCGTCAACATGGTTCGCGCAAGCTCCACGAGCTTCAGCGAGGCGGATGTCGGGCCGTACACGAAAATGTCCCCGGCATAGACGCGCTGCCGCCGTTCCTCGTCCGACAGGGTCGAATCATGGTGCACAGTAGTCATTCGAATCTCCGTTTCGCTCTGAGGGAGCGCCGCGTACTACGGGCCTCAGGCACCTTTCCCCAGCGCAAGATTCTCTTTGTACCATTCGATCGTGAGATCGAGACCGTCTTCCAATTCGACGCGTGACTCCCATCCAGTCAATGCCTTGGTCGTGGCTGTGTCTGCCGATCTCGTCGGCTCACCTGTTCGGTCGGTCAGCGTGCCAATCATGAGTGAATCTGCTGCATGCAATCTGCGGGCGAGCCCGCGAGCGACGTCCACCACGGCTGTCAATTTCCCGGTACCGATATCGATGGTTTGCCCAATCAGCTCCTTGCTGGATGCGATCGCAAGCAGTGCTTCGCAGACGTCGTCGACGTAGACCCAGTCGAACCGATGTGTCCCGCTCGAGAGCGACGCGCTTCCGCCGGACAGCAATTGCGATATGACATGGGGTACAAGCTTGGTCCGGTCCAGTTGACCGGGTCCATAGACCATCAGCGGGCGCGCGATCACGATCGGGACGTTGAACACTTCAGCGAACATTCTGGCGTAGCAACTTGCGGCGAATTTCGCAGCCGCGTATGGAGACGTAGGCGTTGCCGGCAATGCCTGATCTGGCTCCTGCAGTGAACCCATCCCCACGATCCGATCGCACTTCACGTCAGCCGCGTGGATGGCGACGTTTACGAATCCGCTCAAGTTGGCATGCAGCATGGGGAGCACCGATTCCATCTTTCGCACGCCGCTCACGATCGATGCAAGGTGAAAGACGACCTCGGGCTGACATTCCTGCATTGATTCGGAGACCTGAGCCTGATTCGTCACGTCACACGTCAGCCAGTAATCGGTCGCTGCCGCGGCGGTTGACTGTCGCCCCAGACCCCAGACTTCCGCCCCGGAATTCGTCAACTGGCGGCACAATGCGGTTCCGATGAATCCGGCGGCACCGGTAACCAGACATCGTTTCCCGCGCCAGACGTTGGCACCCGACGGGTTGGTTGGATCATATGCCGCCGACATGAAGTGCCTCTTGCTGGCTATGGCAGCTGAAATCGTTCAGGCGATGCCTCCTTCTTGCCAGACGATCTTGCGTACGTAAAACGCCTCGGCATACCCCGACGGCGACCTGCATTCGATGCCTCGCAGGCGCATGAGACCGAGAAAGGTCTCCTTCGAGAACCACATCTTGTTTCTCTGCGTACCGAAGTGCTCGATCAGCCCATCCACTTTCTTCTCCGCAATCGCCAGCGGCAACGGCACGAAAAGGCTGGGCGAGCCCAAGTCCCCGTCGTACTTCGGGATTTCGTACTCGAGGATGACGTGATCTCGAAATGTGTTCCACGTCAGCTCGCTGACTAGTCGATGATCCTGATGCCGGTCGTCACCGTGATGCACGAATATCAGGTCCGGCGATACTTTCGCCTTCAACGCTTCGAATGCATCCTTCACCCGAGTCCCGTCATACGGAAAATAGCCATCGCGAAAGTCGTGCGTCTCGACCGTGTGCTTCGACTTGCTGCCCAAGATCGACGCTGCGCTTCTCCGCGCCTCGTCGCCGCGCTCACCTGGAGCACATAGAACCAACCAGTGAACACGGGCACCAGGAAATCGCTCAAGCAACCATCGCAGAGTGCCGCCAGCGCCGATTTCGATATCGTCACTGTGTGCGCCGACCGCCAGAATCTCTCTGACCGGAGTCGTTGTGTTGATATTCCAGCCGCGCACAGTCAAACCTACGTGCCGTCAGGCGTCGAGAATTCGCACGGTCGGAATAGGAACGACAAACTTGCCGCCCCATTCCTTGATCGCCGCCATGGACGTCGTAATCTCCTTGGTGAGGTTCCACGGCAGGATGAGAACGTAGTCCGGCCTGGTCTCGAATATCCGCGACGGATCGTGAATCGGAATCCGAGTTCCCGGAGTGTAAGTTCCCTTCTTGTGGGGATTCCTGTCGACCGTATAGTCGAGGAAATCCTGTCGGATCCCGCAGAAATTCAGCAAGGTATTGCCTTTGCCCGGTGCGCCGTAACCAACCACCTGCTTGTTGTCGTCCTTGGCTTTGACGAGAAACTCAAGCAATCGACGCTTGGTCTCTTCGACCTTTTTCGCGAATCCGAGGTAATGCTCCGTGGTCCGGTAGCCCTTGGCGATCTCTCGGGCATCGAGCTCGGTTACCGATGGACGATCCTTGTGGACGCTCGATTGCGAGTGGCAAGCATAGATTCTTATCGAGCCGCCATGAGTCGGCAGCTCTTTCACGTCGAATAATCGGAGCCCGTGCGCCTCGAATACTTTTCGCACAGTGGTAAAGGAAAAGTAGGAAAAGTGCTCGTGGTAGATGGTGTCGAACTGGTTGAGTTCTTCGAGTTGCATCAGATGAGGAAACTCGAAAGTCGCCAATCCGTCCTTGTCCAGCAACACCTTTACGCCCTGCACGAAATCGTTGAGGTCCGGGACGTGCGCCAAAACGTTGTTGCCGAGAATGAGCTGTGCCGGACCCTCCGAGGCGAGCACGTCCCTTGCGGTTACCTCTCCGAAAAAGCGGGTTATCGTGCGGACACCGCGAGCCCTCGCCGCCTCGGCGACGCCGTTCGCGGGCTCGATGCCAAGGCACCGGATGTTTGCCTTCACGAAATGCTGCAGCAGGTAGCCATCGTTGCTCGCAAGCTCGACTACGAAGGATCGGGGGCCCAGACCGAAGTCCACGCGAACGTGCTCGACATAGCGCCTGGCGTGCTCGACCCAGCTGTCGGAATACGAAGAAAAATACGGATAAGTCGCGCCGAAAATCAGGTCGGGCTGCACATACTCTTCGAGCTGAACGAGGAAACAGTTGCCGCAGACGTATGCGTGGAGAGGGAAGAAAGGCTCCATCTCATTCAGACGATCCGGCGCAATCTGCGTCTGACACAAGGGGGACATGCCGAGGTCCACAAAGGTCTGTTGCAGGTCCGACTTGCAGAACCGACACTTCGTGCGCACCGCGCCTGAAGGAGATTCTTTGGTTTGATTTGGGCTGGCGCTCATACTTGAACCTTCCGGCGCGAAATGCGTATTTTCCAGGAAATCAGGCCACTTGGAAAAGGACTCGCTTCACAATGACGCGACGCAGCTGGAGGTTCGCCGGCTCCTTCTGCAACGACCGTCCCTGCCATACTACAAATGTGATCGCTCCGAGTGCCGGCCCAATGACTGGTACGATGCGGCCATCCTGCGACTCAGAGATTGCCTGGCGCCCGAACCGCCCGGACGCTGGGCCGCGGCGCGCGACACCTTTTGTGCGTCGGCACCGACCATTAGCAATGAGTACATTGCGCTGATGACACCTACGTTAAGCCAGAGGAAAACAACTGACTGATCGAAGTAGGCCACCGCGAGACTCGAGCCCGCGTGAGCGAAGAGCCCCGCGCCCATGCACCACATCATGAACCGGTATTCGAAGTCCACGGCGGATGAATCGCGAACGACATTTCCGACCCAGACGAACGCCCGCCACAGGATCGCTATGAGCAGTATCGTGGCGAGCAGCCCACCTATGGTACCCATGAAAATGTAGTAGTTGGTGATATCGGAGTGCCTTTCATCGAGCGGGGGATACATCCAGTGCGCCGTGAAATCCGTGCCGAAGGCCCACCACTCTCCCAAGTGCTCGAGCGACGATTGAATCAACCTTGACCTGTACCATCCGGTGCTGCTCCCGGTGAGGTCGATTTTTGAAATCAGGTAGTAAGCCGGCCGGGTCATCAGGAATCCCGCAGCTATATAGAGACTGATCGCTCCCCAGCGAAACAACGAAAGCCAGCGCCGCAACGGCCACATCGCAACACCGCCGATGGCGAGCATCAGGGCCATCAATGGCGTGCTCGACGTGCTAGCGAGAACCATCGTTGTGCTCGCGGTCAAACCGACTATGGAGCTGATCCGGTACTTTCCCCAGATGCTCATCATCAGCGGAGTGCAAACGGCGCCCGCGATACCGGCAAGAATCGCGTGTTGAAACGGGCCCTGTGCGCGTATTCGCCCATCCCGGATCTGAACAACTTCCGGTATTCCGCCAAACGCCGCGAAAACATTTCTTTCGATAGCGTGCTCCGCGACCATTGCGCAAGCAACCGGCACGAGAACCCAGGCGACGATCCTTACGGTCGCGGACAACTCGCTCAGCGTCCCGCACCAGATCCGCATCAAGAGATAAATCGACCCGACGTTGAAAACCAAACCTGACGCGTAAACCGGGCCCGATCCCGGAATCCATTCATGAAAGAAACTTGCAAATACGATCCAGGCGCCCCACGCAATCATCAGCTTGTCGATCGTGTTGAGGCCGTTCGCAATACGCTCGCGTCTGACCAATACGCGCAGCAAACCAATCGCCAGCACCATTCGATAGACAGGAAATGACAGGGGGCCGATTTCGATTCCCTGACCTGTGGTCATGTAGCAAGCGCTGGCGAGCAGCGGCAGCGGCGCCCAACTGCGAGGCAACACCACGATTGCGACAGCGCTGGCGATGACGAGAATGAGCGCGGTGCTGTTCATTTACGTCAGCTTAGCCCCGTTTTGAAGTGAGAAGCACGCTCGATTTCACAGGGAGCATGTCCGATATACTGCTTTCCCCGTTGAATTGCGATCGAACAGCGACCCGGACCATAGTGATCGAACCGGCAACCGTCAACCCGCGCGTCATCGCAACCGTCATCATTCCGGCGCACAACGAAGCGGCCGTAATCGGACGACTTTTGGAGTCATTGCCGAAAAGCGTCGGAGGCGGCCGCGTGCACGTAATCGTCTCATGCAACGGCTGCACTGACGATACTGCGGACGTCGCTCGCGGATACGGTGCAACGGTCATCGAGGTCAAAGCCGCCTCGAAGATTGCCGCCCTCAATGCGGCGGATAGCGAGGCGGTCGCATTCCCGCGCATCTATGTCGATGCCGACGTCGTCCTCACCGACAAGACGATTATCGACCTCATCAACGCGCTATCGTCGCCGGACCTGCTATGTGCCGCCCCGCCGGCCAGACTCGTGCTTGACGCTCGACCGTGGACCGTGCGGGCGTATTTCTCCGTCTGGACCCGTGTGATGCGCGCGAGAAATGGCCATGTCGGCTCGGGCGTTTACGCGCTCTCGGAAGCCGGTCGCAAACGATTCGGTCGCTTCCCTGACGTGATTGCCGACGACACGTTTGTCCGCAACGTATTTGCGGGCACGGAAAGGCGCGTCGTGCAGACCGAACCAACCATCGTCGAGACGCCGCGTACATTGCGCGCCCTGTTTCGCCGCAGGGTTCGCGTATGCATCGGAAATTCGCAGCTCTTTTCCGATGCCGCGTTTAGAGAATTGCCTGGAAATAGCGAACGGGCGATTCCGCTCTGGCGAGTAGTGCTTACGCACCCCACGCTGATACCGGCTTCAACGGTATACGCCACCGTTAACGCACTTGCATATCTGGCGGCGTCTCGACAGCTTCGCAGTGCGCGCCCTGTGGACTGGGGACGGGACGATACGAGCCGTCAGCCGTGACGACGACATCGAATGCAGTTGCTCCGCACACTCGGTCGTCCCGGCTATGTCCTCTGCCTGAAGCTCCACGACAACACGGACTGCCAGCGAGTGAAGACAGCCCGGCGGACGCTCCGCTGCCGCTCGTTCCCCACGACAAGTCCCGGTGCCAGCAGCACCATTCTGCTCAGGGCGCATAAGGCCGTTGCGAAACGGTAAGCCCACGCGCTGAACGGGCCGCGATTCTGGGCCATATAAATGTGCAGAGCCTCGCGCATCGTGACGGCTGAAAAGCTGCTGCCCTGCACAGACGAACTCGCTCCGCCGTGGTGAATAACCTCTGCCGCCGGGACGTGATAGATCCCGAGCCCTTCGCGGCGAATCTTGAAGCAGAGATCCATGTCTTCCGCGTACATGAAATAGACGGGATTGAATCCGCCGACCGCGCGAAACGTCTCCGTTCTCATCAACATAGCCGTGCCGCCAACGGCTTCGACCGGCACCGTCTCCGCGGGCGCAAAGTCGGTCGGCGGAGCCCAGAGACCGAGCGGCGACAATAGCCGTCTCAAGATCTCGGAATCGAACGCCTGCCGAAACGGCCTCGGCAGCGCGTGTACGCTCCACTGCAGAGAGCGGTCCGGATTCAGCAGGCGCGGGCTGACGATGCCCGCGCCAGGAAGTCGGTAGAGTTCGCGGAGCAGCAGCTGGAGCGCCCCGGGAAGAACTTCGGTATCGGGGTTCAACACCCAGACGGCGTCGCCTGTGACATGTTTCAGTCCCAGATTATTGGCACGGCCAAACCCGATATTGTCTGCACTCTGGACGAACTCGACGTCCGGGAACTCCGCGGCGAGCATTTCCGCACAGCCGTCGAAGGAGCCGCCATCGACGACGACAATTTGTGGAGCCAAGTCGCCGCTCGTGCGACGAATCGACAACAGGCACTGGCGTAGAAGGACTTTGGAGTTCCAGTTGACGATCAGTATGGAAACGGACATGCGGCCCTGAGATGCAGGCTCACTTGAGTTTCTGTTCGACGAACGCAACGAGTGACCCGATGGTCTCGAACAGATCTCCTGTTACCTCGTCGTCGTCGATCTTCACCCCGAATCGCGCTTCGATTGCCAACATGACATTCAGGACAGCCATCGAATCGAACTCCGGCACGCTGTCGAGCAGAGGAGTCGAAGGGGTCAGACTGTCGGCACGATCTTCGATGCCGAGCGTCTCCGTCAGCACCTTCCTCACTTCATTGAACGTCTGATTGGTCACGTTGGTACTCATTGGGATTTCCGAGACGATACGTTTGGAATCTGTCACACGAGGATTTCGACGGGCGACGGGTGACCCAGGAACGCAGTAGGACTGGCTGTCAGCCCGTAGGCACCGGCCAGGAAGATCGCGACCAGATCTCCGATCTGCGCTCGTGGCAGCAGCACATTGTCGCCCAGTAGATCCAGAGGCGTGCAGAGGCAGCCGACAACTGTCACCCGTTCATCAGATTCGTGTCTGATCCGGTTCGCGATCGCCACGGGATAATTCCGCCGGATCACCTGGCCGAAGTTTCCTGACGCAGCGAGCTGATGGTGAAGCCCACCGTCCACGATCAGGAACGTGGCCCCCCTGCTGTCCTTTCTATCGATGATGCGGGTGATGTATACGCCTGCTTCGCCCACGATATAACGACCAAGCTCGATAGCCACGCGGGTCGTGCCAAGCCGCGGCCGGATCTCATTCGCCATCAGCTCCTTGAGATTCTCGCCAATTGCAACCAGATCGAGCGGAGCATCCTTTTCCGAATAGGGAATCCCGAATCCGCCGCCGATGTTCAGGTACTGCAATGCCTCGTCGGTCTCATCCGCGATTCGAACCGCGAGAGCCACGGTCTTGCGCTGAGACTCGATCAGGATCTGAGCGCTGAGATTCTGTGACCCGGCAAAGATATGCAAGCCGAGAAAATCCAGATCGCGACTGCGGAGATCCCGCACGAGGGTCGGAACGCGCTCCGAGTCGACACCGAACTGTTGCGGCCCGCCACCCATGCGCATCCCGGACCCCTTGACGGCGAAGTCAGGATTGACCCGAATCGCCACGCGCGGCCGGATCCCGAGGCGCTCGCCTGCAGCGGCGGCTCGTTCCGCTTCGATACGCGACTCCATCTCGATCGTGACGCCCGCGGCAATGGCTTGAGTCAGTTCTGCTTCCGTCTTTCCCGGCCCGGCAAAACTGATGTGGGTCGCGGACTTCGGCGTGTCGAGCGCCACGCGCATTTCGCCGGCAGAGGCGACGTCGAGCCCGTCAACCAGCCCGCTGAGATGCTGGACGACCGCCGGCATCGGATTCGCCTTGATTGCATAGCTGAGATTCATCTCAGCCGGCAAGACGCGACGCAACTGTGCGACGCGCTCCGTGAGAAGGCGTCGGTCGTAGGCGAAGAACGGGGTGCTGCCAACGCGGTGGGCGAGCCGATCGATCCGGACGCCGCCTACCGTGAGCATGCCGGACTCTTCGCCGAACGCCGCGATCGTTTGCCTGAATCCACTGGTCGTGTCAGGTGTCATGTCGACTCATCAAATAGGTGCGCGCCAGCAGTTATCGTCGAATTACGAAGCTTACGTAAACGAACTGCATCATGGAGAGGACATGAGTTCGGTTTTGAGCAGATTCCGGTCGAATTTGCCGTTTGGCGATCTGGGAAGACTGGGCCGAACCTCGATGCGCTGCGGGACCATGTACTGCGGCACCTGCTTTCTGAATAAAGCCAGCAATTCGTCCGGGTCGATCTTGTGGCCCTCGAGGGGACTCACGAGCAGAGCGATGTGCTGTCCGAGTCTTGGATCCTCGACACCCAGCGCCACGGCATCGCGGACGTTGCCCAGGCTGTAGGCAACCTCTTCGATCTCGGTCGGGCTTACACGATAGCCGGAAGTCTTGATCATCTCATCGTTGCGCCCGACGAAATAGAGAAATCCCTCGTCGTCTCGCTTGACCACGTCTCCTGACCACACGGCCATTTCCGGCAAGCAGAGCCCGTCCGCACGCGGCGGTACCGGCTTGAAACGCTCTGCGGTCCGCTCCGGGTCCTTCCAATACCCGAGCGTCACTAGCGCGCCCCGGTGCACCAGTTCCCCGGGCTCCCCCGGACCGCACAGGCTCCCGTCCGGTCGTACCACCAGAATCTCGTTGTCTGGAATGGCCTTCCCGATGGAATCCGGACGCCGGTCGACCTCGGCCGGATCCAGATACGTCGAGCGAAATGCCTCGGTCAGGCCATACATCAGATACGGCTTTGCCTGCGGAAAAATCGCGCGGAGCCTGTCGAGCGTTGCCTTGGGCATCCGGCCACCGGTGTTGGCAAAGTAGCGCAGGTTTCGAGAGGCCGCATCCGTCCAGGACTTCTCCGTCAACTGAATCCAGAGGGGTGGCACGGCGGTAAGGCCGGTGACTCCATGCCGGGCACAAAGGCGGATGACATCCTCAGGAACGACAAAATTGACGAGCACGACATGTGCGCCGGAGCTGAATGCCGTCGTCACCTGACTGAAGCCAGCGTCGAAGCTCAGGGGAAGTGCCGCAAGTATTACGTCCGAAGGATTGTTTCCGAGATATGTGCTGACGCTTTCGGCGCCAACAATCAGGTTGCGATGCGAGACCACCACGCCCTTCGGCATGCCAGTGCTACCGGATGTGTAAAGTATTGCGGCGACGTCATGATCGATCACTCCGTGGTCGACAAGAGCCTGCGGGTTCGCGTCTGAAACGAGCTCATCCCAGGCGGTGACGGCATAGCGATCTTTGACCCCTACGGACGGACCCCCGACCACAATCACGCGCTCGATCGACGGGCATGAGGCGAGCTCGTCTTTGAGAAGATCAAGGCGTTCCGGTGTCGTAATCAGCATCCGGCAGCTGCAATTATCGAGGATGTATGCGACCTGCTTCTGTCGCAGAACGGGATTGACGGGAACGAAGACACCCGACGCCGCTGAAATGCCAAATACGGCAGCGATATTTTCAAGGCGTTTGTCGATGAACACGCCAACCCGGTCTCCGCGCGCGAGGCCGTATCGCTGCAGGCCAGTGCCAACTCTGCGAGCCGCCTGCCAGAGCTCGGCATAGGAAAGCGTCTGTTGCTTGTAGGTCACGGCGGGGGCCGATGGCCATTTATCAGCAGCTTCAGTCACCAGATGATGAATAAGGGTTCGCATGAATCTTCTTTCCGACGTCAGGTTCGCAGTCTTGTCTATGGATCGATCCCGAATCTCACCAGGCGACGCATACAAGTTCGCTATAGAGGTTATCGATTTGCTCGGGCTTCAAGGAGTCACTTCTGAACATCTTGGGACGTACGCGACGCAATCGAATGGAGCCGGCGGGGAACGCCCCTACTACTCGCGACTCGAGCAACGTCAGCGGTATTCGGTAGTGGACCAGCAAGTGGCGCGCAAATACACCGACCAGGCTCCGGAACAGCGATGGTTCGCTCAGGTACAGCACTGAAGCAAAGAGCGGCAGGTTTTTTCGTCGGTCGCGACGAAAAACGACGAGGCAATGCCGCTCCCCGTCAGAGATCACGAGCTGCCTGGCAGCACGTGCGCCCAGATGATCCCTGTAGACCTGAAGCTCCGAGCCCGTGAGCACGGATTCTATATCGGCGCGCTCGGTGCGCAGCCGGTAGCGTCCAGGCCATGAAAGCCAGGGGATATTGACCAACAGGGCCGTCGCAGTGTCCAGATGCGCGAAATTCTGGCGTTCATTGATCGGCACCGTATTGCCGCTCGGCGAAAGGTCCGTGAAATGATATCCCGGCTGATTCAGCAGAGCCTTCAACAGCTGCAGGCCGTAAAGCCGGTACTTCGGCAATACGCACCACGCAGCGAGATTGCAGAATTTGACCTCCCGTCCCTCGACGACCCGGTCCGAATAGATCGCCGCATAGGCGCCGGCAATCTCATCGCCCGCCAGCAGCATGAATCCATGGTTTGGCGACGTTACATGCCAGGGCGGGTTCAGGGCACCGGCCCAACCTGATGCAGCGATACGGTTGTTCAAATGCCGGTGCAAAAACTCGCCCACGCGATCGAGATCGGCTGGTCGGATCGGCACAACCGTTACGCGCCCCATGTCAGGCACCGCTCAACGTACTGTGAGGCGCCGCGGTACGCCTATTGATCATGCGGAGCAGCCTGCGCTTCACGCGCGAGGCACTCGACATCCAACGATAGGCTCCGAGCACCTTCAGTCGAAACTCTATTGACCAATCGACGGGCTCCACGCGAACCCGCCCGACGACGAAACCTCGCCACGGCTCCCCCAGTTGCACCGGGTCGATAGTGAACACGCGCGCATACCCGCACTCCGCGGCCAGGTCGATGCTGCGCTGCGTATGGGCCCCGTGAGGGAAACTGAAAGAGGTGACCTTTCGCCCAATGATTGCTTCGATTGTGGCCCTGGAATCTACGAACTCGCTTTTCGCCTGCTCGTCATCGAGCTTCCTGAAGTCCGGATGCGACACCGAATGCGACGCGATTCGCACCAGCGGCTGCGTGGCAATAGCCTTCATGACTGCCTCGGGGAATACGACTTCGGTACCGTCAGGGTGCGAAGTTTCGATCCACGACGGCCGGCGTCCGATCGAACCGCTGGGCGCAAAGATAGTGCAGGGAATATTACGCTTCGCGAGTTCCGGCAGCGCCTGGTCGACGACCGACATGAAGCCGTCGTCAAAGGTAACCGCCGAATACCTGACTCCGTGGCCTCGTTGCTCCTGGCTTTCGATATCGATCGGGACAGTCAGGCGCGCCAGGTCATCCATCTGCGCCGCAAACTGGCGACGCTCCGCGGACCTTACAGCATGGTAGTAGAGAACTACGCATGTGGTCGCGGAGGGCATGCCGAACAGACGCCGAAGCCCAGCCGAAAGCAAGTCGACACAACGAACCAGCATGCTTATGAGCAATTTCAGGAGGCGACGTGACATTGCAATTCGTTCCTCAGATCGACCTGGCGAGCGTGGGCGTGCTTGATCAGCCGAACTTCTCGTCGCTCACAGGTCCCCGACGGAAAATGAGATTCCTCAGCTTCATGGAGCGCCGACGCAAGGTTCGCATGTGTTGCTTCACGAAATACCGGCCTAGCACGACCCGAGCCCTATTTCGCTGGGCAGGCACGACACCTTCGGTACGAAGATGACCGAGCAGTTCCCAGCATTGCACTGCCGTTGGTATATGTGCCTGCCACGACGGAACACTCAAATACCGCGCCAGACCATGTCCTCTGACCCTGATGCTTTGTCTCGTGAGAATCTCGGACACATGGCCCCATGGCCCGACTAGGGCCATTTTCGCCGCAAACACTTCGTCCTCGCGGATTACATTCCTTCGCTTGATACCCAGCAGACTGGTTCGCCGGAAAAGCCCATAAAGCGGATCGAAGGGCAGGAACCCGTCGACCAGATAGGAGAGAAGCTTGTCGAATCTTTCGATCGGGTCTGCGGAGCGAAACGTTGTATCGGAATGCACGACCGTATGCGTACTGCCGTCCTGCCGCACGTGATTTAACTGCGTAGTAACCAACACGAGACTGCTGTCGCTTGAGAACTCCTCCACGCAGCGCGACACGTAGGTCGGGGCCAGCCAATCGTCGTCGCCCAACCATCGAAAGTAGGTTCCCCGGGCCAACTGCATTGCCTGGATGAAGTTGTTGAGAATCCCGACGTTCGTCGGCTGGCGATGGTAGATGATTCGGCTGTCAGCCGCGGCCGCGTCACGGCAGAGCGCTTCGGTCCCATCCGTCGACGCATTATCGGAGATGATCAGCTCCAAAGGGGCATAGTCCTGGGCCAGTACCGACTCGATCACGCCCTTCACCGTCCGGGCTCCATTGAATACCGGTATTCCGATCGATACCAATGGGCCTCCCGAGCGCGGGGAATTATCCTGAAAGTGGCTCGTGCCCATGATTCGGTTCGCTGCGGCCCCGATGATCGTGACTAGCGATCGACGCCTCGATCCTGCGGCTCGCCTGTCCCCGTCGACTGATCGAGGTTCGAAGGCGAATTGACGCGTTCAAGCCAGATCTCGCGCCAGAACGGCACATATTCCCGCGGACAATTGGCGTGGTAGACGCCGGCACAGACCACGCTATCGAGGACAATGCAGGGGTTCTTCATGGTCAGCATCCTGCCGGTGCGCTCTTCAATGCACCGATCGACGCGAGCCGTCACTCGCGTAATTCTCCCGCACGATCTCGCCATCTCCTCCTCGAATCCCATGCCGCGATTCAGCCGCTTCGGGTCCAGAGTCTGCGTGATTTCTTCCGTGCTCCGGATCCGTACGAGCTCGCCAACCTGCAAGTCCAGATGGGCAGTCGGGGTTCGGCCTTCGGCCCGGCCCTTGACGAAGCCCCAGGAAAGGCCCTCCTTGATCAGAAGCCAGCTGGGGAGCCGGCGCCTGCTCCAGCGCTGATAGACGTTGAAGACGTGAAACAGCAAGGATCGAACGAGGGCGAAAAACCCGACGTTACCCGACCGGATGTCAGCCACGTACTGGCCAAGATCGAAAAAACGGATGGGGTCCGGAGCGGCACGAAGAATCTCGGTTGCCTGACAGGAATAAAGTTCGTTTCCGTCAGCGTCGGGCGCCTTGCGCGCCGCCCTTTCGAGCGCCGAGATATCGATTCCGTCCGCACCCTGATGAGCCGGCTGGCCAGCCGAACGCTCATGGCCAGGCTCGATGCGAAGCAACCATGACTCTTTCCAGTACAACGAACAGGCGGTCTGGCAACCTCCATGTGCTGCCCCGCTGCAGCTCGCATCGACAAGGTGCACGGCATCGTTCATCCAGCGCAGGCCGCCGTCGCCGGTGATGACCTCGCAGAGCTTGTGCGCCACCTTGCGGACGGTCATCCGACGACCGCAGAACGCCAGCATTTCCGGCATGAAGGGCAGGCACTCGAGCTCGCCCCTTTCATCGAGCGTGGCGAGGATCTCCTCTGCGCTTCGCACTTCCACCAGGTCGCCGGCGCGAAGCTTGGGGATTCTTCGTGCCCGCTTGGATGAATTCATCGTCACGTTCAAGGCCCTCACGGCAAGTCAGAAAGCACCAGTCAATCGATACCTGGAATCCTAGGGTACGGCCACGGTCTCTTGACCGGCCGGCTGTCGCAAGCTGCGAAAGATGTCTACATAGAAGCCTATCTGCTTGAAGACGAACAACAGCACATACAGATAGACGGAAAAGAACAGCGCGCTCCCGAGAATCAGCGTCAGCAGATTGGACTGGCTTCTGCCGGTGACTGCGAGCACGCCAAGCGTGCACATGGCGGCGACGGCCCCTGAGATCAGCGGACGACCGATAACAGGCAGCACCTCCCGAAAAGTCACGCCCGTGCCATGAAAACACCATACCAGGTGCGGCACGACCCAGAGCCCGATCGAGACCGAGAACCCCAGCGCTACGCCCTCGGCGCCGTACGGCAACCCGATCACGCAACCGGCGATGACGAGAGGAGCGATCACAAGCGCGAGATAGAGACTGCGGCGGATCAAGCCGAGCGCCACGAGCAACCAGCCGGTTGGATTGATGATGGCAAAGGCCAGCACAGTCGGAACGAGCAATCGAAACACCGGGATCGCTTCGCTCCACTTCGAGCCGAACATCACAAGGATCAACTCAGCGGGAAACAGCGCGCAGATGATCGAAATCGGAATCGTCATCGCCAGCACGAGAGAATAGCCCTTCTTGAAGAAGCTCCAAAGTCGCCTGGGATCATCTTGAAGACGAGACAAGGCCGAGATTGCAATGCTTCCGGTCATCGCCGTGATCTGGGCCGTCGGCAGCGTGATCAACTGATACGCGCGACCGTATATCCCGACAACTTCGGCCCCCCAAACGCGCCCCAGGAGGACCTTGTCGAGGTTATATGCAACGTGGACCACCAGCATGTTCAATGTGACGATGCTGCCGAATCGCACCATTGAGCCCGCCCCGACACTCATCGAAGGCTTGCCTGGAATCCAGCGTGAACAGAACCAAAGTTGAATCGTGGTCGTGAATGGAAGCGCGATGCTCCATGCCACCAGCGACCAATAGCCAAAGCCGCCGACAGCAAGCGCAACACTGAGTGCGCTGCTGACAAGCAATGCAACAACGTCGATGATGGCAAGCGCTGTAAATCTCATTCGACGTTGTAGCAACGCCGAGTGCTGCACACCTGCAGCATTGAAGAGAAAGCCGAGCCCGAGCACGGCCATGATTAGGCCCAGGCGGGGTTCGCGAAAAAAGGACGCAACCAATGGCGCAATACCGACCGCGATCAGGAAAAGGCATATCCCGACCAGGATGTTGACCCAGAACAGCGTCGATGTCTGTCTGTCGTTGATCTCCGAGCGCTGAACAGTCGCGACCGAAAGACCGAACTCCCTGAAGAGATCCAGCAGGCCGGTGACCGCTGTCACCATGCCCACCAATCCGAAATCGGTCGGCTCGAGGAGGTGCGCGAACACCACCAGACAGCCCAATCGCAAGAGAAAATTGGCCGCCTGCGCGCCACCCCTGGCGACGCCGCCACGGAGAGCCTGGCTCTTGAGATCCTTCATTGTCTGTTCAAGCGAGTAACCCGGCTGACCAGCGCAGCACATCCGCGGCCCGACAGGAACCGCCACCAGAAAACCAGGATCAGGTGGAGCAGCTGCCCTGGCGCACCTTTAACCGCGACGCGGAGGATTCTCCACCAAGCTGCGCGGGCCAAGTCTAGCAGTTGCGACCGTCGTGATATTTGAATCAGGGCACGATTCCTGCTTTTCAGGGGCTCGCTGATCCGCGGCCCGCAGCCGGAGGTCGGCCCGAGATAGAGTACTCTTGCTGCCCGGGGGAGGCGCGGACTTTGTGGATCCGCGACAAACCGTGCCGTGATTCAACGTTTCGCAGGCCGGAATTTGTTAGGCTTCTGGCACTGCGCCGGCCTCGTCGGGCATTCCGACGACCGCGAGACTCAGATACCACGATAATTGGAACGGACATGCGAGTATTCGTAACCGGCGTTCATGGCTATATCGGCGCGGTTCTCGCGCCATACCTGATGCAGCGAGGCATCGACGTCTGCGGCCTCGATACGGGTTATTACCGGGACGGCTGGCTCTACAGCGATAACCGCAACCTCGCCTGGACGCCGCGCACGATCAACAAGGACCTGCGCAACATCATCGAGGAGGATCTCGAGGGCTGCGATGCCGTGGCGCACCTCGCCGAGCTCTCGAACGACCCGCTCGGGCAGAACAATCCCGCACTCACGCACAAGATCAATCATCACGGCTCGGTGCGTCTCGCCGAACTTGCGCGCAAGACCGGCATCAAGCGCTTCGTCTACACCTCGTCTTGCAGCGTCTACGGCGCGGGCAGCGGCGATTTTCTCGACGAGACGACGGCACCCAATCCGCAGACCGCCTACGCCGAATGCAAGGCGCTCGTCGAGCGCGACGTCGGCGCGATGGCGGGCCGGGACTTCTCTCCGGTGTTCCTGCGAAATGCGACTGCGTACGGCCTCTCCCCTCGCATGCGCTTCGACATCGTGCTCAACGACCTTTGCGCGCTCGCCTGGACGACTCGCCGCATCGCGATGGTCAGCGACGGCAGCCCCTGGCGACCCCTCGTGCATATTCTCGACATCTGCGAGGCCATCCACTGTGCGCTCAAGGCGCCCGACGCCGCTGTCACTGGCAAGATCTTCAACGTCGGCGCCGACTCGGAGAATTATCGAGTCCGCGAGATCGCGGACATCGTTGCCGCGGAATTCCCCGGCTGCGAGGTCAGCGCCGGCCCGCCGAGCAAGGACAACCGCAGCTATCGCGTCAATTTCGGCCGAATCCACCGGGAGCTTCCGGGATTCAAGTGCAGCTACACTGCACGCGACGGCGCCCGCCAGTTCCGCGAGCTATTCGAACGCATCCAGTTCGGGCCCGAAACCTACCAATTCCGCGCATTCACTCGCCTCAAACAACTAAAGTACCTGCAGTCCACGAATCAGATAGACGCCGAATTCTTCTGGAACTGAAGTGCGATTCGAGGAAACTCCGCTTTCTGGCGCATTCATCGTCGAGATCGAACCGCACAGCGACGATCGCGGCTATTTCGCCCGCACCTGGTGCGTGCGTGAATTCGAAGATCGCGGACTGCCGTCCACGTTCGTTCAGGCAAGCCTGTCGCACAACCGGAAACGCGGCACGGTGCGCGCCATGCACATGCAGCATCGACCCTCGCGGGAAGGAAAGCTCGTGCGATGCACGCGCGGACGGATTTTCGACGCCATCGTGGACCTACGCCCCGAGTCGCGGACGTATCTGCAGCACTTCGGCGTGGAGCTCGATGCGGACGCGCACAAGGCGCTCTATATTCCGCCGACGATGCTCCACGGCTTTCAGACGCTCGCGAACGACTCCGAGGTCTTCTACCAGATGACCGATTTCTACGCCCCAGAGCTGTCATTCGGCGTCCGCTGGGACGATCCCGCCTTCGGAATCGCCTGGCCGATCGACGACGGGCTCATCATGAATGAACGCGACCGCACGTTTCCTGATTTCGATCGCGCGACCTATGAACGCCAGGCCCGGATCGCCGCCGGGAGAGTCGCGTGAACGCTCAGACCGCAGCTGGTGCGACAGCAACGCCGTTCCTTGCGGAGCTGCAGACCCTCGAGCAGTGCCGTGAACGCATCGATCGCGCCTGGCCGCTGATGACCGAGCTCTACCCAGTGTGCCGCAGCATCACGGGCGCCGGGGTTCGCATGACGCTCGAGCGCGTCGCCGCCGGGATTCCGCTCGAGATCACGGAGGTACCCTCCGGAACTCCCGTGTTCGACTGGGAGGTTCCTCGCGAGTGGAACATCCGCGGAGCCTGGATCGACGATGAGAACGGGCGCCGGATCGTCGATCTCCGCGACCATACGCTGCACGTCATGAGCTACAGCACGCCCGTCGATGCCGTCATGACGCTCGACGAGCTAAAGCCCCACCTGCACTCGATCCCGGAGCACCCCGACTGGATCCCCTACCGAACGAGCTATTACCGCGAGAACTGGGGATTCTGCCTGAGCCACCGCGTGCTGGCCGGGCTCAGGCCAGGCAACTACCGGGTCCGGATCGACAGCAGCCTCGAGCCGGGGTCGCTGACCTACGGCGAGTGCGTCATCCCCGGCACGTCTTCAGACGAGTTTCTCGTCTTCACCCATGTTTGCCACCCATCGCTCTGCAACGACAACCTGACGGGGATTGCCCTCGCCTCGACGCTGGCTGCCGGCATCCGCGCCTCCGCCCGCCCGCGCCTGACCTACCGCTTCGTCTTCGGACCGGGCACGATCGGCTCGATCGCCTGGCTGGCACGCAACGAAAGCCGGGTGGACCGCGTCCGCTTCGGCCTCGTGCTCGGGCTGGCCGGCGACCGCGGTCCAATGACGTTCAAGCGCAGCCGCCGCGGCAACGCAGACGTCGACCGTATTGCGGAGTATGTCCTCCGGACGGCCGGCACGCAGGGTCGGGTCATCGATTTTTCACCCTACGGCTATGACGAGCGTCAGCTCTGCTCGCCCGGCTTCAATCTGCCAGTGGGCCGACTGACGCGTACGCCGAACAACGAATATCCCGAGTATCACTCGTCGGCCGACAACTTCGACCTCATCGACCGCGATGCCCTGGCGGAATCGCTAGCAGCGAGCGCGAGAATCCTCCGCATCGCGGAGCGCAATACGCGGTATGTGAATCTGAACCCCAAGTGCGAGCCGCGCCTCGGCAAGCGCGGGCTCTACGGCGCCACCGGCGGACGCCATCCCGGCGAGTTCGAGCATGCGCTGCTCTGGATATTGAACCAGTCGGACGGCTCGCAGAGCCTGCTCGAGATTGCGGAGAAGTCAGGGCTGCCGTTCGAGCTGATCGCGGCAGGCGCTGATGCGCTGCTCGGCGCGGGGCTGCTGCGACCGGAAAACACATGATTGCGGAGGAATTGAGCTGATGAAAGTCGTACTGTTTTGCGGCGGGCTCGGGACCAGACTTCGGGAGCATTCCGACACGATTCCCAAGCCCCTCGTCAACATCGGCTACCGGCCGATCGTCTGGCATCTGATGCGCTATTACGCCCATTTCGGGCATACCGATTTCGTTCTCTGCCTGGGTTACCGCGGCGACCTCATCCGCGAGTATTTCCTGAATTATCGCGAGGAGCTCACGAACGATTTCGTTCTTCACCCGGGCACGGGCAAGACCGAATTGCTGTCGAGCGACGTTAAGAACTGGCGCATCACCTTCGTCGACACCGGCATGCACAGCAACATCGGGCAGCGCCTGCTGCGCGCGCGCCAATTCGTCGAGAAGGAAACGATGTTCCTGGCGAACTATGCCGACGGCCTCTCCGATATTCCGCTCGACAGCATCATCGGGCTCGTGAAGAAGACCAAGGCCGTCGCCGGATTCGCATCCGTGCGGAGCTCCCAGAGCTTTCACATGGTGCGCTCGTCGCGCGACGGGATCGTGAGCGGGATCGGCACGATGGACAAGGGCGAGCTATGGATGAACGGCGGATTCTTCGTGCTGCGCCCGGAGATCTACAAGTACATCGAGGAAGGCGACGAGCTCGTCGAGAAGCCGTTCGCGCGCCTGATCGAGAAGAAGAAGCTCGTTACTTATCAGCATGAAGGCTTCTGGCAGGCGATGGACACGTTCAAGGACAAGATCACGTACGACCGCATGGAAGCGCGCGATCAGTGCCCATGGATGCTCTGGCGCAAGTAGCGCTCCGGCCGTAGCCGGTTATCGCGCGGCTGGCTGACTCGCGATGTCGTCGTAGAGCTGCGCCGCGGCGGCCGAGAACTTCGCCAGCGACGCCTGTGCTTGACCGCAGTCGCTGTCGCAAACCGCGGTCAGTACCAGCGCCTGCGCATCGTGTCTTCCGCGCAGCACACCAAGGACCTGTAGCAGCTTCGCTGACAGCCGGCTGGCTGTGTAACTTCCGCCAACGCGGAAGCCGGCCCAGATCAGGCGGCGGCCGCCGTCCCGGTCCTGAACCTCGATCTCCATGAAGGCGATCCCGGCGCCGGATTCGACGGGCGTCGCCACGCCGCGACTGGCCACGACGATGGCGTTCTGCCCTTCGAGCCGCATGTGCGTGTGCACGACCTCGTGCCCCTGGCTTTGACTCGCGAAATGGGCCGCGTAGACGCCGACCTCGGCACTGCCGTCGGAATACCAGGCCGACGCGTAAGCCGGCGCACCGACGAAATAGGGGACTCTGCCGTCTACCCACTCCCCGCTGCGTTGCCAACCGGCGACTTCGGCTGCCGCGAGGGTCTCCGATTGCGTCGGAACCTCTGACGTTCTGCCGACGACGACGCGGATATTGAGGGCAATCGCAACCACGAGGACGAGACTGCTCATGTATACGAGCCCGTTCCGGCCTGGCGCGCGCCTCCACTCCGTGGCAACACGCTCGCGTGAATCGGCTGTGGGCCGGGGTTGCAACACGCGGTCGAGGTAGAAGACGGGAATCATGAATATGACAAAGACGATCCAGCCAAACGCCGTGTGGTAGTCCGCGATCAAGCGCGGAATCAGTCCCTCCGGCGACAAGCCGGCCGCGACCGTCAGGAACACGCGCAACCAGTTGCCGATCAACGCGAGCAGCAGGGCCGCCCCGGTCAGCAGGGCGGACGCGCCAACGCTTCTGCGATTGAGCAAGTTGCTGAAGACCGCGAGCGTGACGGCCACCAGCGCGTAACGCAGCCCCGCGCAACCACCCTGGATCTCGAACGTGCCGGTCGGTACAAAGACAAGATTGCCTTCGATGAAGGCAGGCATGTCGAACGCATGCAGTCCGCCGGTTACGACGAGAATCGTGAGTTGCCGTAGCGGCTCGAGAAATACGTCCCAAATTGGCATTGCGAACCAGGCAAAGCTCAGGGGCAGCGCGAATCGTCGCGCGAATTCGTCGCCGGCGACCGCCCAGAGCGTTCCGATCCACAGGATCGGCAATGCCGCTTGCGCGATGAGCATCGCCGTCGAGGCGAGGCCAAAGAGGCTTGCAGCGAGGAACACGAGAACGCACGCGAATCCTGTCCAGCTCGGCCGCAGGAAGAAAACTGGATTCCGTCGTCCTTCGAGGACCACGAGCACGACGGTCAGGAGCAGTACGAGGTGGCCGTGGGAATAGTCGGCATCCTCGAGGTAGCGGACATGCAGCGAGACCAGGGTCGGCAGGCTGAACGCGAGAATCAGCACGCAAGGGAGCAGGACCGGCCAAGGCGGCATCGCCTGCGGCAATAGCGGGTACAACAGCGCCCGAATTCGGCGAACTGCGTTGCCGATCCCTTGCTGCGAACTCAATACTGGCTCCCGACGGCGCCACCCCAAAGAGGAATCCCGATTCTAGCCGCCCGCTGATCCGGCCGCACAGGAACGGCGTCGCGGATCCGGGGTCCGCGTGATGCGGCTCACCGCAAGCGACGCCTGTTCCGTCTATACTTCGACCCCGCGTGACTGAACACTTAGTTATCCGGACCAATCTGTCGGTCGCCGCCATTCGCCTGCTGCAGGCGATCCTGTCGCCGCTGGCCGTCGTCGCCTCGCTGTTCGTCCTCGCGCAGCTGGGCGACGTTACTTTCGACCGGTTCTATCTCGGCCTCGCGCTCCTGGCGGCCGCCCTCGCCGTGCTGATCCTGAGGCCCCCCGGCTTTGGCAGTCTGGGGATGCAAAAGTCCCGGACGAGCGTCGGCATCGACATAGCCATCGGCTGGGCCGTGGTAGTCACGATTATGCTCGCGCTCGGCTTCGCCGCGGGCGTGTCCGATTATTTCGCGCGCAGCGTGTTGCTGCCCTGGATGTTCGTCGCGCCGGCCCTCGTGCTGCTCGGCGCGATCCTCCTCCAGGCCTGGATGCGCTCGGTGGTGCTGTCGCAGGCCAACCGTCGCACGGCCGTCTTCGCCGGCGTCAACGAGGCGAGCCTGCTGCTCGCCGCCCGGCTCACCGAGCACCCCGAGCTCTGCATGCGCCCGATCGGATTCTTCGACGATCGCAGCGCCGAGCGCCTCGGTGAGAACGGCGAAGCGCAGCTTCTCGGCCGGCTGTCGGAGCTGGCCGACTATGTCAATCGCGAGAACATCGACGTCATTTTCATCGCCTTGCCGATCCGGCATCTGCAGCGGGTCATGCGACTGCTCGACGAGCTGCGCGACACCACGGCCTCGCTCTACTACGTTCCCGACATCTTCATGTACGACCTCATCCAGTCGCGCACCGCGGACATCTGGGGGATGCCGATCATCGCGATGTGCGAGACGCCCTTCTACGGCTATCGAGGCATCCTCAAGCGCATCACCGATATCAGCCTGACGCTGCTGGCGCTGATCCCGGCACTGCCCGTGATGGCGGTGCTCGCGGCACTGATCAAGCTCGGCTCGCGCGGTCCCGCGATCTTTCGCCAGAAGCGTTACGGGCTCGACGGCCGTGAGATCGTCGTCTTCAAGTTTCGCAGCATGTACGTGACGGAGGACGGGCCGAACGTCCCGCAGGCGCAGAAGGACGATCCCCGCATCACGCCGATCGGGCGTTTCATCCGCAAGCATTCGCTCGACGAGCTGCCGCAACTGTTCAACGTGCTCCAGGGACGGATGAGCCTCGTCGGCCCGCGACCCCATGCCGTCGCCCACAACGAGCTCTATCGTCACCTGATCAAGGGCTACATGATCCGGCACAAGGTGTTGCCCGGCATCACGGGTCTCGCGCAAGTCAGCGGCTGCCGCGGAGAAACGGCGGAAGTGTCCCAGATGCAGGCGCGCGTCGGCTACGACCTCGACTATCTTCGGCACTGGACGCCCGTCATGGACGTGAAGATCCTGCTGCGAACGTTTGCGCAGCTCTTCTACGATCCGAAGGCTTATTGAGCCGCCTGCGCCGCGGCGTTCGTCAGGGCATACCTGACATTGATGCGCAGGACATTCTCCTCGACCTTGTCGCTGAGAACGGCCTGATCCTCGCGGGATTCGTAGGTGAGCTCGAGGGAAAATCTCCGGCCGATGTCGCGGTCGAGCGACAGGAACCAGCTCTGCAGCTCGTCTTCGCCGGCCGCAGCGGCGAAGTCCCGGTTGAACGACAGGTACCTCAGCGACAGGTCAGTTTTCGGCGTCATCGATCGCGTATATTCGATCGTGCTCGACGACTCTTCGTAGTCGAGCGTCGTGACGACGTTGTAGTCCGCATGATTGATCGACCGGGTGATCGCAAAGCCATTGCGTACTCCGGTGACCGAATACTCGACTGCAAGCATCTGCGTTTCGTAGACATCCCGCACGAGCAGGGGATCGCTGCCGGCGCCGAAGCGGGGATCGTCGAAAAAGTCGGCGTACTGCTGCACCGCACTGATTTCCAGGCGTGATCGCGCCCCGATATCGCGCGCCCAGGAGAGGTCGAGATAGGGCGTCGTCGAGCTCTCGGCATCGCGTTCCGAGCGCGTGGAGCCAAGCGCGAGATAGGCCTCGCCGGAAGCGAGGGTCTTGCGATAGCTCAAATAGGCGCTGGCGGTGTCGATCTCGGTTGCGGGTGACTCGTATTCGACGCCCTGCGAAACGAAACTGAGCGCAATCTCCGTCGTCACGTCAAGCGAACGTATAAAACTGACTGTCCCCTCTTCCGTGTCGCTGTCGAGCGCGGCAGATTCCTCGACCGTCCGGTTTCCCGCCAGGGCTTCCAGCCTGAGCACCGTGCGGGAACCCAGGGGAAGATCCAGCCTCGGTCCTGTCACGAACTCGTTGGCGCCGGCGCGGTTCTCGGGCGACGACACGTCGAGCGGATTCACGCGACCCTGGCTGTACTCGTCATACACGAGCCAGAAGAAGCGGTCCGGCACAGCAGCGATCTCAACGTCCAGCGTGCCGTAACCGTAAGTCTCGTCGTCGAGAACGTCCGTCGAATAGCGCCTGACCTCGACGTCCGATACGAAGTCGAGTTGCAGCCGCTCGCTTTCGTAGTTGAAGTCGGATGCGACGCCGAACGCGTTGAAAGTCCCTGACTTCGGCTCTGAAGGCGCCCGCAACAGATTGTCGGACGAGCCGGCGCCGAGACGCAGCCAGACGATGCCCGTGCTGGCGTCCACGAGCGGCGGGACCACCCCCTCCTCGACCTGGGCGCCGGCCGTGCCGGCACGCAACAGGACGGTGCCCACGAGAATCGCGGCGGCTGCGTTACGAGCGGATGGCCGGAGCCGGTTGTGCATGACTGCAGAAGCGCGAGCGCGGCTAGCCAGCTGGCGGAGCGCTCCCGTTGGCGCTGCTCCCATAACCATAGCCATAGCCGTAGCCGTACGAGCTCGACTTGTCGGCCGAGCTGGCGCGATTCAGCACGAGGCCGACAGCCTTGGCCGGATCGAGCTTGTCGAGGGCATCGGCCACCGCAGGGCGTGCCGTGCTGCCGGCCGCCACGACGACCAGGATCTGTCCGACTTGCCGGCTCACGATCAGGGGCTCCGGCGTCAGGAGCAACGGCGACGAATCGATGATGACGATCAGGCGGCCAAGCTTGCCCGACGCAAGATCCGAGCACATCGACTGCATGCGCGCGCTCGCAAGCAGCTCGGCCGCGTTCGGGTCGCCACTGCCGATCGGCAACACCGACAGTCCGGAGAAATTCGTGGGCAACACGTAATGTGGCAGCTCGCCTTTCGGGGCGCGCAGATAGTCGAGCAGGCCGGGCTGGTCCGCCATGCCTAGCAGTCGGCTGAGACTGGGATTCTTGCAGTCGGCATCGATGAGCAGCACCGACCAGTCCTTCTCCTGCGCGAGGCTCAGGCTCAGGTTCACGCTCGTAAAAGTCTTGCCCTCTCCTGGCAAGGCCGAGGCGATCATGAGCAGGCGGTCGCGGCTCGCGACGACCGAATCGCCGGCGGTCGCCCGCGCGAGAATCGGCTGCTTGATGGCGCGGTACTCGTCGGCAAGACGCAGATTGCCCGGCGCCAAAAGCCCAGCTGCGGCAAGCGCCTCGAAATCGAAATTGACCACGGCTCCCGATGCGGCCGGCAGCGGGCTCGGGTCACTCGCGGTGGACTTCGTCGGAACGCGACGTGGCTGGACCACTGTCCGTGCGACCGGCGTGTCGCCTGCTGACGCACCGCTTCCCTGCGCTGCGCCCTGAATCTTCCGGATGGCTCGCTCGACGACCGACATGGCCCTAATTTCCGACGAAGGGTGCGTGGACGCCGCCCGACGCGAACAATTCGATACCGGTGACGCCGATCAGCGCCAGGATCAGCAGCGAGCAGGCGCCGGAAAAGGCCAGCACCGACCGGCGATAGCGAAACTGTTCGTGCGCCGGCCAGGCGTTCGTGACTACGCCGAGCACCGGCAACTCGGCAAATCTCTGCAGGGACGACGCGCTGCTGAATATCGGGCGCAGCTGGGCCAGTCCATAACAGAGGCCGCCGCCGGCGATCAGCGCAACGACAAAAACGGCCGCCAGCAACGCGAGTCGCGCCGGCTTTACGGGGGTCTGGGAGGCAAATGGCGGGTCGAGCTCATTGAACCTCACGGGGCTCGAAGTCTCTACAGCCATCGTTCTTGCGAGCGCGCGCCGCCGCTCGAGAAAGGTATCGAGCTGCTGTCGCGAGTCGTCGACCGCGCGCACGAGTGCCGACAGCGTGGTCTCATTGGCCAGGCTCTGGTCGCGCAGGCTTCGCAGATCGGTACGGTCCGCTTCGAGATCGGTGATCTCCGCCTGCAGCTGGGCGATATTACGCTCGGTATCCGCGAGGGCAATCTGGGCCGCCTGGTAGACCGGACTCGCTTCGAGCGCCAGAAGACCGGGGTCGGCGCCTTGGTAGCCCAGCGCTTCGCGCTCCTCGCGCAGCTGCCCTTCGAGCATGGTAATTCGCGCCTTGAGCAGGACGATTTCGCGGTTCGTATCCTGCATCCTCAGGCTCTTCTCGTTGAGCTCGATCTTGGCCTGCTGGAGAAGCGCCTGCGTGCTGCCGGGGACGATCTCGGCAGCACTGTTCGGTATCACCCGGCTCAGGCGCTCGAGCTCGAGACGGTCCTGATCGCGCCGCGACTGGAGGCTGCTCAGGTCGCGTCGACCCTCGTCAAGGGCAAGCTCGACCGTCTGCAACCTCGCCTCGAAATCGCCTTCATTGCCAGGCTGGCTGTCGGCGTTTTCGCGTCTGAAGGTGGCCAGCGCGTCTTCGTCCCGCCGGACATTGGATTCCGCGGTCGCGATCTCGCGGTCGAGCGATGCGAGGGCCTCGTCTTCGTCGCGTCGCGACTCGCCGAGCGCATCCTCCTTGAAGGTGTTGAATACGGCAGAGACAACTGCGATCGCCTTGTCACGGTCCGAATGGCGGTAGCTCAGTTCATAGTAGAAGTCGGACGTGTTCGGCGTCGCAGCGGGCGTCAGCGGATCGAACACGATGTCCTCGCCGAGCTGGTCGATCATTCGTTCGTACTCGACGGAGCTTCGGCTGATTCCCGCGTCGAGGCCCGTGCTGCGCGCAACTTCCTCGAGCTGGGCCCGCCCGAAGAGCGACTGGATGATGTAGGTAAGCCGGCTCTCCGGATCCGTGGCGACGATTTGCTCCTCGAGCGTCCGCTCGAGCAATGAGGTCGTATTGAGCGAGAATCGCGCCTCCGCCTCGTAGATGTTCGGCAGGATGGCCACGACCAGCCAGCCTGCGAGGCAAAGCACTGCCGCCAAGCCGAGACCGAACCAGCGAAAGCGCAGACCGCTGCGGACTTCGCCGAGGATGAAATTGAGCCGATCGTGCACCGGCAGCTCCGCTACCAGGATGCCTGCCGTACGACGATGACGTCGCCCGGACGCAGATCCATGTTCTCGCCGAGGTCGCCATCTTCCATCAGCTTCTTGAGCCTGACGTCGTACTCCTGCCGCTCACCGTTGACCATGCGCGACAGCACTCCCTTGCGTGCCGCAAAATCGGTGAGCCCGCCCGCCTCGACGAGGGCATCGAGCAAAGTCATGCCGTTGCGGAAAGGATAGGTGTCGGGATTGGCGACCTCCCCAAGCACGCGGACCTGAGTGTCGAATGTGCCGACAAAGCTCTCGACGATGACCGTGACTTGCGGATCGCGATACTCTGCAAGCAGCACGGCTTCGATGTCGCGCGCGAGCTGAGTCGGGGTCTTGCCGCTTGCCACCATGTCCTCGACGAGCGGAGTCGTGATTTGTCCGTCGGGCCGGACTGGAATCGTTACCGAGAGGTCCGGCTCGCCCCTCACGTAGATGTTCAGAACGTCGTCCGGTCCAATCAGATAGGCGCTGCCGCCGGCGACACCGGTCGGGGGTTGCGACGGCTGCTGTGCAGAGGCGAGCGGCGCGGCCAGCATGACCAGAACGAATAACGGTAGTTTCCTGCTGAACATAATTCGGCTGTCCATCGCTAGTTCTTGACCCCGTCTACGCATCAGAGCGATGCGATGAGGCGTTCGGCCTCCCGGCGCAGGTCCGGCGGCAGGGCGCCGGTGAGCGCCCGGTCCAGCGTGATTCGCGCCGCCGCACCGTTGCCCGACTCGAGCTGGGCAACGCCGAGATGATACTGAATTTCGGCCGTATCCGGTAACAACTGGTTCGCACGTTCGAGATACGGCAGGCCCTCCGCGACCATCGACCGCCGGACCAGAACCCAGCCCAGCGTATCGAGCACAGCCCCGTTGTCCGGTGCCAGCGCCTCGGCCCGTCGCGCATACGCGAGCGCCTCATCGCGATCGAGCTCTCCCGCGAGCCATGCGGCATTGTTGAGCGCCTCCAGATGGTTCGCGTCGACGGCAAGCACCCGCTCGTACGCTGAGACCGCGCCCGCCAGGTTACCGGCGAGCCGCTGTTGCGTCGCGAGAAACAGCCAGCCGCCCAATTCCTGTGGCCGCGCCTCGAGCCAGGTGCTGAGCGTCGTCGCCCAGGCAGGGTCGGCAGCGAGCCGCAAGGCAATGGTCTGATTGGCGAGGAAACTGAAATCGCCGCTCGCGGCGAATGCGCGCTCGAAGAGCTCTCCGCCGCGACCGTAGTCCTGCTCGGTAACGGCGATCAGCGCGCGCGCCGCTAGCGCAGTCGAGTTGTCCGGAGCGAGCGCAATTGCAGCATCGAATGCGGCCTTCGCCGCTGCCGAATCTCCCACACGTTGCAGCAAAGCGCCGCGCATGATGTGGCCGGCGACGAGGTTTGGGTCGAGCCGGAGCGCCGTGTCGAGCGACACGAGGGCGTCGTCGAATTCGCCGCGCATCTGTTCATGAAAAGCCGCCGTCACGTGGGCGACGGCATCGTCGGGCCCTTGTGCAATCAATTCTGCGACGAACGGCGCTCCGGCCTCGGGACCACCCTGCCGCATCGCGGCAATCAGCGACTGGACGCTGGCCACGATTTCCTCGTCGCCTCCGAGCTCGGGAATGGAACGCAAGGTCTCGGCAGCTGCGTCGGGATCGCCGGCGCGCAATTGCGCCTCGACGAGCATCAGGACGAAGGCCTGATTACCCGGGCTCTGCTCGAGCGCCCGCCCGAGCGATTCGATCGCCTGCGCGTTGTCGCCGCTTTCGAGCAGCGACCGTGCCCGCAGCGCCGCGAGGCCAAGATCGGTCTCGTCGTAGGCGGCGCCGTAAGTGTCGAACGCATCGACCGCTGCGGCGAAGCGCTGCTGCTGCAGACGGGACTCGACGAGCAGCCGCAGCGCCACCGAGTCGGCGGGGTTGCGGCTCAGCAGGGACTGAAATTCCTGCTCGGCCTGGCCTACGTTGCCAACCCCGAGCTGACTTGCGCCGAGCAGAAGCTGGAATCGCGGGTCGTCGGGAACGTTCGTCACCAACGACCGTAACGAGGTCACGGCGTCGGCAAAACGGCCGGCGCGGAATGCGACCAGCGCCGTCGCATAGTCGCTCGCGGGCGAGCCCGGGACGGTGGCGGCCAATCGCGTCGCCGCGTTCTCGGCCTTGGCGATATCGCCGGCGGCCAGCTCGAGTTCCACGAGCGCGAGGAGCAGCGGGGAGGCTCGCAGAGCCTGGCCCGAGCCGTTGTAGAGCTCGACGGCGTTCTCGAAGTCGGTTTCGGCAGCCGCGAGATCGCCGCTGTTGGCAACCAGGAGCGCGCGGAACGCCAGCGCTTCGGGAAAGTCGGGATTTGCCGCGAGCGCACGCTCCAGCTCAGAACGTGCGTCGTCCAGGGCACCCTGTGCATAGGCAGCGCGAGCCCTGCGCAAGGCGACCTGATCGACGGGCGCGCCGCGGGCCTGAGCCTCGGTCAGCGCGTCCGCCGACGCGTCGTATTCACCGAGTACCAGCAAGGCGTCGCTCCGGATCAGCGCGATGGCGGAATCGCCGCTGCCGGCAGCGTCGCCGGCGTCGAGCAGGTCGAGCGCGCGCTGCGGCTCGCCGGTCTCGACGAGAACACGCGCGAGCGGTGTCGCGTATACAGCGCTCGCGGCGCCGGAGTCCTGCACCCACTCGAGCTGCGCGAGCGCCGAGGGGATGTCGCCCGCGCGCCAGGCGAGATCGGCCGCAACCATGCGCGCGTCGACGCTCGTGCCATCTGCCTGCAGGGCATTGCGCAGATGAATCGACGCCGTCGCAAAATCGCCGGCCGCGATGCTGGCCCTGGCATCATCGAGGCTCTCTTCGAGTCCCGGCGCACCGCAACCTGCGGCGGCGAGCCCGAGCGCGAACAATGGCATCCATGATTTCATCCCGAATCCCCGTCCCTTCACCTTCTACTCCTGAGTTCACGCAACCGATTGCGTTGTTGGCCTCGCCACCGACAGATCCGCCGGCAGGATGAAGCGCATGGTCGTCCCGTTGCCGACCGCGCTCACGACTTCGACGTCGCCTCCGGCCGCGCGTGCGGTCTCGCGCATCTGATAGGCGCCGATTCCCATGCCGCGCGCGCCCTTGGTGCTCACGAACGGCCGGAAGAGCTTGTTGCGGATGAACGCCTCGTCCATACCGCTGCCTGAATCGACCACCTCTATGAATACACGACTTCCGTCGGTCGTCGCGCTGACGCGGATCACGCCCTCACGCGGCGTCGCGTCCTGCGCGTTCCGGATCGCATGCGTCAGGGCCATCGCGAGCCTGTCGCGATCCATCGAGACATACAGGCCCGATGCCGGCGAGCAGGTCGGTACCGGCTCGCGATCCTCGCAGTCGCTGCAGACCTGCATCACGAGCGTAGCGACATCGATGCGCGACGCCTGGGCGGCCGAAGCCATGCTGCGGAAACGTTCGAGCAGACGTCGCATTCGCCGGACGCTCGAGTCCATCGTGCCGATCGCGTCATCGATGAATTCCGGCCGGTCGCGGAACCGCCGCGCATTGCCGACGACGAGTTCCTGCTGCGAGATCATGTTCTTGAGGTCGTGCATCAGGAACGCAGTCAGCCGGCTGTAGGCCTCGAACTGTCGCGTCTGACCGAGCGCTTCCTGCGCACGCTGCTGCATCAGGAACACGGCGACCTGCTGGCCCGCGGTCTTGAGCAGGTCGTGATCCTTGAAATTGAGATCGCCGAGCAGCGCCGGACGATCGAGCCGGACGATGCCGATGAGGCGGCTCTCGTTGATCAATGGAACCACGATCGCGGGGCGACGGATCCATGCGCTGTCCGGAGCGAAGCAATTGGAGTATTTCCCCGGATCTTCGAGATACTCGCGGGTGTCGACGACCCATTGTGTGCGGTGCAAGAACCGGATCATCTCGTCGCCGGTCGTGAGATCGACCAGCGGTTCGCCCGATGTTCCGAAAGAGGCAACGCGCTCGAACCTGCCTGTGTCGGCTCCTTCGATCCAGAGGTCTCCGCCAGGACTCGCGACGACCTCGCCGAGCGCATGCAGGCCGCGCTCGGCCAGCGTGCCCGTCGAGTCTTCCGCCGCCAGGGCGCGCGAGAGCTTGAGCCAGGCATCGCGATAATCGTAGCGCTCCTTGAAGAAATGCTGGCTGACGAAAATCCGCGCCCAGCGGCGCACGTCCGCCGAATAGACGCCATAGACGAATACGGCGCCGGCGAGCGCGAGGAAGACGAGTTGCAGCGGCGCTCCCCAGGCCTCGTCGCTCGTGCCGAGAAAAAAACCGACGACGCCCATCGCGAAAAGATAGGCACCCGCGCCGACGAGAGCCGTCGTATAGAACGCAAGCTGGCGCGAGACGTAAAGATCCTGGCCCCAGTCCGGTTGCCGCTTGATCGCGACGAGAATCAGCGGAGCCGCGGCGGCATTCACGGTCGCGGAGATGATCCAGAGGTTCGGCGTCAACTCCTGAAACAGCAGCGCCTGCGAATAGTCGAAAGTCGCGACGACGAGCACGGCGCCGATCCCGGCCGCGAGCCATTTCAGAAACTGTCGCTGGGCGCCATCGGCGTTGCGGTAGATCTGCTCGAGCGCCAGGGGACCGAGCAGCGTCATCGCGAGCACCGACAGCAGGGCGGTGTGCTCGCCCGCGGCCACGGTAAGCGGCGTGCCCGACAACAGCACTTGCCCCAGTGTCACGCCCGTGAGAGTGAGGGTCGCCGCGAATATGAGCCGACCGACCGTTCGGGCGAGCCGCGAGCTCGAGGCGCCGGTGAGCAACGACGACAGAAACAGCAGCCAGACGCCCACATGCACGGCATCGAGCACTGGTAAACCGGCGACGAGCGACCGTGCCCGCCAAGCGAGTACGATCTGGGCAACACACCAGAGCGACGAGACGATGAGCGCCGCAATGAGCCAGTCCGCCTGTCGCGTGCCCGGATGCGCAAAGAGCAGCAGGATCGCAACCGCCGCGTAGGCGACCGCCCCGACCGCGAACGCCGTCGTCCCGCTGGTCAGGTAGAAAGTCGTGAGCTCGGCGGACATTGTCGGGCGGACACTCAGCCCGAGGCGGCCGCGGCCTCGGCCACCGCGATCGAGTCGCCGCGGCCGATCGCGAAGTACGCGAGACCAGAGCGTCGCACCAGGTCCGGATCGTAAAGATTGCGCCCGTCGAAAATCACCGGCGATCCCAGGGCGCGCTTGATCGCCTCGAAGTCCGGGCTCCGGAATTCGCGCCACTCCGTGACGATCGCGAGCGCATCGGCACCCTCGAGCGCTGCGTCCGCGCTCGCGACGATCCGGAAATCGTCGCGCTCGCCGTAGATCCGGCGCGCCTCGTTGCCTGCCTCGGGGTCGTAGGCGGTAACCTTGCAGCCCACGCTCCAGAGCGATTCGATCAGCACGCGACTCGAAGCCTCGCGCATGTCGTCCGTATTCGGCTTGAAGGCAAGTCCCCAGACAGCGATCGTCCGGCCGCTCAGGTCGCCCTTGAAATACTCGCGGATCTTCTGGAACAGCACGCCCTTCTGCCGCTCGTTGACGCGCTCCACCGCCCGCAACATGTCGGCCGGCAGGCCCTGCGCCTTCGCCGTCGCCGCGAGCGCCTTGATGTCCTTTGGAAAGCACGAACCGCCGAATCCGGCGCCGGGATAGATGAAGTCGAAGCCTATGCGCGGATCCGAGCCGATGCCGACGCGGACCTGCTCGATGTCCGCGCCGACGAGCTCGGCCAGGTTCGCGAGCTCGTTCATGAAGCTGATGCGCGTCGCCAGCATTGCATTCGCCGCGTACTTTGTGAGCTCGGCCGAGCGCACGTCCATCACGAGCACGCGCTCGTGATTGCGGTTGTAGGGCTCATAGAGCGCCCGGAGCAGCTCCGTGGTCCGCGGGTTGTCGGTGCCGACGACGATGCGTTCGGGCTTCATGAAATCGGCGATCGCAGCGCCTTCCTTGAGAAACTCGGGATTGGAAACGACGTCGAATTCGATGCTGACGCCGCGGTCCGCGAGCCCGCGCGCGATCTCCGCCTGAACCTTGTCGGCGGTGCCGACAGGAACCGTAGATTTGTTGACGATGATGCGGTAGTCCTGCATGTGCTCGGCGATCGATCGCGCGACGGCGAGCACGTGCTTCAAATCAGCCGAGCCGTCCTCATCCGGCGGAGTCCCGACTGCAATGAATTGAAAGAGACCGTGCGCGACGCCTTTCGCGATATCGGTGGTGAATTCCAGGCGCCGCGCCTTGGTCATCCGCCGGATCAGTGCCTCGAGGCCGGGCTCGTGAATCGGCACCTCGCCGCGCTTCAGCCTTTCAACCTTGTCGCGGTCGATGTCGACACAGACGATCGAGTTTCCGGTCTCCGCGAGGCAGGCGCCCGTGACCAGTCCGACATAGCCGCTACCGAATATCGTGATGCGCATGGGGACCCTGCCGGCGCTTCCCAAACCAGGGCCGATCCTACTATATAAGGCACATGCGGACGGTGATCGAGCCCCCGATTCCGGCTTGCCCCGGGCCCGGCGAATGCCGAGAATAGCGCCACTCCGGGCGATTAGCTCAGCGGGAGAGCGCTCCCTTCACACGGGAGAGGTCACAGGTTCAATCCCTGTATCGCCCACCAGATCCCCAGCGGAAACTCCGGCCAGGATAATCAGATGAGTCTCAAGGGTATCGTTCTCGCGGGCGGCGCCGGCACGCGCCTGCATCCGGTGACGCTCGGCGTCAGCAAGCAGCTCCTGCCGGTTTATGACAAGCCGATGGTCTATTACCCCCTGTCGGCGCTGATGCTCGCCGGCATTCGCGACATCCTGCTGATCTCTACGCCCGTCGACCTGCCGCTCTACCAGCGGCTACTCGGCGACGGCAGCCAGTGGGGCATCTCGCTCAGCTACGCCGAGCAGCCGAAGCCCGACGGGCTTGCGCAGGCATTCATCATCGGCCGGCGATTCGTCGGCAAGGATCGCGCGGCGCTCGTTCTCGGCGACAACATCTTTTACGGACACGGCCTCCCCGACTCGCTGCTGAACGCCGCGCGCCGCGACGACAGGGCCACGGTGTTCGCCTACCGCGTCCGCGATCCCGAACGCTATGGCGTCGTGCATTTCGACGCGAGCGGCCGCGCGCTCGGCATCGAGGAGAAGCCCGCGCAACCGAAATCGCATTACGCGGTGACCGGTCTCTACTTCTATCCCAACGACGTCGTCCACGTCGCGGCCTCGCTGAAGCCGTCGGCCCGCGGTGAGCTCGAGATCACCGACGTCAACCGGATCTACCTCGAGCGCGGCCAGCTCGACGTCGAGCTGCTCGGCCGTGGCATCGCCTGGCTCGATACGGGCACACATCAGTCGCTGATCGAGGCCGGGAATTTCATCGAGGCGATCGAGAACCGGCAAGGCCTCAAGGTCTGCTGCCCGGAGGAGATCGCCTGGCGCGCCGGACTCATCGACGACGGCAAGCTCGCGACGCTCGCGAAAAGCTTCGGCAAATCGGGCTACGGACAGTATCTCGAAGAGTTGCTCAAAGACGGACGCTGAAATGGAGGTCGTGGCGACCGCGATTCCCGACGTAAAGATCCTTCGACCCAGGGTCTTCGGCGACGCGCGCGGCTTCTTCGTCGAATCCTGGAATCGACGCGCCTTCGCCGCGGCCGGGCTCGATCTCGACTTCGTCCAGGACAATCACAGCCGTTCGGCGCGCGGCATACTGAGGGGCCTGCATTACCAGCTCAGGCAAACACAGGGCAAGCTCGTGCGCGTCGCAACGGGCTCGGTCTTCGACGTTGCCGTCGACCTGCGCCGCAGCTCGCCGCATTTCGGCCGCTGGGTCGGAGTCGAGCTGTCGGAGCAGAATCAGCAGATGCTCTGGGTTCCGCCCGGTTTCGCGCATGGCTTCCTCGTGTTGAGCGAGACCGCCGACTTTCAATACAAGTGCACTGACTACTATGCGCCCGAGCACGAGCGCTCGATCCGCTGGGACGATCCCGATCTCGGCATCGACTGGCCGCTGCCAGGGGGAATGGAGCCCCTGCTCTCCGGCAAAGACCGGGCCGGCACGAGCTTCGCAAGCGCCGATTGCTTTCCATGAAGGCGCTGATCACGGGCACTGCCGGGCAGGTCGGCCGTGCGCTGACGCGAAGCCTGCCAGGGAACGTGGCTGCCGTGGCGGTGACGCGATCCGAGCTCGACGTTGCCGACCGCGACGCCGTTCGCCGTTGCGTCGACTTTCATCGACCGGATCTCGTGATCAACGCAGCCGCATATACGGCGGTCGACAAGGCCGAAAGCGAACGCGACGAGGCGCGTGCCGGCAATGCGCTCGGGCCCGCGTATCTCGCCGAAGCGGCGGCGCAAGCGGGTGCCCGCCTGATTCACATCTCGACCGACTTCATCTTCGACGGCATGAGCTCGGCGCCATACCTGCCCGGCGACCGGCCGGCGCCGCTCGGCGTCTACGGCGCCAGCAAGCTCGAGGGCGAGCGCGCCGTGCTCGAGGCGCTGCCTGGCCGCGCACTCGTGCTCCGAACGGCCTGGGTCTATGCGGCGACGGGCCGAAACTTTCTGCTGACGATGTTGCGCCTCATGCGCGAAAAGGGCGCGGTCCGCGTCGTCGCGGATCAGATAGGGACCCCGACGTCGGCCGATTCGATCGCGCGGGCCATCTGGGCACTCGCCGACCGACCGGCCGTGCACGGCATCCACCACTGGACCGATGCTGGCGTCGCGAGCTGGTACGACTTCGCCGTCGCGATCGCCGAGGAAGCTGTGGTGCAGGGCCTGTTGCCGAAACCCGCCGTGGTCACGCCGATCTCGACTGCCGAATACCCGACGCCGGCCCGCCGCCCGCGATTCAGCGTCCTCGACACGCGCTCGACTCGTGAAGCCATCGGCAGCCTGCCGCCGCATTGGCGTGCTAGCCTGCGGAGCGTTCTCGCGGAGATTCCACGTGGCTAGTCTGCTCGTCACCGGCGGTGCCGGCTTCATCGGAGCGAATTTCGTCCACGTCTGGCTGGCCCGCCATCCCGGCGACCGACTCGTCGTCCTCGACGCGCTGACCTATGCCGGAAATCCCGCGAATCTCGATGCCGTTCGCGACCAGCCCGGATTCCGCTTCGTGCACGGCAACATTTGCGACCAGGGGCAAGTCGAGACTTTGCTCCGCGACGAGGATATCGCGACGATCGTCAATTTCGCGGCCGAGTCGCACGTCGACCGGTCGATCACCGGACCCGACGCCTTCGTCGAAACGAACGTCGTCGGCACGCACAGCCTGCTCAAGGCCGCGCGCAAGGTCTGGATAGACGAAGGCCGGCAGCCGCGGCACCGCTTTCATCATGTGTCGACGGACGAGGTCTACGGTTCGCTGGGAGCCCACGATCCCGCATTCTCGGAGACGACGCCCTATGCGCCGAACTCGCCCTATTCGGCGAGCAAGGCCGCGTCGGATCACCTCGTGCGCGCCTACCACCACACCTTCGGGCTCGTGACGACGACGAGCAACTGCTCGAACAACTACGGGCCGTTCCATTTCCCGGAAAAGCTCATTCCGCTCGTGATCGTCAACATCCTCGGCGGCAAGCCGCTGCCGATATACGGGGACGGGCGAAACGTCCGCGACTGGCTGTTCGTGACCGATCATTGCCATGGCATCGCGCTCGTGCTCGAGAACGGCCGGCCCGGCGAGACCTACAACATCGGCGGGAATTCGGAAAGCGACAATCTGAGCCTCGTCGAGATCCTCTGCGGAATCGTCGATGCGAAATTCGCCGGCGACGGCGGGCTCGCGCGGCGTTTTCCCGACTCGCCCGCCGCGCGTGGCGCCGCGGCGAAAAGCCTGATCCGCTTCGTCAAGGATCGGCCCGGCCACGATCGCCGTTATGCGATCGACGCGCGCAAGATCGGCAACGAGCTCGGGTTCGCGCCCTCGGTGTCGCTGCGCGAGGGGCTCGAGCGCACCGTCGACTGGTACCTCGCGAACGAGAGCTGGTGGCGCGGCGTCATGGACGGCAGCTACCGCGACTGGATCGAGCGGCAGTACGCGACACGCGGCTGAATCGCCGCGGGATCGATCGCGGATCGGCGTTAAAGGATCGTCTTGGTACCGATGTTCGAGAACCCGCTCTCCACGCCATTGCTGTCCACGGCGGTCGCCGCGAAATACCAGGTGGCGGGAGTCAGGTTGTTGACGACATAGCTCAGGATCCCCGGGCTGTTGATCTGCGCGAGCTGGGTGAGACTCCCCGGAGACTGCCCGTAATAGATCCTGTAGCCGGCGAGGTTCGCCCCGAGCGGCGTGCCGTCGGTACGCTGCGTCGGCGCCAGCCAGCTCAGCGTGGCCGTGCCGTTCGCGGCCGACATGACCGTGATCGTGTACGCCGACGAGGTCACGGACTGCCCGACCGCCGTCACGGTCACGCGGATATTGGAGTAGACGCCGACGTGGCTCGGACCCGGCGTGCCCGTCACCTGGCCCGTCGAGGAGTTGATCGACATCCAGCTCGGGAAGTTCACCGGGGCGAAAGTCAGTGTCAGGCCGCCCGGATTGCTGACCGTCGGCGTGAAGTTAAGTGCCGTCCCCTGCATGATCTGCGAGGGAGGCGTGCCGCTGATCGCGAGCGCCGTGCTGCCGCCACCGCCACCACCGCCGCCACCACCGCCACCACCGCCGCCAGCGCCACCGGCGGGTGCAGCGGCCTCTTCACCGCTGTCGTCACCGCAGCCTGCGGCCAGAATGAGTACCGCGGCGAACGCCGCGAGCGATTTCGAAAACCTGAATCCAAAAAAACGTACGTCGGCCTTCACTGGCAACCCCGCTATCCCTGGAGATCCCGCTGGATCGGAAGTTTTGCGCCTCCGCCTTGCGACGGATTTGCCCTTAACAGTGGCTTGATTCTGCCTGCCCCGATATTACGCCGCAAACTGTCGCTGGATCGAGACGTGAAAGAATGTATTCACGCGATTTGCGAACAGAATCACGTAAGCCTGTGACACAGATCACGTGACAACAGGTCTTATGTTGCCTTTCGCATTCAGGTCTTGCCGGCTTCCCGCTTGAGCTGCTGCAGCAGCTCCTTCACGTCCTGGGAGCGATCCTTGCGCGCGACGAGCACTGCGTCGCCGGCATCGACAACGACGAGATTGTCCACGCCGAGCAAGGCAATCTTGCGCGCGGCCCCGACGACGAGGTTGCCGCCGGCATCGAGCGTTGTCGCATTGCCGCGCAGCACGTTGGCGCCCGGATCGCGCGCGAGCGCTGCATGCAGCGCCTGCCAGGAACCGACGTCGCTCCAGCCGGCCGCGAGCGGGACGACCGCCGCGCGGGCGGTCTTTTCCATGACGGCATAGTCGATCGAGTCGGAGGGGCTGGCCAGAAACTCGGCGCCGAGACGGAGGTATTCGCCATCGTCCTTCGCGCCGGCGGAGGCGGCCTTGCACGCCGCGTGGATGGCGGGGGCCGTGCGCGCGAGCTCCGCGAGAAACGTTGCCGCTCCGAACACGAACATGCCGCTGTTCCAGAGAAAGCGCCCGGAAGCGAGATAGCGCCCGGCCGTCGCGAGGTCCGGTTTTTCGACGAAGCGCGCAACGGCCCGCCAGCCGCCTTCGTCGGCACCCTGCTCGATGTAGCCGTAGCCCGTCTCGGGAGCGGTCGGCACGATGCCGAAAGTCACGAGCCGGCCGGCCAATGCCGCCTTGACGGCCTCGCCGACCGCCGTGCGAAAGGCGGCCGCGTCGGCAATCACGTGATCGGCCGGCAGGACCAGCAGCACCGGATCACTAGTTGCAGATGCGGAACCCGACGCAGAGCTCGCTTCCGGCCGCGACGCGATCAGCGCGGCAATTCCGATCGCCGGCGCCGTGTTGCGCCCCTCGGGTTCGAGCACGATGGCGCGCGCCTTGACGCCGATCTCGCGCAACTGCTCGGCGACGAGGAATCGGTGAGCCTCATTGCAGACGACAATCGGATCGCCGAGGCCCGGAATGCCCTCGAGACGGAGCACCGTCTCCTGGAACAGCGACCGGTCGCTGACGAGCGCGAGGTACTGCTTGGGTTTTTCCGGCGTCGACAACGGCCAGAGGCGTGTGCCGGAACAGCCCGACAGCACGATGGGAATGATCATCGGCGCAGTTTAACGACGGATGGCCGCAAATACGCGTCGCGTGCACAGAAAAAACCCGCCACGAGGGCGGGTCTTTCCGCTTTCGAAAAGGGACTACGG
>Ga0315912_10000471_pt1 | contig 76198 bp, 64 predicted proteins | sample VfabasoilMG_FD_204469 | JGI IMG/M metagenome (GOLD analysis project Ga0315912, IMG submission 204469) | Garden soil microbial communities collected in Santa Monica, California, United States - V. faba soil | ecosystem: Environmental > Terrestrial > Soil > Garden | place: USA: California... | reverse complement strand
GCGATGAGGTAATAGTCGTCTACCAAACCCACCGTGCGCGCTTCGAGGGTCAAGGTCGGGGAGAAAGTAAAGCCTTCGGGGAGACTGCCACTGGCTTGGTAAGACACATCGAGAGCAGTCGGGAAGTTCATTTCTTGAATGGCGGTGGCCTTACCCTGTGTGCGCAGCATCTCAGCTGTCGAGAGGGCGGTTTGTTGTAAGACCGCTCCTTCATGGAGCAATTCAATGGTGCCACCTTCCAAAGTCAACTGGCCCGGCCCGCGGTTAATGAAATAGATCGCTTGGAGGACGAAGTCGTAATAAGATGACGTTCCTTCATAGCCCACCCCAGTGGTTCGGGCTTCGTGGGCGATCAGATAATCCTTAGGCACAATGCGAATTTCAAGATTACTCTCGGGTTGATTTGACATTGGCTTTTCCTTTCAATTGAATTTGGAAGTGGCAGGACGTCACGATCAAGTAAAGTCCCCTTTTGGGTAAAGGTATGAAGCGGGGCGGATTGGCTTTGCCTGGCCCACCCCCATTACGCGGCGTAGCGGAGAGTTTGTCATACAGCGACCAACCCACACCCGGATAAGCCGCTAGCCCCAGTAATAAAATCCCAATTCCGCCCGCCGGAATAAATTTAATCCGCCGAGATATAGGCATCTCCTTTTTATAGCTTGATTAGGTTATTGTAGGTCATCATAGCTTTGGTAAATACGCGTATAGCCTGAAAACTCCGTTGGAGCTAAGTTCGAGGTGATAATCTGTTGAGCGAGATCATAATCTACGACTAGGCAAAATATTTTGATACCGTCTGGCTCAAAACTACTGCCATCGCAATGTCCTAAGCCAGTCCGACTTAGCCACTCGTTTAGATGTGCTTCGAGCCGATGCCTCTTGTTTATATCTTTCAAGTTACCATTGCCATCGTTGGGATACTCTATTTTGAGAGTCATAAAGTCACGGATCGGCTGGGCCTGGAATCCCTCTTTGAGGGCCGACTGTAACACAGCCTCCAAGGCACCCTTTTTGTTTTGAGATTTCGGCCAAGGATGAGCTCTTGTTTCGCCAGCTTTTCCGACTACCCCAATGCTCGACCACCTCATTGTCGCCTAACCAGGCTTCATGATAGTGCCTTTTGCCTTGCGTTGTTTTGTAGAGCGTCACTATTGATTGTTCAAACAACAATTGTCTGATAGGCAGACTTTGACTGAGTGACCAGCCGACTGCCATCTGCCAAATTGTAAACCCTGCGTAGCGAGGAGGTAGCATCAAAAAAATAACACCACATGCTAACCCGACCAGAGCCGTCCGAGTTTCATCCTTTAACTTAATCTGTGTTCTACTTAATATTTTTGTGACCAGCGAAAGCGCCCCGGCGCCAAATAGGCCTGCGGAGCCACCCGCTATTATTACACCTATGGATATTGATAATATACCTATGAGTGTTGATAACCCTCCAATTGCTAAAAAAGCCGTATCTCCAATCCAGCGTGCGCCATAATATATAGCGCTTGAGGCGATAGTATATAAAACAATATAGGCAACCGCATAAAAAAGGGGATACCGGTCAAAATTAACAACTATATGGGCAATAGAAAACAAAACACCAAACGCTATGCCTGGCGTTAAATCCCATCCCCCCTCTCCAAGCACCGGAATGAAATAGCCAGAGACATCTGCAACGCGAAAAAATTTATCTCCTGTCCCGGATATTAGGCCGGAAATAAGACATGCGATTAGGGTGAGCAGAGTTGATTTTTCGTGACGAGAAAAATTCATGCGGATTGCCGTCAGAGGAGGTCATAGCCCACATATAAAACCGATGGGCCTTAGCTTCATTCTAGCATGACAATCGGGCTTGACCCTCATGCTCCCGCAACAAATGATCATAGTACGCGATCTGCAACACGCGCGCCTGTTGAAAGAGGCGTTGCGCACGGGCATACTCCTGACGCGCCATAAAGGCTAACGCCTGCGCGCAGGGTGTGCGGTTCGCGCTCGATGTTGGCGCGCAAGAGGTCGCGGATGGGCTTCCGCAAAACACCTGCGCTCTTCTCGTGTCGCTCAAGCCGGCCTCTACGAGTGAAGCAACCTCACAAGGGTAGGGCGCTATACCTGTATTCGACTGCGCACCATTCGCTTTATCTGATGACTGGCTCCTGACCACTGACTACTAATTCCCGCTTTCTCCTGTTAAACTACGCTCCTCATGCACCGCCTCGTCCCCCAGTTCTTGCTCGACCCGGCCCGCCAGCCCACGCCGCACGGCGTGTTGGAGGCCGCGTGTCTCATCATGGATATTTCGGGTTTCACGGCAGTCACCGAGACCTTAATGGAACATGGCAAAGAGGGCGCGGAGGTGTTGGCGGACCTCATGGCCGCGCTCTTCAACCCGCTGGTCGAAAGCGTCTATGAACGCGGTGGTTTCATCGCCTCGTTTGCGGGCGATGCCTTCACGGCCGTGTTCCTCAAAACCGCCACCGACTCTGGCGCGGAGCGCGCTTTGGCGACCGCCTTAGCCATCCAAAATCATTTCGCCCGGCATGGCGCGCACGTCACTGCCTACGGCGCGTTTGAGTTAGGCGCGAAAGTTGGTCTTGCCGTCGGAGAAGTAGAGTGGGGTCTGCTCGCCTCCGATGATCACCAACGCGCCGCCTACTACTTCAAAGGCGAGGCCATTGACGCTTGCGCGTGGGCCGAACAGCAAGCCGCTGGCGGGGAGATCGTGCTCAGCCCCGAAGCGTATGCCGTGCTCAATGAGCAAGTCACCATTGATGCTTCCAGCGAATACTTTCGCGTAGTGACTGCCCAGCCGCGCGAACCCGATCTCGCCGCGTTGAGCTTCGTCCCCGAAACACCCGCCCCCGCCGATGTGGCGCGCTTCTTCCCATCGGATCTGATCACCTCCACCGTGCGCGGCGAGTTCCGCCAAGTGGTGGCGGTCTTTATCAATTTGTATGGCGATCCCTCGCACACCGACCTCGAACGGGTGGCACGCGAAGTTTTTCGACTGCAAGCGCAATATGGCGGCTATCTCAACAAACTAGATTTCGGCGACAAGGGCGGCACGCTGATCATGCTGTGGGGCGCGCCCATGAGTTATGAAAACGACCTCGCCCGCGCGCTTAATTTTGTACTTGATCTATGCGCCTTCTCGCCCGTGCGCTTGCGGGTGGGGATCACCTCGCGGTTGTGTTACGCCGGTTTCACCGGGGCCGCCTTGCGCGAGGAGTACACCTGTTATGGGCGCGGCGTCAACCTCGCGGCGCGGCAAATGATGGCGACGCACTGGGGCGAAATCTGGCTAGAGAGTGAGATCGCGCAACGCCCGGAAGTGTTCCGCGCCTTTGTCGTGCAAACGCGCGGGGCGCATCAACTTAAGGGCTTTAGCGAACCGCAAGCGTTACATGCGCTCCTCGATCTGCAACGTCTCCCCATCACTGTGCGTTTTTATCGCTCACCGCTCTTGGGGCGCGACCGCGAATTGGCTCAAATGCGGCAGTTCGCGCGCCCCGTGCGCGAGGGGCGCTGTGCTGGCTTGTTGACGTTGGTGGGCGAGCCCGGGTTGGGCAAGAGCCGCCTCGCGCAAGAGTTTGCTCAATTGCTCGTGGAGGAAACACCACGCGCCTATCCGCTCATCCTAGTCTGCCAAGCCGATGAGATCGCGCGCCGCCCCTTCAACCCCATTCGCTATGGCCTGCGCGACTATTTTGAGCAAGACCCCTCCGAGTTAGATGCCGAGAACCGCGCTCGGTTTGAGACGCGCCTCACCGAACTCATCACTGCCACGCCAGCCTCGCCGGTGCGCGCCGAGCTAGAACGTACCCGCGCTTTTCTGGGCACGCTGATTGATTTGCGCTGGGCCGAGGCGCAGTATCAAAACTTAGAGGGCACATTGCGTTTGGAAAACACACTGGCGGCGCTGACGGCGCTGTTACAAGCCGAGAGCCAACGCCAGCCCGTGATCATTTTGCTGGAAGATTTGCAATGGTTCGACGCGGATTCGCGCGCGTGGTTGCAACGTTTTTTGCGCGCGTGCGCCCAGCCCGTTGGGGCGTTGCACTTCCCCATCGCCCTCATCGCCACGTCACGCGACCTGCCCCCCCGCGATCTAATGGATGCCGCCGCCCATCACCGCATTTTAGAACTCGAAACGTTGCCCGGCGACGCCATTGGCCCGCTCGCCGTGGCCTTGCTCGAAGCGCCCGCCAGCCCCGAACTCATCGCCCTGCTCGCCGACCGCGCCGAGGGCAACCCGTTCTTCATCGAGCAAATTCTGCGCTATATGAAAGAGCAAGGGCAACTGCTCCTCGCGCCCGACGGGAGTTTGTTGCCCGGCACGCAAAGCGTGATGATCCCAGCCGATGTGCGCTCGGTCTTGGTGGCGCGGTTGGATCAACTCACCCCCGAAGTCAAACAGGTGGTGCAAACGGCGGCAGTGTTAGGGCGTGAGTTTGAAGTGCGCGTGTTGAAACACATGCTCCCCAGCTCGGCGCAACTGCGCGAACAACTCGCGGAGGCTGAGGCGCGCGGCATTTGGTATTCGTTGGGCGAACATCACTATATCTTTCGACATGCGTTGCTCTGCGATGCCGCTTATGATATGCAACTGCTCACGCGCCGCCGCGAACTGCACGCGCTCGCCAGCCGTGCGCTGGAGGCGGTGTATGCGTCAGACTTGGGGCCGCACTATAGTGAGTTGGCGTACCACGCCGAGAAGAGCGGTCAACTCGCACAGGCCCAAACCTATTTGCGCCTCTCCGGTGAGCGGGCGCTGGCGCTGAGCGTTTTGCACGAAGCGCGGAAGGCCTTCGAGCGCGCGTTGGCCTTAACCCTCACGCCCAATCTCTCGCCCGAAGTACAAACCAGCGCGCCCGTCCATTGGGGCGAAGGCGGCAGTGAGTCGGCGATGCTCGAATTGAAACTCGGCGAAACGTATTTGCGACTGGGCGATCTGCTGGCGGCGCAAATGCACACCGCTACGGCGCTCGCCAGCGCCCGCCAATTTGAAGCCGAGGACACGCTCGCCGCCGCGCTTGCGCAACTAGGCTTCATCGCGAGTGAGATGGGCGACTACACGCGCGCCGAAACCCATCTCACAGAGGCCTTGCCCTTAGCGCGCTTATTGAGCTCGGGCGACCAAACCATTCTGGCCGAAGTGTTGTTTAACTTGGGGAATCTAAATTGGCGGCGCGGCCAACTCGAAGCGGCCAAGACCTATTGCCTCGAAAGCCTGAGCGTGGCGCGCGCGATTGATGACACGCCACACATCTTGTTGGCACTCAATCGGTTGGGCGTGTTGTGGGGCTTGTTGGGTGAGCCTCAAGAGGAACAGCGGCTGTACCAAGAAGTGTTGGCGTTGGCGCAACGGCACGGCTACCGCGAACGCGCCATGACCGCGCTCAACAACTTGGGCGCGCTCGCCGACGAATTGGGCCGCCCCCACGAAGCCGAGCCATACTACGACCAGGCGCTCACCCTCGCCCGCGAGATTGGCGCGCAACGCTCGCTGGCGCTCTATCTCTGTAATGTATCGCAGACAGAAATTAAACTAGGGAAGTTGGCCGAAGCCCGCGCGCATTTGCACGAAGGCCTCACGCGCGCTATTCAGTTAGGCGCGCAACCTTGGATCTTGTTGGCTGTGTTGTTCTTTGCGCGTTTGGCCGCGGCGGAGGGCGACTTGCGCCGGGCGCGCGCGCTGGTGCAAGCCGCGCAACAACAACCGGCGTATAACCGCGATCATCAGCGTTTGGTTGAAATGATGTTGGCCGAATGGGGGCCTGCTTCGCCCCCCGACATTTTGGAATGGGGCGCGGTGGTGCAAGAACTCTTGGAACACCATGCCCTTCCCCAAAAAACAGAAGTGGCGGGGTCGGGGCTATATTTTTAGCTCACCTTCACTTCCGCCACCTGTCCCCCCGTCACTTGTACCAATTGTTCCGGCGTCAATTTAAATAATGAATTGGGCGTGCCAGCGGCGGCCCAGATTTCGCCATACTGCATTAAGTCCGCGTCAATAAATATCAACGGCGCTTCGGCGTGGCCCACCGGCGCGACGCCACCGATGACAAAGCCCGTGCGTGCGCGGACGAAGTCGGCGTCGGCCTTGGCGAGTTTTTCACCGAGCAGAGCCGCCACCGCTTTTTCGTTGACCCGGTTCGCGCCGGAGGTCAGTACCATCACCACGCGATCAGTGGTCGCCGCACGGAAGATGATGGACTTAACGATTTGGCCGAGGTCACAGCCCACCGCTTGTGCGGCTTCGATGGAGGTGCGCGTGCTTTGCGTGAGCTCGACCACATTGAGCGTCAGGCCGCGCGCGGCGAGGGCTTCTTGGACGCGTTGGGAGGAAGGGGAGAGCATCTACGAGAATTCCTTATTCATAATGTTTGGTTTGCGCCCATAACGTGTCGAGTGGCGCTTTGAGATGACGGGCCACAGTGACAGGCACTTTACTTTCCACACAATACTCGCAAGTGAGGGTCGTCACCAAGTCAACCGTTTCAAACACCGCTGATAGATCGGACGCGGGCAAGCCAACGGTGATCACGACTTCCCCGGTGGCCGCGGCCGGCCCCCATACATAGTAATTGTTATGGCCACTCACCGCGCGCGGCAACGACTGAGCGCGCCCAAAAAAATCGAGAGCCCCGGCTTCACCGTAGTTGCTGGTGAGAAAGATCGCTTGGGCCTGTTCGGTGGCGGACAACTGGTGATAGATCGCGGCTAAAGCGGTGACTTGCTCTTCCCACCCAAAACGATCCGCAAAGTATTGCGGGAGTGCCGTGACTTTGCCTTGTTCAATTTCGCGGGTGAGCCCCAGCGTGAGGGCATAGCGCGCCGTGAGGGCGGGGGACAACACCGGCAGGCTCAGCGGCAAGAGCACTAACCCAACCAGCGTGAGGGCAATGGGCGCGGCGCTCAACACCCAACGCGCGCGAAAATGGTGCGCGGCGCGCTCGATCACGATCGCGCCCGCCGCCAGCAACATGGGGTAAGCGCCCGCTGGCCGATCGGGACGGCTCGACTGCATCACGATCAACATCGCCAAAATAGTCAGATAAACCCACCCCAACAACCGGTAGGGTTTGCCTTCGACTGAGAATAAATAAAAATAGAGGCCTGCCAACCAAAGCGGCCAGGCCAGCGGATTGTTGAGGAGGATCTGGTTCAGCACAATATCTATGGCTGAGGTAGGGATGTTCTTAAGCAGGCTGGCGCTACGATAAAACTCAACCGAGGCCCACTCGTGCGACATTTGCCACAAAAGATTGGGCGCAAAGATAAGCAAGGCCAGCCCGCCGCCTAGCCATGGCCACGGCGTGAGCACATGGCGGCGCACATCGGTCAGCAACACGCCCACCGCTAAACCAACGATCCAAAACACCGTCGTGTGCTTCGTTTGCAGACCAAGCCCGATCCATAGCCCAACCCACAGCCAATCGCGCGGGCGATTGAATTTGAGCAACCGCACTAGGGTATAGGCGCTCATAGCCCACAGTAACACTTCAAAGATGTTGGTCGAAAAAAAACTCGCGATGATGAGTTGGAGCGGCGACACCACGACACTCAAGGCAGCGATCGCCTGCGCCCATCGTCCCCCGCCGAGTTCGCGCGCCATCAGGCCCGTGAGCAACACCAACGTGCCACCCGCCAGTGCCGGCCAGAACCGCCAGGCAAACATCGAATCCCCCAATGTCAGGCTGGTCAGGCGTAGGAGGAACGGCGCTAAAGGCGGGTGATCCACATATCCCCAATCAAGGCGCATAGCACAGACCCAATAATACAATTCGTCGCGGAAATACCCATAGCCCAACGCCGAGGTATTCGTGGCGAAATGAAGGGATACTTTGAGCGCGGCGAGGCCGAGCAAGAGCCAGCTTTCGGTAGAGAGGCGCGCTCTTAGGGCACGGATTGCTGGCGTTGCCATGCGAGTTCAAATTTGCGGATTTGACGTTGGATGTGCCACGCGCGCGGGTCGGCGGCGGGGCGTTTTTCGCGGATGAGGCGCATCGCGTCCTCCGCTGTCGCGCCTAACCCGATCAAGATCGCCGCGCCCAATGCTGGACCACGATGCACGCCATGTGCGCAATGCGCCAACACGCGCCCCCCATTTTGAATCACGGGCAAGGCCGCTTGCACGCCTGTCATCAAGGTTGGGATAGGGATCGGCAAAAAGATGATGTCATGCGTCTTAAGCCACAGCGCGGTAAACGGCGGTTGGGTGAACACCTCCGGCGGGCGGCTCTCAGCGCGCATCGAAATGATCAGCTTCACGCCCAATGCGGCGAGTTCAGTAGCGGCCTGTGGTGCTGGTTGCGCGCCGACGAAGAGGGAGGGGGTAATGGGAGAGAGATCCATTAGAGCGGGCTTTTCGTCGGCACCCCCGGTCGGCGGGGATAAGCGGGCGGCGTGGCGGCGACTTTTTTGAGCAAGACGAGATAGCGCGTCTCAACCACACCCGGCAACTCCACCGTGATGAGTTGTTCCAATTGCCCACCCAGCTTTTGCAGGGCCGAATTCGCCGCCTGGGTTTCGGTCAGCGCGTCTTCGCCCTTTTGCGCCAGGGCAAAGCCGCCGCGCTTGACCAGTGGCAAAAGATACTCCGCCAGCACAGGCAAATGGGCCACCGCCCGCGCCACCGCCCAATCGTAATGTTCGCGGTGTGCAGTGTTCTGCCCGATCTCCTCAGCCCGCGCCTTGACCACCGTGACGCCGCTCAGGTTGAGCGCGCGCGTGATATGTTCACAAAAGGTCACTTTCTTGCCCGTCGCTTCCACCAGGGTCAATTGGAGTTGCGGATACACGATTTTGAGCGGGATACCGGGGAAACCCGCGCCCGTGCCGACATCAATCAGCCGCAAGCGTTGCCCGTCAGCGCGCGAAAAGGTGAGCGCCTTGAGCAACGAGAGCGAGTCAAGGAAGTGTTTGATCTGAATATCCTCCGGGTTTTTGATGGCCGTGAGGTTAAATTTCTCATTCCACGCCTGTAGCTCGTTGGCGTAGAGTTGAAACGCGGCGAGTTGCGCAGGGGTGAGATCGAGTTGGAGCAGTGATTTTGTGCCAGCGGCGAGCGAGTCCATTGCGCGGATTATAGCAAAGGTGTGGCGGAGTATAATCGGCGGATGACCTTTTTATTTGCCCTCTTCAACTCATTTGCTACTGTGGGTCGCGTCGCGGCGAAGCGGTCTTTCATAAAAACAGCGGGCCTCCTTGGGGTGGCGTTCCTTTGCGCCGCCTGCGCCTCGGCGACACCCCTGCCGACGCTCACGCTCGCCCCCTCCACACTTACTGCGCCTCCGCCGACCCCGGCGGCGACCATGCCTTCGACCGCCACGCCGACACCCGCGCCCACCGTCACTCCCTCACCAACGCCGCCCGTCCTTAATCCGTTGACTGGGTTGGCAGTGAGCGATCCAGCCCAACTCAATCGCCGCCCGCTCGCGGTGAAGATCGCGCACTTTCCGCAATGGGTTCGGCAGAGTCAATCTGGGTTGTCGTTAGCCGACAACGTGTGGGAGCATTACGCCGAAGGCGGCGTCACGCGCTTCACCGCGATCTTTTTGAGCAATGACGTCGAGCGCATCGGCAACATTCGCTCGGCGCGGTTGATAGATACCTATCTCGGCGAAGCCTATTCCGCGATGGTCGTGGCCTCCGGTTCAAGTCAGGGGACGCTTGAACGATTTAAACAGACCGATTTTTATGACCGGGTCGTCGCCGAGGCGACGGGTTATAAGGGGTGCCCGGTGTTGTGCCGCGAACAAGAGGCGGCGCTGACGACCGATAAGGTCTTTAGTTCCAGCGAGGCGCTTTGGCAACTCACGGACGAACTTAAGTTAAACGGAAAACAAGCGTTGACAGGTTTGGTGTTTGCGTCCGCCGAGCCTCCAGCCGGGGAAGCCATTTCCACTGTGCATATAGACTTTCAGCTGGATCACACCATCGCCGAATGGCGGTATGAGATTGCCACTGGCCACTATACGCGCTGGATCGATTCGTTTCGCCTGCCTGAACTTGACCCGCACATTGATACGCTCACCGGGCAACAGATCACGACCACCAATGTCGTGGTGCTGTTTGTGGAGCATTCCACCTCTAACATTCACGCCGACGATACCGGCCTGCATTTCAGTTATGAGATCACGCTTAAAGGCGAGGGCGTAGCGAAAGTCTTCCGCAATGGGCGCATGTACGAGGCGACTTGGAAACGCGAAGCGAGCTTGCCGCGTTTATATGATGCGACGGGCGCGCCGCTGGCTTTGGCCCCCGGCAGAATTTGGTTTGAGGTCCTCAGCGCGGTCTCGCCGTTCAAAGTCAAGGACGATCTGTTTTCGGCGCGCTTCAAAGGGCCCAACCCCAACCAGCCGACGACCCCGTAACAGGTTTCGGTTCCGCCTTGACGCACGCAGAGGGGAATCCTATACTAGACTTCATCGGAAGTAAGTAAAAGCGCCCTGATGGTTCGACTTTCGCTCACCATGTCGAAGGGCGCTTTTTCCGATAAAGTCTCCTGAAAGTAGTGTTTACCCCGGTTCTCATTGGAGGTCCTGTGAATATCAATTATCCGTCTGCGACCGTCTTTCCCGTTTCCGAAGCCGAACTGACCGATAAAATGCGCCTGGCCATCCGGCGCGTCTATGCTTGGATGACGCTGGGCTTGGTCGTGACCGCGGGCATGGCGTTCTTGGTGGTCAATACACCGTTGTTGTATATCGTCGCTAATCGGTGGGTGTTTTATGGTTGCTTGATCGGTGAAATTGCGTTGGTGTGGGGGCTGTCAGCCACCATCGGGCGCTTGTCACCCACCGTAGCATTGGCGGTGTTCCTCGGCTACGCGGCGCTCAACGGCGTCACCCTGTCGCTCATCTTTGCGATCTACACCGCAAGCAGTATCGTAATGACCTTTGTCGCCACCGCCTCGCTCTTCGGCGCAATGACGCTCGTCGGTTACACCACCCAACTTGACCTGTCGCGCGTCGGCGGTTTTTTGACGATGGCACTGCTCGGCCTCGTTATCGCTTCAGTGATTAACCTGTTCTTTGCCAGCAATGCGCTATATTGGATCATCACCTACGCGGGCGTCGTCATCTTCATTGGGCTGACCGCTTACAACACCCAACGGATCAAGGCCATGACCATCGCCGCCATTCAAAGCGGCGACGAGGCGCTGGAGCAACGCATCGGGATCATGGGCGCGCTCACTTTGTATCTGGACTTTGTGAACTTGTTCTTGTTGTTGCTCCGCATTGTGGGGAATCGGCGGCGATAAGTCGCTTATTTATGAACTAAGAAAACCTCACCGGTCTTTAAGACTGGTGAGGTTTGGTAATTCTCTGGAGTCTCTCATGCCCGTCTACGAATACTTCTGCGGTCAATGTCATACGAAGTTTGAAGCCCTGCGCCCCATGCGCGAGGCCGACGCGCCAATCAAGTGCGTCGAATGTAATAGCTCTAAACCGGCGCGCGTGCTGTCGGTGTTCTTCGCCACCAGTGGTGGCAAACCCATTGAAGGCACGGGCGGTGGGTGCGCTTGCGGGCATGGGACGTGCGGGTGTGGACACGGCCATCATTAGCGAGCTTTGTTTTAAAATTTATCTCCCGCGCGAGGCTAGACGCAGGCATTGCCTGCGTCTAGCCTTGTTTTTCAAAAGCAAATTTTTTTACTGCCTCCTGTTTGCCCTCGTCGCGTGTGCGGAGACACCTACACCCACGCCGACGAGCTTCCCGCCCTTCACGCCGCGCGCCACAGCCACAGCGACTCAACGTCCCCCGACACCCACCAACACGCCCACGCGCACCGCCACCTTTGTCACCACGCCAACGGCCACTCCGTTGCCCTCGCTCTCCCTCGACGAGCAATTGGGCTTACTCATCTTATCCGGCTTCAACGGCACTGAATCATCTGCCGAAACCAATGCGCTCATCACGCGCTACCATGTGGGCGGCTTAGTCTTACGCGCGCGCAATGTGCGCGATGCAACGCAGATGGCGGCGTTCACCGCCCAGCTACGAACGTTGTCCGCTGAGCCGCTCTTCATTGCCGCCGATCAAGAAGGGGGTGACGTCATGCGCCTCACGGCTGGCCTGACACATTTTCCCTCGGCGATGGCCTTGGGCGCGACGGACGACCCCGAACTCGCTTATCAAGTCGGTGCGGCCACTGCGCGTGAGTTATTATCGGTTGGCGTCAACGTCAACCTCGCACCCACCTTGGATATGCTCGCCAACCCCAATAACACGGTGATCGGTTTGCGTTCATTTGGCGCTGACCCAGCGCGGGTGAGCGAGTTGGGCGTGGCGTTTCTGCGCGGTACACTAGCCGCCGGCGCGCTCCCAGTCCTCAAGCATTATCCGGGGCATGGCAACACAGCTACCGATTCACACGCGGGTTTGCCCGAAGCGCAAACGCTCGATACAGCCCCCTTCGACGCGGCGATCGCGGCGGGTGCGCCGGTGGTGATGGTGGGGCATTTGCGGGTGGAGCAACTCGATCCAGAATGGCGGCCCGCTACGCTATCCGGAAATGTGATCGGGCATTTGCGCGAAACGTTCACCGACGCGATCCTCACCGACTCGCTAAACATGGGCGCGGTGACGAATCAACACACTTTGCCCGAGGCGGCCTTGTTAGCGTTTGAGGCGGGGGCCGATTGGTTGTTGGTTGCGGAGCCCAGTGATGTGCCGCCAGTGCTAGCCCGTTTGCGGCGCGCCGTTGAGCAGGGCGAAATTTCAGCCGAGCGTTTAGCGGCTTCGGTGCGGCGGTTGCAAATGTTGCGCGCGCGCTTGCCCACCGGCACGCCGCCGACGTTTGATGCGACGCAAGACTATGTGTTAGCGCAAAAGGTGAGTCGCGCGGCGTTGGCGGTGACTTGTCTATCTGCCTCGCCCTGTTTCGCACCGCTCACTCCAACCTCGCGGGTCTTATTAATTTTGCCGAAGAACGTGCCATCCGCTACGCCCAATTCAGGCTACGCCTCGTATCTGGCGCAACTCATCGGTGGGCGCGGGCCGGTCCTCACTGAATTGTTTTACGACCCAGCGCAAGCGCTTACCGCCGACGAACTCACACGCATCGAACTGTATGCCCAAGCCAAGGCCGTGATCATTTTTGGCGCGCGGGATGCTCATCGGTCGCCAGCACAACAAGCGGAAATTCTACGCCGAGTGTCCACTGCTGGGCAGGCGGTCATCGTTCTCGGCTTGCATTTGCCGTTCGATCGACTTGTCCTAAAAGACTCCCCGGCCTATCTCATGTCGTTCGGAGATACCCGAACGCAGATGGAAGCCTTGGCTGGGGCGTTGCTGGGTGATGAGCCAGTTACCGGGAAAAGCCCGGTGAGCGGGCCGTGAGGGTCTATCGGCTACTTGGACTGCTTCCATTTCTGCTCTAGCGCGTAAGCGAGTATACTCACCTGAGTCAACTTAGTGTGAGGCTTGCGATGACTGCCGAAAAAATCTTGTCTGACCTGCAAGAACTCCTCCGCATTAAAGAGCCGGTAGACTTGCTGAGTGTTTATCAGGGTGTGCCGGTGGCCTACAAAGCCAAGTTGTTGCGCGTCAACCCCGATAACCTCCTGATCGGCTTCAAACAACAATACGAAGCGGTGTGCTTGCTGGTCGAAAAGAAAACAACCCTGCTCTCCGAAGCATTGGCCGGGCCGGTGACGGCGAGCATCCAGGTCGTAGACTTGCCAGAAGGCACCGCCGTCCTCGGTCAACTGCGCTACGCGGTCGGTAAGATCGGCGACCGGATGGTGTTGCGTGTGATGCCCGCCACACCGATTGAAGTGGAAATTGAAGTGGGCGGGCAACGGCTGTCGGGCATGTTGGCCGATATGTCCATGAGCGGCTTAGGCGTGCGGTTCTCCCCCGCCGAAAAAGTCGCGGCCTTGCGTCCACACGCTGTGGTGCAACTTACCGTGCCGCTCCCCACCGCCACCTTGCGGCTGATGGGCACAGTTAACTACATCAAGACTGAAGGGGCCATGCACCGCATGGGCGTCACCCTCGCGCAAGTGGCGCAAGCGCAGGTCATCTTCCAATACATTCATCACCGCCGCGACGAAATTCTGCGCGAATTGCAGGCGCTCTACCAAGAAAAGAATCGCCCCCCCGCATGAGCGCCCCCGATCAGCCCCCGGCGCGCCGCCCTCTGGTCGAGCGCCGCGCGCAATTTGAGACCTCGTCGGGCATTCCGCTGGAGCGCGTCTACTCGCCCATCACGCCTATCCCCGCCCTCGGCCTCCCCGGCGAATATCCGTTCACGCGCGGCATCCAGCCCACCATGTATCGCGGACGGCTGTGGACGATGCGCCAATATGCCGGCTACGCCACCGCCGAAGAATCGAATCAACGCTATAAGTTTTTGTTAGCGCAAGGGCAAACCGGCCTCAGTGTGGCGTTCGATCTGCCTACCCAAATCGGTTACGATGCCGATGACCCGATGGCCCTCGGTGAAGTGGGCAAAGTGGGGGTGAGCATTTCCTCACTGGAGGACATGGTCACCCTCTTTCGTGACATCCCGCTCGATAAAGTCAGCACCAGCATGACCATCAACGCGCCAGCCGCGATCTTGCTGGCGTTGTATATCGCGGTCGCCAAGCGGCAAGGGGTAGACCCCCAACAACTGCGCGGTACAGTGCAGAACGACATTCTCAAGGAATACATCGCGCGCGGCACCTATATCTTTCCGCCCGCGCCCTCCATGCGGCTCATCACCGATGTCTTTCGTTTTTGTCAGGTTGCCACGCCGCAATGGAACACGATTTCCATTTCAGGTTATCACATCCGTGAAGCAGGAAGCACGGCGGTGCAAGAAGTGGCGTTCACGCTTGCCAATGGTGTGGCCTATGTCCAAGCGGCGGTGGCGGCCGGGTTGAACGTGGATGACTTCGCGGCGCAACTGTCGTTCTTCTTTAACGCGCACAATCAATTTTTGGAAGAGATCGCCAAATTCCGCGCCGCGCGCCGGATGTGGGCGCAGATCATGCGCGAGCGGTTTGGCGCGCGTGACCCGCGTTCGTGGATGTTGCGCTTTCATACCCAAACGGGCGGTTCCACCCTCACCGCGCAACAGCCAGAGAACAATGTGGTGCGTGTCGCATTGCAGGCTTTGGCGGCGGTGCTGGGTGGTGCGCAATCGCTCCACACCAACAGCCTCGATGAAGCACTCGCGTTGCCTACCGAACACGCCGTGCAAGTGGCGCTCCGCACCCAACAGATCATCGCTCACGAATCCGGAGTGGCCGATACGGTAGACCCGCTGGGCGGCGCGTATGCCATTGAGACGCTGACGGATGAGATCGAACGGCGCGCGACAGAGTATCTACAGCGGATTGATGAGTTAGGCGGCGCGTTGCGCGCGATTGAGCAAGGCTATATTCAAAACGAGATCCAAGACGCGGCCTATCGGTATCAGCACGCGGTGGAGCGCCAAGACCAGATCGTGGTGGGTGTCAATGAATTCATTACCGCCGCGCAAACCGAAGTGGAGCGATTGCGTGTGGACCCGGCCATCGAGCAACAAGCCCGCGCGCGACTGGCCGAACTCCGCGCTCGCCGCGACTCGGCCAAGATCGCCGAACTGCGCACTCAACTTGAGGCCGCCGCGCGCGGCTCAGAAAACCTAATGCCCCTCTTCATCACTTGTGTCGAAAGTTCCATGACCATCGGTGAAATTTGCCGTGCGTTGCGAGAGGTGTGGGGGGAGTATCGGCCCACCAGCTAGTGATCAGTTATCAGTGAAAAGTGATCACTGGCGCTGTTACTGATCACTGATGACTGGCGACTGATGACTGTTCTTTCATGATCAAACGCATTGACCATGTCGCCATCGTCGTTAGTGACCTTGAGGCCGCACTGAGTTTTTGGCGCGACGCGTTGGGGTTGACACTCGCCCGCGTCACCACTGTTTCCGATCAAGAATCAGAAGTCGCTTTTATGCCCACCGGCGAAAGCGAAGTTGAATTGGTACGCCCAACGACTACTTCCTCTGGCGTAGCCCGATACTTAACCAAGCACGGGCCGGGTCTACATCATGTCTGTTTTGAAGTAGACGACCTTGATGCACTGCTGAGCGATCTAAAGGCGAAAGGTGTACGACTCATCACTGAGACACCGCAAGTGAGTGCCGATGGCAAACGCTTAGCCTTCATTCATCCGTCCAGCGCCCAAGGGGTGTTGGTGGAGCTGTATGAACTGCCCTGATCGTTCTAAAAATCACAACCAACGTTTTTATATCTTTTGTCCCTCTTGATCTTTTTATGGAATGCTCGTAAGATGTAGCCACTCAAGCGAAGTTTTCTGCTTCATCTTTTTCGTTTTGCCATTTTTCATCCATCTTTTCTGAAAGGACTTCTAACAATGCTTACCTTCAAAGATAACAAGGGCCAAGGCCTCGTTGAATACGCTTTGATCCTCGTGCTCGTCGCCGTCGTCGTTATCGTCATCCTGGCCCTCCTCGGCCCGGCCATCGGCAACGTGTTCTCCAACATCGTCGCCAACATCTAATTTCGCAGTTATAACTTAGGTCGCTTGAGTCGAAACGGCCTCCCGCAAGGGAGGCCGTTTTATTTGTGGGGTTCACTGCATAACGTGACACCGTTTACGTGCTTTGCCAATTTGTCGTTATTTAGCGACTAGCCCATATTTCGCAAGCAGTTGGGCATAGCGCCCATTGGTTTTGAGTGTTTGGAGGGCGGCATTGAATTTTTCCAGCATGGCCTGTGCCTCGGGGTAAGTGCGGGAGACCATCAACCGCAAGGCGCTTTCGTTCAACGGCTTTTCCACCGTGGCAAATTGGGTTATTTCAGTGGGATATTTCTGCTTGAGGATCGTCCAGCCCAACAACTCATCGGTCGGGGCCAAATCTATCCGCCCAGTCTGCAGTTTTTCGAGGTTCTGCTCGTCCGACTTCACATAGTCCGTTCGTAGGCCAGCCGCTTTGAACACGGGTTCATACCAGTAGCCCAAAACGCCTCCAATGCGATAGGCCTGCAACTCTTCTAATTTCTCATAGGTGATGGGGTCAGGGTGAAACTTGCGTGAATAGAAGAACTTCCCAGTGGATACCAAGAGTGCCTCAGAAAAATCAAACTCTGCTCGGCGTTCATCGGTTGCGACATAGGGGAAGGCCGCAAACGCTGTGCCCGAGCGCACTTCTTCTTCGGCGCGCTTCCAGGGATAAAAGAGATATTTCGGTGTCACCCCCATCTCGGCCAACACTACGCTGACCAATTCGGTGAACGCGCCCTGTTCGGGCAATGATTCGGAAGTATAGGGCGACCACTCGCCAGTGGTTAGGATCACTTCCTGTATGACTGGCGTTGGCGATAGTTGAGGGGTAGGTGTTGGGGGAGAGGTGGAGGCTGTGCAAGCGACCAAGCCTACCCAGATTACCCCGCATAAAACACGCCACCCAATTGCAAAGCGCAACAACTTGAACACTGCCACAACTACTCTTTACAATGGATGCTGGTCACGTTTGACCGGGGCTCATTACTTCCCTTGGTGCGCTTCATCAAACAACAGTTGCAAACGACCACTGTCTTTCAGTTCTTGCAGACCGGCGTTGAACAATTCCATTAACTCCACATTACGCGCGATCTTTTTAGAGAGCATCAATGAGAAGGGCGAGGTTTGCATGGGCAACGGATGGTAGGTGATCTGCGCCGCTTCTTCGGGGGTGAAACTCTCGCGCAACAGGCTCAACCCTACTTCTAAATCAAGCGGGAAGATGTCAATCCGCCCGCCCAACAATTTTTGGAAATTCAGTTTATCGGAAGCAATGCGCTCCACTGAAATCTGCTTGGCTTGTTCGGCCTGCATAAACGTTTCGCCGTAGTTATAGTCAATGGTGCCGCCGATCCGCAGTCCGGCTAAATCTTTCATCGCCTGCCAATCAAAAGTGTAGCTTTTTAGATGAAAAAAGACATCGCGGTTCTCCACCACTGAGTCGCTAAAATAGAAATCCACTTCGCGTTCCGGCGTCTTATGCCACACGACTGAGCCATCCCACTCACCTTCTCGCGCTAAATCGAGTGAACGCGCCCAAGGGAAAAAGCCGTATTCCACGGTAATGCCCTTTACGGCAAACGCCTCGCTGACGATGCGCGACGCCAAACCATAATGCGGTAAATTCTCGGAAAGGTAGGGTGCAAATTCGCCGTTGGTCAGGCGCACGATGTTGGTGGCGGTCGGGGCGGCGGTGGGGGCTACGGTGAGGGGCGCACTAGGGGAGGGCGTGGCCGTTTGGCAAGCAGTCACCAAAGCAAAACACGCGAGTAGGCTGATGGCTCTTGAGAAAAGCGAAAAACGAAGCATGGTAAGTTCCTTTGCTTAACGGGTAACTGGGCGCGCAGATTACACAAAAGGATAGATACGCGGATTCAGTGTGTGGGTTCTTCCGCATTTAACGGGAAGTCGCTCGCCCTGAGCCAGTCGAAGGGCGGAATATTACGCTCAGGTTTGAGCTTGCCGTTATAGTGCCGCTTTCAACAACTCCCCCAACCCCGTCACCAGTGCATCGGCGTCAGCGCGGGTGTTGTAGCCTTGAAATGAAAAGCGCAGTAACGGCTGGCCATTCCATTTGAAAACGGGCAATTCGACACGATAGCGCTCATATAAGTCCGTCTTCAATTTTTGAATATCCATCTCGGGCAGGGCCACCGTCGCCATTTGTCCCAGCCAATTTTCAGGTGCGATGGGCGCGAGGCCAGTGATGGCGTTCACCCGCGCGCGGGTCTCACCCGTCAGGGCAAAACAATGGGCGCGCACCGCCGTCCACTGATGCTGGGCCTGAAAGCGAATGGCGGCTGGTGTGGCTAAGAACGCGGCGACATCGCGCGTGCCTTGCCACTCCTGCTGATCTACAAAGGGCGAGGCGCTGGGCTGTTCGCTCTCCCAGCCCCAACTCACCACCAGCGGCTCCAAACGGGGTTGCACCTCGCGGCGCACATACAAAAAAGACGAGCCCTTAGGCGCGCACAACCATTTGTGACATGCGCCCGTGTAAAAATCGGCCCCCAACTCGGCTAAGTTGAGCGGGAGATGACCCGGGACATGCGCCCCATCTACAATCGTCAGCAAGCCACGTTCGCGCGCGCGCTTGCAAATCGCCTCGACCGGAAAGATCAAGGCGGTGGCGCTGGTGATTTGGCTGATGAAGATCATCCGGGTACGGTCGGTGACGCCGCTCCAAAAATTTTCCACAAACTCTTCGGGCGTAGTCATGGGCAAGGGGAACGAGTGTTGCACATAGCGTGCGCCGCGCTTGGCGCACAAGAAGCGCCACGTGCGATCCATCGCCCCGTATTCGTGGTCGGTGGTCAGGACTTCATCGCCGGGCTGTAAATCCAAACTGCGCGCGACGACATTAATCGCGCTGGTGGGATTGGGGAAGTACACCAAATCATCAGCGGCACATCCCACATATTGCGCCAACTGTGCGCGGGCTTCGGCGAGGAGCCCCGTCACGCGGCGCCCTAAAAACTCGACCGGCTGGCGTTCGAGCTCCATCTGCCAGCGTTGATAGTCTTCAAACACCGGCCTAGGGCAAGCGCCAAACGAGCCATGGTTGAGGAAGTGCACGGTGGGGTCAACGAGGAAATATTCTTTGAGGGAGGCGGGCATGGGGAACCTATCGGCTAAAAAAAACAACCGAAGCATGGGCCTCGGTTGTTATATGGCATCTCGGGTGATGTCTAACGCGGGCTATTGGATGATGAACGATAACACCACCAACACCACAATAAAGCCAACGGCCAGCGTTCCAATGCGAATGAGATCGCTCTTGGTTTGCGAATAATCGAAATTGATCGTGGCCGTTTCGCGGGCGCGCGGGGCCGCCACGGACGCTGTGGCTTCCAAGCCACCCGCCCGCGCCATACCCGGATCCACATCGAGTGGGATATTAGGGCGACGCGCCTTCTTGGGTTTCTTTTCTTTGCTCATGATAAAACTCCTTCGCAGACCCTCTTAGGTCTTAAAATTTATTGGGTTTTTAGATCGGCCGTGATGATAATGCGCTCGGTATCTACCAGATAAGGATAACACGAAATCAGCGTAAGGGAAGGGTGGGCGGTGGGGTCCATCACGCTCACTTCAGTTGGTAACACGAGGCGTTGTCCAGTGATGACATAGGTGAAAATTTGGCTGGCGGTGTGTAATTGGACTTCGTCGCCCGGCACCAGTCGATCCAAGTTGCGGAAAATTTCGGCGTAAATGTCGTTGTGCGCGGAGAGCACCACGTTGCCCACTTGCCCCGGATCTGCCGTGCCGATATGCTGAGCCACGCCTTTCTTTAATTGCTCCCAACTATCGCCCTGTACGACGGGTGCATCTACATTGATCGCAGGGATGATGATGCGCGTGGCCTGCGTCGGTCCTTGAGTGGGGATGGCCGGCACTGGCATAGATTGTACGAGTGGGCGCAGGCTGAGGGGGATCTCGGCGTCGTTGGGTTGGGAGGCACCCGTGGTGGGATCCGGTGGGGTGTGGCCGGAGGGCAACACGGCCACTGTGACCAGCGGCGTAGGCAAGACGGTGGGCAGGCTCTCGGCGATGACCTGCGAAACTTCTTGATTCAATTCGCTGAGGATGTTGGAGCCGTTGTACAACACCCAGATCAGCCCAACCACGGCCCCCACTTCCACGAGCAACAAAAACCAATCCAAGAGGCGACGGGCGAGGCTCCGTGTTGCGCGCACAGGTTGGGTGTCGCTGAGCGAGTCGGCCAAACCGATCGTCGCCGTCGGGAGGGCGCGGCCAGTGCGGCGGTAACTCGCCAAACGCGCTTCGCGCGCGGCGCGCTTCTTTTCCGACAGCACGCGCTGGAGTTCTTCAATGGAGAGGTCATCTACCGAACGACGGTCTTTCATACGGCCTCAGCCAAAGCCGCCGCTTGCTCTAAAGTGAGCGCGCGACCGGCGTTCAAGTGCGCTGCTATTTCAGCCGTAGACACATGGGTGTGGGCTAACTCTTTTCCAAAATCCAAGTCGCGCTGATCATGAGCCTCGGGATGATAATCCATCGCTTGCAAGTTGGCTTCCATCGCCCCGATGAGTTGCAAGGCCTTCGCCACGATGGCGGGGGACAGAGGCGCGGGTTGGTTGAGCAGGGCTCCCCCTAACCCACCCAAACACATGGCTAAGATGGCGCGTAACTCGGTCTGACGGGCCAGTTGAATAGCCTCGGCGTAGTACGCCTTAGCCCGGTCGGTTTGCGTTAAACGATTCATCGTATGTCCGAGGTTATGCAAACAGACGGTCAACAAGCGCTTCTGATCCATCTGCCGACAAAACGCCTCACCTTGCAGGTAAAAGCGTTCGGCTTCCACAAAGTTGTTTTGTTGGCGGGCTTGTTCTCCAAAGGCAATATACATCCCCATCATGCTACCCCGATCATTGATCGCTTCAACAATGGACTGCGCTTCTTGCCCGCTCCGCCGACCTCCCTCCACATCTCCCAAAGCCATCTGCACACTGCTCAAGCCAATCAACGTTCCGGCCACACTCTGTTGCCCGCCTAAATCGCGATTGAGGGCGAGCGCTTCTTGATACGCTGCCAACGCCGCTGGGTAGTCCACTTGCTCATTCAGCACCAAGCCGAGGGTGCCGAGGGAACCCGCCAAACCCGATTTGTCACGCGCGGCTCGGAAAATATCGCGGGCTTCTTCCAAAAAACCGCGCGCCGCATGGAGATTCCCTTGATCGCGCTCAACAAAGGCCAACGCGTTCAAAGTGCCCGCCAACCCCAAGCGATGCCCAATCGCGCGACAGAGCGCCATATTCTCTTCATAAAAGGCGCGGCTCGCCGCACGGTCACGGTCAGCGCTCAACCCGGCCAAACGCCCCAGCGCGAGAATTTGCCCCGGTTTTTCATCTAATTGACGAAAGAGTGCGAGGCTCTGACGATAGACAGCTTCGCGTTCAGCACGTCCATGGGTATTAAAAATACTATCGGCCCAGCCCCACAGCGCATACGCCTCTGTGCGTTGGTCGCCCAACGCGCGGCTGAGGGCCAAACTTTCGGTGTGGAGCTGTTCGGCTTCGGGACGGGCATTTTGCGCGCTGGCCATGAAACCCGCCATGGCGAGCGCCCAGGCCCGCTCGCGCGTGGGTTGGGGTTCGGGGCGTTCGAGCAAAGCGCGAAACCATTCGCGCCCTTCGCTCCAATAGCCGCGCACTAGCCAAAAGTTACCAAGGTTGCTGGCGAGCCGTTGACCTTGCGCCAAGTGCGGCAAGTCTTCGGCGGCGAGGCTCCATTCAAGCGCGGCGCGCAAATTGTCATGCTCGATCTCTAGACGATCCAGCCACTGCACCTGATCGAAGCGCCACAATTCAGGGGCGGCTCGTTCGGCATAGTGCGTAAAAAATTCTAAATGGCGGTCACGGGTTGTTTCGCCTTCGCTGGCTAATAACAATTTGTCGCGCGCATATTGGCGGATCGTCTCCAGCAAGCGATAGCGCGGCCCATCCAGGCTTTCTTCCAGCACGACCAACGACTTGTCCACTAGATGCGTCACCAAGTCCAACACCTCTACAGCGGCGAGGGGTGGGAAGTCGGCGACGTATTCGGCGGCTTCGAGCGTCCAACCGCCAGCAAAGACCGAGAGGCGGCGCAACAAAATCTTCTCTGGCTCAGGCAGGAGGTCGTGGCTCCAATCAATGAGCGCCTGCAATGTCTGCTGGCGCGGCAGGGCCGTGCGGCTACCACCCGTCAGCAGGCGAAACCGATCGCTAAGCCGCATTGAGAGCTGTTCAATGGGCATGGCGCGCACGCGTGCCGCCGCCAGTTCCAACGCCAGCGGGATGCCATCGAGGCGATGACAAATTTCGGCGATGGCGCGCGCATTCTGGGCCGTGAGTTGGAAGCGTGATTGCGTGGAGGTGGCGCGTTCGACAAAGAGCCGCACCGCTTCATACTGAGTCAGGGCTTGCGCCAAGTCGCCGTTGAGGGGGAGCTGGCGCACATCCGGCAGTGAAAGCGAGGGCACGTGAAAGGGCGTCTCACCCGGCACACCCAGCGCCTCGCGGCTGGTGGCTAAGACTTTGAGTTGCGGGCAAGCGCGCAACAGGCTTTCGGCAAGGCGGGCGCTCTCTTGGATGACGTGCTCGCAATTGTCTAAAACGAGCAGGAGTTGTTTGGGACGTAGATATTCCACCAACACCGTTAGCAAGGGCCGGTTGGCATCTTCGCGAATGCCGAGGGTCGAAGCCAGCGCGCGCTCAAGTAAAGTCGGATCAGAGACGGGCGCGAGTTCCACCAACCAGGCACCATTCGCAAAGGTGTCCAGCAAATCTGCGGCGACATGCAAGGCGAGGCGCGTTTTGCCCGTGCCACCCACACCCGTCAGCGTCAGCAGATGCGTCGTGGTCAATAATCGCTTGACCTCGGCGATCTCTTTTTCCCGCCCGACAAAACTGGTGAGTTGGGCGGGCAGATTGTGCACGAAGGCTTCTAAAGAGCGCAGCGGTGGAAAGTCGCTGGGGAGGTCCGACGTGATGAGTTGAAAAATGCTTTCGGGTTGAGTGAGGTCTTTGAGACGGTGTTCGCCCAGATTGCGCGTCATGGCGCTGAGCGGGAGGGTCGAGCGGGTCTTGGCCTCCACGCTGGCGGAAAGCAAAATCTGTCCACCATGCGCCGCCGCAAGCATGCGCGCCACGCGGTTCACGGCTGGGCCAAAGTAGTCGTTGTCGCGCGCCTCGGCCTTATCTGAATGCAAGGCCACTCGCACGCGCAACGCGCCGCCAATGCTGGCCCAGCGCTCTTGTTGTAAAGCACGTTGCATGACCAGGGCCGCATTCAAGCCATCGGTGGGTTGTTGAAAAGCGGCACAGAAGGCGTCGCCCATCGTCTTAAACACCTGCCCCCCGTGAGCCTCTATCGCTTGGCGTACCAGCTCATCGTGGCGGGCCAAAGCCGTTTGCATGGCCTCGGGGTATTGCTCCCAGAGGCGCGTGCTACCTTCAATGTCAGTGAAAAGGAAAGTGAGCTCGGCGGACATGTGTAGGAAAGTTCGAATTGAAATTATACACGGCCTAATTCGCTTTGGTTCAGGTAAGACTGCCAAACTTAGCCAATCTTAACCAAGCGTCTTAGCGCTTTAAGCCAACCTATCATGACCGAATGTTATACTCGCGCCGTGTCGCGCCTCCGCCCGCTGTTGCCCTACTTCACCCTCGGCTTGTTCGCCGCCCTCGCCGCCGAACCACTGGCACGCGCGCAGATGACCTGTTCGGATGATGGCTCGTTCCATCTCTTCCGGGCATTGGAATTAGGGGACTTGATCCAAATGGGGCAGTGGTTTCCGCGCTGGTCGCCCCACATGGCACAAGGTTACGGCTATCCCTTTTACAATTTTTACGCGCCACTTTCATCCTATTTTGTCGTCGGGTTACACGCGCTCAGTTTGGATTACGTGACGGCGCTTAAAGTCGCTTTTGGCCTGACCATTTTCTTCGCGGGAGTGGCGATGTTTCTCTTCGCGCGCGAGTGGTGGGGGGAGCGCGCCGGGGTGGTCGCGGGAGTGGCTTATCTGTTCGCGCCCTATCTCGCCTACGATGTCCTCTATCGCGCCAACTTCGCTGAGACGTTTGCGTTTATTTGGCCGCCGCTGGTGTTGTGGGGTATGCAAATGGCAGAAGGCGGAGGGCAAAAGGCAGACAACCCTACCTTCCGTCTTCTGCCGTCTATCTTCTACGCCGCGCTCATCCTCACCCACAACATCTTTGCCCTCATCGCTTCGCCGCTTTTTATTGGCTACGCCTTGCTCTTAACTTGGCAAACGCGTTCGTGGAAAACGCTGTGGCGGTGCGGGCTGAGTCTCGCGCTTGGCGTGGCGCTCACCACTTATTTTTGGTTGCCCGCCCTTTCAGAGCGCGCGCTCGTCTACTCCGACCGATTGCTCGTGCCCCCTATCTTCACCTGGTACACTAACTTCATTTACCTCCGCGAACTCCTCGCCCCACCCACTTGGCCGGACGCGTTGTTGATCAATCCCTCGCCCATGCGCGCCATCGGCCTGGTGCCAGCGGGCTTGGCGCTCACCGCGCTCCTTGTTTTCGCTACGCGCAAAACGTCCAGTGCGCAACGGCTGTGCGTTCTCTTTTTTGCGTTAGCGTTGATCGGGTATGGCGCGCTCACGCTCGAACTGGCGCGCCCGATCTGGTCGTTCATTCAACCCCTCGAACTCGTCCAGTTCCCGTGGCGGATGCTTGGCCCTGCCGCACTGTGCACGGCGCTCCTCATCGGCGCGGGTGTTCATGCCAGCGAAACCCTCCGACCTCCAACCTCTCACCTCCAACCTCTGCTCCCGTCTCTCTTCTCTGTTCTCCTCTTCTTCTCTTCCCTCGCTTGGTGGACTCCGCGTTACTGCCCGACGCCCAGCCATGTCACTATTGCCGACCTGGTGCAATTTGAGCGTGACACGTTCACTATTGGTACGACGGCTAAGGGGGAATATGTGCCGCGCACTTCCCAATATCTCCCGGCCGCGCCCGACCTCGCCGATGCGCTCATCGCCGGGGTTGAACCTGACCGATTGCAAATTCACGCCACTGGTCACTGGTCATTGGTGACTGCTCCCTCTCCCCTTAACGCGACTTATCGCATCACCCTCACTGAACCCACCACCGCAACTTATCGGCAGTTCTACTATCCCGGCTGGCAAGCGACGTTAGATGATCAAAATCTTCCCATTCAAAGCACATCGAGCGAAGGGCTGATCACGTTTGACCTCCCGGCAGGTATGCACACGCTCAATATTTATTTCGGCAACACCTCAGGGCGCTCTTGGGCCAATGTCGTTTCGTTGCTCGCGTTCTTCGTTTTCTTAATACTCAATGCACAATCCTTAAGACACAAAATACCCTCTCCACCCTCTGACCTCCAATCTCCAATTTCTAATCCTCTAATCCTCCTCCCCCCTCTTCTCCTCCTTCTCCTTAAGCCATTCCTCCCCGCCTACTCTGCCTTTGATGGACAGAGCGTGCGTAGCCCGCAAACTCCCCTACGCCTCGACTTCACTGGCGGTGTCAACCTCTATGGCTATGACTTATCTGTCACCACCTTGCCCGCCGATGGTGCGCTGGATGCGACGCTGTACGTCTCGGTGCGCGAGCATGTGGAGCGGCGCTTTTGGCCGCACTTCACCTTAGAAGATGAAACTGGTTTTCAATGGCATGACCCAGAGACCTTGCCGCCGCGCTCGCACCGTGAACCTACTCACACACCGCTGTGGTCGCCCGATCAATACGCGCAATGGGCGCGGCATTTGGCCTTGCTCCCCGGCACGCCGCCGGGGCAATACACGCTGTATGGTTCGGTGTTTGATATTGACTCGTTGGAGATCGCCTCTAGCCTCGACGAGCAAGGCAATCCAGTTGCACCACGGTTTGCCTTGGGCACGCTCAACGTCACGCGCCCCACCCGGCCATTTGCGCTTCAGCCAGAGCATCCCGCACCCTTCACCTTTGGCGCGCTCACTATGTTGGGTTACGATATTGAAAGCCTACAAGCCAAAGCTGGTGACACATTGCGGCTCACCTTGTATTGGAAGGCAGACCAAACGCCGCTCACGGATCAACTCGCGCGCCTCGAACTCATTGACGCAAACGGTCAATCAGTTTCTCAATTTGATGTACCGCCGGTTAACGGGTACCCCACTTCGCGCTGGCAAATGGGCGACGAATGGCGCGGGCAGATCATGCTCCCTATCCCCGCGACATTAACGAGCGGCGAGTATCGCTTGAGGGTGTCTGTGGTCGGCACAGAAGGTGTACGCGACCTCACCTCACTCACCATCACCGCACCCTATCGGCTGTTTACTCGCCCACCGCTTCAATTTAGCATTGGCGCGACTTTTGAAAACATCGGCGTTTTAGAAGGCTATGACCTCCACCATCAGGACGTCACGCTCATTTGGCGGGCCACTGCCACGCCCCCGGCGAGTTATACCGCCTTCATTCATCTGACCGATGATTTTGGGCATGTGTTGGCGCAGAATGACTCTGTGCCGGTAGGTTGGACGCGCCCGACGACGGGGTGGGTGGCCGGAGAATTCATTGTGGATGAGCATACGCTGGAATTCCCGGCCGATTTGCCAGCGGGTGATTATCAACTGTGGGCGGGGTTATATCAGACCGCCAACGGCTTGCGCGCCACCGCCAGTGGCCCCGGCGCGCAAGCGGACGGGCGCGTCTATCTGGGCCCCCTCTCTTTGCCTTAACCCTCGCTATCGCCTAAACTGCCTCAGCCAAGTGCTTCCGCCTTTTGGAGATTCCTCATGACCGTTATCAATCGTTCTCGTCTACAAGACTGTCTGGCTCACGAACAACAGCGTTTCATCGAAACGCACCCACGCTCAAAGGCTTTGTTTGAACGCGCGCAACAACATTTGCTGGGCGGCGTGCCAATGAATTGGATGGTGCGCTGGGCCGGGCGGTTTCCAGTGTTTGTGGCGGAAGGACAGGGCGCGCACTTCACCGATGTAGATGGGTTGCGGTATCTTGATCTGTGTTTGGGTGACACGGGCGCGATGACGGGTCATGCCCCGGCGGCGAGTGTGCAGGCGCTCACGGAACAAGCGCAACGCGGCCTCACCTTTATGCTCCCCACTGAGAACGCGCTGTGGGTTGGCGAAGAACTCGCGCGGCGCTTTGGTCTGCCCTATTGGCAAATGGCTATGACTGCCACCGACGCCAACCGTTTCGCGTTGCGCCTAGCGCGGGCCATAACGCAACGCCCCTATGTGTTGGTGTTCAATTATTGTTATCACGGCACGGTGGATGAAACATTTGCGACGATCAATGACGGGGTGGTTGGCCCACGCCCGGGCAACCTCGGCCCAGCAGTCAATCCGGCGCAGACGACGAAAGTGATCGAGTTCAATGACCTCGGCGCGTTGGAGGCCGCCCTCGCGCCCGGCGATGTCGCGTGTGTGTTGGCCGAACCCGTGATGACGAACATCGGTATCATTCAGCCTGACCCCGGTTATCACGCCGCATTGCGCGCGATCACGCAACGCACGGGCACGTTATTGATCTTGGATGAGACGCACACTATCTGCGCTGGGCCGGGCGGCTACACGCGCGCGCACGGGCTCGAACCCGACCTGCTCACCATTGGCAAGCCCCTGGCGGGCGGAATGCCCGCCGCCGCTTATGGCCTATCAGCTGAAGTGGCTGAACGGGTTCGCTCGCGCACGCCGGAAGACACGTCCGATACGAGCGGCATTGGCGGCACACTTACGGCGAATGCCCTCGCACTAACGGCTATGCGCGCGACGCTGGAGCATGTCCTCACCGAAGAGGCATATGCGAAGACCATTCCCCTCGCCGAACGTTTTACCGATGGCGTACAAAGGGTGATTAAAGAATTTGATCTACCGTGGAATGTCGCGCGGTTAGGCTGTCGCGCCGAATATTGGTTCCGTCACGAACCCGCGCGCAATGGGGGCGAAGCGGTCGCGGCCTATGATGCTGATCTGGATCGGTATATGCACTTAGCCGCGCTCAATCGGGGAATTTTGCTCACGCCGTTTCACAACATGGCGCTCATCGCCCCTGACACCACCGAGGCGGATATTGATTTTCACACCAAAGTGTTTAGGGAAAGCGTGCAGGCATTGGTAGGCTAAAAGGCAGTCAGCATCTTCTCTGCCTACTGCCCAGCGCCTTCTGCCTTTTATTTTGACGGGGGAGATGTCCTCTGCAGAGAATCGATCTGCCCTTCGATCTTTTGCAAACGCGCTTCGAGCGTATCTTCGACTGAGGTGAGTTTGCGCGAAAGGTTCCGCTCCAGCCTGAGCAGGCTACCTTGCAAGATGCGTGTGCCAGAGCGGATGAGCGTGTTAGCAATGCCGACCGCGATGGAGAGTAGCGAGAACGGGATAAACAGCGTCAGCAATTCGGGGGGGATAGTGAAATTAAATTTATCGCCTTGAATCTCAAACGAGAAGCTCCCGCTGATGAGGTCTTGGAATACCACTAATTTTTGGGGTTGCGTGAATAGGCTATACACTTGCCACAGTACGATTAACGCGATGATGAGCCCAACCGCGATCATAGCTAACCCAATGCCACCTTTGAGAAATTGATTCACCTGCCGAAGTTCAGCTGATTCATCCCAGTCTTCAAATGCCATAGACGCTCCTTGAATTAGAAATTATTGTAACGCAACTTAATCGGCTTTGCGCTCTGGTCTTTCCACTGCGGCCTACCGTCTTGCCTTATATGAACCCACGTCGCTCGCGTTCTCGGTTATCTATTTATGCGCTCATTCTGACGGGGCTCATCCTTTACACTTGCCGCTTGCCTCCACCTGCGCCGCGACAAGTGAGCGTAGCCACGCCCTTTGATGCGCCGCCGACGCTCACGGTATGGCCGCCTACTTGGACACCCACTGCACTCAGCGCGCCGACGCTGACTCCGCCGCCCAACGCTACGTTTACGATCCCTCCGACACGCACTCGCCGACCGCCTCACACGCCAACGTCCACGTATACCGTCACTCCTATTCCTATCCCGACCCTCGCCGCACCTCTGCTGGCCGTGGTGGCCGATGGCCCGCTCAATTTGCGCGCCGGGCCGAGTAAAACGGAAGCCATCCTATTGCAGTTGCCCACCGGCACGGGGCTGACCTTGTATGGATTTACGGGTGATTGGGCCTTAGTCGAGACGACGCTGGGTGAGCGCGGCTTTGTGCTTGATCAATATCTGCTGGAGGTGGCCGAGTTGCTGGCTGGCCCCTGCCGAGAGGGCCGGGTGTTAGCCAACGTCCATGACCCAGAGCGGTTGCGGGTGATCAATCCCTGCCTCACGGTCAGAGGCGTTGTAACAGAAATCTCCGTCAATCCCGACGATGGCGATGTGACGTTTCGCTTGTCAGTAGATGAACCGTATGGGTTTTTGCTGAACGAGGAGAATTGGCGTCAAGTGCGCGGCTACTTGCAGGTGGAGATCATCCCCGCTGATCAAGCGCTGGTCGGCCCACCCATCATCGGTGACCATGTGCGCCTCACCGGCGCGTATGTGTTAGATAAACAAAATGGCTGGACGGAGATTCACCCAGTGTGGGAAGTGATTACTGACTAGCCCGTAACTCAGCGAGACGACCTTAGCGGCGAGTCAATTTCTGCCAGGTCTTCAACATCACCAACGCATCCTCTTCCATCGCCGGGCTTTCGCACAACACCCGTCCGCCGCATTTGGCCGCGTGCAACGCCTTGAACAAGTCTTTGTATTTCAAATCCGCCTCAGCCAGCGTGAGGTGATGTTTCTCACCCTTCGGCCCATATTCAATCCCGGAGAGGTGAATGTGCAAGCCCTTCAACGCCGCCGCACCGAGGCGCTTCTTCACTTGTTTGAGGAGAGCCTCCCACTCCACATACGAATTGACCGAGCCATCGCCGGGGCGGGCGTGCAAATGCGCGAAGTCAATACACGGCAAGACCCCTTCGATCTCCACCGCCATAACCAGCGTATCGTCGAGCGAGCCGAGCATCGCGCTCTTGCCCATTGTTTCCGGGCGCAATGTCACGGGGTTGCCCGCGTCGCGCAGTTCCTTGACGCAATCACGCAAACGCGGCACCGCCACTTGTAACACCGCCTGTGGCTCGCGCCCGAAATAAGAGCCGGGGTGAAAGATGATGTCCGTCGCGCCCGCGAGATGACCATAGTGCGCCGCGTCCATCAGGCGCTTGCGGCTCTTCGGCCACTCCTCCTGATCGGCATTGAGGTTGATGAAGTACGGCGCGTGAACAGAGAGCGCGATGCCCTGGGCGTGCGCGGTCGCCTTGATCTCGGCGCACTTTTCTTCGCCGACGCGCACCGATTGCACCCAGGCCAGTTCGAGCGTGCCGAGGCCGAGTTCTGCCAAGCGGAGGATGCCGCCCACCGTGCCGCCGGGCTTCTTAGGAGTCGAGAGGGGAGAGCCAACTGTGCCAAAGGTGAACATAGGGAGGCTTAGAGAATTGGAGAATTAGCGATGAACAACGTCTACCAAAGAAGCCATTTTCCTCCCTTAGCCTTCATCCTTTTCCTTCTTATCTTCTTTCTTCCGCCACACCAACTTCACCGCATAGTTCGCCTCCGCGCCCACGGTGCCGATGGCGAAGTTGCCGAGGTCGGCGCTGACTTTGAGCGCGAAGTTGACTTCCATCTCATCGGGGCGCTCGTTGAGCGAGAGCAATTTATTCACAAGCAAATTCGCTGATTCGCGCACGCTGTCAAAAGATTTTTCTAATGACTGCGAAGCGGTGGCGACGGCTTGTTTCACCGCCTCACCGTTTCCGGCGCGCATAAAGCCTGAGCCGCCCTTTTCGGTTTCATCCGGCGACTCCACCAAGAGCTTGGCCCCATTTTCAAGTTCAAATTCGATATATTTGGTCATAGAGTTCCTCGATAGGGATAATGAGGGCTATTATAAAGGATGAAGAAGAAAAGACGTTGACCCATGCGTTTGGGGTATTCATCGTTCAGCCCTCATCCTTTCTTCTCATTTCCACATAATCCGTTAGATCATGTGTCACCCCATCTGCCTGAAAAATTTCGGTGATCAGCAAGCCCGCGTCAGCGGCGAGTCGCTGGGCTTCGGCTTCGTCCAGAAGATGTACATAGCGCAGGCCCGGCTTCCCTTTGCGCTCCCACGCAAGCAGATAATCGCCTGGCTCCACCTCGGCCGCAGTGAGATTAAGCGTTGACCATGGACGGATATGCTCCCGCAACTTGGCGCGGCGCGTAAACTGCCAATTAGACATGACGCAAACTCCCCCCGGCGCGAGGCGTGCGGCGAGTTCACGTATCAGGCGCAAGCGCGTGGCGTAGCCCGGTATATGGTGCAACACAGCGAAGGCGAGGATATGGGTGAAGGGTTCTGGGGGGAGTAGGTTGGCCCACGCCGGGTCGGTCAGATCGGCGTGGAAGAAAATGGGAGGATTGGAGGTTAGAGAATTATCTTCTGATGTCTGACTTCTGATCTCTGAATTCTGAATTCTGGCTTCTGCCTTCTGTAACAACTCTTCGCTTCCATCTACACCGCAATACAGTGCCGCGCGCCCGCCCAACGCCGGCCATACTTTGCCATCGCCGCACCCCACATCCAACACGCGCGCGCCCGACGGGATCCGCGCGACGATCCGTTGCGCGCCCGGTTGCAACGTCCGCCGCCGCTCGGCAAAGGCGAGGGCGTGGTCGGAGTAGAAGTGGTGATTAAGTTGGTTAAGTAAATACGTGGCGCTCAAGCAAAGTAAGTAAGCAGTGAACAGTGAACAGTCATCAGTGGAAATTGATGACTGTTCACTGTTCACCGATCACTGCTCTTGGTAGACTTTTCCCTCTTCCCCGATTATATTAGCAACCGATGCGAACGGATACTTGGTATGCTAAACACGGGCGGACGTTAAGCGCCAGCGATGAGGCGCAATTGTTGCGTCTGATCCAAGATGCGGCGGGGCTCTCGCCCTTTGGGGCCGGGGAACTCACCCGCCTCCTGCGGAAATATCCGCGCGCCGATGGACAGTTCGCCAAAGATCAGATCATCGCCGCCTATCGCCAATTTTGTGCCGATGGGCGACTGACGTTTGACCGCGAGACGTTGCGCCGTTTGCAAATGAAGCCCGTGCGCACGCTATCCGGCGTCGCCACCGTCACGGTGTTGACCAAGCCGTTCCCCTGTCCGGGCGAGTGCATCTTTTGCCCGACCGATGCGCGGATGCCCAAGAGTTATCTCGCCGATGAGCCGGGCGTATTGCGCGCCGAGTACCACCACTTCGATCCCTTTGAGACGACTGCCAGCCGCCTGCGCGCGCTAGACAACATCGGCCACGCGACCGACAAAGTGGAACTACTCATCCTCGGCGGCACTTGGTCATATTACCCGCCCGATTATCAAGAGTGGTTCATCAAACGCTGTTTTGACGCCATGAACGGCGTGGACGCCGCTTCGCTCGAAGCGGCGCAACAGATCAATGAGACTGCCGCGCATCGTAACGTGGGCTTGGTGATCGAAACGCGCCCGGACTATGTGGATGCCGCCGAAGTGCGGCGCTTGCGGCGCTACGGCGTGACCAAAGTCCAACTCGGCGCGCAGAGTTTGGACGACCGCATCCTCGATCTCAATCGGCGCGGGCATACGGTGGAGCAAACTCGGCAGGCGGTGCGCCTCTTGCGCGCGGCGGGCTTCAAACTCCATCTGCATTGGATGCCCAACTTGCTTGGCGCGACGCCCACCAGCGACCGCGAAGATTATCTGCGCCTGTGGGCTGACCCCGGCCTGCGCCCCGATGAGCTTAAAATTTACCCGTGTTCGCTCGTGCGCGAGGCCGAATTGGTGCGCTGGTGGGAGCGTGGCGAATACCTCCCCTACACCGACGACGAACTGGTGGCGCTCATCGCCGATTGTAAGGCGCAAACGCCGCGCTATGTGCGCCTCAACCGCATCATCCGCGACATCCCGGCAGGGCATGTGGTGGCGGGGAGCACCGCCTCGAACCTGCGCGAAGTGGTGAAGAAACACCTGACCGCGCAAGGCCGCGTGTGCCAGTGCATTCGCTGTCGAGAAGTGCGTGGAGAAAAAGTGATCGGCGAGTGGCGCGTCACGGGTGATGAATATGAGACGACCGGCGGGCGCGAACTGTTCTTGAGCGGCGTGACCGAGGCCGATAAACTGCTCGGCTTCTTGCGCTTGTCGCTCCCTGCGCCAGAAGCCATCGCTTGGCATGGCCTCACCGAATTGCGCGACGCGGCGCTCATCCGCGAAGTACATGTCTATGGCCCGGTGATGCGGATCGGCGAGGGCGCGACCGAGGGCGCAGCGCAACACATTGGGCTAGGCGCGACGCTCATCCGCGAAGCCGAAGGGCGCGCGCGCGTGGCAGGTTATGCGCGCCTCGCCGTCATCTCCGCCATCGGCACGCGCGATTACTATCGCAAACACGGATTTGAGTTAGGCGAGTTATATATGGCAAAGGCGCTATGACCCTCCTCATCGTGGACGATCACCCCGGCGAACGGGAACTCTTGACGACAATGCTCCAGCGCGGTGGCTATCACACGGTCCAACAAGCCTCGTCCGCGCCGGAAGCTTTCACTCTGTTAGGTCTCGATCTAACGCCACCACCGCCCACGACCATTGAACTCATCCTCCTCGATTTGGATATGCCCGGGCTAAATGGTCTCCAAGCCTGTCAGCGGTTCAAGGCCGCACCGATCACCCAACATATCCCGATCGTAATGGTCACGGCGAGCGATGACATGACACATCTGCAGGCGGCGTTTGACGCGGGCGCGGTAGACTACATCACCAAGCCGTTCAAGCGCGCCGAACTTTTAGCGCGCGTGCGTCTGACGCTCAAGCTCAAACAAGAACAGGATGAACGGCTCGAGCGCGAAAAAGAACTGCGCGAGATCAACGCTATCTTGCGCGAAGTCTTAGATTTGGTGAAAGCCGAACAAGCCAAGAGCGCCGAGTTGGAGAAACAAAAACTCCGCTCGGATATGGAAGTAGACCGGCACCGCTCTATCGCGCAAATGGTGGCGGGCGTGGCGCATGAGATCAACACACCGCTGGGCATCCTCAACACTGCCGCCAGCCTGATCAAACAGCGCGTGCAAGCCGAGGCCTTGCAGACCAGCCTCAAGCACAATCCCCAGCTCTCAGTGGTGCTAGACGATCTACTGGAAGCGAGCGGCCTGATCGAACGTAACGTAACCCGCGCGCATAAACTGGTGCAGGATTTTAAGAAGGTTTCGGTCAACCAGATCACCGACCCGCTGGAGACGGTTCGCATCGCGGAGGTCGTGGCCGACACGGTGGGGCTGTTCAACATCACGGCGCGTCAGACGCGGCTGGCGATAGAGATCAAAAACACCCTCCCGCCTGACAAACAGCTCTGGGTAGGCTATCCGGGGTCACTCTCGCAGGTGATCTTAAATTTATTGTCGAACGCACAGCGCTATGCGTACACGGAGGGCGGGCAAGTGGAGCTCGGCCTCGCGGCGGAGGGGGCGGATTTTGTCTTGACCGTGCGCGATTTCGGCGCGGGCATCCCACCCGAAAACTTGCCCAAAGTGTTCGATGCCTTCTTCACCACTGGGCGGAGTAAGGGTGGCACCGGCCTAGGGCTGACGATTGTGCAAAACCTCGTCACGTCGTTGATGAAGGGGGCGATCTCAATTGTTTCAGAAGTGGGCCAAGGCACGACGGTGGTGGTGCGGGTGCCACAGGTGGTGACGGGGTGACCATCCTTAACCGCCTCAGCGCGCCCTCTTCGACAAGTTCGGAACGCAGGCTTTAGTCGGTTGCCCTTTGCCATACAGGAAAGCGGGCCAATTGGTCGCCGTTAGTCAATGGACGCAAATCCGTTCCATCTGTGTTGACGATCCAAATTTGACTTTGACTATTTCGGATCGAGACGAAAGCGATTTGCGAACCATCTGGGGACCAAACAGGATCAATGTTACCAACACTACTATCCAGCAAAAGAGGGCGAGTGTCTCCGGTAGCCACCTCCACAATGTAGATAGTCGCATCTGCCAACGGATCCTTTGCCACAGGTGACCCTTTGCCTATTGCCTGTCTAGGGCCAGCTAAGGCCACACAAGCAATCCTCTGGCTATCAGGTGACCAAGTTAGAGACGCACATCCTTGTAAGGAGTCGGCCAATTGGCGCGGGTTATCACCGTTGGCTTCCAACACCATGAGTCCTCCCTCCGCTACAAATGCAATCTCGCGGGCGTTAGGCGACCAATGCCCGCTACCAATTGACCCGTGCTTAGTATAAATAATGTGAGGGTTGCTACCATCTATATCAATGACCCACAATTCATCGGTCAAAGATGAATGGTGATAAACCACTTGTTGCCCAGTCGGTGAAACTTCTGCGGCATAGATTGCTCCTATTTGTTGATTGGCAATGAGCGCCACTTCACCCGTCTCCACATTGACCAACCACAACCCATTATTTGGCCCAGTAAAATTCGATTCCACGTTGTAGAGGACGTGTCGCCCGTCGGGATGCCACCCAAAAAATGCGCCTAGCCCGGCTTGGTCTTTGAACAACGGCTCACTTTTTCCGGTCTTAGGATAGACGATGGTGACTTTATCGCCAGCCTCTATATTTTGGGCAACCGCCACTCGCTCACCATCTGGAGAGGGATACAACCATCGCCAAGAACCACTTATCGGGTATTCAATGGGCGGGATGCCCGTTTGTGCGCCTCCAGCTTTATCTACTGCCAGAGAACGAAGAGCGCCTCGATGATGGCCTTTATCATTATCAACTTTCGTGTAGACGATATAGCGAATGACCCCGCGATTATCCGTCGCAGGTTGAAGTAATGGTAAAGGGGTTTGTGTTGGCCCGGGCTTACGGGTTGAAATAGGCAGGGGCGTAAAAGTCAGCCAAGGCGTAGGCGATTGGAGTGGATGGACATCAATCTTGGCTGGGGTGGGCGCAATGGGGAGTGACGGATCCGAAGTGGGTTGTGGGCCTGGATAGCCCTCCGGTGATTGAGTAGGCTTTGTTTGTAGCAACGCCACCTCCGGCCCCGGATACCCCTGCACCACTTCCGTCGCCGTCGGCTCGGGCTGGCTCGGTGTGCCTTGGGGCTCGCCATCTGCGTTGTTCAAACTCAAGGCGCGAAAGGCAACAACCGACACCACAATCAATGCGCCCATCAAGGCGAAGAGGATGAGGCGGTTCCATTGAATTGGGGGAGTAGCGTTCATGTCCCACGCTCCTGATTGAGGTCGTACAATACCTTTATATCATGAAAGAAAAAACAAAAAAAACAGGTCTGTGTGTGTCTCGCACGCACTGACCTGTTTTTGTCAGAGGCTCGCTATGAGCTAAACTATCGCTTCACTATTAGCATGGCCGTCACTAACCCCAGCAAAAAGCCTGCGACCACTTCACGCGGGGTATGGCCGAGCACTTCCTTTAATTCTTTTTCGGCGAGGGGATGACCAGTGAACAGTTCATCAATCATCAAATTTAAAATTTTGGCGTGGTCGCCCGCCGCACGGCGCACACCAATGGCGTCGTAGATCACCACCATCGCCACCACCCACGCAATGGCAAACAAGGGTGTGTCGAAGCCCGCTTGCAAGCCAATGCCGATGCTTGTGCCCGTGACTAACGCCGAGTGTGAGGAGGGCATTCCGCCGGCGCTGATGAGTAACCCCCAGTTTAATTTTCGATGCACTACCAACTCTAAAGGCACCTTAATCGTTTGCGCGATGGTCCATGCGATCAGCCCAGCCATGAGCGCCTGATTGGCAAAGACCCCGGTAAAAAACTCCACCATGCGTCAGTCCTCAGTTTCCTCAAAGTCTTGCACAGTATAGCCGCCCGTTGGTTTGGCGGCTAATTGCCGCACCTTAAGTTCAGCGTTTTCTAACACAACGCCACAGCGCGCCGCCAAAGCCTGCCCACGTTCAAACACCGTCAGGGCTTCTTCGAGGGGTAATTGTCCGGCCTCCATTTGGCGCACCAGGGTTTCGAGTTCTTGGAAGGCCTGTTCAAAGGTCAGGTCGTCAACCGCGGTGGTTTTGGTCTTCGTTTTGGGTTTGGCGCTCATAGTCACTTCCTAATTCAAGGCTTGAAAGTACACGGATGACTCGGATAAGCACGGATTTTAATTTAAGTTCCGCGTTATCCGTTTTCTCTGTGTTATCCGCGTACCGGCTTTCTAATTTGACCTACTTAACTACCTGGGTCTTAAACGCCCCATCGTGCACGCGCACTTGCAACACCTCTGGCGCTTTAACCTCCGCTATGCGGCGCACTAACTGACCATTGGCTTTCGTGACCACCGCATAACCGCGCTCCAATACGGCGAGCGGGTTGATCGCGTTTAGCGCCTGTGTCAGGCGTTGCGTGCGCTCGGCTTCCAACGCCAACCGATGCCTGAGGGCGGTGAAGGCGCGCATCTGCAAATGTTCCACCCGTTGCCGCGCCTGAGCCAGTTGCATCCCGGGCGACAAGCCTTTCAGTTCTGCGCTCAAGTGGGCCAGCGCCAACTGCCGCATTTGTAGATCGTGTTCAAGGGAAGCCTGCAATTGCTCGGACAAACTATCCACCGCCGCGCGTAAATCGGCGACCGAAATGCGCGACACCAATTCCGCCGCGGCGGAGGGCGTCGGCGCGCGCACATCCGCCACAAAGTCGGCAATAGTAAAATCGGTTTCGTGCCCTACGCCGCTGACGACTGGCACCGGTGCGGCGGCGATAGCGCGCGCGACGCGCTCATCATTGAACGCCCATAAATCTTCCATCGCGCCCCCGCCGCGCCCCACAATGATCACTTCCGGCGCAAAACTTTCGAGCGCCTGCAAGGCCGCTACAATTTGGGCGGGGGCTTCACTCCCTTGCACTTGCGCTGGCGAGAGCAAGACCTCCGCGAGGGGCCAGCGACGTTGCAGAATGTTGAGCATATCGCGGAGCGCCGCCCCCGCTGGGGAAGTGACCAAGCCGATGAGGCGGGGGCGCGCGGGCAATGGTCGCTTGCGCGCCGGGTCAAACAATCCTTCGGCTTCCAATTGCGCCTTGAGCCGGGCGAAGTCGGCGTAGAGCGCGCCCTCGCCACCCAATTGCAACCACGCCACATCCAGCTGATATTGGCCGCGCGTTTCGTATAAGGTGATATTCCCGTGTGCTTCCACCGCGTCCCCCTCGCGCGGGCGATAACGTTGTCGGTCGGCACGGGCGCGCCACAAGACGCAACTAATTTGCGCGTGCGCGTCTTTGAGGGTGAAATACCAATGCCCGGAGGGATAAACTTTGAACCCCGAAATCTCGCCCGTCACGCGTACGCCTTGCAGGCGGTAATCGGTTTCGAGGGCTTGTTTCACATAGCGATTCAGGTCGCTCACCGACCACGTGTCTGCCATGTGGGGCATGGTAGCCGAAGAATAGACAATCTACAAGATACACGCCATAATCGGTAGGTGAGGCGCGTATTTTGAGCAGGGTGTCAGCCCCCTTTAAACTTTTGGAGCGCGGCGCTACCCACCGCGCACTGAGAGGGGTTATACTAAGTTTATGCGGAAATTAAAACATAGTTGGCTCATTAGCCTGATGCTGCTCGTGGGATGTGTGCCCGCCCCCACCCCGCCTGTGCCGCCCACCCTGACGCCGGTTGTACCGACGCCAGTGACGCCGGTCCCTTCCCGCACGCCCGAACCCGCCATCACCACTTTACGGATTTGGTTGCCGCCCCAGTTTGCGCCCACCGCTGACCTCCCCGGTGGTGAAGTCTTGGACGCGCAACTCGCTCAATTTCGGCGATCGGCGGGCTACCGCACAGAAGTGCGCCTTAAGCAGGCGAGTGGGCCGGGCGGGCTGTTAGCGTCATTAACCGCCGCCTACAATGTCGCGCCCAGCCTCTTGCCGCATCTGATCGCATTATCCCGTGATGACCTGACCGTCGCCGCCGAAGCGGGCTTGGTGATCCCTTTGGATAATTTGATCTCCACTGAAGTCTGGGACGACTATTACCCCTTTGCGCGCGATCTGGTCACGCTACACGGCAAACCGATGGGCTTGCCTTTTGCAACGGAGGCGCGGGTGCTGGTTTATAACACGCGCGTCATCACCGCGACGCCGCAACTGTGGAGCGATCTGATCACGGGCACGCTCATTTTGCCCGGCGCGGAAAATTCAGGGCTGACGACGCTCTATGAATATCTGGCGCTCGGCGGGGTGGTGACGGACGAAGCCGGGGCTGTGACGCTGGACGTTGAAAAACTCACTGAAACTTTAAACTTGTTCCTGACGCTTAAGAACGAAGGGCGCTTGCCGCTCTCGACTCTTAACTATGCCGATGTCGCCACCACTTGGCAGGTTTTCCGCGAGCGTCGCGCCGATTTTGCAGTGACTTCCGTGAGTTGGTTTTTAGCCGAGCGTGACCGGATCGAAACAGCGGCGGTTGGGCGCGTGCCGGTCTTGGCGGGTGAGCCATTTGTGCTGGCCGATGGCTGGAGTTGGGCCGTGGTGAACACTGACCTGTCCCAACAGGCCGCCGCCCTCACCTTGTTGCGCTGGCTCACTGCGCCCGAGCAGTTATCGGCTTGGGCGCGCGCCGCGCAGGTCTTACCCCCCCGCGCCAGAGCCTTGACGGCATGGAGTGATGACCCGGCCCTCCCGGCGCTGGAAGACATCGCGTGGCAAGCGCGCGTGATGCCACCCACCAAAACAATGACCCGCCTCGGGCCACTGCTCAAGCAAGCCATAGATGATGTGCTTAACAATCGCGTCCAACCCTTTGCCGCCGCTAATCGTGTAATCGAGACTCTAGCCCAACCATGACCGCACCTGTCATCGCCGATCATCTCCAGCACCTCGCCACTTTGCGCGCCGCGGCGTTGCAAGCAGTGGAACCTGCCGCCGCCGTGCGGCGCGCGTTGCAACACGCCGATTTTGAAAAAGCGGAGCGGGTGTTTGTGGTGGGCGCGGGCAAGGCCGGCGTGGCGATGGCGCGCGCCACCGAAGAGATCTTAGGCGACCGGCTGACCGAAGGCATTGTGGCTGTGCCGCATTTGCCGGAGGTTGGCTCGGAAAAAATTGTATTCATCGAGGGCGGGCATCCCCTGCCCACCGGCGGTAGTTTGGCGGCGGGCGCGATGATGGCCGAACTCTTGGCGCACACCACCGAGCGCGATCTGGTCATCGCCTTGATCTCAGGGGGCGGCTCGGCGTGTTTGGAGTTGCCACCGCTGGAGATCACGTTGGAAGACTTGCAAGCGACGAATACGGCGCTCCTCCGATGCGGCGCAACCACGCACGAAATGAACGTGGTGCGGGCGCAACTCTCACGGCTCAAGGGCGGCGGGTTGGCGCGCTTGGCACACCCCGCGAAAATTCTAGGGCTGATCCTCTCGGATGTGGTGGGGAATTCACTGGATGTGATCGCCTCCGGGCCGACATATCCGGTGCAGAGTTCGCGGCAAACCGCATTGCATGTGATCGAAAAATATCTTTTGCGCGCCTCACTACCGGCCACAGTCATTAAGTATTTGCATAGTTCGACCAATGGCGAAGAACGTCGCAACTTTTCCACCCGCCCGTTTGGTCTGACGGTTGAAAATCGCCTCATTGCGTCCAACCGTGTCGCGGGAGAGGCGGCGGTGCGCGCGGCGCACACCTTAGGCTTTGAAGCCCGCCTTGTCGCCGATGATTGGCAGGGCGAAGCCCGCATTGTGGGTGAGCGCTGGGCGCGCTTGACGTTGGAAAACGCGCATCGGCCGGCTACCGCCGCGCCGCTGTGCTTGGTGGTGGGCGGCGAAACAACGGTCACGGTGCGCGGGAGCGGCAAAGGCGGGCGCAATCAAGAAGTGGCGCTCGCGGCGGCGATGATGATCGCGGGAACGAACAATGTGGTCATCTCCACTTTCGCCACCGATGGGGTTGATGGCCCCACCCCGGCCGCTGGCGCTGTGGTCACGGGCGATAGCCTCGCCGCGGCCCATGCTTTTGGCCTCTCGCCGCAAAAGTGTTTGCAGAACAACGACTCGCATCTGTTCTTCACCGTTTTAGATGATCTCATTATCACTGGCCCAACGGGGACTAATGTCAATGATTTGATGTTTGGTTTGGTATACTAAATTCGCCCTAAGAACCTATTGCTAAGTTTAGGAGTGTCAAAGTATAAGTCCGCAGTTTCATATCCCTATCGCGCGGGGATCAATCCCCGCGCTCATGTGACTCATGTGACGAAGCCCGCTTAAGCGGGCTTGGCCGTCTCAGCCCGACGGTTAACCGTCGGGCGTTGCGCGCTAAAATGCGGAATTATTCTTTTACAAGCCCGTAGACTTCGGAAGTTTATTTCATCCCTCATCCCTTCTCCCTCATCTTTTTACTATGACTATTAACTTTGGCACCGATGGTTGGCGAGCCGTGATCGCCGAAACGTTTACTTTTGAAAATCTCCGTTTACTCACGCAGGGCATCGCCGATGCCGTTTCGGCGGGCGATTGGGGCGGCGGCAGTGAGGATTTCGACCCCAAACTCATGGTCGTGGGCTTCGACACCCGCTTCCTCTCGGATCGGTTCGCGACCGAAGTGGCGCGGGTGTTGGCGGCCAACGGCATTAACGTCCTCCTCACTCACTCTGATGCGCCGACGCCAACCGTATCGTATGCGGTGAAACATCACAAAGCGGCGGGCGGGGTGATGATCACCGCCTCGCACAACGCGCCGCGCTACAACGGCGTCAAACTCAAAGCCGCCTATGGTGGCTCGGCGCTGTCGGAACAATGCCGCCGGGTGGAATTGTATCTAGGGGATAACGAAGAACGCGCGCGTGGCCCGAACTTGATGGACTATGACAAAGCCGTGAACGCTGGTTTGCTCAAACGCTTCAATCCGATGCCGCCGTATTACGAACATTTACGCACGCTGATCAATTTAGACGCCATCGCCAATCGTCCGCAACGGATGGTGGTGGATTCGATGTACGGCTCTGGGCGCGGCGCGATTCGCGGGATTCTGCAAGGCACAGGTTGCGAGATTTTTGAGATCCGTGGCGAGATGAACCCCGGTTTTGGTGGCGTGCATCCTGAACCTATCTCCAAGTATCTCGGCGCGACCGCCGGCGCGATCGCGGCGGGGCATGGCAGTTTCGCCGTCATCACGGATGGTGATGCTGACCGCACGGGCGCTATGGATGGGCGCGGGCAATTTGTAGACCCGCACAAGATCATGGCGCTGACGCTCAAATATCTCGTGGAGAAGCGTGGCTGGCGGGGCGCGGTGGTGAAGACCGTGTCTACGACGCGCATGGTCAATCGGCTTGCCGAGCGCTATGGCTTGCCGTGTTATGAAACACCGGTGGGCTTCAACCATATCGCCGATTACATGCTGACTCAAGACGTGTTGATCGGTGGGGAAGAGTCGGGCGGGATCAGCATTAAAGGCCACATCCCCGAAGGCGATGGTGTGTTGTTCGGGTTGTTGTTATTGGAGATCGTCGCGGCTTCGGGTGCGTCGCTGGAAGAGCTAGTGGATGATCTGCTAAAGGATGTTGGCCCGGCTTACTACGCGCGCAAGGATTTGCGCCTCGCGCACCCGATCTCCAAAGCCGATATGACCAAACGCCTAACTGAGAGCGCACCCGCCGCGATTGATGGCCTCAGCGTCGCCAAAGTCGAGAAGCAAGATGGCGTGAAATATATTATGAGTGACGACTCGTGGTTGCTCATCCGCCCTTCTGGCACCGAGCCGGTCTTGCGCGTCTACGCCGAAGGGCGCGAAGAGGCGACAGTTAAATCATTGCTGGGGTTCGGGCAAAAGGTGGCGGAAGGGTAGTCGCACAGCAAAGCGCCTTGCGCTGGGGAGGGGTGATGACGGGACGGGCGTAAACTTGGGCCATCCGCTCGTCGGACAATTAAGTCCATGAAACCTCGCCACCTTTTTCTCCTCTCCCTCGCTCTTTTTTCTATCCTCGCCCTCTACCTTTGGCGCATCCTCTTCACTGACCTGCCCTCGCTCGACCGCCTCACCGAAAACCTGACCGTCCCCTCCACTAAAATCCTCGCCCGCGATGGGCGCTTGCTCTATGAGATCGCCGACCCCGCCGGAGCGCACCACACCACGCTCCCGCTGAGCGATATTCCGATCCACTTTCAACACGCCACCATCGCCACCGAGGATGCGAGTTTCTATTCCAATCCGGGCGTGGACGTGGTGGGGATCGTGCGCGCGGTTTGGATCAACGTCTCCGGCGGTGAAGTGTTGGCGGGGGGGAGCACCATTACGCAACAAGTGGCACGCAATATGTTGTTCGACCCGCAAGAGCGGGCGGAACGCACGCTCACGCGCAAGCTCCGCGAATCGATCCTCGCTTGGCGCTTGTCACGCGCCTATAGCAAAGATGACATCCTCGCACTCTATCTCAACCAAACCTATTACGGTCATCTGGCCTATGGCGTCGAGGCCGCCGCCCAAACTTTCTTCGGCAAATCGGCACGCGACCTTGACCTCGCCGAAGCGGCCTTGCTCGCGGGCTTGCCCCAAGCGCCTTCGCTCTACGATCCACTGCTCTATCCGGAGGCCGCGCGCGACCGACAAGCTGTAGTGCTCGACCTGATGGTCAAGCAAAACCAGATCACCGCCGACGAAGCGCGCTTAGCAAAAGAAGAAGAACTGCAATTCACCACCACCCCGTTCCCCATCGAAGCGCCGCATTTTGTATTCTATGTGTGGAACCTATTAGAGCAACGCTTTGGCCCTGAACAACTCTACGCGGGGTTAGTCGTCACCACCTCGCTTGATCTCGACCTCACGCGCACCGCGCAAGAGATCGCCCAACGCCGTCTCAAACAGATCGCGGATGATAAGGACGGCCCCGCGCACAATGCCACCGACGCCGCACTCGTCGCACTCGACCCGCATACTGGGCAAGTGCTCGTCATGCTCGGCTCGCCCGATTATTTCGACGCGCACATTTCCGGCGCGGTCAACCTGGCCCTCGCGCCGCGCCAGCCGGGGAGCGCTATCAAACCCCTCACGTATGCGGCGGCGTTTTCGCCGGAGTATTGCGTGGGAGACAAAATGGATTGCCCGTGGACGTCGGCGACGTTGATCTGGGATGTGCGCCGCTCGTTCATTACGAAGGAGGGTTTCTCGTATGTGCCGCAAAATTACGACCGCGCCTTTCATGGGCCGGTATCGGCGCGCGAAGCCTTAGCGGGGAGTCTCAACATCCCGGCCGTCGTTGCGCTGGATCATATAGGCTTGACGACGTTTTTGAGTTTGGCAAGCCGGATGGGGCTGACCACACTGTCTGATGCGGATCGTTTTGGTTTGGCGCTCACGCTTGGCGGTGGGGAAGTGCGCTTACTCGACCTCGTGGCGGCCTTCGCTGCGTTTGATAACGGCGGCCGACGCGTAGCGCCTGTCGCGCTCTTGCAAGTGAGCGATGCGACTGGCAAGGTGCTGGAACGGTGGCAGATGCCCGCTGGTGAGCGGGTGTTGGATGAGCGGGTGGCGTACCTGATCACCGACATCTTGAGCGACAACAATGCCCGCGCCGCGACGTTTGGGTTTGATAGTGTGTTGCAGATTGGTCGCCCGGCGGCGGTGAAGACCGGCACCACGACCGATTATCACGATAACTGGACGGTGGGCTACACCCCGGAACTCGTGGCGGGCGTGTGGGTGGGCAACGCCGATCACTCGCCGATGGTGAACTTAAGTGGGGTGGCAGGCGCTGGGCCGATCTGGCACGACTTTATGCGCGCCGCCCTCGCCGGAAAACCCGAGACGCCTTTCGTCGCGCCGCCCGGACTCGAACGCGCCGAAGTATGTTCCCCATCGGGGCGACTGCCCACACCGCAGTGTCTTCGCACGCGCTCCGAACTTTTCATCGCTGGCACTGCTCCTACTCAACCCGATGCGCTCTATCAGGCCTTTCAAATTGACACCCGCACCGGTCGCCTCGCCGATGAAGCAACCCCGCCTGAATGGATCACCGAAAAAGTATTTTTAGTCTTTCCCCCCGAAGCCCAAGACTGGGCGCGTCAAGCCGGATTGCCCCAGCCGCCCATCGCCAATCCGCTAAGCGTTAATTCTCTTTTTTCAATCATTTCCCCTGACCCCAACACAATCTATAAAATCTCGCCGCGTTTGCCGCGCGCCAGCCAGCAGATTCCCTTGCGCGTGATCGCGCCTCCCAACACGCAATCGGTGACGTTTGTGTTAAATGATGTGCCGATCGGCACCGTGACCGCCGCGCCATTTGAGGTGTGGTGGGCGCTAGCTCCGGGGAGTTACACGTTATATGCAGAGGCGGTGGGGCAAGATGGAGAACGAACGAGGAGCGAGGTCGTGAGGTTTGAAGTGCGGGAGTGAGCGACTCCCAAAAGCTCATCTCAACCAAACCTGACACGCGAAGCGCGCGCGAAAAGATATCTTTTAGACAAACCCATCTAACGCGCGCACCTGTCAGGTTTTAAGCCGTCCAGCCTTCTATTGCTCCAGAAGGCTACGCCGAATTAGCCCCGATAGAGAATAGGCGCAGGCATTGCCTGCGCCTACCTTGTGGCATTTTCTTTTTCTCGCGCTTCTGCGTATAACTCACTCGCCATGTCCGTCTCCTCCCACTCCACTGCCACTGTCACTGGCGACCAGAATATCGTTGTGCAAGGCGATCACAATGTGATCCAAATTGAAGCCGCGCTTTCGCCGGAATTACTGGCGCAATTGGAACACCGGCTGGCGGCGCATTTGCGCGACATCTTTGCGCCCGACGTGAGCGGCGCGAAGGCGGTGGCGTTTGGAAGCGAGATTAAGCAGTTCGTTCAGCAGACGAATCTCCCGCTTGAGACGTTAATACCTTTGCTAGAACAGGCCGAGACGTTGCAACAACGCGGCGTAGCGACCTTGGATGCGGGCGGCCAAACCTTGCGCGTGTTCATCGCCTCGCCAGGGGATGTGAAAGATGAGCGGCGCTTGGCCTTGAAGGTGTTGGATAAATTGCGCACTCACCCCTTTTGCCGCAACCTTAACTTGGAGGGGGTGGCTTGGGACAAACCCGACGCCTCCACACCCTTGCTAGTGGGCATTGACCCACAAACCGCCATTACGCAGGGCCGTCCCAAGCCCTCGGCCTGTGATGTGTTCGTGGCGGTATTTTGGTCGCGCATGGGCACGCCGTTGGATAGCACCCGCTACACCAAGCCCGATGGGAGCGCGTATCGCTCGGGCACAGAATGGGAGTTGGAAGAAGCGCTAACCGCGTTCAACGCCACCGGCCGCCCGCGCATCCTCATCTATCGCCGCACTGAAGAGGTGTTACTCAGCCCACGCCTAGCTGATTTCAAAGAGAAGGTTGAGCAATGGGAGCGCGTGCAAGCGTTCTTCGCCACCTTCAACCGCGCCGATGGCTCGATTAGGATTCCGTACAATGCCTATGAGACGCCCTCGCACTTTGGCGACCTGCTGGAACAACACCTCCGCCAAGTGTTGGCGCAGTTGATTGATGAGCAGCGCGCTCCTCAACAGCCCACCCCTCAGCCCGCGCCTGCAACACCGGCGTGGCCCGCTGAACAATCGCCCTTCCCCGGTTTGCGCGCTTTTCGTGAAGCCGATGCGCCCATCTTCTTTGGGCGTGGCGCGGAGACCGATCAACTTTTAAAACGTCTGAGCGATACAGCCTGCCGCTTTTTGGCGGTGGTGGGCGCTTCGGGGTCGGGCAAGTCATCATTGGTGGGCGCGGGGCTGATCCCACGTTTGCGCACCGGGGCCTTGCCGGGCAGTGAACACTGGCCGGTGATGCAGATGACGCCCGATGAACAGGGGCAGGGCGATCCGTTTGAAGCGTTGACCATTGCCTTGTCCCCCGTGATGCGTCTCGCCGAGCGCGACAAGCGCGAGTCGGGTGAACGCTTGCGCGCCAACGCGGCGGGTTTGCGCGCCGTGTTGGAAGAGCATTTGGCGCGCGCGCCGGAGTGGCACCGCGCGGTGCTGTTTATTGACCAATTTGAAGAGACCTTTACGCGTGTGCGCCCCGACCTGCGCCCGGCTTTTTGCGCCGCGCTAGAAGAAGCCGCCCGCTCGCCGCGCGCGCTGATCGTGGTGACTTTGCGCGATGACTTCTATCACTACTGCGTGCAATCACCGGTGCTCGCGCGGTTGATCAATGCCCACGGCGGCGCGTTTAATTTGAGTGCGCCCACGCCATTGGAACTGCACGAGATGGTCACTGGCCCGGCGCGCGTGACTGATCTGACTTTTGAAGCGGGCCTCGCGCGCGAACTGCTCACCGACACTGGCTCCGATGCAGGTGCGCTGGCCTTGTTGGCCTTTGCCCTCGATCAACTCTACCAAGCCGCGATTGGTAAAGGCGAGGCGACTCGCCCCTACGTGTTGACGCGCGCCGCTTACCGCGCCTTGGGCGATGCACAAAGCGCTATTAACGGCGTGCAAGGCGCGATTGGCGTGCGAGCCCGAGAAGTGTTTGACGCCTTGCCGTCCGAAGCCCAAGCCACCCTGCCGCAGGTCTTTCGTGATCTGGTGGAGGTGGACGAGAGCGGCGCGACCACGCGCAAGCGCGCCGCGTTGACCCACCTACAAAACCACCCGGCCAGCGCGCAACTCATTCAGGCGTTGGTGCAAGCGCGTTTGCTCGTCACTTCCAAAGGCGCGGGCGATGACCCGCTGGTGGAAGTGGCGCACGAAGCCTTGTTCCGCAGTTGGGACCGCCTGCGCGCATGGATTGCCGAAGCGCGCGACGATTTGATCTTGTTGCGCCAAGTGCGCGCCGCCACGCACGTGTGGGAGAAACAGAACCGCCACGCCGCTTATCGGTGGCCCGATGAGCGCCTGCAACCCGTCTCCCAAATGCAAGCGCGGCTCACGCCGGAGTGGAGCGTTGTGGAGCGTGATTTCATTCGCTCCGAAGTTGACCGCTTGCTAGAAGAGATTGACAACCCCGCCACCACTCACCGCCGCCGTTCTGTTATCGGCGAGCGTTTAGATACGTTGGGCGACCCGCGCCCAGGTGTAGGCTTGGTGCGCGCCCAGATGCGCCCGGTGACCGGCAACGAAATACGCTTGTGGGGCAATAAGCCCGAACACTTGGGCTTGCCGGATATGGTGTGGGTGAAAGTGAAGGGGGTAAAACTCTATCGCTTGCAAACCGATGCTAGTGATCAAAGCGTGTATGACATTGCGCCGTTCTACCTCGCCAAATACCTGGTGACTGACACCCAGTTTCAAGCCTTCATTGACGCGCCGGATGGGTTTAAAGACCCGCGCTGGTGGCAGGCTTTAGCCACTGAAAGAGATCATAAAAGTGGGCCAGCCGAACAAAGCTTCAAGTTTGGCAATCACCCGCGCGTAAACGTCTCATGGTATGACACTCTCGCCTTTTGCCGCTGGCTCAATGCGCGCTTGGGCTGGCCTGATATTCCCGTTAAGCTCGCGGTGTCGCTGGAGGGTGGACTCACCGGGTTAATGGCGAAGGGGGGTGGCGCGCAAACCTTGAGTGCCTATCGTTGTTTACGCTTGCCCACCGAATGGGAATGGCAATGGGCGGCTTCACCAAAAGACGCCGCATATCCGTGGGGTAATGACTGGGACAGCGCCAAAGCCAACACCTATGAAAGTGGTTTGGTGCGCACTATCGCCGTTGGGATGTATCCAGCGGGTGCGGCCCACTGCGGCGCGTTGGATCTGAGTGGCAATGTGCAGGAATGGTGCTTGAACGAGTACGACAAGCCAAGCGCAGTTGGATTAGCGGGTTACAATACTCGTGTGGCGCATGGTGGGTCGTGGCGCAACAATTCCTATAACGCGCGCGCCGCCTACCGTAGCAAACTCCACCCTGACTACCGTGACAACTGTTACGGTTTTCGAGTGATGGTGCGGCCTCCTTCTCAGACCTGACAGGTAGGCGCCAAAATGACCCATATAAATTGAGCCGCCACTGGCGCCCGCTCCGCGTGTCAGGTCTTAAGCGCGCGTGTAAAGATGAGGCTGAGCGGTGGGGTTTGAGGTGAGAGAGTGACGGTTATGGCGTCGGCCCGTTGACCGTTAGATGACACAAAACTGTGTTGTTCGTCTCTAGGTCTGGCCCCCAGATGAGTTTCGCCGACGAGGCCCAAGTAATTTGAGTGTAACCGTCTTTGGGACTGACCTGCGCCTCCGCATACTCGTTCGCCGCAAGCCACTGTGATCGATCAAAATCGAGACCCTTCCAACCTGCCGGTTCCTCGTGGGTGGTAAAGCCACACGGCGCTTGCCCCGCCACCGGGTTGGTGGTTTTCTCGCACGCCTTATCCAAGGGGGCTTCGTGAATCACCGTACACGCCCAAGCTGAGTTCGTCACCGCCAACAGTTTGCCGGTCGCCACTTTGGTAAATTGCGCGATGAAACCGCCATCGCCCATTTGCTGACGATCCGTGCCGATATATTCCAGCCCAGTGTCGTTCTCTTTGTAGTCTTTAGCGATGAAATTTAAACTCATCGGATACGTCGCGTCAAACGTAAAGACCTCGGCGTTGAATGACCGCTCGGTGTTAATTGAAACTGAATCTTCTAAGATTAGTTGTTCCCCTAAATAGAACGCGAACCAATTGTCGGCCCACACTTCGGCCTTGATCTGGATCGCGCCCGGTGCGCTGGTAGACGCGACATGCACTGGCGCGGGGGCAGAAGCCGGCGCGCCACGGCACGCCGTCAACCACCACAGCCCGACCACCAGCACCCCGCTTAAGCCGCGTTTGAGCATATCAGCCTTTGCCTTCCATCTTCTCTTTAAACTGTGGCAACACTACGGTAAAAGTTGTCCCCATCCCTGTCGTCGACTCGACCCAAATGCGCCCGTGATGATTTTCAGCGATGGACTTCACAATGGATAAGCCTAACCCCGTGCCGTCGTAAGCCGTCCGGCTATTAGAAGCGCGATAGAACTTGTCAAAGATATAGGGCTGGTCTGGCGCTGGGATGCCAATGCCCGTGTCCTTCACCATAATCACCACTTGTTCGCTCTCCGCATGCGCATGGATGGTGATCGTGCCCCCCTCCGGCGTGTATTTGAGCGCGTTCTCGATCAGGTTGGAGATCAGCTGGCGGAGGCGCGGCGGATTCGCAAACACGCGCGGGAGGTTATCTGGGAAATCCAACTCCAGCACTTGGTGTTTGTCGGCCACCTGTTGGCGAAAGCCATCCACCGCGAACTGCACGATCAACCCCGGAAAAGTCGGCTCTTTTTGGGCGTCAAAGCCCGCTTCGATCCGACCCAAATCCAGCAAGTCGGTGATGAGCCGCGTGATGGACTGCACGCTGTTTTGAATCCGATGAATGAACTCCGTTTGTTGCTCATTCACCGGCCCGGCGCGCCCGATCAATTCCACATAGGCCAAGATCGCGGTGAGCGGTGAACGCAAGTCGTGCGACACCGCGGTGACGAAATCGGACTTGATGCGATCCAGTTGCTTGAGATGAGTGATGTCTTGCATGATCACCGCGCGCCCCACGCCTTTGATCGGCGTCAGGTGAGCGTGAAACACGCGCCCATCTTCCAGCGGCACTTCGGTGCGCCGCCCGTCGCCACCAAACAAGTCTTGCATTTCGGTGTTGCCGATCAGCGCGCTCAACGGGCGCTTTTCCATGTCCGCCTCGTTCACCTTAAACGCCGCGCGGGCCGCCGGGTTCATAAAGATGATCTGGTTGTTCGGGTCGGCGACCATCACACCATCTTCAGTTTCTTTGAGGATCGTTTCGAGCTTGTCGCGTTCGGCTTCAGTGCGCGCGTAGAGTTGGGCGTTGCCAATGGCGATGGCAGCGTAATCACTTAACACACCCAACACACGTTGATCATGTTCGGTGAAGTGCCGCCCCGCCAACCGATTATCCACGCCCAACACGCCGATCACCCGCCCGTTAAGGCGCAGTGGCACATACAATAGCGCGTGCACTAAATAGGAGGTCTTGATCTTGTGCGGCGAGTGGGCATCCAGCATATAGGGTTGCCCCGTGCGAATGACCTCCCCCGCCATCGAATCAGACGACTTGATCCGAAAGGCGCGCGCAAATTGCTCGTCGAAATTCTTCGCGGCGCGCATGAACAATTCGCCGGTGGTTTCATCCAGCAGTAGCAGTGAACTTTCCTCGGCTTGGGTGAGAGTCACTGCCGTTTCGATGACCGTGGTGAGCACGCCTTCCAACGTCGCCATCGGCGTTAGGGTGCGGCCGACATTGAGTAAGGTTTCTAACTCGCTCACTTGGCGTTGCAGGGCGTCCCGGGTCTGTGCCCGTTGCAACGCCTGCCGGATCGAGCGCAACACTTCCTCGGCTTCAAACGGTTTCGGGAAATAATCCACTACCCCTGCCCGCAAGGCACGCCGCGCCACCGCTTCCGAGCCTTCGGCGGTGATGAGGATGAAGGGGATCTCTAAATTTTCGCGTTGGAGGGTTTCAGCGAGTTCTAGCCCATTGAGTTCGGGCATGGCAAAATCGGAGACGATGAGCGCCGGGCGATGTTGCCGGGCGAGCGCCAACCCCTCGGCCCCATTGGCGGCTTGTAAGGTCGCGTACCCGTTGGGGCGCAAGATATATGAAACGAGCAAGTCGCGGATGTCAGCCGAGTCGTCTATGACGAGGATAGTTTCGGAGGCCATGCGGAAGGCAAAAGGTGGAAGTCAAAAAGCAGTAGGCGGAAAGCCAACAGCAACCGTCCCCTTAATTAATCGTAAGCGTTACGCTTTAACCAACGAAAAGTAAAACTTGCTCCCCCGCCCGGGCTCGCTTTCAGCCCACGCCTGTCCCCCATGGGCCTCAACGATGCGTTTGATCAGACCAAGGCTAATGCCCGTCGGGCCGGCTTTGCGGGCGGTGCTATCGCGCCAAACTTCTTGTAGTTTATCGGGAGCAATCCCCGGGCCATTATCCAGAATGCCGATATTGATCAGGCCAATTCCGCTGTCTTTAAAACGCACCGTGACGTAATTGCCCTGCGCGGAAAACTTAATGGCATTGGCGATCAGACTGTCAATGACGCGGCTCATTTGTGCGGGATCGGCGGAGACTCGCGCCGGCTCTGGCGGGAATTCGGGCAAAAGCGCCACGCCCTTCTGCCGCGCCACACCGCTCATGCGCGCCAACGCTTCGTTGAGGAAGTCGGTCAGCATCACCGGTTTGGGGTTAGGCGCGCGGTTACTCACATCGCCGAGCATGGTCATGTTTTGAATGACGCCTTGCAGGGCATCCAATTGTTCTAACACCGTGCGGAGCGTCTTGGTCTGATGCTCAGTGAGCGTACCCATCTCCCAGCGGATCACTTTTTCGAGGGTCGTCTTGGCTTGCAAGAGCGGGTTGTGCAACTCGCGACTCACGTTCAGCATCATCTCGTCTTTTTGCTTGCCCATCTCCGAGAGTTCTTCAAATGACTTTTGCAACGTGCGCGCGCGGGCCTCAACTGTTTGGAACAGGCGGGCATTGACCAACGCAATCGAGGCATAATCGGCGACCGCCGAGAGCATAGCCTGATCGCGCTCTGCGAAGGCCTTGCCGGTTTTGTTGCCGACGGTGATCACCCCCACCACTTGTTCCTTCACTTTGATCGGCACGGCGGCGACGGCTTTGGCGACCGCTCCGGCTTTCATCTTGGCTAACGCTTCGCCCTCAATGATGATCCCCTCGCCCGAGAGGATGAGGAACGACGACAGCCCGTCATCCCACGGTTGGTTGAGTTTAATGTGGTTGAGGTTGGGCAGGTTTTTGCCCGCGCGCAGAATGGGTTTATTGGTGGCTTCGTCTAACAACATCAGCCAACCGAGTTCGGCTTCGGTGACAAACAACGCCCCTTCGATCAGCTTGCCGAATAGTTGCGACAAGTCCATCGAGGCGGTCACGGCCTTGCCGATGTTATAGAGGGTGGTCAGTTCTTTGACGCGCTTTTCGAGGGTTTGGTTGGCGCCCGAGAGGCGTTGGGCCAGCTCTTGGCGGTCGCGGCGTAAACGAACTTCTTGCAGGGCGTGGTCAATGCTGGAGATCAATTCTGCTTCGCGCAGAGGCTTGGTCAGCACATCGCGTGCGCCCAACCGGAAGGCTTGCCGGATTTGCATCTCGGCGGCGCTCTTGGGCACGAGCGCGATCACCGTGCTTTCAAACCCCTGGCTCTTGAGCGCGGTGAGCAAGTCGCGCCCGGACAACCCAGGCAGGTCAAGCGCCGTAATTAAAATATCAGGTGACGTTTTAATGGCGAGTTGCAAGGCCTGATTGCCGTTATCGGCGGTCGCCACCTGATAGCCTTGCGGCCCTAAGGTTTGTTGGGCGATGAGATCCAAGACATCTGGATCATCATCCACCACAAGGATTTTCTCTACTTGTTTTGACGCCATAATGCTGAGATGATAGCATGATTGAAAGTTAAGGGGAAATAGCGGCGCGGTGCGTTAGCATTAGATAAGAAAACTGTGTTTAGGCTTGACTTGCGTTTACGCTCCGTTAGAATCGTTTAAGTAAGGCTAACTTATGGACTACAAAGACTACTACAAAATCCTCGGCGTCAATAAATCGGCGACCGAGAAAGATATCAAGGCTGCCTTCCGCAAGTTGGCGCAAAAATATCATCCGGATAAAAACCTGGGCGATAACAAAGCGGAAGACAAATTTAAAGAGCTCAACGAAGCCTATGATGTTTTGGGCGATCCCCAGAAGCGCGCAAAATATGATCGCTTGGGGAGCAGTTACGCCCAATGGGAGCGCGCCGGGCGGCCGGGCGGCGGGTTCGATTTTAGCCAGTGGGCCAGCCCGGGCGGCACGCGGGTGGATTACGGCAATCTCAACGACATCCTCAATGGCAGTGGCTTCTCCGATTTTTTCACCAGCCTCTTCGGTGGTGCGGCGGGTAGTGCGGGGACCCGGTCGCGCCCCTCGGCGACTGCGCGCGGCGAAGACCTTGAGCAACCCATTGAGATCTCTTTAGAAGAAGCCTATCGCGGCACCACGCGCGTGCTGGAAAAAGATGGGCGCAAACTCACCGCGCGCATCCCTGCCGGAGCGAAGACCGGCACTAAAGTCCGACTGAAAGGCGAAGGTGGGGCCGGACAATTACCGGGCGATCTATATTTGATGATCACGGTCACTGCCCACCCGCATTGGCGACGCGATGGCGATGACCTGCACGCCGAGATGCCGGTGGATTTATACACGGCCCTCCTCGGCGGTGAGGCGCGCGTGTCAACGCTCTCCGGCGAAGTGGTCTTGTCTATCCCGCCCGAGACGCAGGGCGGTCAGCTCTTTCGCTTAAGTGGCAAGGGCATGCCCCGGCTCCGCCAGCCAGAAACCTTTGGTGATCTCTACGCCCACGTATCGCTCCGCTTGCCCACACCGCTCACCGCGCACGAGAAACAGGTGTTGGGTGAGTTAGCCAAGGAACGAAAAAAGTAATCCAACACGTTGCTGGTCTTTATAGCGATCTCCTTTTTTGGTTTACAACGCCCCTTCGACTGCGCGGCTGCTTTGCGAAAGCGCGCCGCGCGCTCAGGGCGAACGTTGTTGATGCAATAGGAAATCACTATAAGATCTGCGAGGTGTAATTTAGGAGTCATTGCATGACTAACCCCTTTCTCGAGAAATTGTTTGAACACAACAACTGGGCCAACGCCAAGACCTTGCAAGTGTGCCTCGCTCTGAGCGACGCGCAACTGGACGCGGAACCGCAGTCGGCGACGAAGGGCAACATTCGGAGCACCCTCGTGCATCTCGTGTCGGCGCAAAACAATTATTTGCGAACGCTGACCCTGCCCATCGAAGCGCGGCGTGAATCGGTCACGGTCGCCTTTGCCGATTTGCAAAAATCTTTGGACACGAGCGGTGCAGGGTTGTTGGCCCTCGCGCGCGACCCAGCCGGTTTTTTCGCGCCCACGCGCCTCCAAACGCGCGATGGGCATTGGGTCGAGCCGTGGGTGCTCATGGTGCAAATCATCAACCACGCTACCGAACACCGCGAACAGATCAATAGTATGCTCAGCGCCTTAGGCCAAACGCCACCTGATCTTGATGGTTGGACTTATGGTGAAGACCAAAAGGCGCTTGTGCCGATGACAGCGTCATAGCATTCAGACCTTTATAGCGGTTTGTTGATCAATTGATGGGTGCGTCCTGACGGTTCGACTTGCTCACCGTGTCGAAGGATGTACCCATCAATCCAATAGCAAGTTGCTTTAGGGTCTGAAAAAAACTTCCAGTTAGGACTCTCTTGTATGCGAATTTATAAACCCTTTCTCCTTCTCTCCACGGTCTTGCTGATCGGTGGCCTTGCCTGTAGCGCGATGGCCCCGACCCGCCTCACTACGCCTCTTCCGCCGAGTGCGCCGACTGCGGCCCCGCTCTTGCCGCTCAACCCGGTGCCGCCTTCCATGATCACCTCCTCTGAAGAGCAGGCGCTGATCGAGATGTACCAGCGCGTTAACCCAGCGGTGGTCGCGATTTTGGTCACGCTGAGCGACGGCGGCTCGCAGGGCTCCGGCTTTGTCTACGACACCGACGGGCATATCGTCACCAACAACCATGTGGTGGATGGCGCGGTCCAAATCGAAGTGGATTACCCATCGGGCTTTAAGACCCACGCCCAAGTGGTGGGCGTGGATCCCGATAGCGATCTGGCTGTGATCAAAGTGGATAGCTTGCCGGAGATCAACATCGCCTTACAAATTGGCGACTCGGATCAGATTCGCGTCGGACAACGGGTGGTCGCCATTGGCAACCCCTTTGGATTAGAAGGCACGATGACCGTTGGCATCGTCTCTGGTTTGGGACGCACCCAACCCAGCACGCGCGCCGATGCCAATGGGCAACGCTTCTCCGCGCCCGACATCATTCAAACTGATGCCGCGATCAATCCGGGTAATTCGGGTGGCCCGCTGGTGAACTTAGATGGGCAAGTGGTGGGGATCAACAAAGCGATTGAATCGGAGACCGGCACCAACACCGGTATCGGCTTCGCTATCGCCTCCAACACCGTGCGCCAAATCGTGCCGTATCTCATCCGCGATAAAAAATTTATTTATCCCTACTTGGGCATCTCCAGCCCGCCCGAAATTTCGCTGGGCCTGCAAGAACTGCTCAATCTGCCACAAGCCAGCGGCGCGTATGTCAGCACGGTCGTGCCCGGTGGCCCAGCCGCTGAGGCCGGTCTGCATGGCGATTCAGCCGCGGCGGATGCTACGCCCAATGGCGACGGCGATCTGATTATCGCCATTGCCGGGCACAAGGTGGCGACGTTTAGTGATTTGATCAGTTATCTGGTGAACCACACCCGCCCCAATGAAACGGTGGCGCTCACCATCTTGCGTGAGGGCCGTCAAATGGATGTAGACGTGAGATTGGGAGAACGCCCTTAGCCAAGGATAAAAGCTGAATTATGAAGGCTGAGGGATGCGCTTCACCCCTTCGCCTTCATAATTCAGTCTTCCGCCATCAGCCTGCCATTACTGATCCGCCACACCGTTGCTTGTTGGCGAAAACTATCGGGGAATAGATTTAGATCGGTTGTGGTGAGGACACACTGTCCTACCTCCGTCAGGCGCGCGAGGAGATCATGCCGCCGGTGTTCATCTAACTCGGCGAGCACTTCATCCAACAACAGCACCGGCCACTCACCGGTTTTCGATTTCATCCACTCCATCTCGGCCAACTTAAGCGCCAACACGGCCGTGCGAATTTGCCCGCGCGAACCGTAAATCCCCAGATCAATTCCGTCGGATAAAAACCGAATCTCATCGCGATGCGGCCCAGTGAGGGTCATGCCGCGCGCGATCTCCTCGCTCCGCGCCGCGCGCAATTTTTCTCGAAAGCGAAGTTGAATTTCCTCGGTCGCCACGCCCACCCGATGCACCGGCACGCTGAGCGGCAAACCGAGTTGACCTTCGGGCGCGGCCAATGGCTCAAAGGCGGGATGATAAGCCACGCGCAAATTCGCCGCGCCCGCCGTGAGGTCGCGATGGATCGGCGAGGCCCACCCTTCCAAATCCGCTAACGTCGCCGCGCGGGTGACAAAGATCAGCGCGCCCGGCGCGCACAGTTTCTCATCCCAAATTTCCAGCTGCGCTTCGGCGCTGGCGGGCGTGCTGTTTTTTTCTTGGAGCGCTTTCAACAACGCATTCCGCTGGGAAAGCACTTTGCCATATTCGTTCAGCGCCGCATGGTAAGCCGGGTCTACTTGGCCGAGCGTTAAATCTATGTAGCGGCGACGGTCGGAAGGCGAGCCTTCGATCAGCGCTAGGTCTTGCGGGAGGAACAACACCACTTGGGCCGCGCCCGCTAGATCGCCGATTTTTTTCTTGACGCCATTGATGAGCAATTCTTTGCGGAAGCGGCCTTCGCCATTCACGCCGGGGTCGAGGATCAGCCGCAATTCCAGCCGCCGGTGTTGTTGGCCGTGGGTCACCTCGGCCACGAGGCGCGCGAAGGGTTGCGCTTCGGACAACGCCAGGAAATGGATCAACTGTCGGTCGGACGGGGTGTGTGGCGATTGCGCGGTGGCCAGATAGTACAGCGCTTCTAACAAGCTGGTCTTGCCTTGCGCGTTCGTGCCGACCAAGATCAACGGCCCGGTCGGCAGGCTCGACTCAAGCCGCGCGTATAAACGAAAATTGGTGAGGGACAAGTGGCGGATCAACACAGATTGCCGAGTTTAACCTTTTTGGGAAGCCATCTATAATTAAGTCTATGCCAAATGCGATCCGCGTGTTAGTAATTGATGATGATAGCACTATTCGCATCGTGCTGAAGGAAATGCTCCTCCGCGATGGCTATGAGGTGATAGATGCCGCCAGTGGGGCCGAGGGCCTGCAAGCGATGGCCCTGCGCTCATTTGAGTTGGCGCTCATTGACCTGCAATTGAACGACATGAGCGGCTTAGATGTGCTGGCCGAGATGCGCCAGCACTCACCCGAAACGGTGGTGATCATCCTCACCGGCCATGCCACCTTAGAGTCGGCGGTGGATGCGTTGCGGCGCGGCGCGCATGACTATCTCTTCAAACCCTTCAAGACTGTTGAGATTCGCGAAAGCCTGCGGGCGGGGTTGCTCAAGCGCCAACAAGAATTGGATCAACGCCAACGGCTGATAGATTTTGGGCGCACCCTATCGGGCGAGACCGCGGAGGTCTTGCAAGCACAGACCGCTGAACTCTTAAACTCTGAGCCGACCAAGGCCGAGGCCGCCCAGATGCAAGCGCGCTTTTTGCGGCGCGGGGCCTTGGTGATTGATTTCATGCGCCATGTGGTCACGTTGGATGGGCATCTCATGGAACTCAGCCCCACCGAGTTCGACTTGTTGGCCTATCTCGCCACCGCGCATCCGCGCGTCGTGCCCCAAGTTGAATTGGCGCGCGAAGTGCAGGGCTATCAACACAACACGCTCGAAGCAGATGAAGCCTTGCGCTATCATATCTATCGCTTGCGGCGTAAGATCAAAGATGTGACCGGCCGCCCGGATGTACTGCGCACCGTGCGCGGCGTGGGCTATACGTTGGATGAAATCGAGACAGCGTAGGGGCAATAGGCCCCGCTCACAACGCCCATTCCTTAAGTTTCTCGATCAGCGCGTGCGCGGTTAGATCTAAATGCAACGGTGTCACCGAGATATAGCCGTTGGCTAAGGCCCAAAAGTCGGTGCCGTCGTCAGCCACACCGGTCGGCGCTTCGCCGCCAATCCAATAATACGGTCGCCCGCGCGGGTCATGCCGCTCCACCAATTCATCCCGATACACACTCCAGCCTTGCCGGGTCACGCGCACCCCGTTGTAATACGCACCCGCTGGCACGTTCACGTTGAGGACGATCTGCGGGGGCAGACCACGCGCTAACACCGTCTGGGTGATCTGCGCCGCGGCGCGCGCCGCCGGTTCAAAATCGGTCGCGCCGTGGGTCACCGTCGAGAACGCTATCCCCGGCACGCCAGCGATCACCGCTTCCATCGCAGCCGTCACCGTCCCCGAATACGTCACATCTTGCCCCAAATTGGGGTTCGGGTTAATGCCCGATACCACGAGATCCACTTTATCTTTGAGGAAACCCAGCAAGGCCAGCGCCACGCAATCGGAGGGTGCACCGGAACATACCCACGCCGCCGTGCCATCGGGCAGTTGAGTGGGGTCAATGCGGAGCGGTTTGTGCAAGGTCTTGCGATGCCCAGCGGCCGAATAGTTGCGCGAGGGCGCGATGACCGTGACGCGCCCCAATGGATCGAGCGCCCGTTTGAGCGCGAGCAGGCCGGGCGCGTTGAAGCCGTCGTCGTTGGTGAGCAGGAGGTGAGGCATAAGACTTATTCAAACGCGCGCAGGTTAAGCGCGCGCCTATCACAAGGGGTCTGGTACCGCTTAGGTTTTTTTACCGGGCTGTTTCAACAGCGAAGCCGCCGAACGACGTTGCGGCAAATCTGTGGGAGGCGGAGGTGGAGTAGGCGGCGCACTAGGGGCCGCTGGCTCTGCGGCCGGAAGTGCCTCAGGGAGGGGTGCGGAAGCGGGTTCTGGGGCGGGTGGTGGCGGAGCGGGCGCTGGCGGTGGTGGCGTCAGCGGTTCTGGTTCAGGGAGTTTGAGCAAACGCCGCAACTCTTGGGTGAGGCCATAAACTTTTGTGTCCAGTGGTACACCTGCAGTACGTTGCAATTTCAACGAACGTTCTAGCGCCTCTAGTGCATTGTGGGGATCAGGTGGATTGAGATAAGCGAGTCCCAAGTTGCGCCAGTGGTTGGCTTCCTCGTGCGCGTCACCGAGTTGAGCGGCGATGGCTTGCGCTTGCTTGAGCATTTCCACGCCGTCGCGTTTGCCGAGCTTCACTGCATACACCGCGCCCAAATTGCCTAAGCCCAAATGTTCATAGTGTCGGTCCCCCAACTCGCGTCCGATGAGCAAAACTTCTTTAAACCGATCCGCCGCGAGGTGGAAGTCTTGGGCGGCGAGATCGAAGCTACTGAGTTCAATTTGGGCTTGCGCCTCTAACGCGCGTAGTTGATGTTGGCGTGCGAGGTTGAGTCCCTTCAGAATGTAGTCTTTGCCTTGTTTCGCTTGGCCCGCTTTGAGATGGCCCGCTCCGGCGCGAATGAATACGCTGGCTTCAGCAGAGATATTTTGTTCGGCGCGGGCTTCGGCTAGGTCTTGCTCCCACTCGGCAAAAGCCTGCGGATATTCACCGCGCGCGGCATAGGCCTCGGCGCGGCTCACGCGTTTTTCGGGCGGCTTGAGTTGCTGGCGGAGCGCCAATGCTTCGGGGTGGTCGGGTTGAAGTTGGAGGCCACGTTCCACTGCCTCCAGCGCCGCCTCCCAATTTGTAGCTTGAAAGTGGGCCTGGGCCAGTTGGAAATGATGCGCGGCGACCTGCGGCTCTAAGGCCACGGCGCGCTCAAAGTCTGCCACGGCGTCCAGCGGATGATTGGCTTGGCTAAAAGTTTGGCCGCGCAACACCAGCCCCGCCACATGGTTGGGGGTCTGATGCAAGAGCGTATTCAAAAGCGCCAGCGCCTCGGGCAGACGCTTTTGCGCCAGCCACACCTGCGCTTGTTGCATTTGCAAATCGAGGTCAGCCGGGTGATGTTTGAGCCCCGTTGCGATGATCCAGACGGCTTCATCTAACGCACCGCGCGCTTGCAAGAGTGGCGTCAAGTTGAAATAGGGATCGCGCAACGTCGCATCTAACCGCAAGGCGACCCCATAGTCGGCTTCGGCCTCCGCCAGTTGGCCGAGCGCTTGGCGCGCCTGCCCGCGCTTGTTCCAAGCCGGCGCTAGCGTCTCGTTTAATTTCAATGCTTCGTCATAATCGCTTACGGCCCCCGCCAGATCGTTTTGCGCGTGTTTCACTTGCCCTCGGATAAAGTAGGCGGGGGCGTGGCGGTTGTCGAGCGCGAGGGCGCGATCTAAATCGTGGAGTGCCCCGGCGAATTCATTGAGCGCGAGGCGCACTCGCCCGCGTTGGACGAGGGCTTCAATATCGGCAGGGCGTTTGTCGAGGGCGGCGGTGATGGCGGTAGCGGCGTTGAACCAATGCCCGCCTGCGGCGAGGGCGCGGCTTTCAAGCGTCGCGAGGCGCACCAGCAAAATGTCACGCACATCGGGTTGGAGTTGCGCATCTTCTTCGACCACTTTGCGCCCGCGTTGCACATCGGCCAAGGCCGAGTCGGCGGACTGTTCGGCGAGAAAGGCCTCGGCGCGGTCGAGGCGTGCCAATACATCGCGCGGGTTGCGCTCCAAACGGCGCGTGGCCTCCTCCACGGGGGTGTTGGAGATAGCCTCGCGGCGGGGCGCGGTGCGCGCGACCGTGATCTTGGCGAGCAGGTTATCGCAATGCTGGGTGCCTTCGACAATGCCCAACCGCGCGAACAAAATGCGCGCTTGTTTGATCAGCGCGATGGCTTCGGTCGCGTGGCCTTGTTGCACATGCGTCAGACCCAGCCCTAATAGAGCTTGGGCCTCGCGGGCTGGGTCACCGGCTTGGCGGGCTTCGGTTAGTTCAGTTTCGTATTGAGCGGGGGAAGGCATGGCTTGTTTTTACCACAAAATGGGTGGGAAACAAATCTAGCCAGTAAATCGGTGTTCGACGCAGGTGTGCTCTCAAAGGGCGTACACGCCATCAATGTGACTAAAACAAGCCATCACACGCATTTCCTCGCACTATAGTGCCCCTAATTTTAATGCTCTGCATGCCCCCTCATCCCTAGCGTGTGTTCATAAGCCAGCATTAACCAATAGTCCCAATCGGGCGCGGCGGCGATGAGGCGTTGGGCGGGGCTCGCCTGCGCGGCGGGTGTCGCGTCTTGAAGCGTGGTGTTGAAGAACTGGATCACCTCATCCCACGCCTGGCCCGGCGCGCCACCCTGTCGAATCTCCTCAATGCTCCCGACGAAGGCATGGGGTTCGCCTTCAAAGATCACGATCTTGTTCGGCACGCCGATCTCGTTCAACGTCTTTTCAAATTCCATCACGCGCGTCACCGGGATAGATTGGTCTGAGCCGCCGAAGAGGCCCAGCACTGGCCCGGGCAAAGCCCTGAGTTGTGCCGGGTCGGTGATGAGCGGGCCATAGAGGATGACCGTGCTGGCAATCCGCGTGTTGCTCAAGCTATAGCGTAACGATACGCCCCCGCCAAAACAAAACCCCATGATGCCGATCCGGTCGGCCATGACCTCGGGTTGCGCTTCAAGCCAGACAAACACCGCATCTAAATCAATGACGACCTGTTCCGGCGAGATGAATGCGACTTGATAGATGGCGCGCGGAATCCAGCTGGCGCTACTGCCGCGAAACACATCCGGCACGACGACGAGATACCCCTCTTGGGCCAGCGCATCCGCCTTGCCGATGAGGTCGGCGCGCAAGCCCCAAAACTCGTGGATCATGATCACCGCGGGATGCGGCCCCGGCGTGGCTGGCCGCGCGACATAGGCGCGCACCTCCGGGCCGCTGAGGTTGGGGATGATGGTGTTGGACAGTTCGGTGACGGTGTTACGGTTGAGCCACCCATCCAAAGCAAACGCGCCGACGAGCAGGAGGATGAGGCCAACTATGAGAGCGCCGAGGCCGAGGAGGATGCGTTTTAAGATTTTCATTGGGTTTATGAAATTGGCGATTTCTTAAATGAATTGGTGCAGTCCTCTATATACAAATAACTACTAGGCGTTAGTTACACCCGCTGGACGCCCGTTGGGCGGCACTGCGCCTACCATCCAACCACATTCTAAGAATCCGTTCTACCTGTAAACACACCGCTTTAAGCCTAAATTTGAGTAAGTCGCTAATAAAGTCATGGTGATAATTCAGAAAAAACAACCGAATCTAGGACGGCTTCGAATATTACCTTGCCCTTAGTTTCCCATCTATCTTTTGCTATCCCATCCGCGGCGAAGGCATTCGCTACAAAGACCTGTGATTTGTTTGGCGCAAGTGCTACGGCTTGTCCGGTAGCGATTTCCCCAAACACTTTAAAGTCGTGAATATCTATCGCTAAACCCTCAACACCATTCACCGTAATAGAATAAGCCTTGCTATTGGCAGTTTGAGTAATCCCAAACGAATTTAAATATACAGTTAGCATTACATCGAGAGGTAACCCTTTTGGGTTCGATGTTCCTGTTAGCGAGAGAATGATCTTTTCTTCTTTACTGCTCATCACGACACCTAAAGGGGTTGTCGAGGTCTTGAAATCTCTGACGGTCTTAAAAGAGAAACCTCTTTCCGGCACTGATTTAGTTTCATCAAGTAAAACCCCACTGAGGGTTGTCGTAGACTCTGTTGAAGCCTGTAGGTTGGTGGGAATTACCGATGGGGTAAGTTGGGCTGGTGTTAAGGCCACAATCGGCGTTTCGACCATTTTAGGTGGTGTAGAGGTGGTCGTCTGACACGCTGTTAATAAGACTCCCCAAACGAAAACCAGAGAAAACCGAATCCCATAAAGTTGAATATGTTTTGTCATAATTGGCTTTTACTGAACCGCTCAACGCAAATTACACGGATGACACAGATAAAACGACCTTGCTATCTGTGTCATCCGTGTACACGCTTAACGCAACGCCCCTTCGCTAATCCCCAATCCACTCAATGATCGTCGCCTCGCCTTGCCCCACGCCCACACACAACGTGGCGAGGCCGTAATAGGGGCGTTTCTCTTGCGGGGCGCGGCGGCGCATCTCATGCACCAACGCGCCGATCAGCCGCGCGCCACTGCATCCTAATGGATGCCCCAACGCAATCGCGCCACCGTTAACGTTGGTGATCTCCGAGCGCAAGCCCAGTTCGTGCATCACCGCTAGGGCTTGCACTGCAAAGGCTTCGTTCAACTCCACCAAACCGATTTGGTCAAGCGTGAGCCCTGCGCGGGCGAGGGCTTTGCGCGTGGCTGGCACCGGGCCGATGCCCATGGTGCGTGGCTCGACCCCAGCCGCGGCTGACGTGACCACGCGCGCCACCGGCTTCAGGCCGAGTTCTTTGGCTTTGGCCTCGCTCATCAACAACACCGCCGCCGCGCCATCGTTCAAGCCCGAAGAATTGCCTGCCGTCACCGTGCCGCCTTTGCGAAACGCGGGCTTGAGTTTCGCTAGGCCTTCTAGCGAAGTCTCTGGGCGCGGGTGTTCGTCGCGGCTGACCAAGATCGGATCGCCCTTCTTCTGCGGGATCGGCACGGGGACGATCTCGGCGGCGAACTTGCTGGACTCAATAGCGGCTACGGCGCGGCGTTGGCTCTCTAGCGCGAATTGATCTTGCGCGGCGCGGGTAATCTCGTATCCGGCGGCTTTATATTGATCGTAGACGTTCTCAGCGGTCTCGCCCATCGAATCGTTGCCGTGCATTTCTTTGAGTTTGGCATTGGGGAAACGCCAACCGAGTGTGGTATCCCACATGGTCACGTTGCCAAACGACCACTCGGGCGAAGTCTTGGGGATGGCGTAGGGCGAGCGCGTCATGCTCTCCACTCCACCCGCGATGTAAATGTCACCATCCCCGGCTTTGATAGCGCGCGCGGCGGCGTTGACAGCGGCCAGCCCTGAAGCGCACAACCGGTTGAACGTGACCGCCGCCACCGACACCGGAAAGCCCGCAAGCAAAACGGCCATGCGTGCGACATTGCGGTTATCTTCGCCCGCCTGATTGGCGCACCCTAAATACACTTCTTCCACTTGCGCTGGGTCAACCCGCGCGCGTTGGAGCAACTCGCGCAACACCAGCGCGGCCAGATCATCGGGGCGAACGTCCTTCAACACACCGCCATGTCGCCCAATGGGCGTGCGCACGGCTTCGACAATCACTGCTTCGGGCATGGGAGGTCCTTTCAAACGAGAGGGTGAATTAGCGCGCATGATAGGCCAGAGTTAGATCACGGTCAAGAACCATTGCCACATCGCGCGCGGCGGGGTACAATCCTGTCACACGACGCACCCGCTCTTCGCGGTGCGTCGTGTCTGTTATAGGTTGTCCACTTTTCACAAAGGAATTTCCCCATGCGCCACATTCTGCCCAATTTTGTCGTATCCGAAAATCTACCCGAATGCCCCACCTGTTCCACGGTCAGCCAATTTGCTAAGAACGCCGATGTCGCCAAAGACGGGCGTGTCCATCTCATCTTCCGTTGTCCGGCGTGCGGCACCGAAACCAAAGTGTGGCGCCCCGATTGGCAAAAGGCGCTCGCCGGTTCATTGGCCGAAGAAGATTAGTTGGCTGACACCATCCGCTTGGCGCGCACCGATGAACTGGATGAGTTGCGCGCTATCGAGCGCGAGGCGGCGGGGCGCTTTGCACCTTACGGCTTACAGGTCACGCTCGCGACGATTGTCACCCCGGATGAAGACTTGTTAGCCGGAGTCGCGGAGCACCGGTTGTGGGCCGCGGCGGATGAGCGTGATCGGCCGGTGGGTTTTGCGCTGGCCTGCGAAGTGGGGGGCAATGGACATTTGGATGAGTTGGATGTATTAACTGAACATGGGCGGCGCGGATTGGGCGCGGCCTTGGTGGAGACGGTTTGCCAATGGGCCCGCGCGCGCGGCTATCCAGCGGTGACGCTGAACACGTTGCGCCACATCCCGTGGAACGCGCCCTTCTATGAAAAATTGGGTTTCCGTGTGTTAGCGCCCCATGAACTCACCGACGCTTTACGCGCTTTGCTCCGCCATGAAATTGAGCGCGGTTTGCCAGAGATGAATCGGGTGGCGATGTGGCGGGACCTATAGCGCAAAGGCACTGGTCTTTGATGAACTCGCTGAGTGATTTCTCGACGGAGGAAGCGTGCCCTACGGCTCGCCTTCTCCGTTTTTTTGTTGGTTCACCTAAACTATAATTTCCATTCGTCATTGGAGTGTCTATGCCTCCTCGCCCTTCTCTCCTCGTCCTTCTCCCCACGCTCCTCTTGCTCGTGGCGTGTGCTGGAACATCGGCTTTTTTGTTAAGACCTGACAGGTGGGCGCTACCGAAAGTCTATAAAACAAGGCGTTTTCTGCGCCCACCTGTCCGGTCTGCGTAAACTTAATCGGAGCGCGTTATATGTTTTCGATCTTAATAGCGGAAATGGGAAAAATCAGAGCAAAGGAATAACCTATGTCTCGCATCCTCATCACCGGTGGGACCGGCGATTTTGGGCGACACCTCGCGCCGTTGTTGTTACAACGCGGACAAATGGTGTGCATCGCGAGTCGGCGCGCACGTCGCCCGGGCGAATGGCCGGAAGTGGAATGGGCGCAGGCCAGCCTCGGCGCTGAGGCGGGTTGGGCCGAAGCCTTGCGCGACACGCCGGTGGTCGTTCACGCCGCCTCCGATGCGGCCAATTCGCGCGCGATGGATGTAGACGGCACACGCCGTTTGCTGGACCACGCGCGCCAAGCGCGGGTGCAACACTTTTTCTACATCTCCATTGTGGGCATTGAGCGGCACCCCTTAGCCTACTATCAACACAAACTGGCGACCGAACACCTCATCCGCGCTAGCGGTTTGCCGTGGACGATCCTCCGCGCGACACAGTTTCATAGTTTTGTGGATCGCATTTTGAGCGCGGCGTTAAAGTGGCCGTGGCCGGCCGCGTTTTTGCCGCTGGATTTTCAATTCCAAACGATGGCCACGGAAGAGGTGGCCGCGCTGACCGCCGAAGCGGTGTTGACGGAGCCGGGCGGTTTGTTGCCCGATATGGGTGGGCCTGAAGTGTGGCGCGTCCGCGACATGGCTGCGGTGTGGTTGGCGGCGCAAGGCAAGCGCAAGATTTTACTGCCGCTGTGGTTGCCGTTGGCTTGGGCGAAGAGCTATCAGTTAGGGCACAACACCTGCCCCGAACGCAAGGTGGGGAAGATGACGTGGAAAGAGTGGGTGAAGCGAAAATACGGATAAGCGGGAGGCGCTTTCGCCGCCTCCGCACCAACCGAAAACTTCACCGGCTTGCTTCGCGAAGACCGGTGAAGTTTAGAAATAATTTCTTGGCGGGGATGCGTAATCGCGGGGTGATTAAAAAGAGCCGAGCTTAACCTCACCCTCGCGGGTATAAGAAGCAATTATCACACCACTCGGCGTTATTTTAGACGCCGTTAGTTTGAAAGCCGCTGGGATCGTCCCCTCGCCCCATAAGCGCTTGCCCTTGCCCAACGTGACCGGGAAGATCTTGAGCCATAACTCGTCAACCAAGTCATGGGCGAGTAAAGTCTGAATCAACTGCTGACTGCCATGCACCTGTAGCATCGGGCCGGCGAGTTGTTTGATCCGCTTAATTTCCGCCACCACATCGCCCTTGATTGGAACCGTCCCTTCCCAATCCGTGTTGACTGTCTCATGCGTGACCACATATTTCTTGGCCTGATTAATAGGGCTCTCGTGGTGGGGCCAGTATGCGGCAAAAATGTCATACGTCTTTCGGCCCAGCAGGAGGTCAAAGGGCGGCGTCATTTGTTGCCCCATGACCTCGCCGAGGGTTTCATCAAAGTAGACGACCGTCCATCCCTCCAGATCAAAACCGTCCGAAGGGTCTTCCCCTTTGCCACCGGGCGCTTGCATCACACCATCTAGGGTGACAAATGTTAGCACGACTACTTTCCTCATGGGCAGGTTTTCCTTTGTGATGAAATGGGTTTCTTTTGAATTTCTGCCCGCGCGCTTAGCTGGGTATTAATTCGAGGGTCGTCGCGCGGCGGCTGGCCCGGGCGAATCCCACGACATAGTGGCGCGAACCTGGGGTAGGATACTTCTCGCGATAGGCGAGGTCAATGGCATCCAATAGGCGTTCCCCATGCGTTTTTCGCGCGCGGACCGGCAACGCGCGCCCGGCAACCTGGATCACGCCAAAGGGTTCTTGGCGGAAGGCTTGATACCAGCCCTGCGGTTTGTTGTTCCACGAGCGCACGAAAACGCGCTGGTGGACGACGACGACCCACACGCCAATAAACCGATGGGGTTGCGCGCCAACGCGCAGACCGATGATTTGGCTAGTGTGGAGCGCGCTTAAGACCTGCGGTGAGAAGAGGGGTTTGCTTGTCATAGTCACATCGTCGGCGCTTCAACGCCGCAACACGCGCTCGATCCGCTGATCAGGGATCAGCCACATCACGGCCACCAACACATACAACCCGCCCGAGAGTGATGAGCTGACAAAGGCCAAGAGGATGGCCAGCACATAGAGGCCGATGGACACCTTGCCCTTGACATCTTCGCCCAAAGCGCGCGCGATGGCGGAGGTCGCGCCATGCAACGTCACCAGTATCCGCGCTAAGGCATAGTAGCTGAGCGCCGCGCACAATAAGATCAGCCCATACACCGCGAGCGGCCACGCGGCGAAGTTGGTCTCACCGAGCCAGTTGGTGCCAAAGGGGACGAGCGATAACCAAAAGAGCAAGAGCAAATTCATCCACAACACGCGCCCGTCCACGTGTTGCACCGCTTGAAAGAGATGATGGTGGTTGTTCCAGTAGATGCCCAGATAGATAAAACTGAGCGCATAACTGACAAACACGGGTAGCAATGGACGCAGAGCCGCTAAGTCCGTACCAGAGGGCGCCCTCAATTCCAGCACCATGATGGTGATGAGGATGGCGATGACGCCATCGCTAAAGGCCTCGAGGCGGCTCTTGCTCATCATATTCCTACGCATCGTTATTCAACTGGTATTACTCCCATTCAATCGTCGCGGGCGGCTTGCTAGAGATGTCATACACTACGCGGTTGATGCCCGGCACTTCATTAACGATGCGGCTGGAGATGCGCGCCAAAATGTCATATGGCAGGCGCGCCCAATCGGCGGTCATAAAATCATCGGTGGTAACGGCGCGAATGGCGCATACCGATTGATACGTGCGCCCATCGCCCATGACGCCCACCGAACGCACTGGCAGGAGCACGGCAAAGGCTTGCGCCGTGTCGCCGCGCAACAAACCCGCCGCGCCGAGTTCGTCCGTTACGATTTTGTCCGCGGCGCGGAGAAGTTCGAGGCGCTCCCAAGTGATCTCACCCAAACAGCGCACGGCGAGGCCGGGGCCGGGGAAGGGTTGCCGCCACACCAATGTCTCCGGTAAGCCGACCTCTAAACCTACTTGCCGCACTTCGTCTTTGAACAGATAGCGCAACGGTTCGATTAATTTAAAATTTAAATCTTTAGGCAGGCCGCCGACGTTGTGGTGGGTTTTGATCTTGGCCGCCGTTTGCCGTTCCGGGCCGCGGCTCTCCACCACATCCGGGTAGATGGTGCCTTGCACCAGAAATTTCGCGCCGCCCTCGGCCAAGTGGTGAGCTTCGCGTTCAAAGGTGCGGATAAATTTTTCGCCGATGATCTGGCGCTTTTGCTCGGGGTCGGTCACGCCGCGCAAGGCGTCTAGGAAATCTTCCACCGCGTTGACCGCCACCAACTTCGCGCCCAATGTGCGCCGAAACGTGTCAACGACTAAGGCAGGCTCACCGGCGCGGAGCAAGCCATTATCTACAAACACACAGGTTAATTGATCGCCAATGGCACGGTGCACCAACGCCGCCGCTACCGCCGAATCTACGCCGCCGCTCACCGCCGCGATGACAGCCTCGTCCCCCGCTTGGGCGCGGATGTTGGTCAACGCCTCTTCGACCACTGAGGCCGGTGTCCAGTTGGCTGAGATGCCCACTTGGTGCAGAAACGCGGCGATGATCGCGCGCCCGTGTTGAGTGTGATTCACTTCGGGGTGAAATTGGATGGCGAACAGGCCGCGCTCCGGGTTTTGCATCGCGGCAAACGGGCAGTTATCCGAGATGGCGATGGCCTGAAACCCCGGCGGCAGGCGATCCACTTTGTCGCCATGCGACATCCATACAGAAAAATTCTGCTCTGGGAGTTGGACGAAGAGCGGCGCTTGGGGCTGGGTGATTTGTAATTGGGCCTGCCCATATTCGCGGCGGTCGGAGGGCGCGACATGCCCGCCCAACGCTTGCGCGAGCAGTTGCATCCCGTAGCACACACCAAGCACGGGCAAGCCGCTCTCTAACACATAGGCCGGCAAGGTGGGCGCGTCGGTGTCGTAAACCGAGTTCGGCCCGCCGGAGAGGATGAAGGCCTTGGGCCGCGACGCCAACACTTTGTCAGCGGGAGCATCCCACGGGTAGAGTTGGCAATAGACGTGCGCCTCGCGTACGCGCCGCGCGATGAGTTGGGCGAATTGGGAACCGAAGTCGAGGATGGCAATAGAGTCCATAGGTTGACCTTGTGGGCTTGATCATGATGGTATTGAGTTCGCTGAAGCTTATGAAATACAGCGCCAGTTTGATCCGGCGCGAGCCTATCAAAGAGTATACACTGCCTAATCCGCTCGCGCCCCGAACCTCAAATCGCAGTATAATCGGCGCACTCTGCCAACTTCTGAATCCTGACTCCCGACTTCTGCTTCCAGAGCCTATGTCCAAAATCCCTGTTTTAATGAGCCACGATGGTGGCGTAGATGATTATCTGTCCATCATTTTGTTGATGACGATGGAGCATGTGCAAGTGCTGGGCATCAGCGTGACGCCCGCCGATTGTTACATCGAACCGGCGGTGAGCGCCACGCGCAAAATCTTGGATCTAATGGGGCGGCATGAAGTGCCCGTCGCCGCCAGCACCGTGCGCGGCCTCAATGCCTTTCCGCGCATCTTTCGGCGCGACGCCTTTTCGGTGGATCATTTTCCCATCCTCAACGAACACCCCGAAATTCGCACCCCGTTGGTCAAAGAAACTGGGCAAGCCTTCATCGCGCGTATTCTCAAGGAAGCCCCAGAGCCGATCACCATTTTGGAGACCGGCCCATTCACCTCGCTGGTCGCGGCGCTGGAAATGGATCGGAGCCTCATCTCTAAAATCAAAGAAATTATCTGGATGGGCGGCGCCCTCAACGCGCCGGGCAATATAGATAAGATCATGGAAGGTGGGCAAGATGGCTCCGCCGAATGGAATGTCTATTGGGACCCCGAAGCCGCCGACTATATCTGGAAGACGCCCATCCCGTTGACGATCTGCCCGCTTGATATCACCAATCACGTCCCCATCACGTCCGAGTTTGTGATGAAGCTGTGCCGCCAGCGGCGTTACCCGCTCTCCGATTTGGCTGGCATGTGCTATGCGCTCGTCACGCATCAGGATTATTTCGCGTGGGATGTGCTGACCACCGCCTATCTCGGTCAACCCGATATGTTCGAACTGCGCGAATGGGAGACGGAGATCGTCACCCGCGGTCGTTCGACGGGGCGCACGCTCATCAAACCCGGCGGGCGCAAGATCAAGGCGCTCGATAAAGTAGATTTAGATCGGTTTTACGCTTACATCTTCAAACAGTGGTCACGCTGATCGCCCATACCACGCGGGGTTTTAAGACTCAGTAGGGTTGTTTGCAACCATGCGGCACGCCAAACCTAAGATCACGGTCATCGGTAGTTTCGCGGTGGGCCTCACCATTCGCGCCGAACGTTTTCCGGTAAAGGGCGAGACCTTGCTTGGCTCAGATTTTGATATGGGGCCGGGCGGCAAAGGGTCGAATCAAGCGGTCGGTGCCGCCCGGTTGGGCGCAGAGAGCCATTTGGTGGGGGTGATCGGCACCGATTTATTTGGCGATATTGCGCTGGAACTTTATCAGCGCGAAGGCGTGCAAGCGACCCATCTGCGCCGCACGGCTGAACGCAATACTGGCGTTGGCTTCATCACCCTCAATGCAAATGGCGACAACCACATCATCTTGGATATGGGCGCGAACCAGCTCTTTACGCCGGCCGATGTAGACCGCGCGGAAGAGGTGATCGCCACCAGTGATGTCGTGTTGAGCGTGTTGGAGATCGCGCCCACCACTGCCGCGCGGGGCATGGCCCTGGGCCGCCAACACGGCGCGTTGACGATCTTAAATCCAGCCCCCGCTCAACCTCTGACGGATGCGCTCTTGGCGCAAGTAGATGTGCTGACGCCCAACGAGAGCGAACTCCGCATTTTGCTTGGTCTCGCGCCTGATGACCCCACCGACACCGTCGTCCTCGCCCGCCGATTGCAACAACGCGGTGTGCGGCAACTGGTGGTGACGCGCGGCGGAGAGGGCGCGCTCATCGTCACCGCCGAAGGCGAACCGCGCGCCATTTCAGGGAAGCGCGTCGCGGTCGTGGATACGACGGGCGCAGGCGATGCGTTTACCTGCGCGCTGGGCGTGGCATTGGCCGAGGGCGCCGACTTGCCCGCCGCCGTCGAGTTCGCCGCCTGTGCCGGGGCCTTGGCTTGCACCCAGCTCGGCGTCATCCCCGCGCTCGCCACCCGCGCCGAGGTGGAACGGCTACAACATTCGCAATCAGCGTAAAAAAAAATAACGTCACCCAGCAGCGTCAACACTCAAAGGTCATCATGGCTAAATCCTCCTCTGTCCCCACTCGCACCAAAGTCAATCCGAAATTTACGTGGAATGCTGAAAGCGTATTCGCCACCCTCGCTGATTGGGAAAAAGCGCTGGAGCAAGTGGCGGCCGAAGTGCCAACGATCAAAAAATTTCAGGGCCATTTGGGCGATAGCCCGGCCGCGCTCGTGACCGGCTTACAAGCGATTGAAGACTTGGCGATCCGCTTAAGCCGCGTGGGCGTGTACGCTGGGATGCAGCACAACTGCGATGCGACCGATCAGGCGGCGACGGCCATGCTGGGTAAAGTCCAAAGTGTGTCTGGGTTGGTGCGCTCAGCCACCGCTTTTGCCGAACCAGAACTACTGGCCATCGGGCAGGCCAAACTTAAAGAGTGGCAAACGCAGGACGCCCGCCTCGTGCCCTACGCGATGTTTTTTGATAACCTGTTTCGCAAACAGGCGCATGTCCGCTCGGAAGAAATTGAAGAATTGTTGGGCATGTTAGGCGATCCGTTCTCTGGCCCCTCAGGGTCAACCGGCATGTTGACCGATGCCGATTTTAAATTTGCTCCAGCCAAATCGAGTGGGGGCGAAAAACTCGACCTGACCCAGGGCACTTATCATGGTTACATGGGTCACGCGGATCGCAAGGTGCGCCGCACTGCGTGGGAAAACTATACGGACAAGTATTTAGAGTTTAAGAATACGCTGGCGAACAATTATGCCAGCTCGATCAAGCAAAATGTGTTTCACATGCGTGCCCGCCAACATTCGTCCACGCTGGCCGCCTCGTTGTTTGAGAACAATATCCCGGTGGAAGTCTTTCACAGCCTCATCAACACGTTTAAACAAAATCTCCCCACTTGGCATCGCTATTGGGCCATCCGCCGCAAGGCGCTCGGTCTGAAGACCCTGCACCCCTATGACATCTGGGCCCCGTTCAGTCAAAAGACGATCAAAGTGCCTTATCTGAAAGCCGTGGATTGGATCTGTGAGGGAATGGCCCCCATGGGCAAAGACTATGTGGCGGTGATGCGGCGCGGCTGTATCGAAGACCGTTGGGTAGATGTGTATCCGAATGTGGGCAAACGTGCCGGGGCTTTTTCGTGGGGCGTGTCTGGCACACATCCCTTCATTATGATGAGCTACAACGATGACCTCTTTAGCCTCAGCACGTTGGCGCACGAACTCGGCCACTCGATGCACTCGTATCTCACTTGGCAACACCAGCCCCTGACCTATAGCGACTACTCGCTCTTCGTCGCTGAGGTCGCATCGAACTTCAATCAAGTCTTAGTCCGCGCGCACTTGCTGGAAACGCAGAAGAACCGGGCCTTCCAAATCCGGGTCATCGAAGAGGCCATGTCGAATTTCCATCGCTACTTCTTCGTCATGCCTACCCTGGCGCGCTTTGAACTCGAAGCCCATGCGCGCGTGGAGCGGGGGGAAGGCCTGACCGCCGATGAGTTGATTGACTTGATGGCCGATTTGTTCAGCGAAGGCTATGGCGGCGAGATGGAAGTGGATCGCGCACGGGTGGGGATCACTTGGGCTACCTTCGGCCATCTGTTCTCCGATTATTATGTGTATCAATACGCGACAGGTATTTCCGGCGCACATGCCTTGGGCAATCGGGTGTTGCGCCACGAACCCAACGCCGTTGAGAATTATCTCGGCTTCCTCAGCGCCGGGTCCGCGCTCTATCCGCTCGACGCCCTCCAGCGCGCTGGCGTGGATTTGACCACCCCCCAACCCGTGGAAGAAACCTTCGCGGTGATGAAGGAGTATGTGAATCGGTTGGAATCTTTGGTGTAAGGAAAATACACAAAACACAATAGAGAATACACAAAATCAGTATTGTGTCTTGTGTATTGAGTGTTGAATCTTGAAGCTTTACTCTGAACTGGCGCACTGGTGGCCGATCCTCTCGGCCCCCGAAGATTACGCCGAAGAAGTCGCCTTTTTTTGGCAGGCACTCTCCAGCGCGGGTTTGCCCGCCGCGCCCACCTATCTCGAACTCGGCTCAGGTGGGGGGAACAACGCCCTGCATTTCAAACCGTATTTCGCCCAAATGACGTTGACCGATGTGTCGCCGCAGATGCTAGCGGTGAGCCGCGCGTTGAATCCAACGTGTGAGCATATCGCCGGTGACATGCGTTCGGTGCGGTTGGGGCGCGTCTTTGATGTGGTCTTCGTGCATGATGCCATTGACTACATGACCACACTCTCCGATTTGCGGCGCGCGTTGGAAACGGCCGCTACGCATTGTAAGCCGGGCGGCTTGGGCCTGTTCGTGCCCGACCACGTGCGTGAGACCTTTGAACCCGCGACGGAACACGGTGGGGGAGACGGCGACGGGCGCGCCCTGCGCTATTTAGAATGGGCATATGACCCTGACCCCACCGACACGTTGTACACAGTTGAATACGCCTATCTATTGCGGGAAGGGACTCAACCCGCCCGCTGTGAATCAGAACAACACTTGTGCGGGTTATTCCCGCACGCGGAGTGGTTGGAACTATTGCAAGCGGTTGGCTTTCAACCGGAAGTCTTGCAGGATGAATTTGGGCGAGAGGTGTTTTTGGGGCGGAAACGCGCCCTATAACCAGCGGGGAGTGCGGGCAGGAAAACCTCGTGTCCGGTGCTACCCGCTGGGAGTCGTCAAAGTATAAGTTTCATATCCCCTATCGCGCGGGGTGCTTCGCGAAATCCCCGCGCTCATGTGACGAAGCCCGCTTAAGCAGGCTTGGCCGTCTCAGCCCGACGGTTAACCGTCGGGCGTGCTTAACAGCGGCGTGGAGCAACTTTATTCCTTCGGCGTCGCAATAAATTTAAACTCCAGCTTCGCTTCGTTCTCGGCCTTGAGGATGCCGATGATGTCGGGTGGGGTGAAGCCAAAGTCGGTCATCAAGATCAGCGTGGTCGCCACGCCGGAGAGCGTATCGCCGTCCAACTTCGCGGTCACCGTGAAGGTCGTCGAGCGCGTCACGTCGCGGATCAGAAAATCGCCGGTCACCATGAAGGTTAGGTCTGTGCCGGGTGTGTAAGTCGCTGGCAAACCCTCGATCTTGGTGGGTGTGAACGTGGCGATGGGGAAGGTCGCCGACTCCAACCAGTTTTCACGGATCATGCGGTCGCGTCGCCCACTATCGGATTGCAATTGGCTGATATCTATCGTGATCGGTCCAACTTGTGTTTGATCGGGGTGGGCCGCATCGAGGGTGATCTCGCCTGCGATTACGTTGGTCGTGCCGATGGCGAGGTTGTAACGGTTGCCGCGGTCAATGAAAATTTCGCCCACCGCATACGAGGCCGAAGATGTGCTCGATTGAATGACGAACACCCGCGCACCGCTCGTCGCGGCGGTTGGCTCTACGGTGGGTGTGTTTTCAATAGGCGCTGGCGAGGCCTCAACGGTGGAGGTCGGAGGGGCTGGTGTTGGTGC
>Ga0315912_10000470_pt1 | contig 76263 bp, 57 predicted proteins | sample VfabasoilMG_FD_204469 | JGI IMG/M metagenome (GOLD analysis project Ga0315912, IMG submission 204469) | Garden soil microbial communities collected in Santa Monica, California, United States - V. faba soil | ecosystem: Environmental > Terrestrial > Soil > Garden | place: USA: California... | reverse complement strand
GGCCATCGACTCGTCATAGCGCGTGGCGGGCCCGCGAAAGCCGAATAGGGTACCCGAGCGCCCCGCAGGCCGCGGGAGGTACTCCGCAACGGGCTTACGTCGGCTCGAGCAGGCGGCCCGCCAGGCCCTCGAGCCGTGGCGGGCGATGATCCCAATCGCGCTCTGGACGGGCCTGCGGCTCGGGGAGCTGCGAGCGCTGCAGTGGGACGATGCTGATCTTGTGGCCGCCCGGCTGTACGTGCGTCACGCGGCCGACGACCAGAACGTGCTGCACCCACCCAAGAGCGGGCAGCCGCGGATCGTCGACCTGCCTCGCAAGGCTGTCACGCTGCTGCGCGAGCACAAGCACCTGCGGGGCCCGTTCGTGTTCTGCGGCGAGGACGGCTCGATGCTGCGTGTCCACGACTGCGAGAGCAAGTCCAAGCACGCCAAGCACGACGGCCCGCTGGCCAAGGTGTGCCGCAAGGCGGGGCTGCGGCGCGTGGGCTGGCACGCCCTTCGCCACACGTACGCGTCGCACTTGATGATGCGGGGCGCGAAGCCGGTGGAAGTGCAGGAACTGCTTGGGCACGCGTCGTTGACGATGACGATGCGGTACGCCCACCTGTCGCCGAGTGCCCGAAGGGCGGCGGCGGAGTTGCTCGACGAGGAACCACCGACGTGGAAGGGCGGCGATGGGTCGACGGAGGTGAGGCATTCTGTTTGAGCATCGCTGCCACAGAGGTGTCCTTCTCCGTTGACCGAACTCCACCCTTCTCGGCGTTTTGGGGGCTATTCATCCTCCCCGGCCCGGGAGCAGAGCCCGCAGTGGCGACCCGGAATGAGCCGCATCGGCGGCGTGCCGGAGGCCACCGGCAAAGAGCGGAGGAAGGGCAGGGCGATCATGGCATGCTCGCGAGGTGGCGACGAGCGCGAGGCCGCTGACGGTGGAGGCCGTGAAGGGGACGGTCGACTTCGGGATCCTGACGATTCGCGAGGATGAATTCGAGGCGGTGCTTGAGCGCATGCCGCCGCAGGCGACAGTGAAGGGGCGGCGGACCTACAACTTGCACCGGATGGAGCTGGTCGAGGGCGGCTCGTACCTGGTGGCGATAGTGCGTTGTATCGAGCAGGGCAACACGGAGACGCTCGATGCGACGCGCGACTTGCTTGAGGAACTCGCGCCGCGGTGGCTCTTGGTGGTGGGGATAGCGGGCGGGGTGCCGTCGGAGGAGTGGAGCCTCGGCGACGTGGTGGTGAGCACGCGGATCGTGGACTTCCGTGTGGAGGCGGTGCTGCCCGAGGGAGAGCCGGAGCAGGCGATCGGCGGTGGTACGGTGGACAAGGAGGCCGCGGCCGTGTTGGCGAACCTGCCGGCGATGAAGGTAGCGCTCGGTGGGTGGTATGAGGCGAACGCGATCGGGGCCGCGCGCCCACCCTTGGTGATCGAGGCGGAGCGGCTCTACGGGGACGCGCAGTGGCAGGCGAAGACCCGCAAGGCGCTCGAGCGGCACGTGGGCCGCACGGCGCCGATCGTGACGGCCGGGGTGATCGCGTCGATCGATCGGCAGATGAAGGACCGAGAACGACTCGCGGGGCTCTTGCAGGCGGCGCGGAACGTGATCGCGGTGGAGATGGAGTCCGCGGGGGCGTATCACGGGGCCTCCAGTCGCAGGGTGCCGTTCGTGGCCATTCGCGGACTGAGCGACATGGTGGGGCTGCGGAGGGAGCCGGAGTGGACACGGTATGCGTGCCATACGGCGGCTGCGTTCATGGCGGCGTTCTTGCGGACGCGGCCGCTCGAGCCATGCGGGGGGGAAGGAGAGCCGGGCGCAGGCGAGGGGTCGAGAGTGGGGGGCGGGCGGGCCCGCATGACGGCCGGAGCGACCGAGCGGAGCATGGACGCGCTGGTGGACGAGCTGGCGCGGGTGCTCGCCGATCCCGACGTGGCGCGGCTCGTCGTGCAGCGAGCGGGGCTGCCTGCACAGTTCGTGCCCGTATTTCGCTTGCCGCTGACGTTCTGGGCAGAGGTGATCGATGCGGCGCACGTGGGAAGGGTCAGTGGTGGGGTGGCGGCGGTGGTGAACGCGGTGTTGCAGCTGTTTCCGAGCAATCGCTTACTTGAGGGGTTCATGGGCGAGGAGCTGCGGCCGAGGGGCGAGAGCGCCGCTCCTCCTGCGAGACCAGCGAAACGCAATCCGTCACCGCCGCTCGAGATCGCCGTACGTCGGTCGTGCTCCTCGCTTACTGTGGCTGAGCTCTCGGCCTATCGAGAGGCTGTGCGCCTGCGTCACGGCGTCAATCGCTTCATCGGCTTCTCGAGCTCGTTCGAGTACGGGGTGTCGTGGGAGGAGCTCTACGTCGATCTCGTGATGGACAAGGCACATGGCCACACCAAGGGAGAGCTCTACGCGAACAGCGACGCGGAGCCCGAGGACGAGTCGGACGAAGACCTCGAGGCCGAGAGCGAGCGGGAATCTCAGAAGCTCGGTCTCGACGATGCGTTCCGCTATGCCCGCGATTGCAACCGTCGTGCGATGGTGCTGCTGGGCAACCCCGGCTCGGGTAAGACGACGCAGTTGCAGCAGATGCTACTGCGGGTACTCGACGAGGCGAGTGGACCTGAGAGCCTGGGATTGCCCGCGGGCACGCTTGCCGTGTTCGTGGCGATCCGGGATCTCCGGCTCCCCAGGCTCAAGCATGAGGACGACGAGGAGCCGAGGCTCGAGGAACTCGTTCGCCGCGCACTGCTCGAGGACCTCGGCGGGCTCTCGGAAGACCTCGTGGATCGACTGCTGGGACACGAGCGTTTGCTCCTGCTGCTCGACGGACTCGACGAGGTTCCCGATGCGACCAAGCGTGCACGCCTGGCGAGGGTGATCGCGAGCGCGGAGCGGCGGCTGAGCAAGCATCACTTGCTGGTGGGCAGCCGATATGCCGGGTTTGCCGATGTCAAGGCTCACCTGGGAAATGCGTTCCTTGAGCTGCGCCTGCGGCCTCTCGACGACGAGCAGATCGAGCGGCTGGTACTCAACTGGCACCGGGCCGTGGATGCGATGGATGCCAAGGTACGCCCGCGCAAGCGCTCAGGTACCGTCGAGGCACGCGTGCAGGCGTTCCTCGACCGGCTGCGCACGCCCGCAATCGTGGCAGAGGGTCGTCTGGCCGAGCTGGCTCGGACGCCGCTGTTGCTCACGGCGCTCTGCCTGATCCATCGCGAGCGTGGTGCAACGGGCGGGCTGCCTACGGATCGCTCAGCGATCTACGAGGCGTGCGAGGAGATCCTGCTCGGGGAGTGGCGACGAGGAGCGAAGGGAAGGGAGACGACGCTCGACGCAGAGGCCGCTCGGCGCGTGTTGCAGCCCGTGGCGTACTGGCTGCACGGCGAGGAGAAACGCAGGCACGCGACACTCGCCGCGCTGCGCGGGCCGGTGGCCGAGGGGCTGCGTGCCGTCGGGAAGGATGGTGTGTCGGCCGAAGGCTTCGTGCGCTCGTTCGCCAGCGAGAGCGGGCTCTTCACGCCATGGGGACCGAAGCTGCACGGGTTCATCCACCTCGGGTTCCAAGAGCACCTCGCGGCGCTGCATGTAAGCGAGCGGTGGTCATGGGAGCCGAAGTTGGTGGTCGACCTCGTCGAGCGCTTCGGTATAGGTTGGTGGCGGGAGGTGACTCGGATGGTGCTCACCAATGCCGAGCCCGAGTTGCTTGCGGCGTTCATGACCGAGCTGGTGCAGCACGAGGAGGTCGAGGCGTGGTCGCGGACGCGACTCTTGACGGAGTGCCTGCGCGGAGCAAGGGGAGAGCCGAGCGTGGTGGCGCCGTGGGTGGAGGTCCTGCTAGCACCGGCCGGGGCTGTATCGGTGGAGCGACGGCTGGCGGCGCTACGGATGTTGGTACAGCAAGTGCCAGCGAAGGCCGAGGAGCTCGATGCCTTGCTGCGGGAGCATCCGTTGGAGGCGGTGCGGGGGCGCTGGCTCGGACGGACACGTATCGGCAGGGTGGCGACGAAGGTAGTCGCGAAGGCCGGGGTCGAACTCGTGCGGATTCCGGGCGGGTGGTTCTCGATGGGATCGGCGGAGGACGAAGAGTGGAGTTACGACGAGGGGCCGCAGCACGAGGTGGAGCTGGAGGAGTTCTGGCTCGCGCGGACGCCGGTGACGAACGCGCAGTATGCCGAGTATCTGAGGGCGAACCCGAATGCAAAGATGCCGGCCCTCTGGGATGACCAGCGGTACGACCAGTCTCAGCAACCCGTGGTGGGTGTGTCGTGGGAGAAAGCAGTGGCGTATTGCGAGTGGGCGGGGCTGAGGTTACCGACGGAGGCACAGTGGGAATACGCGTGCAGGGCGGGGACGACGACGCGGTACTGGTCGGGCGACGGTGAGGAGGACTTGGCACTGGTGGGTTGGTACGGCGGAAATTCAGGAGGGCGGCTGCATGCGGTGGGCGAGCTAGAACCGAACGCTTTCGGACTGTACGACATGCATGGGAACGTGCGTGAGTGGTGCGAGGACAGGTGGTTGAACAACTACAAGGGAGCGGTTCATCGACCAGGTGATGGGCTGAGAACACAACCACTTGACACTAATAGCCGTGTGTTGCGGGGCGGCTGCTTCCGCGATTGGACGCACGCCGCGCGATCGGCCTTCCGGGGCAGCAGGCTCCTGGACGTCTGCGGCTACGACGTAGGCTTTCGTCCAGCCGCAGTGGAGGTCGAACTCACTCGAGTTCCGGGCGCTCGGCAGGCAGGTCGAGCGCGGCGAAAAATCGCTCGATGACTTCGGGCTCTGGTGACCTCGGCGATGATCTTCATCTGCCCTCGACACACGGGGCACTTGAGTATGTCGTTAAAGTAGGTGCTCGATGGTGCGCGCTGGCAATTACATCGTGAAGCTATAGTCGAACGTCTTTGTTTCGCGTTGGAATGTCTTAAATCTTGCAGTTATCGCTTCCTCAGCTACGCAATTGCCTAGGGCGGTGTCGGCATGTGGTTTTAGTCGAGTGATCGACATGATGCTTCCAGTGTGCCCAGATACAGATACCCTAACAGTGACCTTTTCGCCTGATTTTGCACTGTGGATCATTCCACAGAGCCGAACTGAATCCCTGACGCTGTTGAAACCATTCTTGATATCTAGCGTGGACAGATCATCGCAGTCAAGGCACTTTCCGGGATCGAGTATGCATGCAGGACTGTCGCAGCTCAAGATTGGGTCACGATCCGAATCCTTCGTGCTATTTGTGGTCGAAGTCGATCCGTGGCTTTTGTGCGTGGGACCTCCCTTGTCGGTCTTTTCGACGTTCACCTCATCGTTAACTGCGTTTCCGACCGGTCCCGTCATCCGGGATGGTTCATCGAGCATTGGATGCGCGTCTGGGGCGGACCTCGCCCGACGAGGGCGAATTTCTCCTTGCACCGCCGCTTCAAAACCCTCGGGGACGCCGGGCCGAGCATCGGGAAACGAGAGTTCTGTCGGTGCGCTGAGTGCGATATTATCCCAGAAATAGAACTCCCCTGAGCCCGCATCAACAATGATCGCCCCCGTCGTTCCGTCGGGAGGGCATCGGAAGCGAAGCAAAACCGAGCCTACAACCGTGACTTCGTACACTTCTCCAGAGTCCAAGTATACCCATCCGCTGGTGATATTCGCGCTGTCCCTAACGTGGATTTCGCAAGCTGAAATATTGAGCACCTGCGGTTCCCGGTCTATGACTTCTCGGTACAATACGAACCCTGCCAAGAGCAGAGTTACCATTGATATGATAGGTAGCAGCGGCCAGGCATTGAACCCTCTCTGCGGCTGGGGCTCCGTGGCCTGGAGAGTAGGGCTCGCAAGGCTCGGTGAATGTTCATCGAGGTTATCGATGTGCAAGTGGCCGACAGAGTTGTTAGCGACTGGTGTGTGGCGTCGTGTGGGAAGAGGTCGTGGCTCGCTGAGGGTGGGAGGGCTCGCCGTGGTCGGTCCGAACGTCGTGGATCCATGAACGATATTCCGATGCTGTATGCTGACCGCCAGACTATCAACCGGATCGGCGGCTAGCAGGGCCGCCGACTCTGAGGCGCCCTGCGCAGTGAGCGCGTAGTTTGCAAAGATCTCATTTCCCGGGAATGACGCTGTGGCTCGCTCTACGATCGCTCGCACGCCCCCAAGCGTCTTGCCGTCTGCGGCCGCACGGAGTACTCGCGCCCAAAACACCCGTGGAGTGTCGAAGATGGGTATGTCCTCGGATGGAAACCGCGCTCGCAGCAGCAACTCTCGAGCGCCATCGGGGTCGTTGAGCACCCGCGCGAGCTCATCGACTACTTCCTCGAGCGTGTGGCGGTTTGACTCGCTGGCCACGAGCACGAGCACGAGCATACTCGATGTTTGGCCTACGAGTTCGAGCGCTGGCTGCATGACGCCAATTGGGCTTCCCCGCGCGGGAGCCGAGGAGAACGTTATGCTGCCGGACTTTGGCAAGGGGTCGACGTTCGTGACTTCGACGGGCAAGGCGGTTCAAGGAGGCGGCCCGTTGCGCACTCGACCCGTGGCGCGCGATGATCCCGAGCGCGCTGTGAGGTTCCTGGTACTCGGCGCTCCGCGAGCTGCGAGCCCCTGCGGTGGACCGACCTTGGCACGCCCGGGCGAAGGCTGAGTGAGGAGGAGAACCAGAACTGAAGCCTAACTAAGGGCCCAGCAGACTGGGGTTCTGCCTGTTCTGCCCGGCCAAGGGAGTCGCCGTCGGAAAGCGAGTCTTGCGGTGCGGCGTGCGGGATCCCGCCTGCGATGCGTAGACGGCGAGCCTGCAGGCCGTGTGATCGAGCTTCGAGAGTTTCCCCGCCGCTCGGGCGTCACGAGTTTCACCTTGGCTGGGTCGCCCTTCGTGACGTTGAAGTCGCCGATGGCTCGCTACGGCACGCTCTACTGCCCGGGCCACCGCGGCGCGGTGCGACCGAGCTTCGAGATCGAGGCCCTGCGGCTTCGTGGTCGGACGCTGCGAGAGCGTACGAATCCGCGGAGTTCGAATTTGGTCGGGTGCTCTCGGCTACACGTTAGCCTATGGATTTTTGGCCGGCCGGTGGGCGAGGCGTTCGATCGCCTGCCGAGTCGGCTCGCCGAGACCGATGAACGCCGGGTGCGGCCAGACTTTCGTTGAGCCGGATCACTGCGTCCCACCTCCACCAACGTCCATCGGTCGTCGAACTCACTTCGTGCTTCGCCTCGGCCGCGACGCGCGGTATCCTGTGCGGGCCAAGTTGCTCGTCTCCTCACCAAGGTGACGAAGCAATGACCGTTCGAAGGATCCCATCCGGTAGTTGGATGATCGACGTCAACATCAAGATGCCCGACGGGTCGATGACCCGGGTCCGCAAGGTCAGCCCGGTGCCGACCAAGCGGGGGGCGGCGCGGTACGAGCGAGAGATACGGCAGGCCGTGCTCGCTCGGAGCCTCGCGCGGGAGAAGGAGGAACCGAGGCAGGTACAGAAGAGAGAAAAGCACCCGAAGCCGGCCGGTACGCCGGTAGCGAAGCGGAACGAGGCGCCGACGTTCGCGACGTTCGCCGCGTTCTTCCTCGAGACCTACGCCACCACCAACAACCGCCCCAGTACCGTTCGCGAGAAGCGGCGGGCGCTCGGCCGCGGGCTGCTCGACGAGCTCGGGTGCTTGCGGCTCGACCAGATCACCACCCGCCACGTGGAGGGCTTCAAGGCTCGCCGCAAGCGGGACGGGGTCGGGCCCAAGACGATCAACGAGGAGGTCGCGATCCTCGGCAAGATCCTCGGGTATGCCGAGGAGATCGGCGAGCTCCGCCAGCCGCCGCCGAAGCTGCGTCGTCTCAAGGTCCCACGGCCGAGCTTCGACTTCCTCGACTTCGCGGAAGCCGAGCGACTGGTCGCCGCGGCTCGTCACGCACCCGATCCGTGGTGCGCGATGATCCCGACGGCGCTGTGGACCGGGCTACGGCTCGGCGAGCTGCGGGCGCTCCGCTGGGAGGACCTCGAGCTCGACGGCGCGCGGCTGCACGTGCGGCACGCGGCCGACGACAAGAACGAGCTGCACCCGCCCAAGAGCGGACAGCCGCGCGTGGTGGACCTGCCGCGCAAGGCGGTGGCGATGCTACGCGCCCACGCCCACGGTCGAGGCGCCTTCGTGTTCGCTCGCGAGGACGGCTCGATGCTGCAGCGGTGGGAGTGCGAGTCGAAGAGCAAGCACGCAAAGCACGACGGCCCGCTCGCGAAGGTCAGCCGCGCCGCGGGCCTTCGCCGCGTGGGTTGGCACATGCTCCGCCACACGTACGCGTCGCACCTGATGATGTGCGGCGCGACGGCAATCGAGGTGCGAGACCTCCTCGGTCACGCCTCCCTCGAGATGACCATGCGGTATGCGCACTTGTCGCCGGCCGCGCGGAGGGAGGCGGTCTCCCGCCTCGACGAGACAAAACCACGGCAATACAGCGGCAACGCAGACAGGTCCGACGACTAACATCATGAAATCGTTAGTCAATTCAGCGGAGGCGCACAGGAATCGAACCTGCCCAGGATGCTCCTCGCACCCCACACCGGTTTTGAAGACCGGGGACAGCACCAGCACGTCGAGCGCCTCCAAGAGACTCCTCGAGACCGAGGACCGAGGGACCGAAACCCTCCCCCGGCCTCCGGCCTTCACCCCCCGCCCTTCAAATACACGGCGTACAGGCCGGCCTCCCCTCCGGATCCTCGAACACCTTGTCGAACAACGAGTCCGCTCGCTTCTGCATCACGAACCGCGAGCTCGTGCCGTTGCTGCCGAACACGTCCTCGGGCAGCGGCCGGAAGTTGAACGTGGAGTTCACGTCCTCGATCTCCGACACCTGCACGAGCGTGTCCCCGGTCCCGTCACCTCCACCGCCGCCCTCATCGGTGGCGGTGCCTCCACCCTCGGCGTTCGGGTCATCCATCTCCGAGAGCTTCACCACCGGCGGCATATCCCCGGCGTTGAACTCCCGCCACAGCTGCTGCTCGCGCACGAAGTCATACCCGAAGCAGCGACAGCTCCAGTGCGTGTCATCGGGGTTGATCAAGCAGAGCGAGTCCGCCACCGTATCCGCATCCGTCTCCACGCACGCGGCCGTCGTCACCACCTTCATGGTGGCGTCGAACTGAATCAGGAACGAGTCCCGCCGGCTCATCACGTCGATGTCGCGCTGCGAGCCAGTGCCCTCGAGGTCGTAGGTGATCACCGACCACGTGCCCTTCTCCTGGAAGAGCTTGGGGGTGGGCGGATCGTCCTTGCAGCCCCCGGCGGCGAGGCCGAGGCCCAGGGCGGTGAGCACGAGGAGGGTCGAACGGGGCGGCATCGACATGACGGTGGTGACCGCGAACCTACCATACCGGCACGGGAGGCCGTAACGCAGGACACGAAAGGCCCCCCGGCCCAACGCCCGGCCAAACCCCGGCCCCCGCCCGAAGGTCATGTACGTGGTCGGGCCCCTGTTGACACACCCGGTCACCATGCTTAGCTTCCGCGCGCGGTGTCCGCCAAACGCGATTATTACGAAGTTCTCGGGGTCGCTCGCGATGCGGACCCCGGCACGATCAAGCGGGCCTACCGCAAAGCAGCCATGCGGTTCCACCCTGACCGCAATCAGGGGGACGCAGAGGCCGAAGAGCGCTTCAAGGAGGCCGCCGAGGCGTTCGAGGTGCTCAACGACGGCGAGAAGCGCCAGCTCTACGACCGGTTCGGACACGAGGGGCCGACGCGGGCGGGGTTCTCGGGGTTCTCGGGGTCCGAGGAGATCTTCAACCACTTCGGGGACCTGTTCGGCGATCTGTTCGGCAACCTCGGGTTCGGACGCCGGGGCGGGCAAGGTCCCCAGCGAGGGGGCGACATCAAGGTCCAGCTCGAGATCTCGATGCTCGACGTGGTCACGGGAGCCAACCGCGACGTGGTCGTGCCCCGTCGCGAGACGTGCGCCACGTGCAGTGGCCAGGGCGCCAAGCCGGGCACCACGGCCGAGTCGTGTCGCCACTGCGGCGGGCGCGGCCAGGTGATGCACCAGCAGGGCTTCTTCACGCTGCAGACCACGTGCCCGGTGTGCCGCGGCGAAGGCCGAGTGGTCACCGACCCGTGTGGCGATTGCGGCGGCACCGGCACGGTGCAACGCGAGACCACCCTCACCGTCAACGTGCCACCCGGGGTCGACGACGGGCAGACCCTGCGGATCCAAGGGCGCGGCCAGGCGGGGCCGCGGGGCGGGCCACCCGGCAACCTCTACGTGGTGCTGCGGCTCAAGCCCGACCCTCGCTTCGTCCGCGACGAGTACGACATCCACAGCAAGGTCGAGATCTCGATGTTCCAGGCGGCGCTGGGCTGCACCGCGACCGTCGACACGCTCGAGGGCACCGACGAGGTCCAGATCAAGCCCTCCACCCAGGCCGGCGAGATCATCCTCCGCCGCAGCCAAGGCATCCCGGTGCTCGGCGAGCGCGGTCGCGGCGACCACCACGTCCACGTGGAGGTCACCATCCCCGAAGACCTCAGCAAGGAAGAAGCCGAGCTCCTGCGCCAGATGGCCGAGGCTCGCAACGAGCACGTCACCCCGCCCAAGACCGGCTTCTTCAGCGGCCTCCGCAAGCGCCGTCGCGGGTAGGGCCGGGCTTTGCCGCGGCTCTGGCGGCCGGCTATCGTGCGATCACCCGTGCTCCCTCGCCCGCACCCCCGCCGCGCGATGGCGCGCCGTTGGCTCGGCCCAGTGCTCCTGGCGGCCGCGTGCTCGTTCAACCCGGCCACGGGGCGCCTGCAGCTCACCACCGTCTCCCAGAACGAGGAGATCGCGCTCGGCAAGGAGAACGACGCCCAGGTGGTCGAGGCGCTGGGCCTCTACGACGACGAGACGCTGTCCTCCCTCGTCACCGAGGTGGGCGGGAAGCTGGCGGCGCAGTCGGAGCGGCCCGAGCTGCCGTGGACGTTCCGCGTGCTCGACGATCCCACGGTCAACGCGTTCGCGCTGCCGGGCGGCTACGTCTACGTCACCCGCGGGCTCCTGGTGCACCTTCGCTCCAAGGACGAGCTGGCGGCGGTGCTGGGGCACGAGATCGGCCACGTGACGGCGCGGCACGGGGTGGTGCAGCTGCGCAAGACGAAGGTGGCGGCGGCGAGCGTGGGGGTGTTCCGGGTGATCGACCCGAACCTGCGGCACGTGGGCGGGCTCGCGGCGGGCACGGCCGGGCTTGCGCTGCTCAAGCACGGGCGCGACGACGAGTACGAGGCCGACGAGCTGGGGGTGCGCTACACCGAGCGGGCCGGCTACGCATCGGCGGCGACGGTGGCGTTGTTCGACGTGCTGGTGAGGGTCAGCCGCGCCGAGCCCGGCGGGCGCGTGCCCACGTGGCTGTCCACACACCCCGACCCCGAGCTGCGACGCTCACGGGTGAAGACCATGGTCTCGGGCGCGCCGCCCGAGCCCGACCCGGCGTACCTCGGCGTGCTCGACGGGGTGATCTACGGCGACGACCCGCGCGACGGCTTCCTCGTGGAGACCACGTTCGTACATCCGCGCGAGGGCTTCGCGATCGAGCTGCCCGAGGGCTGGAAGGCCATGCACGAAGGTGCACGCGCAATCGCGGTGGCGCCCGACGAGGCGGCGCTGTTCGTGATCGCACCCGCGGAGGCCGAGTCGGCCGCCAAGGCGCTCGACGAGTTCTTCGCCGATGGCTCGTTCACGCGCGGCGAGCAGTGGAACGGCGAGGTGGGCGGCTTTCCGGTCGCATCGGCGGGGTTCTCGGCCTCCACCTCCGACGGCGGGCTCTCGGGCCTGCTTGCGTTCGTGGACTACGACGAGGACACCGTGCTGGCGCTGGCGGCCATGGGCCCCTCGGCGGGCTGGGCCGAGCGCCTCGAGGCAGTGGCGCTGACGTTCGCGAGCTTCCGCCGCGCTCCGCCGGCGCTCGCCGAGGTCGAGCCGATGCGCGTGCGCCTCTACACGCTGCCGGCGGCGAGCAGCCTGACCGCGCTGCAGGAGGCCCGGCCTTCGTCGATCGAGCTGCCGCAGCTCGGCCTGCTCAACGGGGTCGACGACCCGGCGACGGAGCTTCCGGAGGGCACGGTGGTCAAGCGCGTGGAGGGCGGGCCGCCGCTCACGGCCACAGCTGCGCCGTCCAGGCGATCTGCTGCCGACAGTCGCGGGTGACCGAGGACATGCGGTTGTCGAACAGGTAGTTGCGGCTCACGCCGGCCACGGCGATCTCGATGAGGGGCGGCGACTCCTCGACGGTGACCGGGCCGTGGCCGCTGACGTCGATCGGGTAGCGGCCGGGTGGGCGACCGTCGCAGACCTCGGGGGTCGCGCAGGGCTCGCCGTCCCCGAGCTCGAGCTCGAACGGAAGCTCGCCGAAGTTGTCGAAGCTCGGCGGGTCGAGCGTGCGCGAGACGATGAGCGAGGGCGCGGCCTCGTCGCCGTCCCACATCGCCAAGCCGGCCCACTGGCACTCGTCGTCGATGAGGCGCGCCCAGAGCACCACGCGGCCGCAATCGGGCAAGCCGACGCCCTCGGCGAACACGGCGTCGTCGGCGAGCTGGATCTCGACCAAGGGCGGCTCGCTCGTGCAATCGCATGCGGTCGGCTGGCACTGCTCGTGCTGCACCAGGTTCCAGCTCATGGGGTAGATGTTGGCGCCCGGCTCGAGCACGGCGATCTCGGAGCCGGGGACGCACTTGGGCTCCATGGTCGAGACCTGGATGTCGAACGGGCGCAGCGGGTGGAGCTCGCAGGTCGGCTCGCCGGTGACGTCACCCTCCGTGGTGACCATGCCCTCCGAGGTGCCGGGACCGGCATCGCCGCTCACGGGGCCGCTCTCGCCGTCTCCCGCCTCGTAGGCCGGGTTGATGGCGGTGCACGCCCCGAGCCCCAGCACCAAGACCCATGCCCACCCACGCATGTCGCCATCGTACCGCGATGGCCGAGCGCGATGGGCCGGTGGGCACGAATGGGCGTGGAACAAGGTTGGCCGCAGGACGCTGCTCAGGCCTCGTCCATGAACGGGTACGCGAATCGCCGCGGAGGGTCGAAGGTCTCCTTGATCGTCCGCGTGGAGAGCCAGCGCAGGAGGTTCTGCGCGGAGCCGGCCTTGTCGTTGGTGCCCGACGCCCGCGAGCCACCGAACGGCTGCTGCCCCACCACGGCGCCGGTGGGCTTGTCGTTGACGTAGAAGTTGCCGGCGGCATGGCGCAGCCGCTCGTGGGCCTGGTGGACGGCGGCGCGATCGCGAGCGAACACGGCCCCGGTGAGCGCGTAGGGGCTGGTGGAGTCGACGAGATCGAGCGCCTCCACCCATTGTGCTGCTGGCCCAGAGGGCCCTGTGGGCCCGGTGGGATAGACGTGCACGGTGAGCACGGGGCCGAACAGCTCCTCGGTCATCGTGCGGTAGCGCGGGTCGGTGGCCACGATGATGGTGGGCCCGAGGAACCAGCCCTGGCGATCGTCGGCCTGGCCGCCCAGCACCTCCTGGACCCCGCGGCCGACGTGGGCCTTGGCCTGCTCGACGGCGCCGGTGAGCTTGCCGAACGCGCGTGCATCGATGACGGCGCCCATGAAGTTGCGGAAGTCGGCAGGGTCACCGACCTGGATCTGCGCGAGGCCATCGCCCAGGCCCGCACGGATCATCGGCCACAGCGAGTCGGGCACGTAGGCCCGCGAGGCGGCGCTGCACTTCTGGCCCTGATACTCGAATGCGCCGCGGAGCAGCGCCGTGACCACGGTGTCCACGTCGGCGCTCTCGTGCACGACCACGAAGTCCTTGCCGCCGGTCTCGCCCACGAGGCGCGGGTACTGCCGGTAGCGGGCGATGCTCTCGCCGATCGAGCGCCACACGCCGTTGAACACGTCGGTGCTGCCGGTGAAGTGCACGCCGGCCAGCCTGGGATCGGCGAGCACGGGGTCGACCACGCTGCCGCCCGCGCCGGGCACGAAGTTGATGACGCCGGGCGGCAGCCCGGCCTCGTGCAAGAGCTCCATGATCACGTGGCCCGAGAGCACGGAGGTGGAGGCGGGCTTCCACACCACCGTGTTGCCGCAGAGCGCCGGCGCGGTGGGCAGGTTGCCGGCGATCGAGGTGAAGTTGAACGGCGAGACTGCGAGCACGAAGCCGTCGAGCGGCCGATACTCGAGCCGGTTCCAGGTGCCCGCGGGGGACAGCGGCTGGTCGGCCATGATCTCGGTGAGGTACTGGACGTTGAACGTCCAGAAGTCGATGAGCTCGCAGGCGGCGTCGATCTCGGCCTGGTGGGCGGTCTTGGACTGGCCGAGCATGGTGGCGGCGTTGAGCCGGTCGCGCCACGGGCCGCGCAAGAGCGCCGCGGCGCGCAGGAACACCGAGGCGCGCTGCTCCCACGGCAGGTTGGCCCACGCGGGGCGGGCGGCCTCGGCCGCGTCGATGGCCGCGATCACGTGCTCGGGGTTGGCCTTGTGAAACACGCCCAGTCGGTGCTGGTGGGCGTGGGGCATGACCATGGGCGAGGTGTCGCCGGTGTGGAGCGGCTTGCCGGCGACGATGGGCGCGGCCTCGACCTCCTGCGCGCTCTGGCGGGCGAGCTCGACCTTGAGAGCAGCACGCTCGGGCGAGCCTGGCGCGTAGCCGCGCACCGGCTCGTTGACGGGGGTGGGGGCGCGAAAGAGGCCGATGGACATGGCGCCGCTACCGTACGGCGCGGCGACGGGCGATCGCAACGGTCCAGAGCCCCAAGAGCGCGAGCACGGCGACACCCGACGAGGCGTGAGGCTTCTCCACGGCACAGCCGCGGGACGAGGGCGAGCCGGGCGGGGGCTCGATGGGAGCCTCGACGGCGGGCTCGATCCGCGGGGGCTCGGTGGGCTCGGGGCCGGGATCGGGGTCGGCCGCGAGCTGCTCTCGAGGCTCGTGCCCGGCGCCGAGCACCTGCAGATCCTCGGCGGCCGAGGCGGTGGCGCGGGTGCGGGTGCAGAGCATGTCGGTGAGCTCGCCGTTCGGGCCGCGGCGGGCGTAGATCACGTACTGCGTGCCGATCCGATAGCTCCGCCCGCACGTCGCCGAGTGGAGCGCGGTCGAGATCTCCACGCGCGGGCCCACGTCGCCCTTCCAGACGCGATCGACCTCGAGGCTGTAGCGCGCGCGCTGGTCGTCGCTGTTCATGCCGAACGGGCGCGCCTCGAACACGGCGTCGGACTCCTCGAGCGCCTGCTCGGGCGGCGGTGGCATCATGCACGAGCAAGCGCGGGCGCCGCGAGGCACGAGCCAGGTCGCGCTCGCGCTTCCGAGGAGCACGAGGGCCAGGAGCGCTCCCGATCGCAGGAAGCCCGCAGAGCGTGACGAGGCGAGCACACGGCGCATGCTGCGAGGGTAGCGCTGGCGGTCCGGCGCTCGCCACCCCTGGCAAAACGCCGGCAAGTGGCCTACACAGCCGCGACGCGCTCGGCCAGGTGCCGCGCCACGACCCGCTCCGGTGTGCCAAGGCCGGTATGCCAAGGCAGGTGGAGGCGGGCGGCGGCTCGGGCAACCGGCGCGGCACGAGGAGTCAGAGGCGATGCTCACGGTTGCAGGGGTCACCAAGGCATATGGAGGCCGGACGCTGTTCGACGAGGTCACGACGACGTTCGACGCGGGGCATCGCTACGGCCTCACCGGCGCCAACGGGGCGGGCAAGTCCACGTTCATGAAGATCCTGGCGGGCGAGCTCGAGCCCGACATCGGCAATGTGGTGCGGCCGCCGCGGAGCCGGCTCTCGATGCTGCACCAGGATCACTACCGCCACGAGGACGACCGGATCCGCGACGTGGTGATCATGGGCAACGCACGGCTGTGGGCCGCCATGAAGGAGAAGGACGAGCTGCTCGCCACCGGCGACATGACCGACGAGATCGGCATGCAGCTCGCGGAGCTCGAGGTCACCATCGCCGAGGAGGACGGCTACAACGCCGAGTCCGAGGCCGAGCAGCTGCTCGTGGGGCTCGGGATCCCGGCGGAGGAGCACGAGCAGCCGCTGCGCGTGCTCACCGGCGGGATGCGGCTGCGGGTGCTGCTGGCGCAGGCGCTGTTCGGCACCCCGCAGATCCTGCTGCTCGACGAGCCCACCAACCACCTCGACCTCGACTCGATCCGCTGGCTGGTGGAGTTCCTGCACGGCTACAACGGCGTGCTGGTGGTGATCTCGCACGACCGACACTTCCTCAACGAGGTGTGCACCGACACCGCCGACGTGGACTACGAGAACATCATCCTCTACCCGGGCGGCTACGACCAGATGCTGCGCCAGAAGGTCGAGTACCGCACGCAGGCCGAGAAGGGCAACGCGGCCAAGAAGAAGAAGGTGATCGAGCTGCAGGACTTCATCCGGCGGTTCGGGGCCAACGCCAAGAAGGCGGCGCAGGCGACCTCGCGGCGCAAGCAGATCGCCAAGATCGACATCGTGGATCTCAAGCGCTCGAACATCCAGCGGCCGTTCATCCGCTTCGAGGTCGGTACCCCGAGCGGCAAGCTCTCGCTCGAGATCGACAAGCTCTGCAAGTCGTTCGACTCCACGGTGGTGCTCAAGGACGTGTCGTTCACGCTCACGCGCGGCGAGAAGCTGGCGGTGGTGGGCCCCAACGGCATCGGCAAGACCACGCTCTGCAAGATCCTCGCGGGGCAGCTCGAGCCCGACCGCGGCAAGGTGACGTTCGGTCACCAGGTGACGGTGGGCTGCATGCCGCAGCAGCACGAAGAGGGCGTGTCCAAGGAAGACAAGAAGACCGCGTTCGAGTGGCTGTATCAGTGGGACGAAAAGTCCACTGTGCAGGAGATCCGCGGGCTGCTCGGGCGCATGTTGTTCCCGTCGGAAGACGCCGACAAGCCGGTCTCGGCGCTCTCGGGCGGCGAGACGGCGCGGCTCCTGATGTCGAAGCTGACGCTGACCAAGGACAACCTGCTGATCTTGGACGAGCCGACCAACCACCTCGATCTCGAGTCGATCCGCGCGCTGACGGAAGCGATGCAGAAGTACGAGGGCACGATGGTGTTCGTGAGCCACGACCACTACATGGTGGAAGACGTGGCCACGTGCGTGCTCGAGCTCAAGGGCGAGGGCGGGTTCGATTTCTTTCCGGGCAAGTACGGGGAGTTCCTGGCCAAGACGGGGCGGGGGACGCGGGATCTCGGGTAGGGTGGTTGACAGCTCCCGGCCGATGAAGCTGTGATGCCGGGAGCGTGGAGGTCGCGTCGACGTTGCGAGCCGTGCTCGTCACTGCATGCGTAGCGGGGCTGGGCTCGTGCGGCCGTGGTCCGGTCGACCTCCCCAGCGACGGGCCCGGGGTCCGCGGGGACATCTATGCCCTCGGCTTCTGCTCCCTCAAGTGCTACCGCCTGGACCAGTGCGGCCTCACCGGTGGCATCCCCAAGGCGACCTGCGAGCAGACCTGTGTCGACGATGCGCTCGAGACCCTGCCGGACGACCCCTGCTGGGCCGAGCAGATCGAGCTGCGGCGTTGCATCGTGCGCGAGACCGCGTGCGACCGCATCGAGGACGAGGAGCTGCCCGCGGGCTCGGAAGACCTCTGCGAGCACCGGCAGCACGAGCTCGACGAATGCGAGCGGTGAGTCCGGAGTCGTCGGGGTCATGGGAGCGTCACGCACCACGACATGGGCGAGGCGCACTCACTGTGAAGAGTCCTGCCGTCTCGAGCCCAGCGAGAGCAGCGCTCGCGAAACGGTCGTACCGGTACTCTTCATCTCGTTGGGAGCGTCGGCACCGAGCGCCGACAGTTGGTGCTCGACGCGCGTGATGTGCGCATTCAGCGTCCGAATGGCGACCTCGGGTGCCCCCTTGGCCTTGGCTTCGTCACGATGCATGGCGAGACGCGCTGCAGTGTCGCGCAAGCGCTCGGCCTGACGCGCAAGCGGATCCGTCGACTCGACGGGCGTCGGACGATCGGGGGAATCACCGGACCGAGCCGTCGCGAGTGGCTCGGAGACCGCGCCGGCCGGCGAGGATTCACGAGATTCCGACTCGGGCGCATGGACCGAGCGCAGTGCCCACCAACCGGCGGCACCGAGGAGAGCGAGGAAGATGACGATGGTTCGGGGTTTCACGGCATCACCTCCTTGCCTCAGCTCGGTTCGCACGCCGCCCGGTGGACGGGAAGATCCGTCGCGATCTGTACCGACTCGATGTCTTCGTCCACGGTCACTCCTGCGTTCGTGACGTCCTCGATGTCCAGACCCGGAGGGAGGAACAGCGTGTCCGTCCCGCCACCGCCCGACAAGATCTGTCCTTCCGTGAGCTCGCAGGCCGCGAGGATCACGATCGCGTCGTTGCCTCCTTCGCCGTATACGAGATCGCCCCCCGAGCCCGGCATCAGCGTGTCGGCCCCGTCGCCGCCTTCGAGCACGTCGTCTTCCAGGCCGCCCCAGAGCTCGTCGTCGCCGTCATTGCCCTGGAGGATGTCGCGATCATGCTGCCCGTCGAGCATGTCGGCGTCGTCACCCCCGATGAGGAGATCGTTCCCTGTCCCTCCCCAGATTCGATCGTTCCCGGCTCCGCCGTCGAGTGTGTCGACACCATCCTCTCCTACGAGCAGATCATTGCCGTCGTCTGCCTCGCAGATCCCGTCATCGGGTCCGTCGCCGATGAAGTCATCGCCCAGCGAGGTGCTGAGCACGTCTTCGCCGTAGAGGCCGATGAACGAGAGCGGGTCGCTGGTCTCCTCGGCAAGGAACGAGTCGTTTCCCTGGGTGAAGACGACCAATGTTCGTCCCTCGCCCCCGCACTCTTCATGGACCCACGTCCGGACGAACACGAGCTGTGTGAAGGCCGGGCCCACGTGATCGCCTTCGCCATCGGCCGGCCACCAGCGGATTCGGTGCACGCCTTCGTCGAGCTCCACCTCGCCGTATTCGTCGATCGGGATCGGCGTGGCGAGCGGGACCAGCGATGATTCGTCGGAACCGCTCTCGATCACCTCACCCACGACCCCCGTGGAGCCGTACGCGCAGACCTCGACGTAGGGCAGTGGCAGGGTGACGGTCTCACCGGAGGACGTGCACACGGTGGTGTAGAGATCACCCACCGTACAAGCGACCTGGGGCGGAACGACAAGAGTATCCGCGAGGCAACCATTGCTCTCGAGCGAGAACCCGATGGCGGTCACACTGGTACCGAGCCCCCACCCATCGGTATCGTAAGACACCTCTACCGCTTCCGTCCAGGTGGTATCGCCAACGCCAATCGTCGCACTCGCTCCAGAGTCGTAATTTTCGTCCCTGAAGGAGGTGCTGAGATAGTGCATCTCGATGCGTCCGCTCGCGTAGATGTGAGCCTGGACTGCGATCCCGGTCTCGGCCAGGCACGTCTCGGCTTCCTCGCAAGCGTGGTGGAGGCCCTCCCAGCTCACGATGAAGCGCGAACCATCGAACCAGGTGTAGACCTCGCCGTCGAGTGTGAGATCGAGATCGTCCCAGTACACGGCGATATCCGGCGAGTCCGTGTTCGATGCCGCAGGCAGCGCGGTGTTCTGCGCCTGGATGGGTCGGTCGGTGGTGTTGATCCCACCGTTGGTCCCCACGTAGATCCTGTCGATGTAGAGCCCGTAGAACGGGAATCGGAAGCCCGATGGCAGCCGAACCTCCGCGATCCCGTCGTCGGTCAGGGAGAGCTCCTGCGCACCGGGCTTGTTCCCGAGCGACACGAAGTCGAACGCCAGCTCGCCAGCGAAGTAACCGTAGCCATCCACCCCGCTCCCGAGCGGTGCCGCCGCGCGGATCGACTGCGCGCTACAGGCCACGACCTCGGAGGGCTCGTGCTCGACGCAGAGATCGATAGTGTGATCGCCTACGGACAGCGGAGCACCGGCCTCGGTGGCCGTGATCGCATCGCCGAACTTGTCGAGCGACCCCGACGCAAGGGGCGTCTCGTCTTCGCTCGCGGTGATCGACAGCTCGAGCTCGCTGGAGCCGTTGCACAGCGGGATCAGCCGGCAGAGCTCTTCGAGCGTGGTGTCGAAGGTCGAGATTGCGACTTCGTCGGTGGTTGGGGCGGGGCAGGTGACCTGGAGGCCGACGGCGTAGCTCGTGCCGTTGGTGAGGGTGTAGGGGCCCGCACCGCTGGTAGGCGCGGGGTTGCCGTTCGGGGCGTAGGATTCATCGGGCTCAAGCGTCGAGCACATGTACCCATTAGAGTTCGGCCAATCTCCCGCGAGCAGGCTCAGTGCGGATCTCAGGCGTGGGGAACCTCCGCCACCGTCACCGGTACCGTCCGCACCGCCGATCAGTTCGGGAATGCAAACCCCCGGCACGATGTCGTTCTCAAAGCAGTCATATGGTATCAAGTCGCAGTCACAAGCCGAGCTGAGCTGGGCGTCCCCGTTCACCACAATAGCTGCACCCAAAGAACAAGGACCATCTGGTGGATCCGGATCACTAATAAAATCATCGCAAGCGAGGTCAGAACATCCAGGCTCACAGTCGTCCTCCTGATCCGAATAGGCCTCGGCTGCCTCCTTGAGGATATCGGCTCCTGCGGCAATGACGGGTTTACACGTGACCTTGAGATCCTCGGAGGCCGGAGAGTAGGTCCCGCACGTTCCAGTGACCTGCGGATACTCGGAATGGTACGTGACCATGCGTGTGCCGGCATTAAAATAATCAGCTATGTCGGTCCGGCAATAATTCGCCGGCATCTCCCCCTCGGGAACGCAATAATTCTCAGTAAGCCCCGCATCCAAGACGTCGGAATGAAATAGGCCCCCGAAAGGCGAATTTACGCAATCGCCTATCGTCTCGATCTCACAGTCGCAGGCAACCGTGCGGATGAAAGGATACTCTGGCGTAGGATCGTAGCCTCCCGTATCGTCGTAGGTGCACTCATCCAGCAAACACGCCGCATGACAGACCGGGTTGGGAACGATGGGCGGCCCGGGATCGTCGAAATCGTCGGGATCCGCCGCTGCACCCACGGGTGCGATCACGCCGGGTTGAAAGTCCTCGAAGCAGTTGTTGACATGGATGCGGAAGTCGAATTGAAAGTCGACGTCGTCGAGCTCGTCCGTGAGCGCTCTCCTGCATGCTTCGATAGTCGCATCACCGAGCAGGAGCCGCAGCTGGTTGTCTGCGAATTCGTGATCAGGGTTGAGGGGATCTTGGATCGCCTGATGCGTCTCGAGTGTGACGAACATCGCCGGCACCACGAATTGGACCTCGATCGGGTCATCGTCCGGGGGCTGGAACACCGCCACGAGTTTGTCGGGAGAGACTGTCGGAGGGACTGAGTATCTGAATCCGATGCAGTAGTCCGTGTCCACCTCCGACCGACCACAGGCTGGCTGCAGCACCACGGACATCGCGGCACCCATCGGAACCGCGAGCCAGGGAACGAGAAGCATGCGACGGTGAGTGTGCACGTGTGGCATCGATTATGAGGCTTTCCTGGGAGAGGCATCGATCTCGAGGGCGCTGGTGACGCACCCCGCTCGGTGCGGGCGTGATCGTTGGATTGACGACCTATGGATGTTCGTATACGATCCTTGCATCGATGAGTTATCATCAAGCGCGGACTGTTGGATGGGATCGCGGAGCTTGGGGTCGTAGAGCTCGCTTCCATCTCTGTAGGGGCCTCATCTCGACCGCCGAGCTTTCATTGTTCGTGTGTCTGGCGTGTGGACCCGAGGTCTCGATGAGCATCGAAGCAGATGCCGATGTATATGTCGGTACTTATTGCGAAAATAGATGTGCCAAGTACGATGAGTGTGCTCCCATTCCGGAGCAGTTCGGGGAGTGTTCGGTTTCAAGCTGCATCGAAGAGCTCACTGATGAATTCGATGACCCCTGCTTTGCCGAATGGGATGAATTCCGTCGCTGCTTGATCGAGCGTGAGACTTGCGACGAGTATTTCGACATGAACATCCAGACCCATCCAGGCTCGATCTGCCATGATCTCTTCGTAGTGTTCTCCGAGTGCCGCTCCGAGCACCCAGGCCCAACGGACGATTGAACGAGTCCCTAGTTATTAATTATTCGGACGGCTCCTGCTGAACCGAGTAGAACAAAGGTCTTCGACCATTTCAATCCTGCCGGGATGTCTCCACAGGCATTCATTTTCGAGCATTCACGCAAGCACTGAAAAGCAAAGAGGATTCTAGCAGGTCTGGCCTTCGAGAGTTTTCGCACGCGACTAAATCGCCGCCTGCCATAGATAGCTAGGGATGGCACCAATGGGTCATGGTCCTATCGTTCCTATCCGCAGCGAGGATTGGATCCTGGGCCAGATTCCTGGAGTCCTTTCACGGCAGCTCGACGTCGACCTCGACGGAGACCGACTCGCCCGGGGCAGGCACCGAGAGCGCGTGGGCAAACGGGGCCAGGCAAGCGTCGAGGCCGGGGATGTACGAGTCGCGGCCTTGCTGGACGGCGCTGGCGAGTACCTTGCCCTCGGCGTCGAAGCTGACCGAAAAGCCGAGCTTGGCCTCGCTGATGGCGCCGCGGTCGACCGTGTTCCAGCACTTGTTTCGCATCTCGCTGCGCACCTTCGCGACCTCGTCCTGCGCGGCAGCCTTGGCCGCAGTCATCGCGGCCTCGATGGTGGGCGAGCCGGGCGGGCCCACGACGGTGGGCGGCTCGGTGGGGGTGGTGCGATCGCGATCATCGACAGACGGAGTCGGCTCGGGTGCGGGCACGGCCTCGGGCGTGGTGGGCACGGGGGCCACCGGGAGCGGCTCGTTCCTCGCCTCGTTCTCCTGCAGGCGGTCGCGCTCGCGCAGGTCCATGGGCGTGTCGGCGGGGCGTGAGGCCACGCCGCTCTTGGGCTCCGCCTTGGCGACGGGCCCGGATTCGTCCGCGGGCGGACGATCGCGACACGTCTGAGTGGCCGCGAGGATCGCGATGCCAAGGGCGACGACGGCGAGGATGGCGAGCCGGGAGCTGTTCATGACGAAGGCGGCGCGAGTCGGGTGCGCGTCAGTTCTCGAGCACGAGGACCCGGTTGTTGATCCACTGGTTGTTGTTCCAGTTGGCGGCCTGGCCGGCGGTCGTTTGGTAGCACAGGCCCACGATGTACGTGCTGCCGGCGACGAGCGCGGCGATCCGCTGCGAGACCGTGATGGGGACGCGGGTGTTCACGGTGATGCGGATGCTGCTGAAGTCGTTGAGATGGTCGACGATCGCTCCGCCACCAGACAGCTGATGGCAAGCAGAGATGCGATCCATCACCGCGCCACCAGCCGCCGTAGTACCCAGCACCGCGGTGCTGGTGACGTGGACCGTGTTGCTTGCGGAGCCGATGTTTACCGAGACCGTGGGCCCGAGGAACGCCCATGCTCCGATGCTGTCGGGGAACACCGGTACGGCGCCATGGACGTATGCGTTGGCGACAACCCCGGGGGGGCCCTGCGGACCCGCGGGCCCAATGGCACCCTGGGCACCAGTGGCGCCCGCGGGACCTTGAGCACCGGTGGCGCCCTGAGGACCTTGAGCACCGGTGGCGCCCTGAGGACCTTGAGCACCTTGGGGACCGACGGGGCCAACAGCACCGACGGCACCGACAGCACCATCGGCACCAGCAGGGCCCGCGGGACCGGCAGGACCAGCGGGGCCAGCAGCACCGGCCGGGCCAGCAGGACCAGCGGGGCCAGCCGCACCGGCCGGGCCCGTAGCGCCAGCAGGGCCCGCGGGACCAGCAGGACCCGCGATCCCGGTGGGCTCGCCGACCCACTGCCCGCTCGCGTCGATGACCGGCCCGTATCCCTGGATGTTGACGCTCGAGGGGTTGATGTCGCCGTTGACGTCGTTGGCGAGCATCGCATAGGGCACGCTGCCCACGACGCCGCGCGGGGTCATCTCGTCGTCGGTGCCGACGGCCACGCCGATGTAGCGAGTGCTGCCGTCGATGACGGTTCCGTCGAAGACGGTGGTCTCGCCGAGCTCGACGGAGTAGTAGCCCTCGTCGAAGGTGATCGAGTGGGTCTCGGTCCAGACCGCGTTGCCGGCGACGGGGTCGTCGTAGATCGTGAACGTGACGTCGAGGGTGCCGTCGACCGGCATGCCGTCGGCATCGAACAGGCGGCCCTGATCGGTGATGGTGGGCGGGACGACGGCCCCGGCCTCCTCGGCCGCGAAGAGCATGCCGAGCAGCAGGGCGATGGGGATCGTGCGACGAGCGTAGGTCTTCATGGCAATGCCACGATCATCCTACGAATCGAGCTCGGGCTCCATACTCGGGGCATGCCCACGTGCACGTTTGCCCCAGTCAGGGCATCTGCAGCCCCAGGATCACGCGCACGCTCTCGCCGGGTGGGTCCACGGGCAGCGCAGGACGAGGCTGGCGACGCACGCACTCGGCCACGCTGGTGCGGTAGGCCTCGCGTTGCTCGCTGATCCCGACCGCGAGGAGCCCTCCGTCGGCTCCGAACGTGACGTCGTAGGTGAGCAGGATGGCCGTCGGCTCACCCTCGGCGGGCGGCGTCCAGCAGGCCTTCACGAGCCCGGGCCGCAGCGCGTCGAGGGCGGCCTGCGCCTGTCGGAACGCACGATCGGCCGGGGGCTCGCCCGGCGGACGCTGGAGCGAATACTTGGCCTTGGTCTCGCTCGCGGGGGGCGTGGCCGTGGCCGCTGCAGGAGCGTCGGTCACGGGTGCCGGGGCCACGGGAGCCGGCCGTAGCCCCTCGCGTAGGCCGAAGAAGAGGGAGATGCCGATGATGACGCTGCCCACCACGATCGCGGCAGGCAGCGCCAGGCTGCGCTCCGAAGGCATGCGAGCGAAGATCCGGCGTCAGCTCTGGGTGACGATCACCTTGAGGGTCAGCCAGTCGTTGTAGTTCCAGTTGACTGCCTGACCCACGCCCATCTGGTAGCACAAGCCCACGTTGTACGTGCCCGCCGCGAGCCCCGAGATCCGCTGCGACACGGCCATGGGCACGCGGACGTTGGTCGTCACGCGGACGAGGCTCCAGTCGCCATCGTCGTCGGTGAGCGCACCAGCTCCGACCGAGCGGCAAGCGGAGAGCCGGCTCATCTGTGCGCCACCGGCTGCAGTGGATCCCATGACGGCGGTACCGTCGACGTGGATCGTGTTGCCCGCGGCGATGGTCACCGAGACGGTGGGTCCGAGGTATGTATAGGTCACGGTGTCCACGAGCGCCGCCACGCCGCCGTCGATGTAGGAGGTGACGACGATGCCCGGGATGCCCTGGATGCCCTGCGCGCCAGTGGCACCAGTGGCACCGGTGGCACCAGTGGCACCAGGAGCACCAGTGGCACCAGTGGCACCAGGAGCACCCGTGGCACCGGTGGCACCCTGGGGGCCGGGAGGACCCTGTGTACCTTGTATACCCATGGCGCCATCGGCACCGGGAGGGCCAGCGGGGCCAGCGGGGCCAGTCGCGCCGTCAGCACCGTTGAGACCAGCAGTGCCGGGAGGGCCGGGAGGGCCAGCGGGGCCAACGGCACCATCAGCACCATCAGCACCATCGGCACCAGGAGTGCCAGGAGCACCAGGAGGGCCGGCAGGGCCCGCAGGACCGACGAGACCGCTGGGATTACCGACCCACACGCCGTTCTCGTCGATGACCTGCCCGAACCCCGGAATGCTCACGGTGTTGGGGTTGATGTCGCCGTTGACGTCGTTGGCGAGCATCGCATAGGGCACGCTGCCCACGATCCCGCGCGGGCTCATCTCGTCGTCGCCACCGACGGAGATGCCGATGTAGCGGGTGCTGCCGTCGATGACGGTTCCGTCGAAGGGAGTGTCGTTGCCGAGCTCCGCGGAGTAGTAGCCCTCGTCGAAGGTGATGTTGTGAGTCTCGCTCCAGATCGCATTGCCGCCCATCGGGGCGTCGTAGATCGTGAACGTGACGTCGAGGGTATCGTCGACCGGCACGCCATCGACATCGAACAGGCGGCCCTGATCGGTGATGGTGGGCGGGACGACGGCGCCGGCCTCCGAGGTGGCCAGGAGCGTGCCGAGCAGCGAGGCGATCGGTAGGGACCAGAGGAACGAGCGTGTCATGGTGGGCTCCCGTTCGCGCCGACGAGGCCGCCCTGCAGGCGGTAGCTCGTGGACTCGTGGGTGGATTGCAGCGGTGAAGGTTGGCCGAGCGTGTGGACGAGCGTGTAGTTCCGGCTCGCGGTACGCGTCCCGGCAGAGACGAGCTGACTGACGGTATGACCGCTCTGGGGCGGCGGCTCGGTCGTGCTCTCGGTCTCACCCGAGGAGCTCGAGCTGGTGGAGTCCAAAGTGGAGGTCGAGGTGGAGCTCGTCGAGTCCGTGCCCTGAGTGGTGGACGCGGTCTCGGTGGTATCGACCCCCGAGGTCGAGGTGCTGACGGGGGGCAGCGTGTCGGTACCGGTGGTGGTGGTTCCCGTCTCCGTCTCCGGGACGGAGGGAATGTCGTCGGCACACGCAGCCATGCCCAGGAGCAGGGCCAACAGCAGCCGAGGGGCTCCGCGTGGCTTGATGGTCGTCGATGGTTGGATCACGGGGACACCCATGGTGGTGAGAGAGCGGTATGGCTAGTTCTGGGTCACGATGACTTCGGTGTTGACATAGTTGTTGTAGTTCCAGCTGGTCCCCCCCGCGCCGGCGGCGTAGCACAAGCCGACAGTGTACGTGCCCGCCGCGAGCCCCGCGATCCGTTGGGAGACCGACATGGTCACGCGAGTGTTCGCGGCCACGCGAAGGCCCGCGTGCCAGTCGGCCTCGTTGTCGAACACTGGCCCAGCGCCGTTCGGCTGGTGGCATGCGGAGAGCGCGTCGAGCGTGGCCCCACCTCCGACCGAGGAACCCAGGGACGCCGAGCTGTTCACGTGGATCATGTTGCCCGCGGCGATGTTCACCGAGACCGTGGGACCGAGGAACGTGAAGGCGAGCGCCGTGTTGGCGAGGGCTGCTGGCGCGAACCCTTGCGCATAGCCGTTGACGACGATACCGGCGGGGCCGGCGGGGCCGGCGGCTCCTGCAGCGCCTGCGGGACCCACGGGGCCCACAGGGCCTACGGGCCCCACCGCACCGGTTGCACCGGTTGCGCCAGCAGCACCAGCGGGGCCGGCAGGGCCGGCGGGACCGATGACACCTTGCGCGCCAGCAGGACCGGCAGGACCGGCAGGACCAGCGGGACCGATGGGACCCGTGGCGCCACCAGGGCCGGCAGGACCAGCGGGGCCGGCAGGACCGGCGGGACCAGCGGGACCGACGAGCCCGGTGGGATCGCCGACCCACACGCCGTTCTCGTCGATCACCGGGCCATAGCCGGGGATGTTCACGGTGTTGGGGTTGATGTCGCCGTTGACGTCGTTGGCGAGCATCGCATAGGGCACGCTGCCCACGGTGCCGCGCGGGGACATCTCGTCGTCGGAGCCGATGGTGACGCCGACGTAGCGGGTGCTGCCGTCGATGACGGTGGCGTCGAACGGCGTGGTGTCACCGAGCTCGACCGAGTAGTAGCCCTCGTCGAACGCCACGTCGTGGGTCTCGGACCACAGCACGCTGCCGCCGCTCGGCGAGTCGTAGATGTTGAACGTGACGGGCAGCGTGTCGTCGATGGGCGCGCCGTCGAGATCGAACAGGCGGCCCTGGTGGGTGACGGTGCCCGGCACGACGGCGCCGGCCTCGGTGGAGACCGAGAGCACGCCGAGCAGCGCGCCCGCAGCCAATACTGGGGCGAAGGGCAATGAAGCGAACAGTGGCGAGCAATGGCGGATCATGGCGGGCTCCCGTTGGCGCCGACGAGGCCACCGCGCAGGCGGTAGCTCGCGGATTCGTGGGTGGATTGGAGCTGCGAGGGCTGGCCGACCGTGAAGACGAGCACGTAGGTCTGGCTCGTGGAGCGCTCGCCCGCGGTCACCAGCTGGCTGACGGTCTGGCCGGGCAACCGCTCGACATCGCCGGTCGTCGTGGAGGTCTCGGTCCCGGTCTCGCCGGTGGTGCCGGTGACGGAGCTCGTGCCGGGCTCGGTCTCGGTACTGTCGATCCCGGTGAGCGAGGTGGTCGGATCCAAACCACCGGCGGTGGAGGTCCCATCACCGAAATCGATGGTGGTGGCAGGCGTGTCGTCGGCACACGCGGAGCCCGTCGAGATCACCGCCAGCACCAGCGCGGTGCTGCGCCATCGTCTTGGTATCCGCATGCGAGACCGAACCCTCGAGGCAAGCGCAAGGGGTAGGGCCGCAGGATATCACGGTCGGCATGGCATCGTGCAATGAGAATGCGCGGTGAATCGACGCGCGGCACCGGCGTGGCTTTGGGATCTTCGCTTGCTTGCGCGCACGACCGAGGTCACCCGATCGCGACTTCGCGATTCTCGCTTCGCTCGAGATCTCGCTCGCGCCGCGCTGGTGCCGCGAAAACCTCACAATTCATACGGCTCACGTCCCATGAATGGACACAGGGAATGGACACAGGGTCTCCAGCATGGAATGGCTTCGATCGATGGGAGCAATCGTGGCACGATGACGCGCCTCGCTCGCGGCCTCCGTACTCGCGCCCGATCATGCTCGTCGACATGCCACCGCCTCCGCTTCCATCGGCAACGCTCCTTCGTGGTCGACGTCGCTCGTCGCTCCTCGCCGTGGCGCTCGCAATGGCGTGCGACCCGGGTGATGCGCCCTCGGTCGCCACGGCTCCCACGCCGGTCGTTCAGGCCGAGGCCGGAGCCGAGGCCGGAGCCGAGGCCGGAGCCGAGGCCCCGCCGAGCGAGGCCCAGGTCGTGTCGGCGGCTCGTCTGCAGCGCTCGATCGAGCTCGAGCAGAAGGGCGATCTCGAGGCCGCGCGCATCGAGGCCGAGGCCGCGGTGGCGATGGAAGGCGGGCGCGACGCGAAGCTACAGGTGGCCAAGCTCGCGATCCTGGGACGGCGCTACGACGACGCGGCGGCCGTGCTCGAGCCGCTCGTGCAGGCCGATGCAAAGGATGCAGCGGCGCAGTACAACCTCGCGCTCGTGCGCCAGCACCAGGGCGACTACAACCGGGCGCGCAACGGCTACCTCGCGGCGCTGCGCTCGGATGCCCGCTATGCCGACGCGCGCTACAACCTCGCGGTGCTGTGCCTCACGCACGGGTTCGGCGACGAGGCCAAGCACCACGTGGAGAAGTTCCGGGCGTCGTTTCCCGACGACGCCCGCGGGCCCGAGCTCGAGCGGCGCATCGGCGGCACCGGAGCCGCAGGACCTTCGGGAGCGGCGACGCCGACGCCAGCGCCAGCGCCGGCACCGACGCCGGTTGCTCCGCGGTGACGACACGAGCGGCGCGCCCGCCTCGCAGCTGCCCGCGCAAAGCTTGCGTAGCGGCGCAGCTTTGGCGCACGGCCTTTGCGGCGGGCGGTCGAGCGGTTACGGCGTAGGTTGCTCTCGTGACCGAGAATCAAGAGCTCCCCACCGTCGGTGCCTTCATGACCCTCACGCCCTGCACCGCGGACGAAGGCCTCGGCCTCGTCGACGCGCAGGATCGCATGAGTGCCAACAACATCCGGCACTTGCTCGTCACGCGCAACGACCACCTGGTGGGCGTGCTGAGCAGCCGCGACATCACGTTCGCGCTGTCGCTGCCGGGGGTCAAGCCCGACAAGCTCACGGTGTTCCACGCCATGACCACCGCGCCGTTCACCTGCGGCCCGCGGGCGGCGTTGGCCGAGGTGTGCAAGGAGATGGAGGCGCATCGCTACGGCTGCGCGGTGATCGTGGACGATGGCCTCGTGATCGGGATCTTCACCACCACCGACGCGCTGCGGGCGGTGCGGATGCTGGCGACCGGCGAGCCCGTGGAGCCGATGGTCAGGCCCACCCACATCGTCGAGCAGCCCAAGATCCGCCCGCACGTCGAGCACACCGTGCGGGTGAGCGAGATCCTCGGCGCACACGGAGCCGCGCCCTCGCCCCGCCAGGGCATGATCGGCACCACGGGCCTCTAGAGCCGCGCGCGCTAGCCCGCACCCTCGAAGTGCTTGCGCAGCCCCGGTAGCAGCGTGGAGTTGCTGCTCGGCGTGTCGCGAAGCAGCGCTCGCGCCAGCTCGTTGGCCGAGGAGAAGCGCTCGTCGCGGTCCTTGGCCAGGGCGCGCCGTACCACCGCCTCGACCGTGGGGTCGACCGTCACGTACGACGCCCGGGCGGCCATCGCCGGCACCGGCTCGTACACGTGCATGCGCAGGATCTTGACGGGGTCGTCGCTCTCGAACGGCGTACGCCCGCACAGCAGCTCGTACGCGATGACGCCCACGGTGTAGAGGTCGGCGCGCGCGTCCACGTCGACGCCCAGGCACTGCTCGGGAGACATGTACGGCGGCGTGCCGATGAGCTGCCCCTTGATGGTGACCGAGCGCCCGCCGGGCGCGTCGTAGCGCAGCACCTTGGCGATGCCGAAGTCGAACACCTTGACGAAGTCGCCGCTGCCCATGCGCGACAGGAGGAAGATGTTCTCGGGCTTGATGTCGCGGTGCACCACGCCCTGCTCGTGCACCGCCTGCAGCGCGGCGAGCAGCTGCAGCAGGATCGGCTGCGCGCGATCCCACGGCAGCCGCCCCTCGCGCGCCAGCGTGTGCCCGAGGTCCTCGCCCTCGAGGTACTCCATCACCATGAACGGGCGCCCGTCCTCGGTCTCGCCGAAGTCGGTCACCTCCACGACGTTCTCGTGGTGGATGCGCGAGGCGGCGCGCGCCTCTTGGATGAAGCGCTCCACGATCGAGGGCTCGTGCGCCAGGTCGCGCGTGAGCACCTTGATCGCCATCGCGCGTCCGATGGTCTCGTGCTGGCCGCGGTACACCTGGGCCATGCCGCCGCCGCCGAGCAGGTCGCCCACCAGGTAGCGGTCCGCGAGACGCGTGCCGGGGGGCAGGACATCGGGGAGCGGGGTGCGGGCGGCCATCGCCCGGGCATCGTAGCCGATGCAGGGGTCAGTCGAGCACCGAAGGCAGCGCATCCGCTCCGCCGCCGCGGGCGGGACGGCGGGGCTTGGCGGGCTCTACTTCACTGGGCTCGTCGGGGCTGGGCTCGTCGGGGCTGGGCTCGTCCGAGAGCGGCGGATACGGCGTATCGGCCAAGGGCGGCTCGGGGGTGGGCACCGGTCGGTAGACGTCGGCGGAGGGTGCGAGCGGGTTGTTCGGCGCGGGCGCGGGCGCGCGGGCCGGGGTGGGGTGGGGCGGCGCGGGGTGGGGCAGGGACGGGACCTCGGACCGCGGCTCGGCGCGCACGGGGGCCGCGGCCAGCAGCGTGCGATCGTCGGCGCTGCCGGGCACCCGTCGATCGTCGCGCATGGCCACGAAGCGCAGGCGGGCGCGCTGCACGTTCTCGACGTACTGCAGGCTGCGGGGCGGCAGCTCGCCGTCCTCGGCCATCCACTTGCGCACGTTGCCGGCCCCCGCGTTGTAGGCGGCCAGCGCCAGCGTCTCGTCGCCGTCGAAGCGATCGAGCATGTGCAAGAGGTAGCGCGTGCCCATCTCGATGTTGAGCTCGGGGTCGTAGACGCGCGCCACCGGTCGGTCGAGCTCCCTGGCCATCTCGGCCGCGGTGGCGGGCATGAGCTGCATCAGGCCGCGGGCGCCGGCGGGGCTGTGAGCGCGGGGGTCGAAGCGGCTCTCGACCCAGATCACCCCATTGATGAGATCCGGATCGAGATCGCTCTGCGCGGCGATCTGCTCCACCCATGGCGACATCGCGGCGATCCGCTCGCGATCCGAGAGCGAGAACGGCGGGGCGGGCGGCAGCTCGGGCAGCTCGTGCTCGCCATGGTCGCTCGACAGGGCCAGCGGCGGCGGCGGTGTGCGGTACCCCGGAGCGCCGGGCCCATCGCCCGACCACTGGAATTGCGCACAACCCGCGGAGAGCGCCAGGAGCCCGGGCAGGGAGCAGGAGAGGAGGCGACCAAGGAGGGCCATGCCCGGACCCTAAAGAAGGATGCCCGGCGGCCGAAGTTTTCGTCGATCTCCGACGCGGGCATGGCGCAGCACCGGCGTACCCCCGAGCCGAGCGCGGGGGTGCATGATGATGGCTGCGATGACCGCTCGCCGTGCCGCATTGCTGGTGTCGTTGCTCGTACCCACCGCCGCGCAGGCCAAGGGCCCCTCGCCTGGGTATCACCCGTGGGCCAGCGATCACGTGAGGCCGCTCGAGATCGACGTGGCCGATGCGCTCGCCCACCCCGAGCGCTACCGGCGGGCGCCGGTGCAGCAGCCGGACTTCCATGCACTACCGGACGAGGGAGCCGCACCCGCGCCCGCGCCCGCGCGCGAGCCCGGCCCGCCCGGCCGCACGCCCGATGGCTGGGTGCAGCGCGGCGGCGTGGTCCTGCCCGCCCCCGTGGCCGCGGGCGAGCTCGAGGTCGATCCCGACGTCGCTCACGGCATGATGGTGGTTCCGGGCAACGAGTATCCGCGCAAGCACACGCTGTTCCTCAATTTCAATGGCGGGATGCTCTACTCGGGTGCGGACAACTCGGCCGAGGATCGCTCCACGCTGGCCAGGCAGGCGATCTACCCCACCTACGAGGGCACCGAGCAGAAGGCGCTCTCGATCATCCAGGCGGTGACCGAGGACGTCGCGGCCTACGGCATCAACGTGGTGTACCTCGAGCGGCCGAGCAAGACGGTGCCCTACACCATGGAGATGATCGGCGGCGACTGGATGGACACCAACATCGACTCGGCCGCCGGCGGGGTGGCGCCGGGGGCCGACTGCGGCGCGCTGGGGCAGCGCCACGTGGTGTACTCGTTCGCCAGCGGTGGCACCTCGGCCACCCAGGTCGCCAACACGGCCAGCCAGGAGGCGGGGCATGCCTGGGGCCTCGACCACACGTTCAACTGCGAGTCGGTGATGTCGTACTGCGGCATCGCCGACGGCCACTTCTCGAACACCTGCGACGGCCTGTGCGAGGTCCAGTGCCAGGGCCCCAACAGCGCCGGCTGCCGGCTCACCCACGAGGAGTACTGCGGCGCGGGCAACGACCAGCAGAACGAGGACGCCGAGCTGTCGTTCATCTTCGGCGGCAACGAGCCCGACATGGAGCCGCCCTCGGTCGAGATCGTCGAGCCGATGGATGGCCTCGAGGTCCCCGACGACTCCGACGTCGACGTCCGCACGCTCATCGACGACGACTACGGCGGCTACGGCTGGTACTACCGCATCACCCGCGACGGCGAGGTCGTCGTCGACCAGGTCGACTACGACCGCCAAGTCGACGAGCAGTATCGCCCCGCGCTCAACCTCGGCGGCCTCACCACCGGCACGTGGGTGATCACGGTGGGCGCGGAGGATCACTTCGGCCACGTCACCGAGGACTCGGTCACCGTGTTCGTGGGCGTGCCGAACGACACCAGCAGCCTCGACGGCGGCAGCGTCGACGGCACGGCCGGCTCGGCCGACGGCGGCAGCAACGACGGGTCGGCCTCGGCCGACGGAGGAACAGGCGACGAAGACAGCTCGGTCGGGCTCGACGACGGGACCGTGGACGATCGCGGCTGCGCGTGCCGGGCCAGCGCGCGCGGTCACGCATGGGGCTCCGCGGGCCCGCTGCTGCTGGTGGGCGCGGGGGCGTGGCGTCGCCGGCGTCGTCGCGCGTAGGCTGGTCCTCGTGGCCATGCCTCGCTCGTTGCTCGTCGCCCTCGTCCTCGTCGCGCTCCCCGGCTCCGCGCTCGCGGGCTCGGGCTCGGGCTATCACCCGTTCGCCCAGCCGCGCCGCGGCGTGAAGACGGTGGATCTCTCGGCGCAGGCCAAGGCCCGGGCGGGCGCGGACTACGTGGCCGGTCCGTATCCCGACGCGCGCTCGTTCGACGAGCTCGACGAGCTCGCGGCCGCGGCCGCGGCGAGCGGGCCCGCACCCGCGCCGAAGCCCGAGGATCTACGCGGCTCGGTGGTGGTGCCCGCACCGGTGGCCGCGGGGGAGCTGGTCGATCCCGAGGTGGTGCGCGCGGTCGAGGACATCCCCGGCAACGAGTACCCGCGCAAGCACACCGTCTTCCTCAACTTCAACGGCGGCATGCTCTTCAACGGCGGGGACAACTCGGCCGAGAGCCGCAGCAGCCTGGCCAAGCAGGGCAACTTTCCGGTGTTCACCGGCGGCGAGGCCAAGGCGATCGCGGCCGCGCAGGAGACCGCCAACGACGTCGCGCAGTTCGGCATCGAGGTGGTGTACCTCGAGCGGCCGCCCAAGGTCCTGCCCTACACCATGGTGATGATCGGCGGCGAGTGGACCGACACCAACCTCGAGGACGCCGCGGCGGGCGTGGCCCCCGGCACCGATTGCGGCGCGCTCGGCCAGCGCCACGTGGTCTACACGTTCGCGAGCGGTGGCTGGTCGGCCACCGCGATCTCCAACGTCAACGCGCAGGAGGCCGGGCACGCCTGGGGCCTCGACCACAGCCTCAACTGCGACAGCGTGATGTCGTACTGCGGCGGGGGCGACCTCTACTACTCGAGCACCTGCGACGGGCTGTGCGAGAATTCGTGCCAGGGTGCGGCCGGGTGCCGGCTGTTCCACGAGGACTTCTGCGGGGTCGACAACGACCAGCAGAACGAGGTGGAGGAGCTGTCGTTCATCTACGGCGGCAACGAGCCCGACATGGAGGCGCCGTACGTCGAGATCCAGTCGCCGGAGGACGGCGTGGTGGTCCCGGAGGGCGGCGACGTCGACCTGCGCGTGGTGGTCGACGACAACTACGGCGGCTACGGCTGGCGCTTCGTGATCTCGCACGAGGGCGAGGTGGTGTACGACCAGCCCGACTACGATCGCGAGGTCGACGACCAGTACCGGGCCGCGCTCAACCTCGTGAACCTCGAGCCCGGCGCCTACGAGATCATGGTCGAGGTCGTCGACCACTTCGACCACGCCAGCACCGACATGGTCGCGTTCACGGTGGAGGGCGAGGTGACGCCCCCCGAGGGCGGCACCGACGACACCGACGGCGGCTCGGGTGATACCTCGGTCGGGGGTACCACCGAGCTCGGGCCGTTCGACGAGGCCTCCGGCTCGGCCAGCGAAGGGCCCGTGGCGGACAGCGGGAGCGCGGTCGATGACGAGAAGGGCTGCGCCTGTACGACCGGCGATCGGGTCGGCGGTGCCGGGGGGCCGCTCTTGCTGCTGGGCCTCTTGGGGCTCCTCCGGCGGCGGCGGGGCGTTTTGCGCGATCGTCGCCAGGCCTGAGCGGCCGCGGTTGGGGGGTAGGCGCACGCCCCGGTGCGTGCGCGAGGCTTGACCGCGGGCCGCGGATCCATATGCTTCGACCTCCTTTTCGGAGACCCTCTCATGTCCAGCTTCAATCAGGCCATCGTCAGGACCGGCGGCAAGCAGTATCGGGTGGAGCCCGGTGCCGTGCTGCGCGTCGAGAAGCTCGATGGCGACGTGGGCGGCTCGATCGAGCTGCCCGAGGTGCTGCTGCTCGGCACCGGGGCCGAGGCCCGCATCGGCAAGCCCCTCGTCGAGGGTGCCAAGGTCACCGGCACCATCACCGCCCATGGCCGCGGCCCCAAGCTCGTGGTCTACAAGTTCCGCCGCCGCAAGAACTACCGGCGCAAGAACGGGCATCGCCAGGACTACACCGAGATCAAGATCGACGCGATCACCGGCTGAGGCGGGATTCGCCAACAGCCAGCGAGCGCGAGCGCGAGAGCGAGAGAAAGAGTCAGAACGATGGCACACAAGAAGGGCCAGGGCTCGATCAAGAACGGCCGTGACTCCAAGGCGCAGATGCGCGGGGTCAAGAAGTTCGGCGGGCAGAACGTGAACGCCGGCAACATCCTCGTGCGGCAGGTCGGCAACAGCTTCTACCCGGGCCCCGGCGTGGGGCAGGGCAAGGACTTCACCCTCTTCGCCCTCGTCGACGGCAGCGTCCGCTTCTACAAGCGTGGCCGCGAGCGCAAGCCGTACGTGGCCGTGGACGCGGCGGCCCAAGCCGCCGAGTAGGCCGCTCCACTGCGGTCGGGAGGACCGCGTCGTCATGCGCTTCGTCGATCAGGTGCGAGTCGTCGTCCGTGCTGGTCGCGGCGGCAACGGAGCGGTCGCATGGCGCCGCGAGGCCAACGTACCCAAGGGCGGCCCTGCGGGTGGCGACGGTGGTGACGGCGGCGACGTGATCATCGAGGCCGATCCGCACCTCGCCACGCTGCTCGACCTTCATTATCGCCAGCGCCTGCACGCCCAGGCCGGCCAGCCTGGCGGCACGCGCGATCGCAACGGCCGCGGCGGCGAGGATCTCGTGGTGAAGGTGCCGGTGGGCACCATGATCTACCTCGAGGGCCCCGCCGACGGTCCGCTGCCCACGTCCGACGAGGCTGCGGCCGATGAGGCCGCGCGCGACGACGACGATGCGGACGCCATGCAGAACGTCTACATCGTGCACGACCCCGCTGCGCTCGCGCGGCTCCGGGAGGTCCGCGCCGAGCTCGAGGGTCACACGGCGCCGAGCGAGGCCGAGGGCGAGGTCGAGGCATGGCGTTCGCAGCCCGAGACGCAGGGCGACGCCGAGCCGCCGCTCGAGCAGGACGGCTTCGTGATCGACGACGACGCGGGCGAGGACGACGCGGACGACGACGGCGAAGCGAGCGATCCCTACGATTCAGCGCTCACGGACGACGACGGCCCTGCGATCCCGGTCGTGCTCGTCGATCCGCTGCGCCCCGCCGCGGAGCTGGTGCGCCACGTGCCCGGCCAGCTGCTCGGCGATCTCAGCCGGGCCCACCAGCAGCTCGTCGTGGCGCAAGGTGGCCGGGGCGGGCGCGGCAACATCCACTTTCGCAGCGCCCAGAACCGTACGCCCGAGCAATCCGAGCCCGGCACCGACGGCGAGGCCTGGCGCCTGCGCCTCGAGCTCAAGCTGCTCGCCGACATCGGCATCGTGGGCTTTCCCAACGTCGGCAAGTCCACCTTCATCCGCAAGGTGAGCCGTGCACGGCCCAAGGTGGGCGCGTACCCGTTCACCACGCTCGTGCCCAACCTCGGCGTGGTGCGGCTGTCCGAGGGGCGCTCGATGGTGGTGGCCGACGTGCCGGGGCTCATTCGCGGCGCGAGCGAGGGCAAGGGCCTCGGGCTCCAGTTCCTGCGCCACCTCGAGCGCACGCGCGTGCTGCTGCACCTGCTCGCCCCCGACCCCGAGCCCGGCCGCGAGCCGCTGGCCGATCTCGACGCGCTCGAGCTCGAGCTCGGGCGCTACGGCTCGCAGTTCGACGGGCGGCCGCGCGTGGTCGCGCTCAACAAGCTCGATCTGCTGCACGACGACGATGGCCGCGCCCTGGTCGCGCGCCTGCGCGAAGCGCTACGCGCACGCAACATCCCGCTGTTCACGATCTCGGCGGAGACCGGCGCCGGGATCCCCCGGCTGCTCGAGGCGATCTGGCGGCGCCTCGGGCCCGCCGGGCTGAACGAGCACACAGGGTAGGGCGGCCTTCGGCCGCCGCAGGCGGCCGATATACGAAGGGTCGCCAGCGCAAGCGGCCTTCGGCCGCCGTGGACGGCATCGCGCGGGCTCGCGCGACCCGTCACTGCCGGCGCCGCCGGAGGAAACTGCCCCAGCGTCCGGGCGTGGAAGCGAGCTGGGGAGGTTTGCCCGCATGCTCGATGACCTCGTGTCGACTCGCCGTCGCGCTTCGTTCCTGACCACGGCCATCTCGTCGCGTGCGGCGCCAAAGGCTCCCATGGCCAGTTGCTGGTGGAGGCTTGGGGGCCTTGGTACCTTTGCCAACGTGCAGGGCTCGCTTGGGTTCGTTCGTTCGTTCCGTGCTCTTTGCCGGCCATTGGCCGCCGTGATCGTGCTGGTCTGGCTCGCCGGCTTCGCGACGCTCGCGCAGGCCGAGCCGGCCCCCGTGCAGCCCGTCAAGCCCGCAGCGGTCAAGCCCGCGGCGGCCAAGCCCGTGAGCGCGCCGGCCCAGCCCACCACCGCTCCGGCCAAGCCTGCCGCGACCGCCCCCGCGCCCACCAAGCCGCCGCCGCCCCCGTCCCCCACGCCCGCCAGCGGACCCGATCCCTTCGCGACGCCCACGCCCACGAGCGGGGCCGGCGGTACCAGCAACCCCAACGTCCGCGAGAGCGAGCTCTATGGCGATCGGCTCGACAACCTGCAGGGCGAGGTCGACGAGCTCAAGGACAAGATCTTCCGCAGCAAGGCCCGGCTCACCCTGCTCAAGGAGACGGTGCTCAAGGGCGTGCTCGCGGGCAGCCGCGTCACGCTCGCGCACCAAAACCTCATGGGCTCGGGCTTCCGCCTCACCCGCGTGGTGGTGAGCATGGACGGCGCGCAGATCTTCGCGCGCACCGACGACACCGGCAGCCTCGATGGCGAGGACGAGTTCGTGGTCTACGACGGCAACCTGCCGCCCGGGCCCCACAGCGTCACGGTCGAGCTCACCTACCAGGGCAACGGCTACGGCGTGTTCGCCTACCTCAACGGCTATACGTTCGATTCCCGCAGCACGCACTCGTTCACCGCGCCCGAGAACGGCGCGCTCAAGCTGGTGAGCCAGGGCTTCGAGCGCGGCAACATGACCACCGAGATGAATGATCGGCCCGCCATCAACTGGCAGGAAGTCCCGCTCGACGCCGCCGGGCGTCCGCTGCCCAAGTCGCGCGGCAAGGCGCGTGCTGCCAAGAAGGTCGAGCCGTGACGTTGGTGATCGCGCGCGCCATGCCACCGGGTCGTGCTCCGGTGCGGCTTCGCGGGTCGAGCCGCTGGTCGGGCCTCGCAATCGCGGCGGCGCTCTGCGCCCCGGCGCTCTTCGCCGCGGCGCCGGCCCACGCGGCCCCCGGCGAGGCTCGCAGCGACGAAGCGGCGCTCGAGGCCATGGCCGCCACGCTCCGCGAGGCCGAGGCGTCGCTGCAGGCGGCGGCCAAGGCCGTCGCGCGCGAGCCCGACGCCAGCGAGGAGGAGCTCGCCAAGCGCCTGGTGCGGGGGGAGCTCCAGCTCGTCGACGGCGACTACCAGGGCGCTGCGATCACGTTCCTCGACCTCGTGGAGAACCACGGCACCACCCGCGCCGCGCTCGAGGCGAGGCTCGGGCTCGGGCGGGCGCTGGTGCGGCTCGGCATGGAGACCTGGGCGTTCGAGCTGTTCATCGCCGTGCTCGGCGACGCGCGCTCCGACGGCCGGCGCCTGCGGCCGCTCGCGGTGGCGCATCTGCTCGATCTGGCCGTGCCGCGCCGCGAGCACGGCTTTGCGCGCAAGCCCGGCCTCTCGGCCACGCCCGAGATGCGCGCGCGCCTGCGGGCGGTGGGCCTGTCGACCAGCATCGAGCCGCCGCAAGGAAAATTGCGCAACACCGACATCGACCGGCTCGTTCGCTGGGCCGAGTCGCTGCTGTCCAAGGACGGCTACGAGCTCTCCTACGCCTACGGCCGCCACCTCTACCTCACCGGCAAGCACGACCGCGCGATGGCGGTGCTCGACGCGATGAGCCCCGTCGACATCCCCATCACCCGCGGCGGCACCGGGGCCAAGTGGCGCGTGCGCGCGGCCTATGTCTCGGCCTCGGCCGCGCTCGCGGTCGACGACACCGAGGCGGCGCTCGATCGCTTCTCGCGCATCACCAAGGCCAAGCCCTCCGATCCCGGCGATCGCCAGATCGTACAGCTCGCCTGGATGGCGCTCGGCCGGATCCACCACGACCAGGGCGACACGGACGACGCGGTCAAGGCCTACCGCCAGATCGGCCGCGACTCGCCGTTCTTCCCCGAGGCGATGTACGAGGTCGCGTGGACGCTGATGGCGTCGCAGCAGTACGAGCAGGCCGTGCAGGCGCTCGATCTCCTGCTCGCCTACGATCCCGACTCGCCGATCGCCGCCGAGATCAAGCACCTGCGCGGCAAGGTCCGGATCCAGCAGCGCGACTACGAGGGCGCCGAGGCGCAGTTCCTGGCGCTCCGCCGCGACTTCGACCGGCTGGCCAAGCGCCTCGGCGGCAAGCTGCAGTCCAAGGGCGACGCCACCGCGTACTTCGCCGCGGTGGTGGGCGAGGACATGGAGCACTTCAGCCTGGCGGCGCTGTTGCCGGTAGAGACCGTGCCGCTGGCCCGTGCGCTGCCCCGCGCCGTGCACGGCGAGAACATCGCCCGCGAGGTCGGCCTGCTCGATCGCGAGCTCGAGGACCTGCGGGCGCTGCTCACCCGCATGGAGGAGGCCGTGGGCGTGGCGCACAAGGCCCGCCTGTTCAACGACCTCGCCGCGCACGTGGCCGCGCTCGACGACGGCACCTCCCACGTCATCGACGTGCAGGAGCGGCTGGTCGCGCGGATGCGGGTGCGGGCCAAGGGCGAGGGCGTGCAGCAGCTCGAGGACGAGCGCCGGCGGCTGCGTGGCGAGCTCGACGCGCCGCGCGGCGGGGCCTCGCCCAAGCGCGACAAGGCGGTGCGCACGGTCGAGAAGCTCGAGCAGCAGGCCCACAAGCTCGAGCTGGTGGTGGCGGAGCTCCGCGCGCAGCTCGTGGCCACCGAGCGCTACTACGAGGAGACCCGCGGCGAGCAGAAGATCGACCACCAGGCGTTCCTCGCCCAGGCCGCCGCGCTGCGCGACGAGATCGGCGGGCTCGAGGACGAAGCGGCGGGGCTGCGCCGCAAGGTCACTCGCGCCCGCGCGGGGCTCCGCTTCGACAACCCCGAGGACGACGGCTGGCGCCGTGCCGCGACCGCCTATCAGCAGCATCTCGTGCGCATGCACGACGCGCTCGCCAAGGTGGCTCCCGACGCCGAGGCGGCCGCGCTGTGGCGGCGCAGCGTCGCCTGGCACCAGGGCTGCGACGGCACGCGCGAGGGCCTCGACGGCGCCGCCGAGAAGCGGCTGGCCAAGGCCCTCATCATCATGGCCGAGGAGCGCGCCAACCTCGACCAGTATCGCACCGAGCTCGACGTCACCCAGGGCCGCACCAAGGAGCTCGTTGCCGACGTCATGTCTGCCACCTATCGCGACGTGGTCAGCGAGCTGCACAACCAGGTGATGCGCAGCGAGGTGGGCCTGCTCGATGTGGCGTGGGCCATGAAGGAAGCGGAGACCGAAGAGGTGCACCGGCTCGAGCTCGAGCGCGACCGCACCCTCGGCGAGCTCGACGAGGCCGTGAAGATGGGCCTGGAGGAGCTGGAGCGATGAAATCGGGCCGCCAAGAATGGATGCTCGGGGCCGTGACGCTGGCCGTGCTGGGCGTGGGCACGCCCGCGTGGGCCCTGCCGCGCAAGGAGCCGGAGGAGAAGGCCTCGCGGCTGCCCCCGCGGCCGGGCGAGCCCGGCTCGGGCGATGCGCTCGAGGAGAAGCTGCGCCCCACCGAGGCGCCCAAGCTGCAGGCCCCGCTGCCGCTGCGCCCCGAGAACGACGCCGAGCTCGAGGCGGTGGAGGAGCTCGAGCAGTTCGCCACCCGCTACCGCCGGGCCCACGACGCCGCGGCCCACACCATCGCGCAGCTCCTCATCATCGAGTCGGTCGAGGGCCGGCGCGTGCTCGAGACCGAGTACCAGCGCAAGATCCGCGAGCACGAGGCCCAGGCCCGCAAGCTGCGGGCGCTCGCGATCCAGCGCTACGAGGACTTCCTCGAGCTGCACCCCGACGACGCGACCTGGACCCCCGAGATCACGTTCCGGCTCGCGGAGCTGCACTTCGAGACCTCGACCGATCGCCTCGCCCGCCAGGAGGAGGCGTTCAGCAAGGAGCTCGAGGCCTACCAGGCCGCGCTCGAGAAGAACCCCGACGCGCCGGCCCCCGAGAGCCCCCAGCCCGACTACCTCGCGTCGATCAAGCTCTACCGCGACATCGCCACCCGCTTCCCCCGCTTCCATCTCGGCGACACCGCGCTCTACATGATGGGCACGCTGCTCTACGAGATGGAGAGCTTCGACGAGAGCCGCCAGTCGTACCTCGCGCTCGTGTGCGCCAACAAGTACGAGGCCCCGCTCGCCGACGGCACCAACCTCGTGTCCTCGTCGGCGTTCCGCCGCGCCGACTACGAGGGCTGCACGCCCTGGAAGGACGACAGCACGCACGTGGCCGAGGCATGGCTGCGCGTGGGCGAGATCCACTACGACCTCGACGAGCTCGACCCCGCGCTCGAGGCCTACGCGCAGGTCATGAAGGACCCCGAGGGCGAGCTCTACGACGAGGCGCTGTTCCGCATGGCGGCCACGCTCTACCTCAAGCGGAACTTCCCCGAGGCCGCCGAGAAATTCGACGAGTTCGTGCGCTACGCCGATGCCAACAAGGGGCTGGCCAAGGCCGACGGCGCGGCGACGCTGCGGCAGGACGTCATCAAGTACATCGCCAAGACCTACATCGAGGAGGACTGGGACCTCGACGGCCGCAAGGATCGGCTGTGGGGCATGTCGCGGCTCGATCGCGACTATCGCGACCGCGGCAAGGAGCGCCATGTGCCCGAGATCTACGCGGCGCTCGGCGACCTCATGGCGTACCAGACCGAGTTCACCGACGCGATCTCGATCTGGCGCACGACGCTGCAGCGCTGGCCGCTGGCCCCCGCCGCGCCCAAGATCCAGCTGCGGATCATGCAGGCCTACAACCTCCTGCAGGACGAGAACGGCGCCCGCATCGCCCGCGACGCGCTCGCCACCAACTACCTGCGCGGCACCGAATGGTTCTTCGCCAACGAGGCCGACCCCGACGTGGTCGAGGAGGCGATGGCACTGGCCGAGGAGGCGCTGGTGCACACCGCGATCGATCACCACGCCACCGCGCAGGAGCTGCGCGCCGCGGGTGACCCGGGCGCCAAGGCCGAGTACGAGATCGCGGCCAAGGCCTACGCGGCGTACCTCGAGCGGTTCCCCGACACCCCGACCTCGTACGAGAACCGCTACAACTACGCCGAGTCGCTCTACTACAGCGACCAGTACCTCACCGCGGCCGAGCAGTACTCGCTCGTCCGCGACTCCGACCTCGACAACCGCCTGCAGGAGGACGCCGCCTACGGGGCGGTGGCCGCCTACGAGGCCCACATGACCAAGGAGCAGCAGGCCGGCGCGCTGGTGCTGCCCGAGCTGCCCCAGAACGGCACCGAGGGCCCGTTCGACGCCAAGGAGATGCCCGAGGTGCTCGTGAAGCTGCAGGAGGCCTACGACCGCTACGTGGCCGTGCGCCCCGACTCCGACGAGTCGCCGGCGTACATGTACCTCGGCGGCGAGCTGTCGCAGCGCTACTACCAGTTCGACGACGCCGAGCGCCGCTTCGTGCGGGTGCTCGACGAGCACTGCGACGAGAACGTCGCCATCAAGGCGGGCACCGCCATCATCAACGCCCACGCGGCGCGCGGCGACCTCAAGGCCACCGAGGAGTGGAGCGAGAAGCTGGCCGAGCGCGGCTGCGGCGAGGGCGACGAGAAGGCCCGGTTCGCGGGCGAGCTCAAGAACATCGGCAACGCGGTGCGCTTCAAGGAGGCCGCGCTGTTGCTCGACGCGGGCGAGTTCGAGGCCGCGGCCGATCGCTTCATCGCGCTCGTGGATCAGGCCCCCGACGACGCCAATGCCGACCGGGCGCTCAACAACGCCGCCGTCGCCTACGACAAGATCGGCCGCTTCTCCTCGGCGATCGCGGCCTACGAGCGGATCTACACCCGCTATCCCGACTCGGAGTTCGCCGACGACGCGCTCGCGCAGTCGGGCTACACCCACTCGCGCTTCTTCGAGTTCGACGAGGCGGTCAAGAGCTACCTCGTGCTGGCCGAGGACGCCAAGTACGAGAAGAGCGAGCACCGCGTGACCTCGCTGTGGAACGCGGCCGACGTGCTCGACAGCCTGCAGGACTACAAGCGCTCGGCCGATCTCTTCCAGCGCTACGCCGAGAAGAGCGAGGACGAGGCCAAGGCCGGCGAGGCAGCGTTCCGCGCCGCCAAGGTGCTCGGCAAGACCACCGACCACGCGGCCACCATCAACGCGTACAAGGCGTTCCTCGGCCGCTACGGAGCCAAGCCCGAGCATGCCGAGCGCGCGGTCGAGGCCGAGCTCCGCATCGGCAAGGCCTACGCCGCGCAGGGCGATCGCCGCCGCGCCGAGGAGCACTACCGCGCCACCGTGGCTGCGTTCGACGCCCGCGGCCTCAAGCCCGGCGCCGACGCGGCCGACTTCCCGTCCGAGGCGCAGTTCCTGCTCGCCGAGTTCGCGCTCACCGACGTGCTCGGCAAGAAGCTCACCAGCACCGGCAAGAAGCTCGAGAAGGAGACCAAGGCGCTCGTCGACTCGCTGATCGTGGCCACCGGCGCCTACGACAACGTGTTCCCGTACCTGCGCATCGAGTGGGTGCTCGCGGCCATGTTCCGCCGCGGCCAGGCGTTCGAGACCGCCGCCATCGCCATGCGCGAGGCTCCGGTGCCCAAGGGCCTCAAGGAGTTCACCGAGCCCTGGTTCGCCTACAAGGACATCATCGAGCAGGTCGCCGGCAGCCTCGAGAAGAAGGCGATCGACCTCTACATCCAGACGATCCAGCGCAGCCAGGAGTACAAGATCGCCAACGAGTGGACGGCGCTGGCGCGCGAGCGCCTCAACGTCTACATGCCCGAGGAATTCCCGCTCCTGCGCACGCCGGCGCTCGAGCTCGAGGTGGAGGATCGCCGATGAGCCGCTTCGCACGTGCTTCGATCGTCGTGGGCCTCGTGGGCCTGTTGGGCGCGTGTCCGGGTCCTTCCACCACGGGCACCGAGACACCCGGCGGGCCGTCGGAGACCGTCGAGGTCCCGTCCTCCGCCATCATCGAGGCCGGCACGGCCGAGGGCGCCGACGAGGCCGCCAAGCAGGCCGCGGCCCAGGAGGTGCTCAAGAAGGTCAAGGACCGCGACCCCGAGGAAGAGAAGAAGAAGATGGCGCGGTCCAAGGCGGTGAGCGCCGAGGCCCGCGGCAAGCTCGACCGCGGCAACCAGAACGAGGCGATCCAGACCGCGCGCGAGGCCCTCAAGATCCACGAGCAGAACGTCGACGCGATGCTCGTGATCGCCGAGGCGTATTACAAGCAACGCAAGTACGAGCTCGTCCGGGTCGTCACCACCTCGGCGCTGGTGGTCGACGCCAAGATCCGCACCCCCGAGGAATCGTCGCGCGCGTACAACCTGCAGGGCTTCGCGCTGCTCGGGCTCGGCGAGGGGATCCAGGCCACCCAGTCGTTCAAGAAGGCCGCCGAGGTCGACGAGAAGAACGCCTCGGCGTGGAACAACCTCGGCACGCGCTACCTCGAGGCCGGCGACGTGCCCACGGCCACGGGGTGCTTCCAGTACGCGCTCGAGCTCGACCCTCGCTTCCCGCAGGCGCAGCTCAACTACGGCGCGTCGCTGCGAGCGCAGAGCAAGTGGGAGGACGCCGAGGCCGCGATCCGCAAGGCGCTGGAGCTGCGCCCCAACTGGGCCGAGGCCTACTTCAACCTGGGCGTGCTCTACCTCGACGCCGATCCGTTTCCCAACCTCGACACCAAGCAGCGGCTCAACAAGGCGATCCAGAGCCTCTCCAAGTACCGCGAGCTCGCCGTCGACGGTGGCACCGGCCTTGGTAAGAAAGGCTCCGGCCTCGGTAGCGACGGCAAGGCCGCGCCGCCACCGGTCAGCAAGGAGCGCGCCGACGACTACATCCGCGTGGCCAAGAAGGGGCTCGAGCGCGAGGAACGAAGGCTCGAGCGCGAGAAGTCCAAGCCGGCAGGCGGCGATGCGGCAGGCGGCGATCCGGCGGGCGGTGATGCGGCAGGCGGCGATGCGGCGGGCGGCGATCCAGCGGTCGCCGGCGGAGATGCACCACCGAGCTCGCCCGACGAAGGCAAGCCCGAGCAGCCCGCACCGCAAGGCCCTGGTGTCGAGCCGAGCAAGCCCGAGCAGCCCGCACCGCAAGGGCCCGGTGCCGAGCCGAGCAAGCCCGCGCCGCAAGGCCCTGGCGCCGAGCCGAGCAAGCCCGCACCGCAAGGCCCTGGTACCGAGCCGAGCAAGCCTGCGCCGCAAGGCCCTGCCGAGCCGAGCAAGCCTGCGCCGCAAGGTCCCAGCAGTCCGACGCCGACCAAGCCCGCGCCGCAGGGTCCGGCCGCGCCAACGCCCACGCCGGTCAAGCCCGCGCCGCAGGGCCCAGCCGCGCCGACGCCCACGCCGGTCAAGCCCGCGCCAGGTCCGGCCGCGCCGACGCCCACGCCGGTCAAGCCCGCACCGCAAGCGCCCGCACCCCAGAAACCAACGGGGTCGGCGGCATGGCACGGCTCGCCGGTGCCGGCGGTGTCGTTCGAAAAAAATCCTCCTCGATCCCGCGTCGCGTGGAACCCGCTCGGTTCCATCGACACTAAACACGACGGCGGGACCTCGATGCTGCATGATTCGGACGCCTTCGCATCTTCGGAAGGCCGCCCCCGCACGAGCCTCGTATGAGCACCTCTCGCCCGTCCCCATCCCCATCCACGGTGGTGGCTCGCCTCGCGAGTACGGCACCACACCCTCCGATCATCGGTATTCGCCCCGGGCCGCCCAGTGGGCTGAACGCCCGTAGGGGCCCCGCGGGACGCCGTCCTTGGGTGGTTTCCGCCTTGGCAGCGGCTAGCGTTTTCGCTACAGTCCTCGCCTCGCAAACCGTGCACGGTCAGCCCCCACGGGGCCAACGCTCGACCCACTCCGCACCCGTGGAGCCCGAGTCGGCCAACAACCCCCCAGTGTCGATGCCGAGTGCTCGCGCGACCGAGGTGTCATCGAGCGAGCGACCCGTCGCTCGGGCGCGAGCAGTCGATGCCGCTCGCACGCCCGCAGCAGCTCGCACCGCCGACGCGCGCATGTCCACGACGCCCCGGGCCGATGTCCGCACGCCGGCCGCAGCTCCGGCTCGCGCCGAGCCCCCCACGCCGCGCGCTCGCGTGGCCGCGCGGAGCGAGCCCTCCTTGCGCAACGAGCCCGTCCGCATCGCCATGCGCACGACTGCCGCACCTGCCGCCGCTGCCCCCGAGAGCCCTCGGACGGCCGCCCCGAGCCCTCGGACGGCAGGCTCCGAGCCCACCGAGACGCGACCCGAGCCCACCCCCGAGCCCGCTGGGGAGCCGACCGACGCCGGCGAGACCGGGGCGGATCGCCGGCGAGCGCCCGCGGGCAAGCGCACGATCATCCGCGACGACTTCCTCGTCGAGGGCAAGCTCGAAAAGCCCAGCGCCTACTACCTGCTGCGGCGCTCGTCGCTCGACTACGACTGGGCCCGGCTCGATGCCAAGTTTTCACCTTTGGTGCTTGAGTCGGTCCAGGATCCTCTGTTCTAATCTCGCCTTAGGTCGCATCACCCACAGGGACTCATCCACCAAGCCCCTTCGCGGGGCCTCCGAGGGCCAGCGCCCTCCGCGCGCGAGAGCGCTCGCCCAGGCTGCACCACGGCAGCACCGGAGCAACACCAAGGAACACCACACACAAAGCCGGGCTCATCGACGTGCCGCCGGCCAGGGGAGAAGCTCAGAGGGAGGGCTTCCCCGCGAATGAGGAGGACACACGGTCATGGACAATTTCGCTGAATTCTACCAAGAGGGTGGCTTCTGGATGCACTTCATCGCGCTCTCCGCCGTCATCGGCGCGGGTGTGACGATCGAGCGCTTCATCTTCCTGTTCTTCCGTTTCAACATCAACGGCGGTCAGTTCTTCAACCAGATTCAGAAGCTGGTGATGGCCAACAACATCGACCGCGCCATCAAGCTCTGCAACGCGGCCGACAAGGCGGCGCTGGCTCGCGTCATCAAGGCCGGTCTCACCCGCGCCAACAAGTCCGAGTCCGACATCTCCGCGGCCATCGAAGAGGCCTCGCTCGAGGTTGGTCCCGCCATCAGCAAGCGCATCACGATGATCTCGGCGCTCGCCAACATCGCCACCCTGCTCGGCCTCCTCGGCACCATCTTCGGCATGATCGAGGCGTTCGAGGCGGTGGCCACGGTGTCGGCCGACCAGCGCGCCACCGCTCTGGCCAAGGGCATCTCGATCGCCATCAACACCACCGGCTTCGGTCTGTTGGTCGCGATCCCGCTGCTCTCCATGCACATCTTCATCTCGAACCTGGCCAAGAAGATCTCGGACGAGATCGACCTCTACTCGGTCAAGCTCGAGAACCTCTTGGGTGCGCGAGTCCGCCAGGGTTAGGTCGTGTGACTCCGAGCTCGCTCGTGCCTCGCGGTATACGAGTCGAGTGAGCTCGGGTCCTCCCTCCAACCCCCGAGGAGATCCCTCAGAAAGGACGCGGCAATGGCTAAGAAGAAGTCCAGCATGGAAGAGGGAGAGGTCGAGGCCAACCTCCTCCCCGTCATGAACGTCATGTTCCTCCTCATCCCGGCCTTGCTCCTGGCCATGGAGGTCGCCCGCTTCGCGGCAGTGGTGGTCACCCCGCCCAAGTTCGCGGCGCAGGCCGACGAGAAGAAGGAAGAGAAGAAGGAGGAGAAGCCGCTCAACCTCAAGGTCTTCATCATGGAAGACGGGTACCGGGTGAGCGCGCAGGGCCAGCAGCAGGGTGCCGAGGCCGGCAAGTCGGCCGACAGCAGCAAGCCCACGATCCCGCTGGCCAAAGCGGGAGCCCCGCTCGACGACTACGAGCGCTACGACTACGCCGCGCTCGAGGCCGAGGCGGCGCGATACAAGAGCCTCTTCGCCCACGAGACCTTGGTGACCATCAGCGCCGAGAACAGCATCCCCATGCAGGTGCTCATCCACACCATGGATGCCATGCGCGGGAAGGACTGCCGCCTGCTCAAGGCGATGCAGGGCGAGGAGATCCCTCCGGAGTGCTACTTCTGGCAGGCCGTCGTCGAAGCGGGAGCAGGTTGAGATCATGACGCCCGAAGAATTTCTCGCAGCGAAGAGAGCGGCCAAGAAGGCCGCACGCCGGGGCAAGAAGGAAGAGCAGGGTGCCCTCAACCTCACCTCGCTGATGGATGTGGTGTCCATCATCGTGGTGTACCTGCTCAAGAACTACGGCGCCGACCCGGTGGTGATCATGCCCACCGCGGGCCAGAAGGTCCCGATGTCGATCGCCGACTCGCCGATCCAAGACGGCATCCCCGTCTACATCGCGCAGCGGTCGATCACCTTCAACAGCAAGAAGATCGTCCAGATCGACGAGAACGGCGACATCGAGCAAGGCGCGGTGCAGAACCACCTCATCGGCCCGCTCTACGACGCGATGGCCGAGGAGGCCGACAAGGCCAAGCAGATGGCCGCGGCGCAGGGCAACGAGGAGTGGAGCGGCCGCGTGATCCTGGTCGGTGACCAGAGCCTCAAGTTCTCCACCCTGGTCGACGTGATGTACACGGCCGGCCGCGCGGAGTTCCGCGAGTACGCCTTCTGCGTCATCCAAAACTACTAGGCCCCCCCGCAGACGGTTGCCGGTAGCAGGCAACCAGGTGCCCCCCAAGGGGGCAGGGGAGTCCCCTAAGGCACGTCGACGACGGCCGGATCTGGTTTCCAGGTTCGGCCGTTTTGCGTGTATCGCGCCAACGATCGATCGGGCGCTGGAGGACACGTGATCGTGGTGACGGAATTCCGGGCGTGCGGCCATTCAATTCGAGGTCGGTGGTGTCAACTGGCGGAACCGTTGCGCGTGGGATGCAAGGGGCCCCGAGGACCAGCGTTTGGCCCCCGAGCCCACGGGCGAGTATGCTCGGAAGCGGCTCCTTCCCCGGCGGATCGAGCGTAATTGGCGCTGCGCAGCTTAGCTGCTAAAACCCCTGAAGCTGATGGCAATCCCAAGCCCACGCGAGCCCAAGCCGTCGCAGTCGAAGGTGCTGCGCGTGGCGGTGGTCGTCGACGAGCTGCTCTGCGACGAGGTCCACCAGAGCGAGACCGGCTCGGTCAGCGTGGGCAGTGACTACCGCAGCGACGTGGTGCTGTTCGGCCGACACGTGCCGCAGAAGCACGTGCTGTTCGACTATCGACCCGGTAGCAACGGGCGCGACGGCGCCTACTTCCTCGACGTGCCTGCCGAGGCGCGCGGCAAGGTCTCGCTCGGTGCCAAGGCGTTCCCGATCGGCGTGCTGCGCCAGCGCTTCGGGGCCGGCGACACGCTGCGGGTCAAGCTCCCGGCCAAGGCCAAGGGCAAGCTCCTGCTCGGCGACAGCACCATCATGTTCCAGTTCGTGGCGCCCAAGGTGGTGCCGCCGCGGCTGCCGTTCCCGGTGCAGTTCCGGCCGCGCATGGACGAGATGTTCGGCAGCCGCGATCTGTCGACCATGGCGGTCTCGCTGCTCACGCTCGGCTCCTACTTCACGTGGGCCGCCATCGCCGAGTACGACTCGTCGTTCGACATCGACTCGATCGACGAGCGCTTCATAACGGCGATGGGCATCCAGAAGAAGAAGGACGAGCCCGAGGTCGTGGACGACGAAGAGCAGGACAAGCTCGCCGAAGAGGACGAAGAAGAGGCCAAGAAGATCGAGAAGGAAAAGCCCAAGCCCGAGAAGAAGCTCGACAAGCCGCCCGACAAGTTCTCGGCCAAGGCGGTCGCGCAGGCCCGCAACGTCGGCATCGCGCGCGTGCTCGGCACCTACGGCGGCCCCGGCGAGGGCACGGTGCTCGACATCATCGAGGGCACCGAGAACGACCTCGGCGCCCTGTTCGCGCAGGGCATGACCACCACCATGCTCGCCGACGGCGGCGCCCTCACCCCGTTCGTCCCGGGCGGTGAGGGCCTCTCGCTCGGCGGCCAGGTGCTCGACACGGAGGGCTTCGAGCTCGGCTCGGGCCCCGAGCTCGAGCGCTCCGAGGAGAAGCGCGAGCGCAAGGTCCAGGGCAAGGTGAAGGCCACCAAGACCGACGTGTTCGGCGACATCGACGGCAAGAGCGTGCAGGCGCAGATCAACCGGCGGCTCTCGGCGCTGCAGTTCTGCTACAACGCGGTGCTGGCCACACGGCCAGGCCTTGCCGGAAAGATGACCTTCACCATCGGCATCAGCAGCATGGGCAGCGTGACGGGCGTGAGCGTCGAGGAAGACACGGTGGGTGACGCCAAGGTCAAGACGTGCGCGCAAGCCAAGATCAAGGGCTGGCGCTTCGGCAGCCAGGAAGACAGCGGAGAGGTCACGTTCTCCGTGGTATTCTCGGGGGGGTAGCCATGCGGAATCGAACACGAATCGTCGCGGGGGTGTGTGGAGCGTGGCTGTTGCTGGGCGCCGGAGGTGCGTCGGCGGGTCCGCCCGCGGGCGAGCCCGAGCCGCCGCCCGCACCCGCAGCCGGCGAGGTGGCAGCACCCACCGAGGCCGCGCCAGCGGCTGCACCGGCCGCCACCGCCAATGTGTCGGTGCCCAAGGTGCAGCGCGACATGGAGAACGATCTTGCCTCGCTCGGTGACCTCGCGACGGATGCCAAGCGAGACTCCGACCTCGTGCGAGCCGCGTGCGTGCTCGACAAGCAGGAGCGGGCCGAGGGTGTGATGGAGCTGGCCACCGGCGAGCTGCTCGTCATCCGCGACGCATCGGCCGCTGCCGAGGCGCGCAGCTTCGCGGTCGAGAAGCTGCAGGCCGCGGCCTCGCGGCTCGACGATCTCGTGCAGCTCGCCAAGGACTGCGTGGGTGATCAGACGCCCGAGATGTCCGACGACAAGACCAACAACCAGGTGCAGCAGGGCAACCTCATCCCCCTGGCCGACCCCACCGTGGGTGGCTCGCTCGGTGGTGGCAAACCCTCGCCGGTGCCTCCTCCAGTGGATTCCGGAGTGCCGCCGACGGTGGGCAGCCCCAGCATGTGAGGCGCTCGCACCGGCATTCTTGCGGATTTCTTGTGAGGAACCCTCGTACGGTGGCAACCGGACGTTGGGTGATGCGTGTTTGGTGAGCCTTGGCCTGTGATCTGAGAGTGCGCCCCGGCCCCGGCCCTGCGCCGATGAGCACCATGCTCGGGTGCCGTCGTTCGGCTAGGCTGCGCGCGTCGCACTCCTGGGGTTCTCGCTTGGCCTCGCCCACCGCACGCCGCATCTCCGCTTCGGCCAGGACCGTCGTGCTCGGCCTCGTCGCGGTGCTGTGGCTCGTGTGGCCGTCGGCCGCCTTCGCAGGGCCCGAGATCAACATCCCGCGCGCCGAGGATGGCCCCGGCATCAAGGCTGGGCAGCGCTCCACGTTCCACCCCGGCTTCGCGCTCGTCACCGGCTTCGACTCCAACGTCTTCTCCAACGCCAAACGCGAGGAGCGGCCGGCGAGCGGCGAGGTGGGCCCGCGTGCGGCGAGCTTCATCATGCCCACCGCATGGATGGGCCTCGGCAACCGGGTGTTCCGCGACGGCCTCTTGATGTCCCCGCCCGAGCGCTCGGGCCGGGTCGCCGACTACTACATGGGGTTCGTGGGGGGATTTCGCCAGTACATGGCGACCAACACCAACGTGCTCCGCCAGAGCCGCTTCAGCGGTGGTCTGCAGCTCCGGGTGGCGCTGCTGCCGGGGCGAAAATTCTCGATCAACCTCGACGGCGACGTGTTCCGCTACGCGCAGCCCAGCACCTACGAGACTGCGGCGTTCAACTTCAACCGCGTGGACGGCCGGCTGCAGACCGCGTTCATCGGGCGCCCCGGTGGCGGTCGGCTGAGCCTGATGGTGGCCCCGCGGCTCGCGGGCCTTCGCTTCGAGAACCCGAGCTTGACGATCGCGCGGGGCAACCGGGTCGTCTATGGCTTCCTCACCGAGGCCAAGTGGCGGATCAAGCCCAAGAGCGCGGTGGTCCTGAGCTACTCGATGGACAGGACCTACTACATCAGCTGCTGCATGAGCCCCGGGCAGGGCCGCAACGAGGACAACTTCGCGCACCGCATCACCGGTGGCTTCCGCGGCCAGCTGTTCAAGAAGGTCACGCTCGACGCGGTCGTGGGCTACGGTCTCGGCTTCTACCGCGACGATCCCAATGGCCCGAGCTTCAAGGGGCCGCTGGTCGATCTGGCGCTCACCTACTATCCCAGCCCGCGCAGCCTGCTCTACGTCTCGTTCTATCGCTCGTTCCAGGACTCGCTCCTCGGCAACTACTACACCGACGTCGGGGCGCGGGTGCAGGGGCGCTATCAGTTCAAGTGGCGGATGATCGGCACCGTGGGCACATGGGTGGCCAGCCGCCGCTACTCGGGGCTATCGGTTCCCGGCTTCGAGGACGTCAACATCCAGAGCTACGAAGGCCGCCGGACCGACCAGTTTCAGCGCCAGGACCTGATCTTCAACCTCAACGCCAAGCTCGAGCAGCCGCTCGGGCGGATCTGGGCGCTGGCGCTGCAGTACGACCTGGCCGTGGACAGCACCGATTTCAGGGTCACCTACGTCAACGACCCCTTGCATCCCGACACCGGTGGCTTCGCCCGCCACGTGGTGATGCTGCTCGGGGCGGTGCGGATATGAGCTGGGGCGCGCTCCTGGGCGGCGTGCTCGTGGCGCTCGCGACCTGCGGCCCCGAGCCCATCCCCGTGCTGCCGCCCTCGTCCGCGACGGCCACCCAGGAGCTCGGGCCCGGCGACGTGATCGAGATCCGCGTCACCGATCAGGAGGAGCTCTCCGGCGAGTACGAGGTCGGCGAGGACGGCACCATCCGCTTCCCGTGGATCGAGAACGTCGCGGTGGCGGGCAAGACCCGCGGCGAGATCGGCGAGCTCATCGAGGAGAAGCTGGCCGATGGCTGGCTGCGACAGCCGCAGGTCACGGTGCGAGTGCTCGACCGCCAGAACCGCGAGGTGAGCGTGCTGGGCCAGGTCAACGAGCCAGGCTCGTATCCGTTCAAGGAGCGCCTCACGCTGGTGCAAGCCATCTCGCTGGCCGGGGGCATGAACCCGCTGGCGCAGACCAGGAAGGTCAAGCTCATCCGCGAGACCGCCGAGGGCACCAAGACCTACGAGATCGACGTGGGCTCGATCCTCGAGAGCAAGCGCGTCGACCTGCCGCTCGAGCCGGGCGACATCGTGTTCGTGCCCGAGGCGCCGATCTGATGCGGCTCGCCGGCGACGAGGATGTCCGGAGCCGGCGCTGGCGAGAGAGCCCGGCGCCGCCCTCCATGACTCCGGGTCGCGCGAGGGCCGCGGGCCGATTTCCCTCTCCGCCCCCGGGCTCGGGCCTCCATGGCACGTTTGCACGGGATTTTCGCGGTATCGGCGCTATCGGATAGACTCTCGTTTCGCATGGCCTCCCCTCCCGAGCTCGTGCTGGGCATCGACCTGGGCACGACCAATTCCGCGTGCGCAATCGTCCGTGAGGGACGCGCGTCCGTGGTGCGGCGTGGCGAGGATCGGATCGTACCCTCGGTGGTCGCCGCCTTGCCCGACGGCTCGATCGTCGTGGGCAACCGGGCCAAGCGGCGTCGCGCCATCGATCCCACGCAGGTGGTCTACAGCGCCAAGCGCCTCATCGGCCGCCGGTTCTCCTCGCCCGAGGTGCAGCGGATGCGCACCACGGTGCCCTACGAGATCCGCGAGGGCAACAACGAGGCGGTGGTCGTGGAGCTCGGCTCGCGGCTGCACAGCATCGTCGAGATCTCGGCGTACATCCTGTCGTACCTGCGCGAGATGGCCGAGGAGGCGCTGGGCCAGCCGGTGAACAAGGCCGTGATCGCCGTGCCCGCCAACTTCACCGACAGCCAGCGCAGCGCCACCCGCATCGCCGCGCGCCTGGCCGGGCTCGACGTGATCCGCGTGATCAACGAGCCCACCGCCGCGGCGCTGGCCTACGGCTACATCGAGGACACCGACCGGCGCATCGCCGTGTACGACTTCGGCGGCGGCACGTTCGACGTCACGATCCTGCAGATCACCCGCAACGTGTTCGAGGTGCTCGCCACCGCGGGCGAGATGTTCCTCGGCGGTGACGACATCGACGAGGCGATCCTCGAGGTGATGATCGACGAGTTCCGCAACCAGCACGGCGGCGAGCTCATCGACTCGGCGGTGGCGATGGAGCGGGTGCGGGCGGTCGCCGAGCAGGTGAAGATCGAGCTGTCCGAGCAGGAGCGCACGACCGTCAACCTCGAGGAGGTGCTGCCCGGCCGCGGCGGCAAGATCGAGCTCTCGATCCACGACGTCGAGCTGCGCCGCAAGGTCGAGGGCATCGTGCGCCGCACCGTGCCCGTGTGCGAGGACGCGCTCCGCACCGCGGGCCTGGCCGCGCACCAGATCGACGAGATCGTGCTCGTGGGCGGCACCACCCGCCTGCCGCTCGTGCGCGAGGTGGTGCAGCAGGTGTTCGGCAAGCCGCCGCAGACCTCGATCAACCCCATGAGCGTGGTGGCGGTGGGGGCGGCGATCCAGGGCGCGGCGCTGATGGGGTCGCTCGTACCCATGGCCACCGGCGGCGTCTCGACGCCCGGACCGGCCACGCCGGCCGCGGCCGTGCTGCTCGACGTGACGCCGCGCAGCCTCGGCGTGCGCACGGTGGGCGGCTACGTGGACTTCATCATCGAGCGCAACAGCCCAATTCCCGTGGAGCAGACGCGGCTCTTCACCACCACGCGCGACAACCAGCGGTTCGTGCGGATCCAGGTGTGCCAGGGCGAGGCCGAGGAGTTCGAGAAGAACCTCAAGCTCGGCGAGGTGGTGCTCTCGGGGCTGCGCGAGGCCCCGCGGGGCGAGGTGACCATCGCGGTCACGTTCGAGATCAACACCGATGGCCTGCTCGAGGTGCGCGCGCGCGACCGCGACACGGGCCTGCAGCAGGTGGCCACCATGCGCGTGCTCGGTGGCGTGTCGGAGGACGAGGTGGCCGTGATGGCCGAGCGCCTCGAGCCGCTGGCCGGGCCCAGCACCAGCCTCACCGGTGGCATCGTGCCGCGCTCGCGCTGACGGGAGCCGAGGTCATGTCGAGTGACGAGCTGCTCGCGGAGATCATGCGCCTGTACGAGGGGCTCGAAGAGCTCTCGTACTACGAGTTCCTGGGCCTGCGGCCCGGCTGCGACTACGTGGCGGTGCGCGACGGCTTCTATGCGCGTGCGCAGCGTTTTCACCCCGATCAGTTCGTGTACCGCGGCGGCGAGAGCCTGCGACAGGCGGTCTACACCGTGTTCAAGCGCATGACCGAGGCCTACAACGTGCTGCTCGACCCGGAGCTGCGGGTGCTCTACGACGCGGCGCTGGTGCGGGGCGAGGCGCGGCTGTCCGAGGTGGCGCGGGCGCGGCGGCTCACGTCGGAGGAGCGACAGGTGCACAACACCTTCGCGCGGATCTATCTCCGCTCGGCCCGGCGCAAGCTCGAGCAAGGCGAGCTGCGGGGCGCGTGGGTGGACGTGCGGCTGGGGCTGACGCTCGAGCAGGCGCCGCCGCTGCGCAAGCTCCTGACGGAGATCGAGGCGCACCCCGGAGCGCCGGGGTTGCTCGGGAAGAACGCGAAATGAGCGGCGAGATCCGGCGGGGCCGCGTGGAGCGGCGGACGAAGGAGACGCAGGTGCTGGTGGAGCTGTCGCTGCCGGAGGCTGGGCCGGGCGAGGCGAAGATTTCGACGCCGGTGCCGTTCCTGTCGCACATGCTCGAGGCGCTGGCCAAGCACGGGGGCTTGGGGCTCTTGGTGGAGGCGCAGGGCGATGTGGAGATCGATGATCACCACACGGTGGAGGACGTGGGGCTGGTGCTCGGGATGGCGCTGGATCAGGCGCTGGGGGAGCGGCGGGGGATCTCGCGGTATGGGTGCTTCTCGCTGGCGATGGACGAGACGCTGGTGGACTGCGCGATCGATCTGGGGGGGCGGCCGTATCTGGTGTACGAGCTGCCGGTGATCGCGGGGAAGTGGATCGGGCGGTTCGACTGCGAGCTGGTGCGGGAATTCTTCCAGGCGGTGGTGGTTCAGGGGCGGATGAACCTGCACTTGCACTTGCGGGCGGGGGGGAACGCGCATCATGTGGTGGAGGCGGCGTTCAAGGCGTTCGGGAGGGCGCTGCGGATGGCTTGGATGTGGGACCCGGCGATGGGGGGGGGGGTGCCTTCGACGAAGGGGGTGGTGTAGCCCTGGTGTTGGGTGCTTAGTACTCTTCGGGCCGCAATGACGGACCGTGATTCGCGTGCCGAGCTCGAGCTCCGGGAGGAGCTTGCCCGCCTCAATGCCTCGCCCCAGGTCGCCGATGGCGGCGAGGTGGCGCTCGAGCGGGCGCGGGAGCGGGCCCGCGCGGCAGAGCACAAGCTGCACGAGAAAGGGCGGCAGACGGCGCTCGAGCGGATCGAGATGCTGGTCGATGATGGGTCGTTCGTGGAGCTCGACCGGTTCGTCACGCATGCGTGCAGCGACTTCGGGATGAGCGAGAACCGGCCGTATGGGGACGGGGTGGTCACGGGGTACGGGACCATCGACGGACGGCAAGTGTTCGTGTTCGCGCAGGAGCCGGCGGTGTTCGGGGGCAGCCTCGGGATGGCGCATGCGCGGAAGATCTGCAAGGTGATGGACTTGGCCACCGAGGTGGGAGCGCCGGTGGTGGGGCTCAACGACAGCGGCGGGGCGCGGATCCAAGAGGGGGTGGAGAGCCTCGCGGGGTATGCAGAGATCTTCAAGCGCAACGTGCTCAGCTCGGGGGTGGTGCCGCAGATCTCGGTGATCTTGGGGCCGTGCGCGGGCGGGGCGGTGTACAGCCCGGCGCTCACGGATCTGGTGCTGATGGTCGACGAGACCAGCTACATGTTCATCACCGGGCCCGACGTGATCAAGGCAGTGACGCACGAGGAGGTGACCAAGGAGGCGCTGGGCGGGGCACAGACGCACAACGAGCGCAGCGGGGTGGCGCACTTTCGCTGCGGCAACGAGGCGGCCGCGCTGGCGCTCACGCGCGAGGTGCTGTCGTTCTTGCCGGCGAACAACATGGCGGCGGCACCCGTGCGGGCGAGCAGCGACGAGGCGGAGCGAAGCTGTCCCGAGCTCGGGAGCGTGGTGCCGGCGGATCCGAGCAAGCCATATGACATTCGCAAGATCGTCACTTCGATCGCGGATGACGGGAAGTTCCTCGAGGTGCAGGAGCACTGGGCCCGGAACATGGTGGTGGGGTTCGTGCGGATCGAGGGGGCGAGCGTGGGGGTGGTGGCCAACCAGCCGCTCGTGCTCGCGGGGTGCCTCGACATCGATGCATCGGTGAAGGCGGCGAGGTTCGTGCGGATGTGTGACGCGTTCAACGTGCCGCTGGTGACGCTGGTGGACGTACCGGGGTTCTTGCCGGGGACCGAGCAGGAGTTCGGTGGGATCATCCGGCACGGAGCGAAGCTGCTCTATGCGTTCACGGAGGCGACGGTGCCGAAGGTGACGCTGGTGACCCGCAAGGCCTACGGCGGGGCGTACGACGTGATGGCGAGCAAGCACATCCGCGGGGACGTGAACCTGGCGTATCCGACGGCCGAGATTGCGGTGATGGGGGCGGAAGGGGCGGTGAACATCATCTTCCGCGGGGAGCTCGAGCGGGCCGCGGACCCGCAGGCGCGGCGCGCGGAGCTGGCGGCGGACTACCGCAAGCTGTTCGCGAGCCCGTACAAGGCCGCGGAGCTCGGGTTCGTGGACGAGGTGATCCGGCCCGAGCAGACGCGGAGCAGGATTGCGCAGAGCCTGCGGATGCTGCGGAACAAGCGGCAGGACAACCCGCGGCGCAAGCACGGGAACATTCCGCTGTAGGCGGCATGGTTGGTGGTCGGGGCCGGGTGGGCGTGGCAAGCTCTTCGGGCCGATGATGAGGAGCAGCGGGCGCGAGCGAGCGGGGCAGGCGGTGGCGGTGCTGCTGCTGTCGATGCTCGGCGGGTGCTACGGCTCGATCATGGGGCCCGGGTATCGGTCGCTGCACGTGGTGGAGGGGCAGGTGGTGAGCTCGCCGCCGCCGTCGCCGTCGGCGTACGAGGCGTACCTGCGGGCGCGGCTGGCCTTCGAGCACGAGCCGCCGAAGCTCGAGGAGGCGCGGTTCTACATCGGGGAGGCGATTGGGTTCGATCCTCGAGATCCGCATCTGTGGGCCACGCGGGCGGAGATCGAAGAGCGGGCCGGGAAGAAGGCGGAGGCGGCTGCAGCTGCGAGGCGGGCGCTGGCGATCCGGCCGGGATATGCGTTGGCGGAAGAGGTGCTGGCGCGGGTGGAAGGTGGAGCGGGATCGGGAACGACGGCTTCGGCACCGGCAGCGGCGGGGCGGCAGCCTTGAGGCCTTCGGGCGTCGAAGGCGTCCGAGAGGCGAGAGGCGAGAGGCGAGAGGCGAGAGGCGAGAGGAAGGAAGGCTTCGAAACGAACGAGCGCGCGGCCGGGTGGGCTCGCGCGCTCGCGGAGGGCTGCGGCGGTGTGTTCCTTAGAGGAAGGTGCTGAGGTAGACCGCCAAGCAGTACCAGGGAGTGCCGGCCAGGAGCAGCGCACGGCGGGCCCGCGAGAGGTTCTGGCGAGTGCCGCCCACCACGACGGCCGCGACCGCGAGGCACCAGGCGAACGCGGCGATCACCACGGCCAGCGCGAAGCTCTTGAGGGTGAGCGGGGCGAGGCCGGGGACGAGCCAGCCGAGCGCGGCCACGAAGGTGAGCGCCACCGGGAGGTAGGCGACCACGAGCGCGATGGTGGCGATGATCGGGTGCTCGGCCGTCTTGGACGGGCGCCGCAGGTGGCTGAAGACCCACGCGAGCAAGAAGATGAAGCTGGCGGCGAGGCAGAGCGCGATGCCACCGACCTTGAGGAACGCGAGGACCCGCTCGAGGAGCTGCTTGAGCTTGTCGAGGTCGGGGAGCCCGAGGAAGAGGTCCAGCAGACCGGGCAAGGCGAGGGTGGCGGCGGCCATGGGAGGGAGCATAGCAGTGGGCGGGGAAGCGGCTAGGAAGGGGGGTTGGGGTGCAGTGCGGGCGGGGATGGGTGAAAACGCGGGGGATGCGCAATACATGGGGAGCGAATCGACCAGGAGCAATGAGGAGGCCGGCGAACGGTGGTGGGAGGGCCGGGCGACGTACGGCGGTCGGTTGGGGTTGCGCTCGGGGGGTGGGTCGGGTAGAGCTGTCGACCCCTTCCAAGCGCGCGCGTAGCTCAGTTGGATAGAGCGTCGGCCTCCGGAGCCGAAGGCCGCAGGTTCGACTCCTGCCGCGCGCACCAAAGAACGGCCTCGTGGGATCTACCATGAGGCCGTTTTCGTTGTGGGGTCGGCATGGAGAGAGACGCGCCCCAGCGGTTCTCGAGCGTGGACGCATTCTGCACACGAATCGTCTCGCTGTGATGGTGGTGCCCGAGGACGACATGGAGCTGGCGACGGGATTGATGCCGCGATCATCTGGCATCTTTCGGTCCGACTAATCGTCTTCCCGTCTTCGATGATCACGCGTCCCGCTGCATCCATCCTCGCCTCGGCGACCGTCGATGATGGTACGTCGTGACCCGCGATGGCTGGGTCGGTTGGGTCCGGCCCCTCGAAAAGGCGAGCCTCGCCGTCGCTGGATGATCGAGGTCGCATCCCCGGTCTCCGATGGACACGCTTCCAGGTCGCTCGATATTCTCGGGTCCCTATGCCGCTCGAGCCATCGTCGTTGCCGTCGTTCGTGGGTCGCATGAAGGTCCAGGCCTTCGCCGAGCTCGCGGGCCTCGGCGTCGAGGAGCTCGTCGCGGTCGTGCTTCGTGGTCGCCAGGACAGGGCGAGTGCTGCGGCCGGTCGTGGGCCTGCGGCTACACGTCGACCTCCGTCGCAGCTGCGTTCTACTGGGTCCAACGAGCCACCGCTGGCCGCGATGCTCGGGCGTGTGTCCTATCGGCAGATCCGTAACGTGGTCGACCGCTGGCTCCTCGGCCGACTGTTCGACGAGCACGACGGCAACGTGAGCGAGGTCGCACGGCGGCTTCACATCAGCCGACGGAACGTCCGCGAACGCTGGGCTCGTGTTCGAGCGGCGAGCTTCGACGAGCGGTCGACGAGGAGCGACCGCTCGCTGCCTGCTCCGCCGCCGCCGTCGCTTGCGAAGGCCTTCGAGCGTGGGGGCACGTACGCGGCGATGCGGGCGGTGTTGGAGCGGTGGATGATCGGCGCGGCGCTTGCCCACGCGGAAGGTAATGTGTCGCATGCTTCGCGGAGCCTTGGGCTTCCACGGACGCAGTTTCGCAAGCTGTGGGCTCGCGTGCGGCCGGAGGATTGAGGCCGTTGGCCGCGCAGGGGTCGACTCCTGCCGCGCGCACGATTGAACGGCCTCGTAGGCCCCGTCGCCCACCCGCGACCGCAGCCTACTCGAGGTCGTCCAGGCCGAGCTCACGCAGACGATTGGACAACGCCTTTCGCCCCACGTTCAGCCGGCGAGCCGCCTTGCTGACGTTGCCGTTGCACTCCTTCATGATCCGCGGCAGCAGCCGCCGATCGAGCCCGTCGTGCATCTCCTTGAGGTCACCGGTGCGCACGACCTCGTCGAGCAGGGTGCTCTGCGGGCTGTAGCTGGACAGCGCCAGGTCGCGCTCCTGGATCTCGGGCGTGTTGCAGAGGGCGGGGAGCCGACCGATCACGTTCCTCAGCTCGCGTACGTTGCCGGGCCAGGCGTAGGAGCGAAGTGCGGCGATGGCCTCGGTTCCGAGCGTCAGCGAGGTGCCCGCGGCGCTGTTGGCCTCGGTCAGGAGCTGCTGCGCGAGATACTCGATGTCGTCGCCTCCACGGGCACGCAGGCTGGGGACTTCGATCGTCATGCTGGCCAGCCGGAAGTACAGGTCCTCTCGAAACGTGCCCGAGTCCACCATCGTCGGCAGGTCTCGATGGGTCGTTCCGATCACGCGCACGTTCACCTCGCGGGGCTCGCTGTCTCCCAGGCGCACGATCTCGTTCGAGTCGAGCACGTGGAGCAGCTTGGCCTGGATCGCGAGCGGTAGCTCGCCGACCTCGTCGAGGACGAGGATGCCGCCGCTCGCTCGTTCGAACACCCCGATCCGGTCCTGGTCCGCACCGGTGAACGCTCCGCGTCGGTGACCGAACAACGTCGACTCCGCCAGCGCCTCGACCAACGCCGCGCACTCGAGCAGGACCAGCGGCTGGTTCCTTCGCTCCGAGAGTCGGTGCAGTGCCTGTTCGAACAGGCCCTTTCCCACTCCCGTCTCGCCGGTGATGAGCACATGCATGTCGGACCGCGCGATCCGTTCCAGCCGTGCGAATGCCTCGAGGATCGGCGCGCTCACTCCAAGCAGCCCGTCGTCGCGCAATTCCACGCCGTGCTCCACCTCCACGTCGCCTGTCTCCACCAGCAAGATGCGGCACTCCCCAGCGAGGATCTCGTCGCCAGGGTGGAGCTCGGTGTGGTAGACGCGGCGCCCCAGCACGAACGTGCCGTTCTTGCTGTTGAGATCGAGTAGCTCCACTCCGGTGCGGCCGAATCGGAGCTCGAAGTGCAGGCCGCTCAGGGACTCGTGCTCGATGCGAACGTCGGCCGACTTGCTTCGACCGACGCGCATGCGGGAGCGCTCGATGACGATCTCCATGCCGGGGCTCGACCCATCGAGCACGCGGAGCTTGACGCGGCCCGGCCGTCGCGCATGTCGGTACTGGCCTCGGCGCCGCACGGTACGAGTGTTCTGCGTGTTCGCGTCGTTTGGGCCCGAGGAGGTCATGGCGTAGAGTGAGATACCATACGAGGTCGGGCCTGACGACCACCAGGCGGTGCTCTCGCGACCACCTGGCCGGTTCACCGTGTACCGGTTGCAGCGAGACACCAGAGGATTTCTTGGTCAGGGAGGAACGACTGGCACGGCTGACGATTAGCAAGTCATCGATTTTCCACGGATCATGAGACGGATGCCTCGCTCGACGACGTGGAGAACCTACTGGTCACTATCGTACCGATTCTGCCCATGGCTCGCAGGGACCATGCACGCCTCGAGGGGCTATTCCGCGCGCTTCGTGGCGTGTTAGACGGCAAACCCGCAGGTCCGGAGGCATCGGCTCCGGGACACGTGATGCCCGAGGAGCTCGAGGTTCCCCTTCGGATGGGTGAGTACCAACGCCGCCATCTCATCGCACGCGGTGGGATGGGAGAGGTATGGCTCGCGTCCAAGAGCGAGCTCGAGAAGCCCTGCGTGGTGAAGGTGCTCCTGCCCACGTACTCCCACGATCCCGAGTACCGGCGACGGTTCTTCCGCGAGGCCAGGATCCTCGCCAAGCTCCGGCACAGCCGCATCGTGTCGATCATCGATTTCGGCGAGTGGGAGGGCTGGCTCTACATCGTGATGGACTACATCGACGGGGTGGATCTCGGCCGGTTTTGCCGAGCGCTCGCGCAGCGCGGCGAGGTCACGCCGGTCAACGTGGCCGCATACGTGATCGGCGAGGTCCTCGAGGCCCTCCGCCATGCCCACTTGCGTGCGGCCGGAGGCCAGCCGCTCGGCATCATCCACCGCGACATCACCCCGGGAAACGTGCTCATCTCCTCCGAGGGGGAGGTGTTCCTCACCGACTTCGGGCTCGCGCGCCACAACGCGGAGCTATCGGGCGACGTGTTCGGAACGCTCGAGTACATGGCGCCCGAGCAGGCCGAGGGCACTGCCTGCTTCCAGAGCGACCTCTATGGTGTGGGGGGGCTGCTCCACTTCATGCTCACCGGTCGGCCTCCACGCACGGCCAGGAACGCCAACGAGATGATGGCCAACCTCCGTCCCGTGCTCGTGCGCGGCGAGCTGGGCCGTGACGACGTGGCCGAGCCGATCCTGACGTTGCTGCAGCTGTGCCTCGAGGCCGAGGTATCGAACCGCATCGCGTCGGCCCACGACGGGATCTTGCTGCTGGATTCGTGGACGGCCTATCGCAAGGAGACCACGGTCACCGCCCAGCTCTACAAGCACCACGTGGGGCCACGGCGTACGGGGCTGACGGGCATCATCGCAGCCGCAGCGTCGTCGTGCTCGGAAGCCATCGACGAGCACGTGTGCATGCGAGGGGCTCCGCAAGGCACGCTGTCGGTCGAGCTGTTCTCGCAATCTCAGAGGCTCTGGCGACCATGGTGGAGCGACACCGACGGCGGTCGCCGAGCGAGCGGCGCCGAGGTCGACGAACGGGTGACGACGCGGTTCGTTCCTTCGCAAGCCCTGCCGCCGCCTCACTTGGCGGAGCCGGACGCACCACGGCTATTCCGGCGACTTCGCAGTCCAGCGAGCGTCGAGGCCCCATGAGCGCGAACATGACCGCAGACACGCCAGCAATAGCAGCGTTCGCGCTTCCGGCGGTCGGTGATGTCCTCGACCGCCGCTTCGAAGTCCGCGCGTTGCTCGGAGAGGGTGGCATGGGGCATGTGTTCCGCGTGCTCGATCGACAGCTCGGCCGTGAAGTCGCGCTCAAGCTGATCGTCCCGCGGTACCTGGGTCGTCCGGAGCGAGAGCAGCGCTTCCTGCTGGAGCTCGAGCTCGGGCAGCGGGCGGGGCGGCACCCGCACTTGGTCGAAGTGCTCGGCGGTGGACGGAGCCGCGAGTCGGACTGGCCGTTCCTCGTGATGGAGCTCGTGGAGGGCAAGATGCTCGCCAACCGGCTCGCCCGCGGGCCGCTGTTGGCCGACGTGGCGGCTCGCATCGCGCGGCAAGTGGCGGGGGCCGTGCGAGCGTTGCATCGCTGCGGTGTAGTTCATCGCGACATCACGCCGATGAACGTGCTCGCGCACCACAGCGACGCGGTGCTCATCGACCTCAGCCACGCGGGGGACGCCTCGGCGCCACGGCTGGCGATCGGGCACCACGGGCGGCTGACGCGGGAGAACGAATTCCCTGGGACGCACCAGTACATGTCGCCCGAGCAGGCGCGGTCCGAGTCCGCCGATCCTGCGATGGACGTCTATGCATTCGGCGTGACGCTGGCCGACATGCTGATCGGGCTCACCGTTCGCAACCACAGCCGCGAGGCGTTCCTCGAGCTCCAGCGCGACGGGAAGATCACGCCGCCACGCATCGACACCCGCGTGCATGCCAAAGTACCGCGAGCGCTGGCCGACCTCGTGGGGGCATGTACGACGCTCGTGCCCGGCGAGCGGCCTACCATCGACGAGGTCGTGACGAGGCTCGACGAGACGCTGGCCACCCTGGGCATGCCCGCCGAGAGCTCTGGACCTGCGATGGCTGCCGTAGGGGTCTACAGACGCGAAGTTGGGCCGGCTCGCGCCACGGAGCCGATGGGCGAGCGGCCCACGGCCACGACGTTGCTGAGCCCGCCGCCAATCCTTATTAAGGAGGAGACGCCGATCGGCAGCTCGCCGGTCGTGATGGGTCGATTCGAGGCGCGGTTGCCCTGGGGCCGGGTGGTAGGCGCTGCGTTGGTCGTGGTCGTGGGGGTGCCTACCGTTGCCGCGATCGCGCGGTGGGACTCGCCGTCGATTCTCGTGACTGATGAAGCGGTCCCATGGAACGAAGCGGATGGAGCAGAGCGCGACCCGGCGCCAAGGACCCATGCGGCACCCGAGACGCCGCAGGCGCACGGCGTCGAGCCGACCAAGGCTTCGGGTATTTCGCCTGCCCCATCAGCCCCGATCCGCGAGCCCAAGTCTCCCTCCGCAGGGAAGAAGCCTGCTCCGCTCGCTCGCAAGGTGAAGACCAGGGCCAAGCCCAAGCGGTCCGGTGCGCCCGAGGAGCCATTGCCAGCAGACGGCGACGAGTGCATCGCCTTGCGAGTCGAGGCCGAACAGGCGGCCGCGAGCGCGGCGTGGGCCAAGGTGGTGAAGCTGACGGTCCGCGGAGAGTGCTGGAGCAGCCGAGCCGAGCGCGAGCGCCTGCGCGTCCGGGCCCTGTTCGAGAGTCAAGCGTGGAACGACTGCGTCGATGAGGGGCGCGAGTCGAGCGAGCCGCGTGTGCAGCACTGGGTCGACCTATGTCAGCGACACGTGGACTGACGGCGGTGGTGCTGCTCGCATCGACGAGCCGCGTCGCGTGGGCGGCCGCGCCTGCGGCGACGGCGGAGCGGCCGTTGCGGGTGACGCTCGACGTGTCGGCGCTCGCCGAAGTCGACGCGCCTCACATCGAGCGGTTCACGCTCGAGCGCATCGAGCCGCTGCTGCAGAAGCGCATGTACACGCGGGCCGACGACGCCGGGGATGCGATCGAGATCCGCTTCGACTACCTCGACCAGAAGGATCTCGAGTACGCGGTCTACGTCGACGTCTACGAGGATGGGGCGCTGGTCGAGCCGGGGATCGCCTGGTTCGTGTGCAAGTTTTGTCCGCAGTCGATGCTTGCCGACAACGTGGCTGAGCACCTGCCGGCGGCGCTCGACCTACTCGAACGAGCCGAGGTCGAGGCCGTCACGCCGATGGTTCCCGAGGAGCGCGATTCGCAGACCACGGGAGCCCCGATAGGGTCAGTGGATGAGCCAACCGTACGCACGAAGCCGATCGGAGGGCTGGGCATCACGGCAGCGGTAGTGGCTGGGGGAGGGCTGGCGACGACGATCGCGGGGGCCGTCGAGTTTGGCAGGGGCGAAGTCGTGAAGCGGAGCGACACCCCGAATCTGCGCGTGGAGGACCACCGACCGCAGGGCGTGTTCTTGTTGAGCGTCGGCATGAGCGCCTTGGTTCTCGGGACCGCGGTCATGGTCGTCGATGTCGTGACACGCGAGAAGAACAAGAAGATCGCCGTTGCGCCTTCGTGGATGCCACGTGGTGCTGGCGTGTCCGTATCCGTTCGATTCTGAGCCAAGCGTACGCAAAGAGATTCGAGAGATGACCAAACATGTCATGATTCTGTCTTCGTTGGTGGCCGCTAACACGTTCACGAGCTGCGTGGAGCTGTCCCATTATCCCGACCCAAACTACTGCACCAACGGCCGTGGCGACGAGACCTGTGCCGAGCAATACCCTGACGGCAGCCGGCCGTACTGTCTGGCCTTGGCGTGCCTCGGCGGTTTCCATGGGTGCTCTCCCGATGTGCCCGAGGGCTGCGCTTCGCCGTGCGGGAAGCAGAATGCCGAGGACTGCGAGGCCGGCGAGACCACGACCTCGGCGAGCGACAGCGACAGCGAGAGCACGTCGGCGGCGCCGGTGAGCGACAGCAGCGTCGACAGCACGACGGGGCTCCAGCCGTGCGAGGTGAACGACGACTGCGAGGATGCGGCGGCGCCGTTCTGCGAGCCGGCGACCGGGGAGTGCGTGGCGTGCGACGCCACGCCCGATCCCGATGGGTCGTGCGCGGCGCTCGATCCGTTGGCACCGCTGTGCGCGGGTGGAATCTGCGTCGAGTGTACGCCCGAGAACCCGATCATTTGCGACGAGCAGCTCCTGCTCTGCGACGGTGCGAGCAATGTCTGCGTGCCGTGCGTCGAGCATGCGCAGTGCGAGAGCGGTGCGTGCGAGCTGGCCGTGGGACTATGCTTCCCGGCGGACACGGTGATCCACGTCGACGGCGATGGGGGGCAGGACCTCACCTCCATCACGCTGGCGGTGGGGAGCATCGACGAGGGGATGCACGGGGTGATCGTGGTCCACGAGCGCGATGGCGGGGCCGACTACGGCGCCGTGCTCATCAATGGCGGGAAGACCATCGCGCTGCTCGCGGCACCGATGGAGGAGCCAATCCTGCAGGGCACCGGCGGATCGCCGGGGTTGCGGCTGGAGGGCGTGGGAACGAACGCCTACGTCGATGGGATGACCATCTCCCTGACGACCAGCAGTGCCACCGGCGTGCGCGTCAGCGGGGCGCTCGGATGGCTGGACCGCAGCCGCATCATCCAGAACACGGGCGGTGGCATCGTGGTCGAGAACGGCGCCGACCTCAGGTTGCGCAACTGCTTCGTCGGTGGCGACGTCAACGACGAGGATGCCCTCACCGTCAACGGGGCCAGCGCCACGATCGTCTACTCGACGATCGCAGGCGGAAACGGGTCCTTCGGCATGGCCCGCGCGCTCGTTTGCAGCGATGATTCGAGCGTCGACGTGCGAAACTCCTTCTTGGTTGCGATCGACGACGTGCCGGAGCTCGCCTGTACCCCTGCGATCGTGAGCAACAGCGTGAGCGAGACCCCGGTGCCCGGCAGCGGGAATGCAACGCTGGGGCCGGTACAAGCGGGGTGGTTCTTGGACTACGGCGAGGGGGACTTCCATCTGGCCAGCCCACCGGCGGCCGTCGCGTCCACGGCGGTGTGGGAGGTGGGGGACCCGGACATCGACATCGACGGCAACGCACGGCCCGCCACCGAGGGCAGCCCCGACCACGCGGGAGCCGACATCCCATAGCAGGTCCTTGCTGCCGAACGTGTGCGTCGAGGAACGATGTGCTGTGCGTTCGTGACCAACTCGATGCTCGGCTCGGAGCGAAGTCCATGATTTCTACGAAGTGAGCCGTTGGCACGCCGAGTCAGCCGATCGCAACGGCCGGGTTTCTCTCGTGGTGCCTCCCCACGAGCCGTGATTGCGGCATCGTGGGGTACCCCATGGATGACGTGTCGCTTTTTACTCTCACCACGCCCGACTGGCGGACCGCGATTGCTCTCCGTTGGCAAGCCCTGGGGCTCGAATTGCTCGGCGTCGGTTCTGGCCCGCGTCGCAAGCTGTCGGAGCTCGGCGACGAGTGCCAGGCCCTCGCCATCCTCACGGCGTTCTTCGAATGTGGCGGCAACCTCACGCACACGGCGGCACGAGTCGGCGTCAGCCGCCGGGCGTGCCGCGTGCGACTTGCGGCCTGGTCGCGACGCAATCCGGACTTCGTGCCTCGGCTGCCCCAGCGGCTGTCCGCGTCCCGCAGGCCTCGTCGCCGGGCACGGCTCGAGGGCCAGGAGCGCGAGGCCGGTGCTCGCAGCGACGGCCGCGGGGTAGGGGAGCCATGCTCGCGAGGGCGCGCTGCTACTGCGTGAGCAGCAGCAGCGGGCTGCCGCCGTTGACGATGGCCACGTCGGCGCGGCCGTTGCCGTCGAAGTCGCCCGTCTCGATCGCGCTCGTGGGTGCCCCCAGGAAGTAGTAGGTGCTTCGGCACTCGAGCGTGGGATAGTCCTCGCCGTTGCCGCGCACGTAGGTGATCGACGAGGAGCCGGCCGTCACGACGTCGTCCACGCCGTCGCCGTCGACGTCGCCCGTGCCCGCCAGCACGTCGTCGCCCGAGAACGCGAACCGCTGCGGGCTGTCGATGCCGTTGCCCCACAGCTCGAGCAGCACCCAGCCGGCCATGGGCGTGATGCCGACGAGATCCATGGACGTCGACTGGCTGATGTCGGCCGAGTGGAGCCAGCGCTGGCCGTGGTACGCGCCCGGGAGGTACGCGTCGACATCGAGGTCGCCCGAGAAGTTGCCGAAGTAGAGCTGCCCGCTCTCCTGGTCCTGGACGGCCAGATCGTCGTAGGAATCGGCGCTGAAGATCGTCTGGGTCAGTGAATTCACCCATCCGTTCGTGGGCAGCGTCCCACGGCCCGAGAACGCGCCCGTGCCGTCGTTGAGCAGGATCCACGCGTCGCCCTCCGCCGAGATCCCAGCCACGTCGAGCGTCTGGCCGCCGTCCCAGCTCACCGCGCTGAGCTGCAAGAGCGGCCAGCCCACTGGGCTCTCCTGCGTGAGCGCGAAGCTGCCCGCTCCGTCGCCGGCCAGCAGGATGAGGCTGCCCTGATCGGTCGAGGCGACGATGTCGAGGTCTCCGTCGGAGTCGAAGTCGCCGGAGACGGCATCGACCACCCCCGCACCCACCGGCACCGGCAGTAGCACCGGCGGCGCCGCATTGGCGCCCCAGTGCAGCTCGGCGGTGCCGCTGCGGCCCACCACGATGTCGCTGGCGGAGTCGCCGTTGGCCTCCACGAACGACATCGACACGAAGTCGCCCTCGCCCACCAGCGGCAGCTCGAGCGGGAGCACCTCGGGCACCGTGTCGCAGTCGGGCAGCGCCAGCGGGAACTGACAGCCGTAGTACCCGTAGTAGCCCTCGCACAGCCCCTGGTACCCGCACTCGGCGTCGGAGTAGCACTGGTTCTCGTAGCAGTCGCCGTAGCAGCACTCGTCGTAGCAACAACCGCCGGTACCGCCGTAGCAGCAGCCGCCGTCGTTGCAGTAGTAGTCGTACGGCATGCACACGCCGCCGATGCACTCGTAGCCGGGCTGGCAGTCGCCCGCGTCGTTGCACTGCGGGGCCGGGGTGGTGTCGGTCTCGCTCGGATCGGTCGGGCTCGGGTCGGTGTCGGTCTCTGCGTCCGTGTCGGTCTCCCCCTCGGGGATGACGAAGGGACCACATGCGACCAGCAGTGAGGTCGCCGTTGCCGCCACACCGAGCGTGAGGTTCCACGAGCTCGTATCCAACCGAGGCCAATCCATGAGCGCGAGCATGCAGCAAGCATCGGGCCAACTCTCGCGGTCGCTTCCACGGCCGATCTCGTCGATCGCATCGACGAATCGCGACAACCGTGTCGCACCTCCACCGCGGGGCCTGGGCGCAGGTGTCATACCACCGCTTCGCGGGGAGCCGGCCCCACCAGCGCTCGCAGTCGAGCGCGGAGGGCTCGGAACGGCGCACTCTACCCGTGCACCCGCAGCATCAGCCGATCGAGCCCCCGGACGTGAATCATGTAATTCCAGTCCACGCCGTTGGGCACCCGCTCGAATCGCTGGAATCGCTGGGTCAGGGCCCGCAGGGCGAGCGCACCCTCCATGCGTGCGAGCGCGGCTCCGATGCACACGTGCGGACCGTGGCCGAAGGCCAGCACGCCGGTGGGCTTGCGGTCGAGGTCGAACGTATCGGGATCCGGGAAGCGTGAAGGGTCCCGGTTGCCCGCGGCCATGACCAGCGCGACCACGCTGCCGGCGGGGATCGTGGTCCCGTGGAGCGTCACGTCGCGGGTGGTGATCCGCATCAGCGAGTGGGTGGGGCCGTCGTAGCGCAGCATCTCCTCGACGAAGTCGCCGGTGCGGGCCGGATCGTCGCGCAGCGCCCGGTGGAGGTCGGGCCGATCGGCCAAGAGCAGCGCCGACTTGGACACCAGGTGGACGGTGGTCTCGAAGCCGGCGCCCAGCAAGATGAACATGAACGAGACGAGCTCGTCTCGCGAAAGCCGCTCGCCGTCGAGCGTGGCGTGGCAGAGCACGCTGGGCAGGTCGTCGGCGGGCGGGGACGCGAGCCGCTGGTCGACCACCGAGGCGAGGTACTGCTCCTCCTCCGCGAGCAGCCGCTTGGTCTCGGCCACCGCGGCCGGCGGGGGGACGATGGGAGAGATCTTGGAGATGTTGCCTGCCCACTGCCCGAATTTGGGCACGAGCGCCGGATCGAGCCCGAGGACCTTGGCGATCACCGCCCCGGCCAGCGGGACCCCCACGCGGGCGACGATGTCGACGGGCTCGCCAGCGTCGCGCTCCACATCGTCGAGGATCTCGCCCATGAGGCGCTCGATGAACGGCTGGAGGGGGTTGAGGACCGAAGCGACGAAGGCGCGTGAGACGAGCGAGCGCTGGCGGGTGTGCTGGGGCGGGTCGAGGACGATGAGGCAGTCGGCGGCGGGGTTGCGGCCGACCCACTCGGGCGCCAGCACCTCGCGGAAGGCCGCGGACGAGTAGGTCGCGGTGTCGCGGAACGCGGCGGCGATGTCGTCGTAGCGCGTGAACGCAAGGAATCCCCCGGGCTCGACTCGGCAGATCGGCTTCTCGGCGCGCATGCGATGATAGGTGGGGAAGGGATCCTCGCGCATCGCGGGATCGAAGATGTCGATGGGCTGGTCGTCCATTGGGCTACCGGTTGCTCCTCGTCATGGTACAGGCGACTTCGGTCCAAGGCATCGAGATGGCCCGCGAAGGGACGGCTCGAATCGGTGCCCTCGAGATCTATTGAACATCGAGTGTGAGCACGAAGTGGACGTCGCGAAGGGATTCACCTCTGAAGGCCTCGAGCACCGCCCCGAGGCTGTCCGCCGCGATCGCACAGTCGTGGAGCGTGGGAGCGTCGGGATGGGAGATGCGGTGCTGCCGGAACAGCTCGACGCCGAGCTGCCGGCCGCCGGAAGCAAGGTCCCCCAGGCCCACGGTGAGCTGGACCCGCCCGTCGATGCGGGTGCTGTCCACGGTGAGCGTGGCCTCCGACTTGCCGGCACGCTCGTGGAGGTCGCGGAGCAGCCCCACCACGAGCCGCTCCAGGCGATAGCGGTCGCTGTGGACGACGGGCTCGTGGCGGTAGCGTCGGACCAGCGCGAGCCCGGGCTGCTCGGCCGTGCCCGCGCTCGCGATCGCATCGTCGAGCAGCGAGCCCAGCGGGAACGACTCGAGGACCATGGCGGCGTCGGCCAGCTGGTCGTGCTGCTGCAGCACCTTCACGAGCTCGCCGATCACGGCGCTCATGGTGGCCGCCAGCTCCGACAGCCGGTCCTTGCCTTCGTCGAGCTGCTTGCTGATCGAGTCGAACAGCTTGACGAGCAGCAGCCCGCGCTCGTGGGCGGCCAAGAGCTCCGCCAGCTCGTGCTCGGGCGAGCTCATACGGGCCACGGTCTGGCGCAGCACCCTGGTCGCGGGCAGATCGATGGCGTCGTACAGCGTGCTCATGGCGACGGTGAGGCGGTTGAGGGCGTTGCCGGCGTTGTGCAGCAGGTTCTCGGCGACCTCGGCCTGGCCCGCCCTTCGCGAGGCCCGCATCAGCGCTTGCTGGGTCTCGCGTAGCTCGCGGGTGCGCTCGTCCACCAGCTCCTCGAGCCTGGCGTTGATCGTCTTGAGGTCGCCGTAGAGGCGGGCGTTCTCGAGGGAGATGGCCGCCTGGGCCGTGATGAGCTTGAGCACGCGCACCCGGTCGTGGGTGAACGCCCCGACGACGTCGGCATTCTCGAGGTACAGCACGCCCACCGCGGCGCCCTGGCCCATGGTGGGGGTGGAGAATGGCATGCACAGCACCGAGCGCACCCCGCTGCGCAGCACGTAGGGGTCGCGGGTGAACGATCCGTCACGGGGGGCGTCGTGCAGCACGACCGGCTCGCGGGTGCGAGACACGAAGCGCACGATCGCCTCCGACAACACCGATCCCAGCGCGCTCGCCTGCCCGTTGGACGGGCGCTCCACCACCACGGCGTCGGTGGCCACGCTCCCCGCGGCCTGGATCCGCAGCTCTCCGGCCTCCGGGAGCAGCAGCAAGCCCCGGCGCGCGCCCGCGTTCTCGATGACGATCGTCATCAGTGTGGTGATCGCGCGGTGCAGATCCATCTCCTCGGAGATGACGCGGGTGGCCTTGAACACCGAGCCCATGTCGAGCTTCTCGCTGTCGCTCAGCAGCTCGCTGCCGACGCTCGAGGAATCCGACGAGCCGGTGTCGACCAGCCGCAGCGCGGGGTAGCGCTCCTCGAGATCGGCGAGCTTGGCCCGGGCGCCCCAGCGCGCGTAGTCGTAGTGCGCGGCGCGGGCGTAGGCATCTGCGACACTGGTGGTGCCACGGGCCCGCCACAGCTCTGCAGCCCGCTCGTTGGCGAGTGCGGCCTCGTTGACGTAGTCGTGACGGGTGGCGAGCGCGATGGCCTCGTCGTAGGCATCGACGGCCTCGATGAGGCGTCCCGCGACCCGGTGGCGCTCGGCCTCGACCAGCCGCCATTTGTGCGCGTGGTTGGCCGGGGCGGAGCGCGACCAGACCTCGAGCTTGGCCTGGTTGGCCTCGACCCGCGTGAGCAGCTCGTCCCGCTCCGCGGGCGGGGCCCGGTCGGCCACGGCCAGCCGCACGAGGGAATCGTAGAAGCAGTAGAGGGGCACGAAGATCTGGCCCGCGGCGACCGGCATGAACGCCTCGGTCCGGCCCGCGTAGTCGAGCGCACGCTCGTAGTCGCGGAACAGATACGCCAAGATCATCGTGTCGAGGTCGAGGTGGAGCAGCGAGACGAGATCGGAATGAGCCTCGTGGACGGGGATCATCTGCTGCTCGTCATATGCCCGTCCCCGCAGTCGGGTGGGCGTTTCGGCGTGCCCCAGCAGGTTGTGCATCATCTGCCGGTACGTATTGATCCAGGTGACGGACGACTGCTGCCCCGCTCGATCCAGGGCGTCCACGGCGGCGTCCATCTCCTCGGCCAGCGCTCCGAGCTCGTTGCCCCCGAACAGGGCGTGCTGGCCGTAGATCTGGATGCAGTGCCCGGCCCACTCGGGATCGCCGTTGTCCATGCCCTCCCGGTACCCGTCGCGCAGCGGCTCGCAGGTGGCTTGGAGGGGCCCGGCCCACGGGCGGATCAGCGCCGCCAAGAGCACCACACGCGGCAGGATCCAGCGGGCGCCGAGGCGATCGACGACCGCCAGGGCGAGATCAGCGAAGCGCTGGCCGGCCTGATAGTCGCCGAGCACCGCGCAGCAGAGCATGCCGTACTGGACGTAGCCGATCGCCGACTCGGGTGCGTTGCCGTGCTCGAGCGTGAGCTCGACCAGCGTCCGAGTGAGCGCAGGATAGAGCATGGGCTTGGTCGTGAAGGTGGCGGCCGAGATCGCCACCAAGACGCGCATCATGGCCCGCATCGCCGCGTCCTCCATGGGCGGTCGCACGGCCAGCTCGTCGGCCTCGCGCCCGGCGAGCTTGGTCCCCAGCGCCTCGATCTCTTGCTGGAACTCGGGGAAGCCGGGGTTCTCGGGGAAGTGGATCCCGAACGAGGCCAAGACCTGAAGGCCCAGGGCCACGGACTCCGGCAGCCGCCCCTGCGCACCGAGACCCCGAATCAGGATCTCGTGGATCGGCACGCGGTGGAGCGCAGAGGGAGCCTTGGCCAGGGCGACCTCCGCGAAGCGATTCATCGCGTCGAGCTCGCCGCTGAGCTGGGCCGACCCGCACGCGCCAGTGTGGAGCCGCAGGGCCAGCTCGGGCTCCGACTCGAACCCGTCTTCGCCGAGCAGCTCGATCCCACGCCGCAGGTACACGAGCGCCTGGTCGTGGGCGGCCGCGGCGGCCGCTCGCTCGCCCGCCAAGAGGTCCAGGCGAGCGAGGTCGGTGCGCTCGGCCGGTGATCGTTGGAGCGCCACGGCGTGATCGAGCTGGTTGACGATCTCGAAGACATGGGCCTCGCGCTGCTCCGGAGGCGTGCGCTGGAGCAGCAGCTGACCCACCCGCCAGTGCATGGCCGGGCGCTCGAGCTCCGGCAAGAGCGAGTAGGCGGCCTCCTGGATGCGATCGTGGGTGAAGCGGTAGCGGGCCGCCTCACCGCCGCTCATGCCCAGGTCGGCCTGCTGGTAGAGGTCGTCGAGCGGCTGGACCAGGCCGGCGCCGACGGCCTCGCGCAGGCCGTGGGCCACCACGTCGAGCGGCCACTCGAGCACGGGGCAGAGCAGGCCCAGCGAGAACGTATTGCCCATGCAGGCGGCGATCCGCAGGATCTGCTGGGTATCGGCCGGCAGCAGCCGGACCTTGTCGACGAGCAGCGCCACCACGCTGGTGGAGACCCTCGGGGCCGCGATGGCCGCGACGTCCCAGGTCCAGCCCTCGTCGCCCAGGGTGAGCAGGCCGTCGTCGTGCAGCGAGCGCAAGAGCTCGCCGACGAAGAACGGGTTGCCCCCCGTGTTGCGGTGCACCATGGCCGCCAGCGGTCGCGCGACGTCGGTGCTGCAGCCCAGGGTATCGGCGATCAAGGCGGTCACGTCGTCGAGCTCGAGCATGCCGAGCTCCAGCTCGTCGGTCCTCACCCCCGCCTCTCGCAGCTTGCCGAGGGTGGCCACCAGCGGGTGGCTGGCGTCGACCTCTTCACTTCGGTACGCCCCGACCACCAGCAAGTACGTACAGTCGGGCGTGGTGAGCAGCTGGCTCAGGATCCGCAGGGTGGCGCTGTCGACCCACTGGAGGTCGTCGAGCACCACCACCAGCGGATGCTCGCGATGGGCGAAGGCCCCCACGAACCGGAGGAACGTGCGATCGAAGCGTCGCTGGGCCTCGGCCGGGCCGACCTCGGTCGGGAGGGGCTGCTCGCCGACGAACAGCCGCAGCTCCGGCAGGACCTCGGCGAGCAGCGAGGCGTTGGGTCCGAGCGCCTCGGTCAGCCGGTCCCGCCAGCGTACGAGCCGGTCCTCGCTCTCGGTCAGGAGCTCTCGCAGCAGCGAGCGGAACGCGTCGAGCAGCGCCGTGTACGGGGTATTGCGCTGGAGCGGATCGCACTTGCCCCAGATGACGTAGCCGCGGGCCTTCGTCATGGGCCGGTGGACCTCGGCGACGAGCGAGGACTTGCCGATGCCGGCCGAGCCCCGGACCAGCGCGAGCTCGCGGCCGCCCGCGGCGACCCGATCGAATGCGGCGAGCAGGCGCTCTCGCTGCGGCCCCCGCCCGTACAGGCGCTGGCTGAGCTGGAGAGTCTCGGCGCGGTCGTGGGCTCCGAGCGCGAACGCCTCGAGCGGCTCCGTGCCGCGGAGCTGCTGCTGGCACCGCAGCAGGTCCGCACGCAGCCCGCGTGCGGTTCGATAGCGATCCTCGGCGTTCTTCGCGAGCAGCTTGGTGACCACCTCGGACAGCGCGACGGGGATGCTGGGATCGAGCTGGTGGGGCGGGATGACCTGCTTGGCGATGTGGCTGTGGATGAGCTCGAGCGGGTCGCTGCTGTTGAACGGCAGCTGTCCGCAGAGCACCTCGTAGAACGTGACCCCCAGGGAATAGAGGTCGGTGCGGTGGTCGATGGGTCGGTTCATGCGCCCCGTCTGCTCGGGGGACATGTGCGTGAGGGTCCCGACCATGCCG
>Ga0315912_10000469_pt1 | contig 76460 bp, 61 predicted proteins | sample VfabasoilMG_FD_204469 | JGI IMG/M metagenome (GOLD analysis project Ga0315912, IMG submission 204469) | Garden soil microbial communities collected in Santa Monica, California, United States - V. faba soil | ecosystem: Environmental > Terrestrial > Soil > Garden | place: USA: California... | reverse complement strand
CTGATCAGCGTGCTCACGGCATTTGCGCTGGGGGGGTTCTTCGCCCTCCTGGTGCGCACGGAGCTGCTCTTCCCCGGTCCCGGCATTCTCACCCACGACCAGTACAACCAAGCCATGACCTTGCACGGCGCGGTCATGGTGTTCTTGGTCATCATCCCGGGCATTCCGGCCGCGCTCGGCAACATCATCATGCCGCTCCAGCTCGGCGCGAAGGACGTGGCGTTCCCGCGCCTGAACTTGATGAGCTACCACCTGTGGATCCTGGGCGCGGTGCTTTTCCTCACCTCGCTCTTCATCAGCGCAGCGGACACCGGCTGGACCTTTTACGTGCCCTACAGCACGACCACACCGACGGCAGTGATCCCGGCCGCGTTCGGCGCCTTCGTTCTGGGTTTCAGCTCCATCTTCACCGGGCTCAACTTCATCGTCACCATCCACAAGCTGCGTCCACCGGGCATGGGTTGGTTCCGCCTGCCGCTGTTCGTCTGGGCGCTCTACTCCACGGCAGTGATTCAGGTGCTGGCGACTCCGGTCATCGGCATCACCTTGCTCATGCTCATCGTGGAGCGTGCATTCGGCCTGGGCATCTTCGACCCGGCGCTGGGGGGTGATCCCGTGCTGTTCCAGCACTTTTTCTGGTTCTACTCACACCCGGCGGTCTACATCATGATCGTGCCGGCGTTCGGCGTCGTGAGCGAGCTCATCGCCACGTTCTCGCGCAAGGAGATCTTCGGCTACAAGTTCATCGCCATGAGCTCGGTCGCCATCGCGCTTCTGGGCTTCTTGGTGTGGGGCCACCACATGTTCACCAGCGGCCAATCGGTGCTGGCTGGAACGATCTTCAGCGCTATCACGTTCCTGATTGCGATTCCGACGGCGATCAAGATCTTCAACTGGATCGCCACCATGTACAAGGCGCGCATTCACCTGGATACGCCGATGCTCTATGCGATCGCGTTCCTCTGGGTGTTCACCATTGGTGGCGTGACCGGCATCTTCCTGTCCACGATGAGCGTCGACGTGCACCTGCACGACACGTACTTCGTGGTCGCGCACTTCCACTACGTGATGATGGGTGGCGCGATCACGGCCTTCATGGGCGGCCTGCATTACTGGTGGCCGAAGTTCTCGGGCAAGATGTATCCGGAAGGCCAGGGCCGCATTGGCGCGGTTCTGGTGTTCGTCGGCCTGAACCTGACCTTCTTCCCGCAGTTCGTCATGGGCAGCCGCGGCATGCCGCGCCGCTACTACAACTATCTGCCCGAGTTCGAGAGCATGCATCAGCTGTCGACGCTCGGCGCGTTCACGCTGGGCCTCGGCTTCCTGCTCACGGCCATCTACCTCTTCGTCAGCTGGACCAAGGGCAAGAAGGCGGCCGCCAACCCCTGGGGCGCAACGACCCTCGAGTGGACCTGCGTGTCGCCACCGCCCTACTACAACTTCCACGACACGCCGGAGATCAACCGCGGGCCCTACGAGGGCTACGACAAGCTCCGCTTCGAGAAGGACATCCAGGGCTACGTGCCCGTGAAGTGACGTCGGCCCGACTGGTCCTTACCGGCAGGCGCGATCAACCCAGAGAACCGAGTCATGAGTGACACATCCACCGAGCAGGGCGGGCACGGCCACGGCGAAGCGGTCTACCCGTACACGCCGCACCACTTTTACGGCGCCAAGCAGCATTTCGAGTCGGGCAAGCTCGGCGTGTGGCTGTTTCTGGTCACCGAAATCCTGTTCTTTGCTGGTCTTTTCTGCGCCTACACCATCTACCGGGCCCAACATCCCGAGGTCTTCTACTGGGCGCATTTCTACCTCGACACCAAGTGGGGCGCGGTCAACACCATCGTCCTCATCCTGTCGAGCTTCACGGCGGCGTGGGCGGTGCGGAACGCCCAGCTCGGTCAGACGACGCTCCTGCGCGCCAACATCGTCGTAACCATCCTCTGCGCGTGCGTCTTCATGTGCGTCAAGTACATCGAGTACTCGCACAAGTTTCACGACGGACTCTTGCCGGCGCGCTACTTCGCGCCCGTGCATGAAGTTTGGGAGACGCCCGACTTCGCGCACAAGCACCCGGAGGCAGCCAAGGCCGCAGCGCGCATCATCGCAGGTCTCGATGCGCGCGCCGCTGGCGCTGGCAAGACGGCCCTGGACACGATCGAGGCCCGACCCGAGGCATTGCGGCTCACGCCGGTGTCCGAGGGCGGCCACGATGCGCACCACGAAAAAGCGCCGACGGATCCCGAAGTTTTGGCTGCAGCAGCTGCGGCGAAGGAATCCAAGCTGCCCGACGACGTTTGGCTCGAGAGCGAGGTCAAGAAGCTGACCCCGCACGAGCGCCATCCCTTGGAGATGGCCGGAGTCATCCGCAAGCCAGCAGACGGTCCGATTGCCTTCGAGCGTCCGGCCAAGGCTGGCATCTTCTTCAGCATCTACTTCTTCATGACCGGCCTGCACGGCATTCACGTCGCCGTCGGCATTGGCCTCTGGATCTGGATGCTGGTGATCGCCTCTCGTCGCAAGTTCGGCGAGAGCTACTTCGGTCCCATCGACTTCACTGCCCTCTATTGGCACTTGGTGGACCTGATCTGGATCTACCTGTTCCCCATGCTCTACCTCATCCACTGAGGCGCCCGGTCCCCGCAGGAGCTCATCATGTCAGACGAAGAAACACGCACAGGCGGCACGGACGAAACGAGCAGCGGCAATGCTGGTTCGGGCACTGCCGACCTTCAGCAGGAGGACGCGGCGCAGGACGAGGCCGGCGGCACCAGCGCGGGCAATCCGGACGCTCCGGCTGAGGCATCCCCCGCCGGCGATGTCGCAGCGGGCGTCGTGATGCAGGGCGAGGTCACGCAGAAGGACGCAACGGACGGCGATGGCGCTTCGCACCAGAAGGCGGCGTTTGCCGCGACCGTGCTCGGCGACACGCTGCCGTCCGCCGTTCGCTCGGCGCTCGCGGCTGGAGCAGCTCACGGGCACGGGGGCGCGCATGGCGGCTCCGGTCACGGACACGATGCACATGACGACGAGCACTTCGCGCACGCCCTGCCGATGACCATCCTCGGTGGCGTGCTCGTGGCGCTGGTCGTGCTCACCGTGCTGACCGTGGCGGTGACGTCGGTGGACCTCGGCAGCCAGGGCAACTTCATCGTCGCCATGATCATTGCCACCATTAAGGCAGGCCTGGTGATGGGCTACTTCATGCACCTGGTCTGGGACAGCAAGTTCAACGTCTTTGCCTTTTTGAGCTCGTTCCTCTTCGTGCTCTTGTTCCTGTCGATGGCGCTGCTCGACCGCGGTGAGTATCAGTCGGGCATCGACACGTTTGAGGCCGACCAAAAGGCGACGGCCAAGTAGTCGTTTTACGCGTCGCGACACCACCGGGGCGTCATGACGTGAAATGGATCGGGCAGAATTTCACGGTCGCCCAATCGGCCGCTCGTTGACCCTCCTGCTCGTGGCCTGCGATGGTCGCGCCAGGGGCCATGACCGATATCCATCGATTTGTGCGCGCGCTGATCACGGCGCTGGTTTTCTCGAGTGCGGTGCTGACCGCCGGCTGCGTCGGCGACACAGAGGAAGCGGGCTGGCAGGACGGCGACGACATCGGTCAAGCGACGTTCGAGGTCAAGGCGGTGCCGTCCGGCGTGACCTGCATTCGCATCTCCGTCGTCGGCACGACGACGGTCACCAAGGACTTCGGTCAGCTAGCGCTCGGCGCACCGACCACGACCCTCGTCATGGACCGGCTGCCGCTCGGCACCGTGGCGATCAGCGCCATGGCGTTTGCCACCAGCGCCACCGCGACCAGCTGCACCGCGAACCAGACCCCACTCTGGATTGCCGATGCAGTCAGCACGCTGCTCGAGCCCGGCGTGGTGAGCAAGCTGGACCTCACCTTCCGCAAGAACAATCCCGTCACCGCCTCCGTGAACTTCGTGGGGAACATTCAGGGCTTGGCCGCTGGGGGATACGTGACCCTGCTGCTCGTCGATGGCCAGGTCTATCAGTGGGGGGACGTCTGGTCGCGCATGCTCACCCCGACGCTCGTCAGCGGACTAACCAACGTCGTCGCCGTCGCCGCGGGCCGCTACTACGGTTGTGCGCTGCGAGACGACGGGACCATCTGGTGCTGGGGGAGCGTGAACGCATTGATCGGAAACATCGGTCCGAATCCCATGCAGATGGCGACAGGGCGGACGTACTCGGCCATCGACGGTGGCGAGGATCATGTTTGCGGGGTGTCGGGGGACTCTGGCTACTGCTGGGGACAGAATGGGGCAGGCGAGCTGGCAGCCAATCCGGCAACGACTCCGGAAGCTTCCCACGCGAGTCCGATCAACATCGGCACGGTCGGTCCTCATCTGGATGTGGGGGTTCAGCAGACATGCCAGATCGCCAGTGACCTCGATGTGAGGTGCGTTGGTGACAACAACTACGGGGAGTTGGGACGCGCCACGAGCACGACCGAGGTGTACACGTGGGGAGACGCCACCGACAGTTCACCTGCAGTGGACCTTGCGTCTGGGTACCACTTCACGGTGGTTGCGATGGCTGACGGCAGTGTTCGCGCTGCTGGCTACAATAGCCAGGGACAGCTTGGGCGCGGCAACACTACGAGCGACGATGAGACTGCAAGTCAGCTTACCGCCATCTCGGGCCTGACTAATGTCCGTGCGGTGGCAGCGGGGGAGTACCACGCGATCGCGCTCCGCGCAGACGGCTCCGTCAGGGCTTGGGGCGACAATGCGTACGGTCAGCTGGGTGACGCAACGAACAACGACCGGCTGAGCCCGGTCACGGTGAGCGGCCTACCCCCTGCCCGTTTGATTGCGGCAGGCGATTATCACAGCTGTGCCGTCACGCAGGACGAGCGCGTGTTCTGCTGGGGCGCGGGAAGCAGCGGTCCGCTGGGCAACGGCACACGGAACAATTCTGCGACGCCTACCGAAGTTGTCCTACCCTAGTCGCCACGGCGCACGCCTGCGCCCTGGTGAGGCAGCCCGTCAGTACCGCAGCTCGACCGGCATCGTGCCTGGCCCCGAGAGGTCGAACGAGGTCTCGCCGAAGCTCGGGATGCGGAGCGGGGTGCGACGGCTGAAGCCGAAGCCCTCAGCCGGTAGGCCGAGGAAGTTGCGGTCCACGGTGCCGTTGTTGTTCTCGTCGTGGAAAACGGCGACGCTGTAGCGCCCGGGCCGCACGGAGCTGAAGTTGGCGACGACCGTCCCGCGGCGCGCCTGCACTAGGCGGAGGGCCACGAAACGCCCTGGCTTCAGCCAGTTGTCGCGGTCGTAGAGCGCCACGTAGACGCGACCGCTCGAGCTCCGCACCGTGGAAACCGGCACCGCCAGGCTGGGGCCGGAGTCGGCGGCCGCGGTCCCGGCTGGGAGGAGGGCAACCAGGGCCAAAACGGCCCCCAAGAGCCGCGTCCAGCGGCTCCCAGTGGCGAGTGTTTGGATCCGATAAGCCATCTTCCAGTCTAGCATGCGCGCTCTTGATACGCCGGAGGAGCCAGGTGCCCTTCCCGCGTGCCGGCTGCGTAGGCCGGCTCGCTGTGCTGTTTGGCGACCCGGCTGGCGCCGGCTCGCTACCACGACCCATGGTAGGCGCGCAGCATGTTTTCGTGACGTTTCACGCAGGGTTCGTTCGGGCAGGTTCATCCGGGCAGCTCGTTCGAGCAGCTCGCTTGAGCGAGTTCGTGCCGGGGGAACGGAACGGGGTGTGCTCGAGGAGGCCTTTCTAGCGAGGTCGAACTGCGGGCCTGCGGAGTTATTTTCGAGTTGGGCAGAAGGCGCGCTAAGTTTGGGGATCGGTGCGGCGTCGCGGTGCTCTTCCCGTCTTTTGTGGCCTCCTGGCGGTAGCGTGTGCTCCGAGCGCGCACGTTTCCCGACCTCAGCCGGGGAGCGCCCCGGTGACGCACGCCCATTCCACGCCTCGGGCCGGGGGAGCTTCCAATTCGGCCCACGCGGGCACGGGCGTGGCGCGATGGGACCTCGAGCAGTTCAGGCCGGTGCTGGCGGAGCCCCAGTTCGAGCGCGTGCGGGCGCTGGTCTGGGAGGGCAAGCCGGACGAAGCGGCTCGCGAGCTCTCCGACTGGCTCGGTCAGCATCCACCGACCGGCGAAGAGGGGGCGCGGCGACTCTACACACTCTCGCTCCTGCAGCGGGAGGCAGGGTCTTTCGCTGACGCGGCCGGCACGCTCGAGGCCATGCTGGAGCTCGAGGCCACCGCGCCACCGTGGATCTTGGGACTGGATGCCGAGCTGCTCCTGGTCGAGACACTCCTCGACGCAGGCCGAGTGGAGGACGCGCGATCTCTGCTCGACGATCTCGGCGGGACGGAAGCGGACACTGACGCCGACGACGAGCGTGCGCGAACGCTGCTGCTCGTTGCCCGCACCTACGCCCTCCTGGGCGAGACGGGGGCCGCCGTCGACGCGTGGCGGAAGGTCGTCGAAAGCGCGCCCGAAGCGCCGGAGCCGAAGGTCACCTTAGCCGAGCTCCTGCTCGCTTCCGCCACTCCGACGGACGCGCGCGAGCGCGCCAGCGAAGCGCTGGATCTGGCGCTGCCCGTCACGCTCGCGCTCGGAGTCGGCGATCCGCTCGCGGCGCGCGCTACCCAAGTGGTCGGAAGGGCCCGCGCCCTCGGCGGTGTGCCGACGCTCCTCTCCAGTCAGGCTCAGCTCCTGCGCCTGGAAGCGGTGGTGGAGCGGCGCGACTTCGCTGCCGCCGAGCAGCTCCTGGGCGAGATCTCGCCGAGTGGCCTCGACCCAGCCGCAAGATGTCAGCTCGCGTATTTGCGCGCTCGAACGCTCGCGGGCAAAAGCGAGTGGGGCCCCGCTGCGGACAGCTTGGGCGATGCTGTGCTCACCTGCTCCCACGTCCCCGAGCTGCACGCCAAGATCCTGTTCAACGCTGGCAAGTTTGCGGCGGCCGATGGTCGCGATCCGGCGGCTGTGGGCCACTACGGCAAGCTGGAGGAGCTCTATCCCGCGAGCACCCTGGCGGACGATGCGCGTGTGCGGCGGGCGCGGTCGTATCTCGACATGGGATCGGTGGCCCGCTTCACCGAGCTTCTCTTGGCCCTGCCCATCGACTACCCAGAAGGGGACATGACGATGGAGGGGGTCTTGGACCTAGCTCTCTATCGCATGGAGCGGCGCGATTTCTCGGGTGCAGCAGCGGTCTTGGAGCGGGGGACGCGCGCGGTGGGTCCGCGGGATCGCGGCCGTGGTCCGGAAGAGTCCGGGCGCGAGCGCTACTTCTGGGCACGCTGCCTGGCGGAGCTCGGCGAGAGCGAGGCCGCCCTCGATCAGTACGAGACCATCGTGCTCGAGCTGCCGCTCTCCTACTACATGCTCCACGCCTACTCGCGCCTCCACGCAGTGGACGAGGCGCGAGCCGAGCAGGCCCTCGCTCGGGGCATCGACAGCGCGACGCGCGCGCCCTTCTTCTTCCCGCACCGTCCAGAATACGACACACCGCCGTTTCGCCGCGGCATGGAGCTCCTGCGCGTCGGCGATAGTGCGCGTGGCCGAGGGGTTCTGGATCGTGTGGGGCTCGGCGTGGGCACGGACGACACGCTGCTCTGGGGCCTGGCCCTGCTCTACGACCGGGCTGGCGAGGTTCAGTTTGCCCACGGCATCGCGCGCGGCCGCCTTTCGGATTGGCTGGGCCACTATCCAGAAGGGGACTGGCAGAGACCATGGGAAATCGGCTTCCCGCGGCCGTACGCGGACATCGTGCGTCGCGAAAGCGCCGCGAGCGGAGTGCCCGAATGGTTCATCTACGGCGTCATGCGGGAGGAGTCGACCTTCGACGCTAGCGTCAAGAGTCACGCCGATGCCTACGGCCTGATGCAGCTCATCGTGCCGACTGCGCGCGCCGTTGGCTCCAAGTACGGCCTGCCGAGCTCACCGGAGGCGCTCAAGCGACCATCGGTCAACATTGCGCTCGGTAGCCGCGTGCTGGAGTCGCTTGCCAAGCAGTTCAGCCAAAATCCGGCGCTGGCCATTCCGGGCTACAACGCGGGCCCAGGACGCCCCCGCCGCTGGCTGCGCGAAAGGCCCGACACGGACTTCGACCTTTGGGTCGAGCTGATCCCAATCCGCGAAACACGGCGCTACACCAAGCGCGTGCTGGCCAGTCGCGCGGCGTATGCGTTCCTGTACTACCGCACCGACGCAGAGCAGGCCCTTCACCTGCCGCTGCGCCTGACGCCGCCATGAGGCTGGTTTCACGCGCTGCGCGAGCTTGGGCCACGGCCTCGCTGCTTTCGACCGCGCTGCTCGCCTCCGGGGAGGGAACCGCCTCGGGCGGGGAGACCTCGCGAGGCGAAGGGGCAGAGCAGGCCATTCCCGTCATCGACCTGCACGTCGATCTGCCGTACCAGGTTGGCTACAAGGGGCAGACGTTCGCGCGCGGCTCCGGTCAGTTTCAGGCAGAACAGCTCGCCCGCGGCGGCCTCGCCGGCGTCGTGCTGCCGCTCTTCGTCCCCACGAAGGCATCCCCATCGGGGCGCACCGCAGCCGAGTTCGAGGCGTCGTACGCTCGCGTGTTCGCTGGCATCCTGGCCACGCGCCCCTACGCGCTGCCTGGCTGCAGCATCCGTCGGGCCGGGAGTGAGACGCGGGCGGTCGAGACCTGGCTGGCATTCGAGGGCTCGGAGCCGCTGCCCGCCGACGAAAATGGGCTCAGGCCCTGGGCAGTGCGCGGCGTGCGCATTTTTGGCCTGGTGCATGCGCAGCACAACGATCTAGCCGAGAGCTCCGGCGAGCGAGCGCTGGGCGAGGGTCTCAGTCCGCGCGGCGAGCGCTTCGTGCGTGCGGTGTACGGGGTGGGTGGGGTGGCGGACGTTTCTCACGCCTCGGACGAAGCGACGACCGACGTGATTCGCATCGCGCGCGAGCTGGGGCGGCCCGTCGTGGCGACGCACTCGAATGCACGCGCGCTGGCGCCGCATCCCCGCAACCTGAAAGACGAGCACATTCGAGCCATCGCAGAGAGCGGTGGCGTCGTGGGCGTCAACTTCCATCAGCGATTTCTCGATCCGGGTTCGGGCATCGTCACGCTGGCCACCGTGGTAGCCATGGTGGAGCATCTGGTTCGCGTCGGCGGTCCGGGCGTCGTAGCCATTGGCTCCGACTTCGAAGGCGGCATCCGGCCGGCGCCGGGACTGGAGGGGGCGGACCGCTACCAGACTCTGGCCAGAGCGCTCCTTTCCGCGGGGCATTCACGAAAGCACGTCAGCGCCTATCTGGCCGAAAATGCGCGCCGTGTGCTGTGCCCCGCGGCCACGAAGCGGCTTTGAGTTGAGCCGGGCAGGATGTTATGCCCGAGGCTCGTGAGCGAGCGTTCGCCGCTCCGGGAGCAGATGATGAGCGATTTGGATGCCCGCGCCCTCGAAGCGTTTGCCCGTTACCTCTCGACCTTGCCCGATGACGCAAGGACCCTGGGTCGAGCCGTCGCCGATGCCAAGCTCGACGTCGCCGTGCGCGCTCCGCTCGCCGGTGCGCTCAACTACCTGTTCAAGTCTCTCGACCTGATCGACGACGGCATCGAGGCACTGGGCTTTCTGGACGATGCGCTGATCTTGCGCATTGCCGTCGCAGAGGCCGCCGAGCATGGCGGCTTGCCGCCCACGCTCCAGGATCTCGCCGCCGACGTCCCCTTGGTGCAGGAGGTCCTGGGCGACCTCACGCCGCGGTTCGAGAAGTACGTTCGCGGCCTCCGTACTGGCGAGGTCCGAGGCCGCTCGGTCGAGGCCATCCTGGCCGATCCCGCCACCCAGGAGGAGTTCTTGGGCGAGGTGACCGGCTGGGCGCAGCGCTACGAAGCGCCCACCTTCCTGGGTGAGCCCAAGAACCTGGTCAAGCTGCGGGCATTCCTGGCCGCCAAGCTGCCGGCCTGAGCTCTGCTTGTCCGGGCAGTGGCTCGCTCCCCTGGCTTGCGCGCCGCGTCGTCGGCGCGCTCAGCTGGCCTTGCGCGCCGCGTCCTCGGGGGAAGCGGGGAGCGGCGGTACTTCTTCGCCGATCTCGGCGAGCAGGTCGCGCACCTCCGGCCGGGCGCGCAGATGCTCGATCAGGAGCTGCGAGCATTCGATGAAGCGCCGCTCGTGGGTGAGTCCTTCACGGCTCTTCTTCGCCACCTTCTCTCGACCGACGTTGAGGTCTTCCTCGACCGCTTCTGCGTAGCGACTGAGCTGGGCCCGCAGCTCTTCGATCTGGCGGCGCAGGTCTGCGGCGGCCGATTCTCGAGCCTCGCGGCGCCGCTTGCGGTTCTCCGACCAGGCCGTTTTCGCGTCGACCAAGGCGCGTGCGGCGCCGGCGCGTTCGAACAGTGTGCGTGAGCCTTGGCCGAGCTTCTCCGCGTGGTCCGCCGCCGCGATGTGATCCTTGGCTGCACGGCGGACCTCGGCCAGCTCGCGCAGTGCTTGCTCTTCCTCTTCGCCGTAGCTCTGAGCCTCACGGAGCGCTTTGGACTCCTCCTGGGCCAGTTCTTCGACCTTGCGTCCGATTTCCGCGCGCAGTGCTCGACCGCGCTTCTCCAAGGCCTCGAGCTTGCGGGTGTGGCTGGAAATCTCACCTTCCAGGCCGTTGGCCTTGGCCGCGACGTCCCAGATCGAAGCGAGTGCACCGGCGACGTCTTCCGGCACGGTGGCGCCTGGATACGCCCGGCTCACCATGCGCGAGAACAGGCCGGCTCGTCCTGCCCACTCGGTGACGCCGAGCGTTTTTTGCGCGGGAGCGGGGGGGAGCTGGGCGGAATCCGTTCCCGGTCCGCCTTTCTTCGCGTCCCAGCCGGGGCCGTTGGGCAAGGAGCGCTGCAGGCGCTTCAGCTCCTCGAGCAGATGGTGGCCGTCGCGGTAGCGCTTCTTGGCGTCCTTCTCCAGCAGCCGGAGCACGATGCGTCGTGCGTCCTCGTTGCAGTCCTTGCGAATGGTGACGGGATCGGGGGCCACTGCAGTGCGCTGCATCTCGAGCAAGGCTTCACGGTCGCCAGCCCGGAACGGCAGCTGTCCCGTCAGCATCTCGAAGAAGAGGACGCCGAGGGCATAGAGGTCCGACTGTGGGCTGGCTTGTTCGCCGCGCGCCTGCTCGGGCGACATGTACTCGGGCGTCCCGAACACCGCGCCCTTCGGGGCCAGGCGGGGATCGTGGGCAAGCGCGGCCAAACCAAAATCCAGGATTTTCACGAAATCCGGGCGTCCGCCGCGGGCGGTCAAGAGGATGTTGTCGCTCTTCAGGTCGCGATGGACCACACCGAGGTCGTGCGCACGCGACAGCGCGGCGCCCATTTGCTCGATGATGTCGACGGCGCGGTGAATGGGCATCGGGCCCTTGGCGAGCTCGTTCGACAGCGGAGTGCCGATTAGATACTCCATCACCAGATAGAGTTCGCCGTCATCCGTCTCACCGATGTCGTGAATGTCGATGATGTGCGCGTGGTCGACGCGATTGGCGGCCCTGGCTTCGCGCAGCATCCAAGCACGCAAGTGCGTTTCACCGCGCAAGTCGGGGCGAATCAGCTTCACTGCCACCACGCGATCGATGAGCACGTGACGAGCCCGGTAGACGATACCCATACCGCCCTCGCCGATGCGGGCTTCCAGCCGATAGCGTCCGGCGATCACACGACCGAGTGCGGGGTCGTCCTTCTTGGGCTTCTTGCGAAGTGTCTGCTGATTCATGTCGACTTTCAGAAGGTGGCCGAAAAGATCGGAACCATCACCCGAGTACCCGCCTCCACTCCACCCCGCCTTGGGCCAGTCGCAGGCGACACGTACGAGATTTCCACGGCTGGCACCCCAAGCGCCAGCGATTCTCGGTGGTATTGTGCGAGCGACGGGGTGCGCAAAGGTCCTACCTGCTCACGCGGCAGCGCGTGGATGGAGGCCGCGCGGGACGGGTTCGATAAGGATTCCGGCCCTTGCGAGCCGATGTTGGGCGGGCGGTAGCTGGTTGCGTTCAGGACCACGATGGTGGTCGGGACGGCCAAAAGCAGCCCGGTGACCAAGAGGGTCATCGAGAGGGGAGTGCTCCCTGCCTGGTCCAGGAAGTAGCCACCGATGCCTCCCGCGACCCCACCGAGCCCTCCCCCCAGCGCGTACGCCCAGACCGGGCGCACTTTGAAGGCGCCCTCGATCAGCATGGTCGTTTCGGCGCCGACGAAGATGCCGCCAATCGTGCCCCGCGCTCCGGACTGCGCCTCGTCGGTCCCGACCTGCGCCAGCGCCGACCTGGGCCCCGCGGCCAGGAGCAGGCTGAGGGCGAGGCTCAGGCAGACCAGGCGCAGCGCGCGGATCCAAAGCCGGTCGAACGAAGGGGCCACCATCCGGACGAAAAGGATAGCCCGAGCCGAGTGAGCTAGGGAAAATCCGTGGTGATCCTAGGTGGTTCCGCGCTGTCGACCCGCCTTGCTGGCCCTTTCCCTGCATGGTAGCTGACCCCCACCTATGTCGGTGACTCACTGGCTGATCGTGGCGCTAGTCGTGCTGGTGCTCTTTGGCGGCAGTCGTTTGGGCGACATTGGCAAGGGCCTGGGCGAAGGCATCAAGAACTTCAAGAAGGGCCTGACCGACGGCGACGACAAGCCCAGTGGCCCGCGGCCCGAAGCCAGCACGCCCGAAGCCACCACGACCGACGCCAAGGTCATCGACGAAAAGCAGCAGAAGTCCTGACCATGGCGGCCGCCGGTTCGACTGGTCTCCTCGCCCCGGGCGGGGAAGTGTCCGCGGCGCCCGAGCTGCCCGCCCCGAGCCTACGCGTCCAGCTGTCGGCACTCGTCGAGCTCTGCAAGCCGAAGGTGACGCGCCTGGTCTTGGTGACGACCTTTCTCGGTGCGGTTGCTGCGCCTGGACCCATCGATTGGGTCGTCGCGCTGGGTGCGCTCGCGGGCACTGCGCTCGTGGTGGCCGGCGCCAACGCGCTCAACATGCTGCTGGAGCGGGACAGCGACGCGCTGATGACGCGCACGCGGACGAGACCGCTGCCCACGGGCCGTCTTTCCACAGACGCCGCGCTGATTTTTGGCATCCTCGTATCCTTGGTCGGCCTTTTCGTGCTCGCTACTTGGACGACGGCAACCAGCGTCGGCATCGCTGCGCTGGCGCTCGTTGCCTACGTGCTCGTCTATACGCCGCTCAAGCGCGTGAGCTCGCTCTCCCTGCTCGTCGGCGCGGTCCCCGGCGCTCTGCCTCCCGCGATTGGGTACGCTGCGCTCACCAGCACGCTCGACGGCATCGGCCTCTGGCTCTTTCTCATTCTCTTCGTCTGGCAAGTGCCGCACTTCTTGGCCATCAGCATCTTTCGGCGGGACGAGTACGCGCGCGCGGGCCTCTCCGTGCTGCCCACGGAATGCGGGCTGCGCTTTGCTCGACGGACGGCGCTCGTCATGTCGCTTGCGCTGCTGTTGACCAGCCTGATGCCGACGTTGCTCGGCGTCGCGTCCTTGGGCTACGGCCTCGTCGCGCTGGTGACCGGGCTTGGCTTCACCCTGCTGGCGACGCGAGAGCTCGGTGAGCGCGCGTCAGATGCGTCCGCTCGCACGCTCTTCTTCGCCTCGATGCCCCACCTCGTGATCTTGCTCGGCACGCTGGCGCTGGGCGCGCCCTGAGGGAGAGCCGCCGCGGCCGGCGGCAGCGCGCGGGGCTCCCAGCGGCAGCGCCGCGATACCGAGCAGCGTCAGGGTTGCGATCGAAAGCGGCGAGATGGGGACGGCCAGCGCCAGCGCGCAGACTGCGGCCAGGAGGGGCGCCGGTGCCTGCGGCTGCTTGCGAAAGAGGCGCTCGGCCACCGTCCAGCCGACCGCGATGACCGCCACGCAGAGCTGAAGCGCTGGTGCCCAGGCTCCCTCCGCCCAGGGGGCGTCCGGGGTCATGCTTTGCAGGGTGCGGCCGACGAGCAGGATCCAGGTGGGCGCGTCGGCCTCGCCCGCGCGCAGAGCGGTCAAGAACAAGACGCCACAGAAGGTGACCGCGGCAGGCAAGATCAAATGCCCACGCAGGCTCTGGCGCATCTGCATCAAGAGCGCCACTCCACCCGCTGCGAGCCCCAGGGCGGCGCGCAGGCGAGGGAGCGCGTCGGGAGCGCGATCGAGCCAGCCCGCGCTGACGATGAAGCCGAGCTCGAGCAGCAGACTCGAGCCCGCGAAGCCGAGAACCAGGCCCACCCAGGGCCGGGGCCGCCGATTCGCGCTCCCCGAGAGCAAACAGCTCGCCCCCGTCATTCCGATCGCGCCGAGCCAGAGCTCCACGGGCAAGGTCGCCCGCTGCGCGCCCATGAGCGTCACCACGGGCCAAATGCCGAGCACGGCCAGTGCGGTCAGGAGCGGACGCTGCGTACCAGCCCGAAATCCTGCCAAGACGAGCTGGATGGTGAGCAGCCAGGTGGCCATCGCAGCGAACTGCCCCATGATGCCGGCTGCCAGGTCGACGCGATCGATCCACCAATCGAGGCCGGCCCGGCTGCCCTTGAGCGCAGGCGAGAGTCCCGCCCCGACCAAGAGCCCGACCAAGAGCGTCACCGCCCATAAGTCGAAGAGCTCACCCAGGGCTGAGGTTTTCGAACCAGTGCTCTTCGAACCAGTGTCGCTCGATTCGGCCGCTTCGCTCATCGGCAGGTTTCTTATCGTAGTCCCGTGGCGGTGGCGGCTCAACGCTCGGGGGCGCTGGCGTCTGCCCCAGGTTCAGGATGAACGGCCGCGCGAAATAGGTCGAGCAAGCCCACTCCGGGTTTCGATGGAACTCCCAATGCAGATACACGTTCCCGTCGCTCGAAACGATGGAGGCTGGTGGCACACCGTAGGGCGCCGATTTGGACACCGCCTCGAGGGCGCCCACGTCGAACATGGTGACGCCGGAGGTCTTGGTGATCCCGATGCGCACGATGCGACCGTCCTCCCGGCTGAGAGCGATCTCGAGGTGGGTGCTCATGTCGCGGCGATTGAGCGGGTGATCCGGAGGCAGGCCGGAGAGCGACGCCAGGAAGTCGTCTGCGAAGGTGAGGTGCAGACGGTTGTGCACTTGATTCAAGTAGGCGGCGAACGGCACGCGCGCCGCGTTGAGCGCCGTCTGGTTGCCGGGCTTCACCGTCGCGACGTAGTTCTCGATCGAGGCCCGCCAGCGTTCGATGCCCAGGGTCGTCCACGAGCCACGGTGCTCGCTGAGCCGCTTTTCACCCGCGCGCCGCCGCATCCGGGCCAGCTCGTCGCGCCCCATCATGGCGGAGGCGGCGGATTGGTTCAGGTTCAAATTGACGCCGTTCCTGGTGACGCCAGTGGCGCCAAAACCCAAGAAGTCGGTGGGCCTGGTCGAGGGCTTGGGCTTGTAGGCGGGCTGCGCTGCTTGCGCCTTCTGCGGGCTTTGCACCGTGCCCTGGCCACCGTCGGCCGTCATGATCTCCGGGGAGGCGGCCGTGGCGGGGGCCGCTGGGCGCGCTGCCTGATCGGGCGCCTGCGGAGCCTGCTGCGCGCTACGAGCCGGAGCGGCGGGCGCGGTTTCGAGCTGCATGACTTGCGCCGTCCGCGCTTCCTGATCCTTGGCGTCGTCTCCGCTTTCGGAGCCCGGAGCCATGCGGTCGTCCGCACGCACTTCCTCGCTCTGCGCCACCTTGGCATTTTCCGAGTTGCCCGGCTCTGGATGGCTGCCTGCGAAGTGTCCGCCCGGAGTGGGATTCTCGTCGTTCTGATCGCTCGCCGTGATGCGCGCTTGCGTCTCCTCATCGACGTGGTTGGCGTGCTCGGCGGCGAATTTCGCGTTCGGATTGTCCTCCTGATCGGGCCGAGCGTGCTGCTGGATGGCGACGCGTCGGTTGTCGAGCTGGAGCGCCATCGGCGGCTTCTGCAAGGTTTCTGGCTTCTTCTCCTCCGCGCTCGGAGCTTTCTCCTCGGGCTTCTTCTCGGGCGGGGCCACCGGCTCGGGCGGCTTTTTCTCCTCGGGTGGCGGGACCACCTTCGGCTCGGGGAGCGCAGGGTCCGTGGGTTGCTCCTCCTCGGCCGGCGGGGCGTCGGGGGCGGCCTGCTCGCTCGGCGGGAGCGGCTCGCTCGGGTCCAGCAGCGCCACCTCCAGCGGTTCCAGCGAGCGGCGCGCGGAAAGGCCGACGGCGTGGGCGAAGTCGCGAATGCCCGCCTTCTCCTCGATGACGCGAACCACCTCGGTCGCTCCGCCGCCCCCGATCGCGTGCACGACCAGGGCGGTGGCCACCCAGAGGAACAGGGGGATGGAGGGGTCGCGACGCATGGAGGCTCCGCACAAGCCTCGTGGCCTCTGCGATGAGATCCTGGCGTTTAACCTAGCAGGACGCCGGAGAAAGAACCTGTGGAAAGCGAAAGCACAGGGAAGACCGGCGATTTTCGCCCAGTTCCCCGCTGAGCTCGGGGCTACTTACGTGCGATCGACGCGAAATGTGTGGCGATTTCCTGCGGGGTCCACGGCCCGTCGCCCTCGTCTTTGAGCCGGCCCTGGCTCTCCGTCAAGGCGATCGTCGCCAAGCGCCCGCCGGCCACGCTCAGCACCACTCCGCTCGTGCCCTCGCAGAGCTCGCTCGACAGGAACACCACCGCCGGCGCCACGTGCTCGGGCTCCAGCGTGCCGCGGACCTTCTCGAACAGGGGCAGGTCCTCGGTGAGACGCGTGCGTGCGATGGCCGCAACGGCGTTCACCGTAATGCCGAACTTCTGCAATTCGATGGCCGCCGTGCGGGTGAGCCCGTAGACGCCAGCCTTTGCCGCCGATTCCCCTGCTTGTCCGAGATTGCCGAGCAGGCCCGACATGCTCGTCATGTTCACGATGGTCCCTCGTCGCCGCGCTCGCTTCAGTCCTGCCGCGACGGCTCGGGTGACGAGGAAAGTCCCGACCAGATCCGTGCGCAGCATCGCCGAGAAAGCCTGGTCGGTTTGCTCCAGCAGGCTCGCGCTGTGCAAGATACCGGCGCAGTTGACCAAGAGGTCCACTGGCTCGCCGAAGGTCTGCCCGAGCTCCACCATCGCGGCTACCTGGTCCTCCTTGGTGACGTCGTGGTCGCTGGCCAAGACCTCGAAGCCCTCGTCCGTGAGCTCCTTCGCCAGCGCGCGTGCCACTTCCGGATCGCGGCCGTTGCCTTCCCGATCGCAGCCCAGATCGTTGAGCACGAGGCGAGCGCCGTGCTGGACCAAGCTTCTTGCCACGGCCCGGCCGATCCCGCGTCCACCACCCGTCACCAGCGCGACGCGTCCACGCAAGAGCTCTCGGGGATCGTCCGTCTGGCCGCTTTCCATCCGGGCCCCTTACACCGGCCTCGGCAGCCGGCGAAACCGTTTTGGGCCCTGCCCGATTTCGCGGTAGGAGCGGAGCCCCCGCGATGGCTTCGTCTCGCCCGTCCACTGGCTCGTCCGCAAGCCCGTCCAGGAGCTCGTCCAGGAGCCCGTCTACGAGGCGCCTTCTGGTCACCAGCGCGCTGCCCTACGCCAACGGCCCCATCCACCTCGGCCACCTCGTCGAGTACCTGCAGACGGACATCTGGGTCCGCTTTCAGAAGGCTCGGGGCCATAGCGCCGTCTACGTGTGCGCCGACGATACGCACGGCACCGCGATCATGATGCGCGCCAAGCGTGAGGGGAAGAGCGAGGTCGAGCTCATCTCTGCCACGCGCGAGGAGCACCTGGCCGATTTCTCCGCCATGGGGATCGCCTTCGATCACTACGGAAGCACCCATTCCGATGCCAACCGCGAGCTGTGCGCGCTTTTCTGGCAACGCCTCGACGCCGCTGGGCTGGTCGCCAAGCGCGAGGTGACGCAGCTCTTCGATCCCGAAGCCGGAGTCTTCCTCGCGGATCGATTCGTGAAGGGGAAGTGCCCGCGCTGCGGCACCCCGGACCAGTATGGCGACAACTGCGAGAGCTGTGGCGCTGCCTATGCGGCCACCGATCTGATCGAGCCCCGTAGCGCTTACAGCGGGGCCGTGCCGGAGCTGCGCGCTTCGCCTCACTACTTCGTGCAGATCGAGAAGCTGCACGGTTTTCTCGACGGCTACACGCAGGGCGGCGGGGCTGACGGCGGCCCCGGCCCCTTGCAGCCGGAGATCGCCAACTACATCAAAGGGCACTTCTTGGCGGAACCGCTGCGCGATTGGGACGTGTCGAGGCCGGCGCCCTACTTTGGTTTCGAGATTCCCGGGGCGCCGGGGAACTACTGGTACGTCTGGTTCGACGCGCCCATCGGCTACATCGCTGCCACGCGCGAGTGGTGCGAGAAGAACGGCAAGGAGCTGGCAGACTTCTGGCAGGATGACCGCGCCGAGATCCATCACTTCATCGGCAAGGACATCACCTACTTCCACACGCTGTTCTGGCCGGCGATGCTGAAGAGCGCGGGCTTCAGCCTGCCGACGCGCGTCCAGGTGCACGGCTTCCTCACCGTCAACGGTGAGAAGATGAGCAAGTCTCGGGGAACCTTCGTGCGCGCGCGCACCTACGTCGACCACCTGGATCCAGCGTATTTGCGTTACTACTACGCCAGCAAGCTGAGCGGATCCGTCGACGATCTCGATCTGAATCTGGACGAGTTCCAGGCCAAGGTGAACGCCGATCTGGTCGGCAAGGTGGTGAACTTGGCCAGCCGCACGGCGCGTTTCGTGGATGCGCTCGCATCTCGGTATCCGGAGGACGGCGGTCTGTTCGAGCGCGGGCGCGCCGCCGGCGAAGAGATCGCCGCTGCCTACGAGGCGTGCGACTTCGCGCGAGCCATGCGGCTCGTGATGGCGCTCGCGGACCGGGCCAACGAGTATTTGGACCGCGCCGAGCCGTGGAAGGTGAAGAAGGATCCAAGCCGCGGCGAGGACCTTCGGGACATCTGCACCATCGCACTCAATCTGTATCGACAGATCATGGTCTACCTCGGGCCCGTCCTGCCGAGTCTGCTTGCCAAGAGCGAGGCGCTACTCGGCGGGTCGCTGAGCCAGTGGACGGACGCGGAGACGCCCCTGTGCGGCGTGACGCTGGGCAAGTTCGAACACCTCATGCAGCGCGTGGATCCCAGCCAAGTGAGCCGCCTGATCGAGAGCAGCAAGGAAGCAGAAGTCATGGAAACTACTCGTGAAAGCACAGCACAGCCGCTGGACGACGGGGGCGCGCTCGCCGCGGAGCCGCTCGCCCCGATCTGCAGCATCGAAGACTTCGGCAAGATCGACCTGCGCGTCGCGCGCGTGCTCGAGGCCGAGCACGTGCCGGAGGCCAAGAAGCTTCTGCGCCTCACGGTGACCCTCGGTGGGGAGGATCGGCGCACGATCTTCGCCGGCATCAAGGCCGCCTATGCGCCGGAAAGTCTGGTCGGAAAGTTGGTGGTGATCGTGGCCAACCTGGCGCCCCGGCAAATGAAGTTCGGGCTGAGCGAAGGTATGGTGTTGTGTGCAGGCGCTGGAGGGGAGGATCTTTATGTCCTCCCCCCGGAAGAACGTTCCAGTCTGCCTGGTGCCAAGCCCGGCCAGCGCGTGCGCTGACCGGCTGAGGCTGCTCAGCGCGTGCGCTGAGCGTCGGTTTCTGGGTCACTTTTTCGCAGGCAGCAGGCCCACGTTTGCTAGGCTCGGAGGATGAGCACCGCGCGTGTGGCCTTCCTTCTGGGACTTGCAGTCGCCCTTCCTCCACTCGCCGCCGCTTGCGGCACGTCGACGCCAGCCCCAGCGGGTACGGGCGGTAGCGGCATCGGCAGCGGCTCTGCTCCCAGCGGAAGCGGTGGGACGACTGCAGTCGGTTCGGGTGGCGTGGTCTCGGCCGCGGGTGGCGGTTTCAACATCCCCGACGTCGGCAGCGGAGGCATGAATCTCGGTGGCATGCCCGCCATGATCATCGAAACTCTGCCCGCCGGCTTCACCGCTGCGGAGGGCGCGCTCGACGGGACGGATGCCGCCCAGCTGCGTGGAGGTTACCAGCTCATCGGCGCGCTGGCTGACGTGACCGACACGGAGACCGAGGCCTGCGCCAACATTCTGCGCGTGCTCGTTCGCGACTTCACGACCTTCTCGCATCCTGATTTCGGTGGTTTGAAGAACCCGGCGGACGCGACCGGCATGCTCGAGCCAGTGCTGGGCACGGATCGCAAGCCGGTGCGCATTCCGGAGGTTTTCCCCCAAGTCGCCGAGCAGTTCGAGGACTGGTACGCCAACGTGGATGGGACCAACGTGCCCTACGTCGTCGACCTCTGGCTCCAGCCGGACGCCGGGCAGTTCGTCTTCGATTCAAGCCGCTTCTTCCCCCTCGACGCGGCTATTACCGAAGAAGAGTTGCAGGAAGACATGGACGGCACGCTCCGCAACTTCGGCTTCACCACCGAGCTGCACACCTCGTTCGAGTATCAGGGTGGCGAGTCGTTCACCTTCCGCGGCGACGACGACGTCTTTGTTTTCGTCAATGGCGCTCTGGTGGTGGATCTCGGCGGCGTGCACAACCCGGTCGAGGGCATGGTAGCCATCGACGATCTCGGGCTGACCCTGGGCGAGGTGTACGATCTCGATCTCTTCCAGGCCGAAAGAAACCCGGTGGGCTCGAACTTCCGGCTCGAGACCACGCTCGACTTCACCGAGTGCGGCGTGATCCTGCCCGACGACATCGTGAAGTAGCTTTCTCGAGCTGTAGGGGCCGTGGTAGAAGCCGCGGTCAATGGCTCGGGTCGGCCGCCCCACGGGCAAGTTCACCCAACACCGCCGCATGGATCGCCTGCGTGAGCTCCTCACGCGGCAGCCGGGGGGCATGACGCTCTACGAAATGGCGGACGTGCTGCAGGTGACGCCCCGCACGATGCGCCGGTACATGAAGGAGCTCTTGCGCGAGTTCGAGCTGACCAGCGTGCAGACGCGCGGCGGTGGGGCCCTGCGCTGGCGCATTCCCTCGAGCGAGCTCCCGCGCAAGGTCGAGCTCAGGCGCACCCAGGCCTACGCGCTGCTTGCGGCGCGACGGCTGTTCGAGCCCATGGCTGGCTCGACCCTGTACGAGGAGATCGATCTCGCCATCAACAAGCTCCTGGCCGTGTCGCGCCGCCCCGGCCGCGGACCGAATGCCGGCCGGGCCGATGCGCGGCTCGAGGAGCGCTTTCTCTACCTGCCGTTTGCTCCCAAGAACTACAAGGATCACACCGAAGAGCTCGATGACCTGTTCCAGGCGGTTGCCGACCTCAGACCGCTCAGTTTGCGCTACCGGGCGCGCTTCCCCGATCCGGCGCCGGGCGAGAAGGTCGTCGAACACAGCGAGCGCATCACCATTCATCCGTACGCCCTCGTGCTCTACCGGGACTCGATCTACTGCGTGGGCTACCACGTGGCGAAAGACGCGGTGCGCACGTTCGTGCTCGATCGAATGCGCGACACTCAGATCCACCACACCGAGCATTTCGAGCTGCCCGAAGACTTCGCCATCGACGAATACTTCCAGGGCGAGCTCGGTGTGTTCAAGAGCGGTGAGCGGCACAAGGTGGTGGTCGATTTCGACGCGCAGGGAGCCGAGTACGTGCGCATGCGCACCGTGCACCCGACGCAGAAGTTGAGTCCCCTGCCCGGGGGCGGAGTACGCCTTTCCATGACCGTGGGCAGTCTGCTCCCCGTCACCAGCTGGGTGCTCGAGTGGGGCCAAAGAGCCAAGGTCGTCGGGCCAGCCGAGCTCGTAGCCCGGGTCGAGGCGGAGCTTCGCGCGGCCCTGGACCGCTACACGGTCGGCCGCCGCAGTCCGCGCAAGTCCCCACAAAAGTGAACGGGACCTCGGGCGCACAGCCCGAGGTCCCATTTTTTCTGACCCCGCCGGAGGACCGGGTCAGGTCGACGAATCAGGCGTGGTGGTAGCCACGCTCGCCGTGTCCGGTGATGTCCAGACCCGTCTCTTCGTCCTCTTCGGTCGGGCGCAGGCCGATGCTGAACTTCAGCGCGTAGCCCAGGATGGCCGTGACCACGATCGACAGGACCAGCGTGAGGCCGATGGCCTTGCACTGCTCGAGCCAGAGGGTCTTGCCCACCACGTCCTTGAGGTTCAAGAGCAGGTTGCCGTTGGCCTCGGGCGTGGCGAGGAAGCCGGTCAGGAGGGCGCCCAGGGTGCCACCAACGGCGTGCACGCCGAAGGTGTCGAGAGCGTCGTCGTAGCCGAGCATGGACTTGAGCGTGGTGCAGGCGAAGAAGGGAACCACACCAGCCAAGACGCCGATGATGACCGCGCCCCCAGCCGTGACGAAGCCGGCCGCGGGCGTGATGACCACGAGACCGCCGACGATGCCCGAGCAGAAGCCGAGAACGGTGGGCTTGCCGCGCGTGATCCACTCGATGCCGGCCCATGCGCCACCGGCGATGGCAGCAGCCAGGGTGGTGGTCGTGAAGGCCTGAGCGGCGACGGCGTCGGCGGCGACTGCGCTGCCGGCGTTGAAGCCATACCAGCCCACCCACAGCATGCCGGTGCCGATCATGGTGAGCACCAGGCTGTGGGGAGCGAAGTTCTCCTTACCGAAGCCCTTGCGGTGACCGACGATGAAGGCGAGCACGAGCGCCGACCAGCCCGAGGACATGTGCACCACGGTGCCACCGGCGAAGTCGATGGCCTTGATGGTGGCGCTGGCATTCCAAACGCCGTTCATGAAGCCATCCGCGCCCCAGACCATGTGCGCCAGCGGGAAGTACACGAGCACCATCCAGCCTGCGACGAACAGCATGAGCGCGCTGAACTTGATGCGCTCTGCGATGGCGCCGATGATCAGGCCCGGCGTGATGATGGCGAACATCAGCTGGTACATCGAGAAGACGTTCTGCGAGACCCAGACCGAGTAGGCGGTGTTGGGTGCGGCGCCGACGCCCTTGAGCATGGCCATGTCGAAGCCACCGATGAACGGGTTACCCGGTGCGAAGGCGATGCTGTAGCCGAAGGCCCACCACATCACGGCCACCAGAGCGGCGATGCCCATACACTGGGCCATGATAGAGAGGACGTTCTTGCTGCGCACCAGACCGCCGTAGAACAGCGCTAGCCCCGGCATGGTCATGAACAGCACGAGGGCCGCGCAGACCATCATGAAGCCGTTGTGACCAGGACCGGCACCGGCAATCTTGGAGGTCGCGTCGTCGCCTCGGGCTCCGTTGTTCACGTAAGCTTCCAGGTCGGCGATGCGCTTTTCCAGCGCCGCTGCGTCGGGTGGGGGCGCCGCAGCCTCTTCGGCGTAGGCGAGCGTGGGTGTGGCGAGCAGGCTCACGCACAGCGCCATGAACAGGAGCAAAGTGGAGACGAGTGATTTCATGGAGTCCTTGGCGGCCCGACCGCCGGAGGCGGAAATGCCCATACGGTGTCGAACCGGTCTAACCGGGGCGACTCTGCCTGGCGGATTGTTTCGGCCACATATCGGCTTCTGGTCCGGAAACGGAAATGTTTCGGATGAGTCGCCCGACTCGTCATCCGCTCATGGTTCCGGTGTACAAGAAGGGGGCTAGAAACGAGATGCCCGAAACTTCCAGCATCGACGCAAGCTTGTGGGATCCGGGTCCTGCATTTCGGACAGCGGCCCAGCGCGGTCTGCGCGCGGACGTTCTGGAACCTGCCGTGGTGCGCATCCGCGCGCTCAGTCTCACCGCCGCGGTGGGCGCAGCGGCCTTGCTCGGGCTTTCGTTCGTGCCTGCGCTCGGTGGCGCGGGGTCGGCAGCGCTCGGGCCCTTGGTGGGCGCATTTCTGCTGTCTTTGGGCATGTTTGGGCTGACTTGGCTGCGTCGCCTCGACGCGCCGGCCATCACCGCCTGCGCCTACGCGTATCTGCTCGGGCTCTGCCTGGCGCTCGGATTCTTGCGCCATGGGGTTGGCCAAGAGCCTGGTGAGCCGCTGCGGCTCTTGTTCCTCGGCGTGCTGCCGATCCTCACCTTCGCTGCGCTCGTGCCCGCGGTGCCGCAGAAGGTCTTCTTCATCTCGCTCGCTGCCGCGCTGATGGACCCACTCGCGCTCGGCCTGGCTGTGCGGAATGCCTCCCCCGTGTCCATCGCTCTCCTGTGTGTCGTCGCGCTCGGCGTGGCCGTCATCTCGCGCCAGATCTCGGGGGCGGTGCATCGCCTCACGGAGGGTATGCGGCAGGCGCAGCGTGTGGGCAGCTACCACTTGGTGACTCGTCTCGGCGTGGGTGGGATGGCCGAAGTCTGGCGCGCCGAGCACAAGATGTTGGCTCGTCCTGCGGCAATCAAGCTGATCCGGCCGGAAGTGCTGGTGCGGCACGGGCCGATCGAGGCCGAGCGCCTCCTGCGTCTGTTCCTGCGCGAGGCGCGGACGACCGCGCAGCTGAGCTCGCCGCACACCATCGTGCTCTACGACTTCGGCATCAATCGCGAGGGTGCGTTCTACTACGTGATGGAGCTCCTCGACGGCATCGACCTGCAGACCCTGGTCGAGCGCTTCGGGCCGCAGCCGAGCGAACGCGTGGCTCACCTGCTCGCCCAGGTGTGCCATTCCTTGCGCGAAGCGCATCACCAAAGCTTCGTCCACCGCGACGTGAAACCGGCCAACGTGTTCACCTGCGCGCTCGGCGGCGAGCTCGACTTCGCCAAGGTGCTCGACTTCGGCCTGGTGCTCGATCGCCATCCGACGCCGGACGAGATTGACGACGAGCAGCGCTTCGTGGGTACGCCGGCCGTGATGGCCCCAGAAATGCTGCGTTTTCAGGCTCCGGTCGACGCGCGCGCCGACATCTATGCCGTCGGCTGCGTGGGCTACTGGCTGCTCACGGGCCACCGTGTCTTCGAAGCGACGACGCGCGCCGACATGCTGGTCATGCACGCGCACCAAAAGCCCATCCTCCCCTCCAAGCGCGTGAGCACCCCCATTTCGCCGGCGCTGGAGGAGATCGTCATGCGCTGCCTGGAGAAGAACCCGAACAAGCGCCCGCAGTCGGCCGGCGAGGTGATGGACCTGCTCGCGGCGCTCACCTTTCCCGCGCCGTGGACGGACGAGCGGCGGGCCCTCTGGTGGAAGGCGAACCTCGCCGAGAAGCCAGAGAAGCCGGACGGCGCCCAGCCAGGCGAAACCTGGCTCGAACCGGCCAGCTAGGCCGACGCTAGTTGCTGCCGCCCATGCCGCCCATGCCGCCGACTGGGCCGGACCTGCACCCCGCATCCCCACATCCAAACGGGCAAGGCTCACACTCGACGCCGCGGCTGCAGTCCGTGGCTAGGTGCCAGCTCGTGCAGTACGAGTCTTCGTCGCAATATCGCACCGCGACGGACTCGAGGCAGCAATCGGGATGCGGAGGGCAGAGCGAAAAGAAGCCGCCGCTGCCACCGCCCAAACCCCCGGTTCCGTCTGGCTCCTGCGTTGCGCCGCCCGTAGCAGGCGCGCCGCCAGTCGCCGTTCTCGTGGTCACTCGAGTGGAGTCACAGCTCCCGAGCGTCGTCGCGCACGCGCCAATCACAGTGAGCGCTACCCATCCCCGCCGCATCGCGTCCCAAGGTAGCAGCCATGGAGCCGCGGGCTAGGCGTGCCGCTAGAGGCTCAAGGCGTGAGGCAGACCGAAGCGCAGCTGCCGGAATCCCAAACTCAATCGGCTGCTCTCTCTGGAGTTTTCGGCTCGAACGGCTCGGCGCTCCCGAGCTTCGTCGCGATGATCGGGAAGATCAGCACCGAAAGTAGGCCTCCGCCGACGAGCTGTGCGGCCGTCGCCGGATCCATGAGCCCGCCCTTCACCGCTGCGCCAGTGATGGCCACGATCAGGGAGAGCGATGTTGCCGAGTAAAGGCCTAGTGCGGCGACCTCACGCGGGGGCAGCTCGCGTCGAAACAAGAGTGCCGGCGCGCCGCGGACCAGCAGCAAGAGGACCGCATAGGCGACCATCATCAGGAGGCCGGACGTGGTCCTGAAGAGCGCTCCGACGTCGAGCTGGATGCCGCTGCAGACGAAGAAGATCGGCACGAAGAAGCCGAAGCCGAGGGCGTCGAACTTGTGGTGGAGCACCTCGGTGTGCGAGTCCTTGAGTGCTAGCCCCACCGTCATGCCGGCGGCGAAGGCGCCCAGTGCCAGGTCCAAGCCGAAGAGCTCGGCCAGCACGACGAGCACCACCAATAGGAGCACGCTGACGCGCGTCGGCAGCTGACCGCTTTGCGTCATGGTGCGAGCGAGCAGCTTGAGCAGACCCGGTGGTCGCACCACCATTGAAGCCCAGAAAACGCCGACGATGAGCAATAGGAACGCGACGACCAAGCCCGCCTGTGCGCCCACGCCCCGCTCGTGGGTGAGCAAGAGCGACATCAGGATGATCGGCCCGAGCTCGGCCATTGCCCCGGTGGCAACCGTGTAGCGGCCGAGGGGGGAATTGGAGAGCTCGGCATCGCGGAGGATCGGCACGACGAGGCCGAGGGCGGTCGTCGACAGCGCCACACCGACCAAGCTCCAAGCGGGGCTTCCGCCTGCCTGCGCCAGGAGGAAGGCTGCGGCAAGACCCAGGACGAGCGAGAGGAACCAGCTGACGCTCGCTAGGCGTAGTGCCTTCCCCTTCATCTGGCCGAGATCGATCTCCATGCCCGCCAGGAAGAACAGGAACGCCATGCCCATCGTGGCCAGGTACGGGAGCCCGTGGTCGAAGCCGACGAAGCCGAGGGCCTGTGGTCCAATCACCACTCCGAGCACGATCTCGAACACGGCCACCGGCACGCGCAGCGATCCCGTGTGAGACGACAGCCATGGTGAGACCGCCACGACCGCCAGGACGGGCAGGAGCGGCGGAACGCGTTCGATCAAATCGGTACCCCCTCGGCTGGCAGGGTACCCTAACCTTCAGCCGCGCTTCAAGAATCCAGGCTTCAGCCGCAGCACGACCGCTGGCAAGAAGGCGATGGTGGCGGCGCTACAAGTCACCATCGTGAGCGCAACGAGCACGCCCAGGAGCACGTGCACCTTGAAGAAGGAGAGCGTGAGGCAGAGGTAGCCGCCGGCCACGGCCGAAGCGACGTAGGCGATGGCTTTGCCCGAGGTGGTGAGCGCGCGCGCCACCGCTTCGCGTAGGTCGACGTTGCTGGCGCGAAGCTGCTCGCGCACCCGGAACACGAAGTAGATGGCGTAGTCGGCGCCGATGCCGACCGCCATGGCCGAGATCGCCGCCGTGCCCATCGTCAGCGGAATGCCGAACCAACCCATGACACCCAGGTTCACCAGCGCCGAAATCGCCAGCGGCAGGAGCACCAGAAGGCCCCCGATCAGCGAGCGCAAAGCGATGCTCGTGATCACGAAGACCAGCGCCGAGATCTGGATCAGGTTGTTGATCTTGCCCTTCACCATGGTCTCGTTCAGCGCCACCGCGTTGGTCACGCCGCCGCCCACGGACACCTTGACCGGCATGCCGGCAAACAGGCGTTTGGCCTCGTCATCCACGGCGGTCGCCAGCTTCTTGATGTCCTTGTGGTCGTCCGTCTTGAGGTAAATGGTGATGACGGCGCGCTGGTACGACGAGTCGACCAGGCGGCGCAGGTCGTCGTCGTCGCCCGACATCGAGTAGAGGAGTAGGTACTGCGCTGCTGCCTCAGGGCTGTCCGGCAGCACCTCGCTGCCCGGCTTGTTGTCGTCGATGACCCGGTTCATCACCTTGAGCACGTCGACCAAGGAGACGACCTTGCCCACGGGCAGCTTCAGCGAGCTGGCGAACGTGCCCAGCTGATCCATGCGCTTGAGCACTTCGGGGTTCTTGATGGCGTCGGGCTGCGGGCCCTCCACCAGAACCTGCACCACGCGGGTGCCCGCCGTGCGCTGATCAGCCAGGCGGAAGCCCGGCATCGGTCCCTCGAGGAAGCGCCCGATCACTGGCATTTTGGTGTCGCCGTCGAAAAACTGCGCACCCAGGCTGTTTCGCGTCTCCAGGCGCAGGACGCCGACGGCCGACAAGGCGATCAAGGCGATCGACACCCACAGGAACGGCGCTTCCTTCGAAGCACGCACGACGTCCGCAATCTTCTCGATGATCGGATCGAAGACTTCCTTCTTCTGCTCGCGTTCGGTCTGGTGGGCGCTGGGAGCGGGCAGGAGCACCCGGATGGCCGGAATGAAAGTGAGCTCGATGACGAGCGCCGCCATGATGCCGAACGACGTGCAGAGCCCGAAGTTCTGCATCGAGGGCACCTTCATGGCCAGGAGCGAGAGAAAGCTGAGCGAAGCGATGCTCCCGGCGGCCAGCATGACCGAGCCCATCTTGGTCGTGGCTTCGACCACTGCCTCGTGATTGACCAAGTGCAGGGGTAGTTCCGGCCGCTCCGAGCGAATGCGGCCGAATTCCTCGTAGTAGCGCTTGAGGATCTGCACCGAATGGCCGGCGCCGATGGCCAGGAGCAGGATGGGCGTCATCATGTTCCACGGGTCCATCGGCACGCCGAGCAGGCCCACCAGGCCGAGCGCCCACACCACGCCGAGGAGCGCCGTGACCAGCGGAATGAACATGCCCTGCAGCGTGCGAAACGCGCGGTAGTGCAGGTAACCGATCATGGCGAGCGTGAGCAGGAAGAGGCCTGCGACCCGCAGCGTGTAGCGGCTGAGCCAGTAGACGACCGTGGGCGCGCCCGCGGCGACGATCTCCAGCTCCGGCGAGCGCTCTGGCCCCAGAATTTTCTCGAGTGCTGGGTAGAAGCCGCGCGCTCCACCCGCCTTCTCGAAGTCATCGAAGTCCACCATCACCGTGGTCGCCTTGCCGTCGTCGGAGACGAGCAGGCTGGTGATGGCGCGATTGCTGGAAACCCGCTCTTTGAAGGCTGCGATCTCCTCGGGGGTCTTGGGGGGCTCCGTGGCGAGCGGCTTCACCTCGATGGCGAAGTCGGTGGAGCGTATGTCCTTCACCTGGCGGGACATCAGCGAAATGACGCTGGTGCGCTTGACGCCGGGCATGGCTTCCATCGCCTCGGTCACGCGCTTGACTTTCGCCAGGACCTCCGGCGTGTAGACGGTACCCTGTGCCGGATAGAAGCCGATCACGGTCAGGTACTTGCCGCCGAAGAGCGACTCCAGGCGCTTGCCGATCACGACCAGCGGATGGCCCTGCGGGATCTGCTTGTCGACGTCGAGCTCCACTCGGAGCTTCGAGATGGAGGCGCCCAAGGTCAGGCTGACCAGGGCGACGAGGGCGATGATGGACTTCGGGTAACGGACGACGAATTCGACGTAGCGGCGGATCATGGGGCTCGGTTTGCGCTGGGCGGCGTGCTGGACCGGGGCGCGTCCCTAGCATTGTCCGCTTCCACGGCCCAGGGGGCGTGCCTCCCGAGGCCTTACGGAGGCAGTCGGCTGCGCATCTTCCCGAGCAGGGCGGAAGAATTCACGGTCGCGGCAACGCGGTTGGCCCCGAGCCCGCTGGGTGCCCAGCGCTCAGTTGGCTTCGGCCGCCCGGTAGCGCTCGTAGCTCTCCAGCACCTTGACCACGTAGGCCTGCGTCTCTTCGTAGGGCGGGATGCCGCCGTAGCGAATGACGGCATGCTCGCCTGCGTTGTAGCCGGCCGTCGTCAGGTGGATGTCGCCGTTGAACTGGTTGGCCAGAATGCGCAGGTAGCGGGCGCCGCCCAGGATGTTCTGGCGCGGATCGTAGATGTCCTGGACCAGCATGCGCTCGGCAGTGAAGGGCATCAGCTGCATGAGCCCGATGGCACCGGCAGGCGAGACGGCGCGGGGATCGAAGTTGGACTCGGTTTGCATCACCGCGCGAATGTAGGCTGCGGGCAGTCGGTAGAGCGTGGCGGCTTCGCGGATGTAGTCGTCGTAGCGGGTCAGGCGCTCACTGGAGGTGTCGCTCGGCATGTGGATGGCTATGCCCGAATCGGCAGAGCCGGAACCGGCAGAGCGACCGGCAGAGCCCTGCCCAGGAGCGCCGCTCTGGGAGCTGGATGCTTTGCCGCCCTTCCGCCCGCCGCCGCTGATCGAAATCACCCCATCAGCGCCCACGCTGCGCTCGATTTGGGCCTGCGCTTCGCCCGCGGGGACGGCGAAAAGGAGCAGGAAAAGGAACGTCCAGCGCAGGGTCATCGTAAGTAACTATGAACGACTGGGGCCGAAGGTCCCTTCCCCGAAACACGCCCGTATCGCATCGGATCCCAAAATGGCCTAACCTATTGGAAGCGTGGGAGGTCTTTTCCCACATTGGGTGACCTCCCCGTGGGGCTCGCACAGAGCCTCCCAGGACCGGAGTCACCCATGAGTCGGACCACCCACCCTCACCCTGCGGCTTGCTCGCGAGAGCGGGCGTTTCACCTGGACCACGACCTCGGCGCCTTTCTTCGGGCCGCCGTGGAGGAGACGCTCGAGCACCACGCAGCACGGCCCGAACCGCTCGTTCAGGAGTACCTGCTCGGCCTCTTGGAGGACGCAGGGTCCACGCCCGTGTCCGTGACGCGCGCCGTGGAGAGACCCCTCGGCGTTCAGCTTGCCGAAGCGCTCGGCTCGCATCCTGCGGCGCGCTTCGAACGCCTGCGGCAGGTGGGTGACGGAGTGCTCTTGGTGGGCGGCCTCTACCGCGGGTACCTCGAGCGCCGCGGGCTGGAGGACGGCTACGTGGTCGCGGTGGGGCGCCGCGCCTACGGCGCGGCGGCGGCAATCCTCGACGCGCCGCCCAAGGGCGGAGATCCAACGGGAGCCCTCGACGTGCTGGCCGAGCTCGCACACGGCTTTCGCGACCTGATGGTCCTCCTGCGTGACGTCGCACTCACGCTGGCGGCACGAGCGGCCCATTCAGCCACGGACCTGGCTCGCCTGTGCGAGCTCTGGCTCAAGGAGCGCTCCCAGCATTTGGAACGCTTGCTGCGGGCCCGCGGCGTCACACCGGGCGGGACGCTCGTGCTGAGCTAGCTCGGCGCGTGAGTCCTCACCCCGCGGTGTCGAAAATGCACGAGCCGGGCGTCTCGTAGCAGCTGCCGTCGACGCAGTAGCCGCCCGGGCAACCGGCGTCGCTCGTGCAGCTCTTTGCCGTACAAGCTTCTTCGCAGGTCGACTGCGGTGAGCAGTCGCTGTCGCCCAGGCACGGTTGCGGCTCGCAGCGCTCTGTCTGGAGGTTGCACAGGCGGTTCGGGCCACACGGCCCGTCATTTTCGCAGCCCGGGACGCACGCACCATCGATGGTGCAGACGCCCGTCGGGCAGTCTGCGGTGACTCTGCACTGACGGCAGTAGCCGTACTCATCGGTACCGAAGCCGCTGGTGTACTTGTAGCAAACGGGCGAATCGCCGCCGCAGTCGCCGTCGACGCTGCACTGGAAACACATGCGACCATTGCTCGCGGCGCCGAGCGCGCAGTACGGCATGGCCCCGCAGTCCTCGCCCGTGAGACATTCGGTGCACTGGCTCGTGGCTGGATCGCAGATGCTGGCCGCGCGGGGGACGGTGTCACTCGGCGTGGGGCAGTCCGTGAGGTCTTCGCAGGTCTGGCCATCGCCGCTCGGGTACGTCGGCTCGGTGGGGCAGTTGCAGCCGCCGCACCAGCCGGGCGCGCCGCAGATGATGGGTGGAGGCGATCCAGGCGCGTAGCAGCTGGCCCCGGCCGTACAGGTCTCTTCATCGGAGCATTGGCTATTCGGCAGCCCTCCGCTGCCGCCACTCGAGCTATTTCCACCGGTCGCACTTCCGCCGGTGGCACTGCCGCCGCCGCTCGACGTGCTGCCGCCACTGCCGTTCTGGGCGCCGCCGCTATTGCCATTGCCGCCGGTGAAGAAGCCATCGAGGGTCGTTCCTCCGCTGCCGGCATCGCTCGGGGCGGAGCCCCCGCAGGCGACGGCCGTGAGCAGGAGGGAGGGTGCCAGTACCGCCCCAAGGCTGATCGTGAAGCGAGTCATGGGTCTGCCGTTTCGCAAGAGTCGTGCCGGGATCGGCATTTCCGCCTGCACCTCCCGCATCCCAAAAATATCATACGAGATGGGCCCTCGGCCCTCGCCATGCGGGCGTGCGTTGGCACAGGCTGGCCCAGCCGCACGCGCTCCCTGTCTGGGCGCATGAGCTATTCCACCATAATTGGAAAGTTATGGCAGCTAGGGGAAGTCCTGGGCCTCTGACATGTCTGCGAGCGCGGAGGCAACACTGCTGGAGTGAACCTGTCGCCTCGCGGCCGCGCTCTTCGCCCCTCCACCTTTGGCCTCGCCCTGGTGGCGCTCCTCGCCGCCTGTGGGGAAAACGTTGGGCAGCCCCCCACGGACGCGTCGGGGGCGGGTGGGTCGACCGTGGGCTCGGGCGGCGCTGCTGCTGGGGGGAGCGGGGGCGGGAGCTCGAGTGGCGGTGGTGCTCCCCTGACGGGCGGGCAACCGGGTTCAGGTGGTGCGGCGAGCGGGGGCGCAGGTCCCACGAGTGGCGGCACGACGGGCAGCGGAGGCGCGGGCGCAGGCGGGGCGGCCAGTGGTGGCGCGGGCAGTGGCGGCACTCCCGCCGTGTGCGCAGCGACCTATGACAATCCCATCATCTGGGAGGACTTGCCGGATCTCGAAGTGATCCGGGTGGACGACGCCTACTACTACACCGCCTCCACGTTCCACTATTCGCCGGGCGCGCCGGTGCTTCGTTCGTACGACTTGGTGCACTGGGAGTACGCGGGGCACTCGGTGCCCGTGCTCGACTTCCATGCATCCTACAATCTGGCGGGCAGCCGGTCGTACGTGAACGGCATCTGGGCATCGACCTTGCAGTACCGCGAAAGCAACCAGACCTTCTACTGGATGGGCTGCATGCACAACGTGGGCGGTGGCTACGTCTTCACCGCGCAGTCGCCGGAAGGGCCCTGGGAAAAGCACTCCAGCCAGCAATGCTACTACGACATGGGCCTGCTCATCGACGACGACGACACCATGTACGTCGCTTGGGGCAACGGAACGATCAGCGTGGCCGAGCTCTCGGCCGACGGCTTCAGTCAGGTGCAGGCGCAGGAGGTCTTCGAAACGCCGGGGAACATCTCGGGTCCGCTCGAGGGCTCACGCTTCTACAAGATCAACGGCGACTACTACATCTTCGTGACGCAGTACGCGAACGGCGAGTACGTGCTCCGCTCCACGAATGGACCGTTCGGGCCGTACGAGCTGCGCCCCTTCGCCGTGCAGGTGCCCTTCGCTGGAGCCGGCGCAGGCGCGAGTCCACACCAGGGTGGTATCGTCGAAACCCAGAACGGCGACTGGTACTACATCGGCTTCAACGATTCGTATCCCGCGGGCCGCATCCCGGTGATGGCACCGATCACCTGGGTGGATGGCTGGCCGGAGCTCAGTCGCGTGGACGGCGAGTGGGGCGCCTCCTATCCGTTCCCGAACCTGCCGTGCGGCGCAGGCATGGTCAGCGCTCCGCCGAATCCCGAAACCTTTGCCGAGACCACGCTCCGTCCCGAGTGGGAGTGGAACCACAACCCCGATACCAGCAGGTGGACCAGTGGGGCTGGGCTCGTCCTCGAGACGGCTACCGTCACCACCGATCTCTACGCTGCGCGCAACACGCTGACCCGGCGCATCCCTGGCCCGACGTCGACGGCCACCATCGAGCTCGACTACGCCGGCATGCAGAACGGTGACGTGGCTGGCATGGCGGCGCTTCGCGACGTGTCGGCGTGGATTGGTGTGAAGAAGGCGGGAGATGGCACGACGCGCGTCGTGATGACGAACGGCCTTGCCATGGATGCGAGCTGGAACACCTCGAACCAAGGCAGCGAGGTCGAGGGCGCGGATATCTCGGGCGGCAAGATCTGGCTGCGCGTCATCGCCAACGTGCGCACGGACCAAGGCGGTGGCACTGCGCGCTTCGCCTACAGTACCGATGGCACGACGTTCACGGAACTGGGCAATACGCTGACCATGAACAAGAACTGGACGTTCTTCCTCGGCTACCGCTTCGGCATCTTCAACTACGCAACGACGGCCCTGGGTGGATCGGTCACGGTGGAGTCCTTCGCGCTCTCCCAGGATTAGCCGAGCGCAGGACTAGTCGGGCCGCGCGCTCTCAGTACCGAGCCGCCTGGGCTTGCTCGCGCGCGGGGCTCGACCCTGGCCAGGATTGAGGCAAGCTCGCGCCGTGACGCGCGTGCTCGTCCCCCTGGCTCCTGGCGCTGAAGAGCTCGAGACGGTGACCATCATCGACCTCTTGCGGCGGGCCGGAATCGAGGTGGTCGTGGCAGGCTTGGAGCCCGGCCCGATCCGGGGCTCGCGCGGGGTGGTGCTGGTGCCGGACGTGCTCCTCACGGACGTGGCGACGGACCCGTTCGACCTGGTGGTGCTTCCCGGCGGCGCGGAGGGGAGTCGGCGCCTGACCGAGAGCGCCTGGGTGCGGGATGCCCTCGAGCGGGCCATTGCTGCGGGCAAGCGCGTGGCAGCCATCTGCGCGGCGCCCCAGGCCCTTCGCAGCGCCGGGCTCTTGCAGGGGCGGCGTGTCACGAGCTACCCCGGCGCGATCCCCGTGGATGACCCGACCTACACTTACGTCGAAGACAGCGTGGTCGTCGACGGCCCGGTCACCACCTCGCGTGGGCCTGGTACCGCGCTCGACTTCGCGCTCTCTCTGATCGAGCAGCTGAGTGGCGGTGAAGTGCGTGCCCGTGTCGAGGCGGGCCTGGTGCGACCAGCGGAGAACCTTCGCGGATGAAGCAGTATCAAGATCTCTTGCGCCTAGTCATGGAGCGCGGCGTCGACAAGAGTGATCGCACGGGGACCGGAACGCGCAGCTTGTTCGGCCACCAGATGCGCTTTTCCTTGTCGGAGGGCTTCCCGGTCCTGACCACGAAGAAGCTCCACCTGCGCTCGATCATCGTGGAGCTGCTCTGGTTCCTGCGCGGCGAGACCAACGTGCGCTTCCTGCACGAGCACAAGGTGACCATCTGGGACGAGTGGGCCAAAGCCGATGGCGAGCTCGGTCCCGTCTACGGCAAGCAGTGGCGCTCGTGGCAGACCAAGAGCGGCGAAACGATCGACCAAATCAGCCAGGTGCTGGCGCAAATTCGCACGAATCCGGATTCGCGCCGGCTGCTCGTCAGCGCCTGGAACGTGGGTGAGATCGGCGAGATGGCGCTTCCGCCCTGCCACTGCTTGTTTCAGTTCTACGTGGCCGGCGGCAGGTTGAGCTGCCAACTCTACCAGCGCAGCGCCGACGTGTTCTTGGGTGTGCCCTTCAACATCGCCAGCTATGCGCTGCTCACCCTGATGATGGCGCAAGTGACGGGGCTCGAGCCTGGGGATTTCGTGCACACGTTCGGCGACGTGCACCTCTACAAGAACCACTTCGAGCAGGCAGCCCTCCAGCTCGAGCGCGAGCCCAGGCCGCTGCCCAAGATGCAGATCAACCCGGAGGTGCGCGACCTCTTTGCGTTCACGCCGGCCGACTTCGAGCTCGTCGGCTACGACCCGCATCCCCACATCAAGGCGCCGGTCGCCGTCTAGCCGAAGCCCGCTCGAGACCATGATGCGCGTGAGTCTGATCGCGGCGGTAGCCCAAAATGGCGTCATTGGGCGCAACAACGATCTGCCCTGGTCGATCAAGGACGATATGCGCTTCTTCGTGCAAAAGACGAAGGGGCATGCCGTCATCGCCGGGCGCAAGAACTTCGACGCCATGGGCAAGGCGCTTCCAGAGCGCGACAACTACGTCGTTTCGCGTTCGCCGTCCCCAATCGTCGGCGCCCGCGCGGTAGAGAGCGTGGAGGCGGCGCTCGAGCTAGCCGAAGCTGCTGGGGAAACGGAAGCGTTCGTCATCGGCGGCGCCGAGATCTACGCGCTCGCCCTGCCGTACGCACACACCTTCTATCGCACGCGAGTCCTTTCCGACGTTCCGGGCGACGTCTTCTTTCCAGCCTACGACGAGGCCGAGTGGCAGGTGCGCGAGCTGTCCCGTGGAGACGTGAGCGAGCGCAACCAGCATGCCTTCGTGGTTGAGGAGCTGACCAGGCGTGCGTCGCCGCGGAGCTACCGCAGGGCCCCTCGGTAGCTACTTGCCGAAGGCGAAGCCGCCGAAGAGGCCGACAGTACCCTGCGTCCCCTGGACGACGACCGTATCGGTCAGGACGTTGTTCAGCTCGCTGCCACCAGGGCCCAGCGCGCTCAGGTCGGGTGTGATCGTGACCGTGGGTGCGAACTCGAGCCAGCCCATGATGCCGAGCGTGAACACGCTCGCGAGCACGATGCCCAAATCGGCGCGCAGGACGGGCGCCACGTAGGTCTCGGAGGAGCCATCCAGGCTGCTCACGTTGCTGAACAGCGCGCGAACGAGGAATCCTCCACCGGCGCCGCCGCTCAGCCGGAAAGGACCGGGGGGCGTCTTGAGTCGCAGGTGCCCGCCGCCGCCGATGCCGATGCGGCCGATGTGCATCTGCGTTGCGTAGTCGGGAACGCCGGGGATGGGCGGAACGCCATCGAGCTTGGCGTTCACGTAGTCCAGGGCGGTCTGGCCGTAGAGCTCGAAGCCGATGACGTTGATCATGTAGCCGAAGCGACCTTCCGCGCTGAACCCTGCGGAGGGCGACGCCGAGCAGCCGGTCGGCGCGAAGACCGCGGTCGTGCCCATGATGTCGATTGTGGCGGAGGGACAGTTGCCCTGGGCCCACTCGTGGCCGGCCGCGGGGCTGAAGGTCAGCGCTCCCACCATGGCCATGCCGAAGCCCTTGGGATCCTTCTTCTGCTTCGAGGGTTCGAGCGGTTCGTCGCCCAAGTCTTCCTCCGGCGGAGGAGTGCTGGCGCTCGGGTCGGTCTCGGCTGCGGCGGCCGCGGCCGTGGGGTCGTTCCAGGTGCGGGGCTCTTCGGCTCCGGTTTCGGGCGCGGTGGCATCCGGGGCGGCGGCGTCGGATGCTGGCGCAGCGTCGGGGAACGCACCCACGCTGCCGTCCGAGGGGGCGGCGTCGGTGGGCGGGGCAGCGGGTGCCGGTGCCTCGGCGGGCGGAGGCTCACTGGGCGCGGTGGGCTCGGCAGGCGCGTCGGCGGCAGGAGGTTCGGCGGGCGCGTCGGCGCCGTCACTCGGGGGAGCGGCCTCGGCGGCGTCGGCCTGGAGCGCGCTCGGCTGGGGACGGCCCAGAGCGGGCGCGTCGGGCAGCCCCGACACGCCTACGAGCGCGAAGGCCAGAGTCCAAGGATCGGGCAACATGCAGCTAGAGGTACACAGTTTCAGCGACTTTGTCATCCCTCCGCGGGGCGCGCGGCGCTGGGCTAGAGGGCGCGTCACGCTGGGCTAGAGCGCGCGTCGCGCTGGATCCCTGGACCCGATAGCCCCTGCCGGCTGGCGCCCTGCTGGCTCTCGATTAGGGCGGCAGCTGGCTCGCGCGCTCGATGGCGTTCGATACCCGCGAGTGATGCCGGCTGTAGCCGAAATAGACGCCGAATCCGATGGCAAGCCAGACCACGAGGCGGAGCCAAGTGTCCGGGGGCAAGCCGATCATCACGAACAAGCAGGCCGCCGCACCGAGGCTGCCCACCAGCCAGGGCGCTCTCACTCGGAAGGCGCGGGGGACGTTCGGATCCGTACGCCGCAGGATCGGTACGGCGATGCAGACGATGACGAAGGCGAGCAGAGTGCCGATGGACACGAGCTCTCCCACGAGGGCCATGGGCAAGAGGCCTCCTGCGAGAGCGACGAAGGTCGCTGTCACCACGGTCGCGATGTGTGGCGAATGGAAGCGCGGGTGGGTGCGGCGGAACCACGGCAACAGGCCGTCGCTGCTCATCGAGTAGAAGATGCGCGTCTGCCCGAGCATCAGGACCAGGATCACGCTGGTCAGTCCGGCCAGGGCGCCGAGCTTCACTGCCGCCGTGAACGCGGCGCGTCCTGCGGCGCTGAAATGACGCAGCTCGGCGATGCGATCGATGCCGAGGGCGATGGGTGCGGGCACACCGAGCTCGGAGTAGTGCACGACGCCGGTCAAGGTGAGGGAGACCAGAATGTAAAGCACGGTGCACACCGCCAGCGAGCCCAGGATGCCGATGGGGAGGTCACGTTGCGGGCGCTTGGTTTCCTGCGCCATCGTGCTGACCGCATCGAAGCCGATGTAAGCGAAGAAGACGACGCCCGCGCCCGTGAGCACGCCACCCCAGCCCCAACCGAAGCGGCTTGGGGCGTAGTCGAACCAGTCGTGGAACAGGTGGTCCAAGAACGACCACTTCTCGGGCGCGACCGGCGCTACTGCCGGCACCAGTCGGGACACGCCGGACGCTTCGGGATTGACGAACAGGTTCTCCCCGCTGACGACGCCAATGCCGAGTACGATGAAGGTGCACACGATCGCCACCTTCACCAGCACGATCAGGTTGTTCACCCACGCGCTTTCACGGATGCCCCGGTAGAGCACCACGCCGCAGCCGAGCGCTACCAGGGCGGCAGGCACGTTGAAATGGCCGAAAACCTCCTGGCCGCCGTGGAGCTCGACCGCTTCGTAGGGACCCTTGGTGAACATCAGCACGGCATCAGGCAAGTCGATGCCGAGCGAGGCGAACAACTGCAGAAGGTAGCCGCTCCAAGCGATCGACACGACGACGGAGCCGAAGGCGTACTCGAGGATCAGGTCCCAGCCGATGATCCATGCCAGGAGCTCGCCCATCGTCGTGTACGCGTAGGTGTAGGCCGAGCCGGCGACCGGGATCATCGCCGCGAGCTCCGCGTAGCAGACCCCAGCCAGCGCACAGAGCACGCCCCCGATCACGAAAGAAAGCGCGATGCCTGGCCCCGCGTAGCCTGCGGCGGCGGCACCAGTGAGCGAGAAAATGCCCGCGCCGATGATGCCACCGATGCCGAGCATGGTGAGGTGAAAGGCACCGAGGGTCCGCTTGAGCTGCCCGCCGTCGTCCTGAAGCTGGGGGTCGAGCGCGTCGTGGATGACGATTCTGAGCGGTTTCTTTGCGAACAGGCGAGCGCGCTGCATGTGCGGACACGCTTGTCAGGCAGGCGTCAGTCCGTCAAGTACGTGTAGCCGCCGAGCGAATCTTCGTAGTGGCGCATGAGCGTGCGCATCTGCTCGTTGTCGAGGCGCCCGGTGCGCACGGCTCGCTCGGCCTGGCGCCGCACGTTTTCGACCATGCTCTCCGGGTTGTACTGCACGTACTTGAGCACCTCGGAAACACTGTCGCCCTTGACCACGTGCGTGATCTCGTAGCCGTCGTCGACCAAGCGAACGTGAGCGGCATTCGTGTCGCCGAACAGGTTGTGCAGATCGCCCAGGATTTCCTGGTAGGCGCCGTTCAAGAACATGCCGAGGTAGTAGGGAGATTTCCCGTCCCAGCTGTGAACGTCCAGGATTTCCCGCTCGTCTTCGACGTCGATGAAACGATCCACCACGCCGTCGCTGTCGCAGGTGAGGTCCGCCAGGGTGCAGGTTTCCGTCGGCTCCTCCTCCAGTCGATGCAGCGGAATGATCGGAAACAGCTGATCGATGGCCCAGATGTCCGGCGCCGACTGGAAGACGGAGAAATTGCAGTAGTAGATGCTGGAGAGCGTGCGCTCGAGGTCCAGGAGCTCTTCGGGGACGCGCTTGAGGCGGCCGAGCGTGATCCGGATCTTCTCACAGCAATGCCAATACAGGCGTTCCGCGTGCGCGCGCGAGCGCAGGTCGAGGTAGCCGTACTTGAACAGGCTCTGCGCCTCTTCTTTGGCTTGCCCCGCGTCGTGGAAGCTCTCCTGCACGTTCTTGGGCACGATGGCTTCGTACGTGTGAAAGAGGTCGTGCAGCACCCGGTGTGTCCCCGACTCGGGACGTACCACCTCGCCGTAGCGCACTTGATTCACACCAACGACCTCGAAAGCGAGCACTGAATGGTGCGCGGCGACGGCGCGGCCGCTTTCGCTCACCAAGGTCGGGTGCGCCACGCCAGCCTTGTCGCAGGCGGACATCACGGCATCCACGATGTCCGTCGCGTACTCGGCCAAGTGATAATTCTTGCTCGCGTGGAAGTCCGTCTGCGAACCGTCGTAGTCGATGGCGAGGCCCCCGCCGACGTCGAGGTACTTCATCGCGGCGCCCATTTTTGCGAGCTCCGTGTAGATGTTGGACGCTTCCTGCAAGGCGTTCTTGATCGGGATGATGCTCGAAATCTGGCTACCGATGTGGAAGTGCAGGAGCTGGAGCGTGTCGAGCATGTCGACCGCTGCCAGCTTGTCCACCAGCTCCACCATTTCCGCGCTGGAGAGGCCGAACTTAGCGCGATCGCCGGCCGACTTGGCCCAGCGTCCCACGCCCTTGCTGGCTAGCTTGGCGCGCACGCCGAGCTGGGGCCGAATGCCCAGGCTGCGTGCGGCCTCGATCGCAACGTCGACTTCCTCCAGGCGCTCGAGCACCACGATGACGGTCTTGTCGAGGCGCTGCGCCAGGAGCGCTGTCTCGATGTAGGCGCGATCCTTGTAGCCGTTGCAGATGATGAGACCGCCGTTCTTGTGCATGGCGGAGAGGGCAATCAAGAGCTCCGGCTTGGAGCCTGCTTCGAGCCCGTAGTCGTAGGCGGCTCCGAAGTCGACGATGTCTTCGATCAGGTGGCTTTGCTGGTTCACCTTGACCGGGAACACACCCTGATACCGGCCCTGGTACTTGTACTCGGCGATGGCCGTCTGAAAGGCTTCGTTCAAGCGCTTGATGCGGTGGCTCAGGATGTCGGCGAAGCGCAGCAGGAGCGGCATGTTCAAGCCGCGTGCCTTGAGCGAGCAGATGAGCTCGTGCAGATCGATGTCGACGGCCTGATCCGGGTCGGGCGTCACGTGCACGTGGCCGTCCTCACCCACGTGGAAGTACGGGCGTCCCCAGCCTTCGATCTGGTAGAGCGCTGCGCTTTTCTTGGTGGTCCAAGGTTCGTCCGGTCCGGTCGATTGCCGGAGGTCGTTGCGCCAGGATTCGTCCTTGGGCTTGACTACTTCGTTCATGTGAGGCGGCGCCGAGTGTACTGCTCCTCGCCGCTCGTGCCCCCACAAAAGTGTCCGCGAGCCCATCAGGGTGGCCAGAATTTCGAGGGCAGGCCGTGCACCTCGGCCAGGGCCAAGAAGTCCATGGCCCCAGCGACGGCGATGTGGACCAAGAAGCCGGCGTAGATGCTGCTCGTTCTGGCCGCGAGCGAGCCGAGCGCGATCCCGGCGACGATGGCCCCGTGAGCCTCCAGGTAGGGCTTGCCGTAGTGGATCATGCAGTAGGGCACGGCGAGGACGAAGATGGCCAAGGAGCCCGCGCGGCGCTTGAGCACCGAAAGCAGGAAGCCGCGGAAGTAGAACTCGAGCGCGAAAAACTGGACGAAGTACATCGCCTCCCAGGCCAAGAAGTCGAACCAACTGCGGGATGCCGTCTTGTAGAACGGGTAGTAGCCGAGGAAGTCCGGTTGTCGGGCCACCAGCACCATGGCCACGAAGACGGCGCCGAGGCAGAGGGCGTAGAGACCCAGGTGCGAGGTGAAACCAGCTCCGCGCAGGCCGAAATCCAGGATCTTGGCCTTCGGGAAGAGGACCTTCCAGAGCGCGATTGGCACGAGGACGTAACCGAAAAGGCGCGCCAGCGCCCACCAACCGAAGCCGTAGAGGTTCGCGAACTTCGATAGCTGCACGGACCGGTACCCCGCCGCTTCGAGCGCCACGAGCGGCGGCCGCAAGACTTCGTCGAAGAACGCCCTGCCGCCGTAGTATTCGTGCAGCGTCAGGGTGACGGCGAGGAGAACCAAAGCCACCGGGGCCTGGAAGTCGAAACCCTCTTCGCGCGTCGTCTCTGCGCGAGCTGCCCGGTCGAGCTCGGCCCACGTAGAGCCAAACATCCGGTAAAGGATGGGGGCGAGCAAGGCGAGGACGACGACTGGCAAGAGCGCTTTGACCAGGGGCTCTTCCAGAAAGAGGCCCAGCGCGCTCACTGCCCGGAACGAGGGCGAGGTGAGGTCAATCGGGGGAAATTCGCCCGGCTTCAAGCTGCCTCACGTCGCCCCGCGGCAGATCCGGACCGCGGCGCCCAGGCGAGCCAGGCTGCGCTCGCGCCCCACGACTTCCAGCACCTCGTAGAGCCCCGGGCTGGCGCTGCGCCCCGTCAGCGCCACGCGCAGGGGCTGAGCCACCGCCTTCATCTCGAGCCCACCTTCGGTAGCGACGGCCGTGACCGCGCCTTCCAGGTCGCTCACCGTCCAGCTCGACAGGGCGGCCAGGCGGGTGGCGACGGCCTCCAGGATGGGTGCACTCGGTTCGGTGAGGAACTTCGCCTTGGCCTTCTCGTCGAACGTCGGTGGCTCGCGGAAGTAGAAATCGAGGTGGTGCGCGGCGTCGACGAGATCCCGCGCTCGCTCGCGGATCAAGGGGAGGGCCTTCGAAAGGCGGGCCTCGTCCACGTCGGGCAGCCCGGCGGCCTCCAGGAAGGGGACGACGAGCCTTCGGTAGCGCTCATCACCCGTGAGCGCTTCCTGCTTGAGGTGCTCGAAGGCAACGTCGGCGAACTTCTTGTCGTCGAACTTGCCGTCGCTCTTGCCCACGTGGTCCCAGCTGAAGAGCTCGATCAGCTCCGCGCGCGAGAAGATTTCGCGATCGCCCGAGGACCAACCGAAGCGCACCAGGTAATTCAGGACCGCCTCGGGGGTGTAGCCCTTGTCGCGATACTCCGAGACGCTGACGGCTGCGTGCCGCTTGGAAAGCTTTTCACCCTTCGCCGACAGCATCATGGGCAGGTGAGCCAGCTGGGGGATCGGCCAGCCCATCGCCTGATAGAGCAGCACCTGCTGCGGTGTATTGCCGATGTGGTCGCGACCGCGCGCCACGAGCGTGATGCCCATGTCGTGGTCGTCGACGACCGCTCCGAGATTGTAGAGCGGCAGGCCGTTCTGGCGCAGCACGACGAAGTCCTGCTGCTGGGAGTTGGGCGTGGCGATGGTGCCGAAGACCAAGTCGTCGAAGGCGGTGACCCCGTCCTTCGGGCTCTTGAATCGGACTACGTAGGGCAAGTCGGGTTGGTCGGTCCGGTTCCGACACGTTCCTGGGTAGACGAACTGAGCCTTGGCATCGCGCGCCTTCAGCGCCTCACGCTCGCGGTCCAGGTCTTCCTTGGTGCAGTAGCAGCGGTAGGCCGCACCACGGCGCACGAGCTCGCTCCCCACCTCGGCGTAGCGGGCCTTGCGTTCACTTTGGAAGTACGGGTCGTGCGGGCCTCCGACTTCGGGGCCTTCGTCCCAATCCAGACCCAGCCAGCGCAGCGCGTCCAGGATGGCGCGCACGCTGTCCAAGCTGCTCCGCTCCTGGTCGGTGTCCTCGATGCGGAGCAGGAACTTCCCGCCGAGCTTGCGGGCCCAGAGCCAGTTGAAGAGCGCCGTGCGGGCGCCGCCGATGTGCAGGTAGCCGCTCGGGGAGGGGGCGAAACGCACGCGCGGCGCGCCCGCGAGGGGCCCGACAGGGGCGGGTGCAGAGCCAGATTCGGGCATCGGGCGGCGGCGGTAGCACGCCTCCCCGGTCGCGGACAGCCCTCCCAGGCGGAGGTCGCTTGCCACCTCGGTCTGCCGTTGCTAGCCCCTCGCCCCCCTCGAAGTGGCCGCTTCGGCGCTCCGGGGCGGCGCGGCTGTCCCGGCTGCGATGTTCTCAAAGGGTGCCGGATGGGTTCCTCGTGAACCTAGGGACGATGGCGCCGCGGAGAAACCGATGAAAAAGACCCCCCAAGCGATGCAGAAGGAGCTCTTCGGCAGCAAGGACAAGCTAGTCGCTGCCGTGAAGAAGCTCGCCACCAAGGACCTCTGGCTCGACCGCGTGAGCGACGCCAAAGGCCTGGACGGCATCTCGAACGCCAAGCTCCTGCGTTTGCACGCGGCACTCGAAGACGCCAAGGCGCGCTTCGGCTCGCGCGACAAGCTGATCGCCGCCATCGCGGACCTTTCCAAGCGAGCCAAGGACGAAGGCTTCAAGACTGGTCTTGCCAGCTATCCCCTTCCGCGGCTGCTGGATCTGCACGCCGCCGCCGAGAAGCGGGCCAAGAAGGCACCCCAGGCGGCGCCCAAGGCTGCCAAGAAGAAGCCCATCCGCAGCAAGAAGGCCAAGGCCAAGGCGGCAGCGGGGGCTCCGGCCAAGAAGGCCAAGACCAAGGCCAAGTGAGGCCCTGAGCTCGCCGGCTCCGAACCTTGCTGTCGGCAGAACCTTGCTGTTGGCAGGGACGCGGAGCCAAGCACAGCCGGCTTTTGAGCGCCTACGCCTGCGGGGGTGCGGGTAGGCAGACGTGCGCTCGACCTGCGTCTGGACCTCGTGTGCGCTCTCGCGTCCGAATGAGCAATCGGATACTCTGAGTGTGCTTTTCCAGGGGCGCGGGCGGGGGCGCTGGCTTGGGACGAAGGACTCGATGCCCATGATGAAAAAATTGCTTTGGCCGGCGACGCTCTTGGCTGCTTTCGCCCTTCCGGCCGCCTGTGGAGGAGGCTCCACGGATTCCGACATGGGAGGAGCCGGCGGTTCTGACGGCAGCGGCGGTGACGAGTCCACGGGTGGGAACGATCCGACCGGCGGGCGATCGACCGGCGGCGGTGCCGGCGAAGGTGGGCAAGGTGGTAGCGGCTCCGGTGGCGGGCCCGTCGTCGAACAGCCGGAGACGTGCAGCGACGGCGACCGGAACGAAATGGAGACGGACGTCGACTGCGGCGGCCCCGATTGCGATCCGTGTGAAGACGACGCCGCCTGCAGGCAGCCCTCGGATTGCGACAGCGAGATTTGCGACAACCTGGTGTGCGCCGCGCCTGAATGCGGCGATCGTGTGACGAACGGCGACGAAGAGTGCGACGACGGGGGCGACTCCGGCGAGTGCGACGACGACTGCACCCTGGTCGAATGCGGGGATGGCCACTTCAACCCGGTTGTCGAGGTGTGTGAGCCCGATCCGGACCTAGACGTCTGGCAGCGCTGCGGCCGCACCTGCATTCATGGCGTGGACCTGGATGGCACCTGGCGCACGAACAACATACCGGGCACCAACAGTCCGTGGGAGCGGCTGACCGGCGACGGCACCCCCAACTCAAGCTACTACGGTGAGAGCGCAGGTTTGCAGAGCTTCCACTATCAGGACGAGACGACATTTTACGAGCTGAGCTCGAACAGCCGCTACGACATCGGTTCCGACTCCTGGTCAGCCCTTGTGGACCCGCCGCCCTTCGGAGTCGGGGATCTGTGGCCTATCGGTGCAGTCGATTCGCAGGGGATTTGGGTTGCTCGCCTGGGATCGATCTTTCGCTTCGACCTAGTCGACCAGACCTGGGACGAGCCCATCACGTCCGTGCCCAACGGATCGATCCGGTACACCAGTGCGGTCTTCGATGGCGACGGATACATCTGGTACGGCTACTACGATGAGTATTACTACGATCCCGTGCTCCTACAGGATGGCACGTCGTTCCTCGTGCGGGTCGACCCCGCGGATGGATCCTTCGACACCTATTCGTGGTCGTACGACGCACCTTCCTACAACATGATCTATCCGCGGCTCGCTTACGATCCAGTGACTCAAACCCTGGTAATGTCCTCGTATTTTGGCTCGCCCAACCTCCTGCGCTTCGACCTCGAGACGGAAACGTTCTCGCTCAGCGCCCAGGTGCCCGATGCGGCCGTGCCCGTGGGAACGGCCTGTGGGGACCGGGCGGGAGGCTTCTACTTCATGGACAGCGCCGGCGTCTTGGCCCGCTATGACATTGCTGCCGATACGTTCCTGGCCCTTCCGGTGCCGCTGGTTGCCCTCAACGCGGTGGCCCCCTGCATGGTGTCCGAGGTCGGCTATCTGTATCTCCCGGGGGGTGACATCGATCCCGTCACGATGAAGCCCGGCTTCGCCCGCCTCCGGCTGAACCATCGCTAATCGAGCCGCAAAGCACCATGACCTACAAGAATTTCGGACGCGCGCTCACTCTTCTTGCCGGCCTCGGCCTTGCTGGCTTCGGCAGTGCCGCTTGCGGTAGCTCCACCACCATCGACTTCGTCGGCGACCCGAACAACACGGGTGGCGAAGGCGGCAGCGATGGCGACGGCGGCAGCGACGGTGACGGCGGCGGCAACCTCGGCGGCATGGGTGGCCAGGCATCCGGTGGCGCGGGCACCGGCGGCACCGGCACGGGCGGCACCGGGGTTCTCGGATACTGCGGTGACGGCGTCATCGACGACGACAGCGAAGACTGCGACGACGAGAACGAGCGCAGCGGCGACGGCTGCAGCGCCGCGTGCGAGGAGGAGGCCGGGTACCAATGCGTTGGAGAGCCGAGCCAGTGCACGCCGACGACGATCGGCAACGGCGTCGTGGATCCTGGCGAGGAGTGTGACGATAGCAACGTCAACGATGGCGACGGCTGCTCGTCCACCGGCACCGTCGAAGGCACGTGCACGAGCCCGGTGCAGCTCGAGCTGGAGGACGACGGCGTCGCTACGCTCGCCGGCGCTCTGACGGCTGATACGTCCAGCGGCGGTGGAGACGTCCCAGCCGATGCCTGCGGTGGCCTCCTTTTGGGCGGCGGCAACGATCGAATCTACGAGATCAACTTGCCGGCCCAGCGCGACATCTCCGTCACGCTCGACTCGGAGTTCGACGCGATCATGCGCATTTACGGCGGCGAGGACCCAGGGGCTGCCTGCAATCCAGAGCAAGAGGGCTTCTGTATCGACGCCGTGGGCGCTGGCGAGACGGAGGTCTGGGAGTTCGCCGGCCTGCCGCCCGCCACCATCTTCATTCTCGTCGACGGCGCGGACGAAGGGGAAAGCGGAGAGTTCACGCTGAGCGTGACCGCCGGCTGCGACCCCCGCCACGTGAAGCTTCATCGCCTGACCCCCTACTTCGGGGGCGCGAACACCGAGCTGCTCTCGCTGCGCAACACGGCCGACTACTGCAGCGTGGATCTCGATACCGTCGGGCTGGTGGTGACGGACGACTGCGTCGCCACTCCGATCCCCGTGAACCTGCCGCAGCAGCTGCTAGGACCAGGGCAGGTCTTCCGCGGCTCCTTCGACGTCGTGCCCGGTGTGAACGGAAATGCCTTCGACTTCGCGGAAGCGCCGGGCTGCTTCGACAGCGTCGCGGCCGGTGCCTATCTCTGCGATGGCCCGTGCGACCTGGACGCAGGGACTAATGTTACGGACGCCTTGCTAACAGGCGGTGGCAACGTGCAGATCCCCGGGACCAGCTTCATGCCAGGTCATGCGACCGGAGCCGAAGGCTCGCCCTACCAGGGCTACGTGCGCGTCGCCTACCAGGGGGTGGCTCCAGACTTTCTCGCTTCCGATTGGTCGCTCGCCCTGATCATCGATCCGGACGACTACACGGTGGACGCCTTCGGGTACTACCCTGATGGTGCCGGGGCTCTCGCTACCCTTGCGTTCGTTCCTGATCCTCAGGAGGGGACTGTCGTTTCTGCAGGACTCAAGTCGTCGGGGTACTACTCGGCGTACGGTGTCTCGCTCCCCGACACGCTGACGCAACCGACGTACGTCAGCTTTACCATGTGGGCAGAACTGGGGAGCCCGTTCGGCTACATGTGTCAGACCGGGGTTGGAGTCCAAAACGGGCTCGGCACCAGCACGGGCCTCAGCGACTCGCGGGATATCGGCTACTTCACCCGCTACTACTACAGCTACTCAGGGCCGTACGGCAGCTACGTCGACGACTTCTGGTTCGGGACTGCGATTCCCCTTGGCGATATCGGTGGGGATGCCGCCTGGCACCGGGTCGAGTGGGAGAACATCAACTGGGCCAACCACACGATGGACGTGCGCATCGACGGCAACGTGCGGGCGACGGGCGTCTCCACGACCGATGCTGCCCAGACGCAGGCGAACGTGTTCGCCTTCCACCCGAACTACGCCAACGGCTGTCGGTACTCCGACGTAGTCGTGCGCATGGGCCCGCCTGGCCGCATTTGGGCCTCGCCGCCCGTGCTACCGCCGCCGCCCTAGTCGGCGGCCCGCTTTGGGCTTCGGCGCGCCGCCTGCACCAGGTGGTAGCGCCCCCCCCAAACCAGCCGTCAGGAAAGGCCGTTCTTCTTCACGTAGTCGTTCGTGAACTTGGCGCCGATGTCGTACGACTTGGAGAGGTCGGTGATGATGCGGCGTTCGATCAGGCCTCCGACGCCGAAGATGTGGACGCCTACGTTGGCGAGGAAGATCCTCCGGCAGCGCTTGCCGCCGTCGAGCGGCTCCGTGTACTGCTCGCACTCGACGCTGAACTTGTCCGCCATGCGTGAGGGCACCACCTTGACGAAGTAGCGCTGCTTCTGTCGCTCGAGGTAGCCGACCTCGCGGTAGCTGAACGAATCGCCCACGATCTTCTTGATCGGCCCCGGCAACTCGCCCACGTACGGCTCGACCTCCACCACGCGATGGAGCTGGTCCCCCCGCTCCGTGCGCTCGAGCACCTCCCAGCGCGGGAACTTGAGGAACCCCTGGAACAGGGCCTGGTTGTAGGCGTCGTCCAGGAAGAGGTCCCAGAAGGTGGCTTCGGTGCAGTCGAAGTCGTGCTGAATCCTGGCGCGCTCGGTCATGGGGGCGCCTGTCTAGCGTATGTGCGCGGGCGCACAATCGGCAGGGCCGGACCGCGGCGAAACACGGACGGCCGCCGGCGAGTCGCGTGCCCGGCGCGGACAGATGCGCTCCGAAGCCGCTCCCGGTATCGTGCGGGCATGAGGGAGCAGCCCGCCTTCCTGCGACAGGTCCTGATCGTCGCCAAAAAGGACCTCTTGCTCGAGGCGCGCAGCGGCGAGGTGACGCTGACCAGCACCTTCTTCGCCCTCCTGGTGGTGGTGATGTCGTCGATGTCGTTCCACGGCGGCCCGCGCACGGGGCGGGTCGTCTTGTCGGGGGTGCTCTGGGTGGCGGTGGCGTTTGCCGCGGTTCTGGCGCTCGGCCGCAGCTGGGCGCGCGAGCGGGAAGGGGGAGCGCTGACGGGCCTCTTGAGCACGCCACTCCTGCCGGGCGCGCTCTTTCTGGCCAAGACGCTCATCTTGTGCGCGTTCTTGGTGGCGATCGAGCTCGTGGTCTTTCCGATCGCCGCGGTCTTCTTTTCCGTCGACTTGCCCGACTACGCGCTTGGTCTGGGCTGCCTGGCCTGCTTGGCGACACCGGGCATCGCTGCGGCCGGAACGCTGTTCGGAGTGATGACCGTACGCACCTCCGCGCGCGACCTCTTGGTTTCGATCGTTCTCTTCCCGCTGCTCTTGCCGGTGCTCCTGACCGCTGTCGCCGGAACGCGTGCCCTGTTCGAAGGCGCTCCGCTGGCCGAGCTCGGCATGCATTTTCGCCTCATCTTCGTCTTCGACGTGGTCTTCTTCGCCGCCGGGCTTTCCCTGTTCGGCACCCTGCTCGAGGACTGAGCGGCGCGCCTCTGGAGACGCTCCGAGCAAGCGAGAAGCCGCCAGAAGATCGGGGTGGCCTCCACTGGCCTCTCCCTTCTATAATCGTAGGTCATGCGACTGGGTCTGCTAGGCCCGTGTGGTGGGCACGAACGCGAGCTGGAGGTTGCTGCGCGTGGCCTAAGCGAGAAGCTCGCGGCTGAGCGTGTCGTCTACCTCGGCGCGGATCGGGCGCTCGATCTGGTGGTCGGGCGTTGGGCTGTGGCCTTGGTGGGCGGTCAGGGCAGCGACGACACCTTGATGGCACGTGCGACGGCGGCCTGCCTCGCTGCCGACGCACAGGCCATCGATCGATTCGTTCAGAACGAAGAAGAGCGCGAGGAGCTACGCATGTTCGAGTCGCTGGCTGGAGGCACGACGCGTTCGGTCGAGCTGATCGCAGGCAAGGTGGCGGTCCTGCTGTACGACAAGGCCTACCTCGAGGAGGAAGACATTCTGCCTGCCTCCGCGCTCGTGTTCGGCAAGAGCCCCGAGCCGCTGCTCAAGCAGGTTGGGCGCCGTTGGTTCTTGTCCCCCGGTTCCTTCCCCGCGCACGGCGTGATGCTGCTCGACGACGACAGCGGTGAGCTGCGAGCCAGTGTCTTTTCGGCAGGGCTGGAGCCGGGCGAAAGTCGCATCCTCGAGGCCCCAAAAGCCCTGCGCATGCGCGTGGGAGCTGGCTGAACGGTGGTGAAGCGCGCCATCTTCGGTGGCAGCTTCGATCCCCCGCACGTCGGTCACGTGCTGGCCGCACACTTCGTGCTCGTGACCGGCATGGTGGAGAAGGTCACGGTGGTGCCCGTGTACCGCCACGCCTTCGAGAAGGAGATGACGGACTACGAAGAGCGCTTGGCCCTGGCCCGGGCAGCGTTCGAGCACTTGCCCGAGGTGGACGTGAGTGACATCGAGCGCAGCCTGCCGACGCCTAGCTACACCGTGCGCACGCTCGAGGCCCTCAGCAAGCTCCATCCCGGGGACGAGTTTCGCCTGCTCCTGGGCGCCGACCTGCTCGCCGACGCCGAGCGCTGGGTGCGGTTCGACGAGGTGCGGCGGCTCGCTCCGCTCTTGGTGCTGGGTCGGGTGGGCGTGGCTGCGGCGGAGGCCCCGCCCGTCTTGCCCGACATTTCCTCCAGTCGGGTGCGGACCTGGCTCCGAGAGCGCCCTGCAGCCGAGGCACTCGAGGCCCTCGCCTGGGCGCTGCCGGCTCCCGTGCTGCGCGAAATCGACGCTCGCCGGCTCTACACTGGCCCGGCGCTGGCGTGACTCGCTCTGGGGTGCTTGTGTCAGTGCGCTGGTAGGCTCGCGATAGGGAGAGCTGGGGCAGACCTTCCGTGGATCTTCGAACACGCACTTCGCTCTTCTGTGGCGCGCTCGCGATCGCCATCGCCATTTCCATCCTGCTGCGCAAGCGGCCAGGCATGCCGCAGATCTGGTTCGCGTTCTTCGCCGCCGACACCGGCCTCTGGTACCTGGCGCAGTGGCTCTACCTCTTCGTCTTGGCAGACGTCTGGGCGCGTTTCACGGCCATCTTGGCCGTGCTTCTGCCGCAGTTTGCGCTGCGCCTGTTCGAAGCCCTGATGCCGGAGAAGGAACGGCGTTCCACCTTGCCGCGGGTCGCCTTGATCTTGCTCGGCCCGGTGGCGCTCCTGGCCTTGGTCGGGCCGCTCGAGCACTGGTGGGTGCGCGGCACGGTGTTCCTGTACGTGTTCGGTCTGCTGGGCGCTGGTCTCTACTCGCTGTGGGCGCGCAGCCGCAACTCCAAGTCACGTGGGACGCAGCGTCGCGTGCGCTTCCTGGTCATGGTGGGCGCGTTGGCCGTGGCGGCGAGCTTGGCTGACTTCCTGTGGTTCCTCGATCTGAAGATCCCGCCGATCGGTGCCGCGTTCTCGATCCTCTTCCTGTTCGTGCTCAGCGAGTCGCTCATTCGTCAGCGCTTCGTCGACATCTACGACGTCTTGGGGCAGGTGATGCTGTCGGCGGCCTTGGCCAGCTGCTTGGCGGCCATTTTCTACGTTTTCGTGGGCCTTTTCGGCGGTTTCGACACCATGTACTTGGCGGCCTTCCTGGCCACCATCGTCATTTTGGTGGTCTTCGAGCCACTGCGTGAGAAGGCCAACTTCGCCATCCAGCGCCTGTTCTTCCGCGAACGGGCGGTGCTCGAGCGCGCGGTGACCAAGACCAAGCGTGAGCTGGTTCACACCTTGCAAGTGCAGGACATGGGTCGAGTGATCATGGCCTCGCTCGAGGAGTCGAGGCGGGCGACGGGTGCTGCGCTCTACGTGCGCGATCCAGCGGCCCCGCGCTTCGACTTGGTCGCGGACTTCGGACCGGGCGCTCCCGAACAGATCAGTCGAGCCAAGGCGCAGCCCTTGTTCGAGCGCCTCGAGCAGCAGCACTCGATTGCGCTCGATGCACTCGAGCTCGAGGTCGAGGAGGCCCGGGGCCAGGGTCGCAGCGAGGACGCCGATGCCGGTGCGCGCGCCTTGGCTGCTGCCGAGGTGCTGGGACCTTTCCGGCGCGGGGTGGCCTTGGCCCTGCGCGGTCGCAGATTCGGGTTGGGCGGCTTTCTGCTGGTTGCCGACGATCGAGCGACGGATGCCTACTCCCTGGACGAAGTCGCCTTGCTCGAGGACCTCGCTCTGCAGGCCAGCGTGGTGCTCGAGAATTCGCGTCAGTACCGGCAGCTGCAGGCGCGAGATCGGCTCGCAGTCCTGGGTCAGATGGCGGCCGGTCTGGCGCACGAGGTGAAGAACCCGCTCGGCGCCATCAAGGGGGCGGCCCAGTTGCTCGACGGTGGGCGTGGCCTGACCACTGGCGATCACGAGTTCGTCTCCATCATCCTGGAGGAGGTGGACCGGCTCGATCGAGTCGTCGGCTCGGTGCTCGACTACGCTCGTCCTGCGCCCAGCAAGATCGGTGAGGTCGAAGTGGGTGACGTGATCCAGCGCACCGTGCGCTTCCTGGACGCCGAGCGTTCCGGGTGTGAGCTACAGGTCCAGCTGGACCCACATCTGCCCAAGGTGCGGGCGGATGCCGAGCAGATTCGGCAGGTCCTGATCAACCTGGTGCGCAACGCCGTGCAGGCCATGGGAGATCAAGGGACGGTGCGAATTGGAGCCAGTTTCCTGCCGAGCGGACGTGCGCCGAGCCGGGCCGATGGTGAGGAAGGGTGGCTCGTCGTCACCGTGAAAGACGACGGCCCGGGCATTGCGCCCGAGGTGCGAGACAGTCTTTTCATGCCCTTCGTGACGACCAAACAACGGGGTACCGGCCTCGGGTTGGCCATCAGCGAGCGCATCGTGCAGGAGATGGGCGGTCGCATCGAGGTCAGCTCGCGGCCCGGGGAGGGCACCACGTTCTCGATTGTGTTCCCGGTGGGCGCTACGGGCTCGGACGTCAGCTTGCGACCCGCCGCGCCCGTGGCGAGCGGATCCGTCCGGCCCGACGCCGCTCGACCGGAGGTGGCGCTTACGGACGTGACCCGCGCCGGGGCGCTGCCCGGACGAGTGCTCTCGGAGTGAGGCCTCCCGCGCTTTCTCTAGCTGCCCAAAGCCGCGCCGCGCTTCGAGCGCTCCGGTCGCCGCAGGATGGGCGCCGCGCTCGGCGTGCCGGCCGCCACGCGTGGGGCGCGCTGCCTGCTGCAGCCGCCTGCCGAGATCGGTAGGGTGGCGTGGGCGGGCAGAGGCGTAAGCTCTGGTTTTCAAGGAGCTTTCGTTGACCAGGCCGTCTCCCCCCGACTATCTTTGGAGCGCTCGCCTCTTTTTTGGGCGAGATCGCCGGTCGGGTGACGGCCATCCGAACGGCGATACAATGTTCCGACAGTGAGGTGTTCCCGCCTGGCTTGAAGGCCGGTTGGCGGGGATGCCGGTCGTAATCATCATGGATTCGCCCCAGCAAGAACCGCGACGCGCAGCGCTGGCCCCCGGGCAGCAGTTGGCTCTGCGGTTCATTTCGGGAAAATACCAAGGCGGCGAGTTTCCGCTGACCGAGGGCGTGCCCATCATCGTCGGGCGGTCGAGCGACTTGGACATGGTGCTCGTCGAGGAGATGGTGTCGCGCAGGCACGCGCGCATTGAGCTACGCCAGGGGGTGGTGCGCGTCGAGGACCTCGGGTCCACCAACGGCACGTTCGTCAATGGTGAGCGAATCAATCACGGCTCCTTGGCGGAGGGCGACCGGCTCTTGATCGGGACCAGCATCCTCAAGCTGGTCGTGGTGGATGAACAGCAATCTGGTGCATTTAGCCATCGCGCCCCCAACTCCGTCCGGGCGACTCCGGGCAAGGAGCCACTTGCGCGGCCGACGGGCCAAAACACTGCGGTCCGCATGACCGGCAACCTCGACGAGATCCCGCTGCCGGACCTGATGCAGCTCTTGGGCACGTCGAAGAAGAGCGGAACGCTCGTCCTGCACGGGGACAAGGCGGGACAGCTGCACCTGCGCAACGGCGAGATCATCCACGCTTCGATTGCGGACTTGAAGTTGCCTGCACTGAAGGCGGCGTACCGCATGCTTTCCTGGGCGCGAGGAACGTTTGCCCTCGAGCGTGAAGACGACAAGGCGCCCAATTCCGTTCACCTGACCGCGCAAGCGTTCCTGATGGAAGGAATTCGCCAGATGGATGAGCTGAACGTTCTGCTCAGGAAGCTGCCGAGCCTGGATGCACGCCTGGGCTTGTCGACTCCCTTGCGATCGCCCCTGCAGAACCTCGCACAGCCGCAGCTCGAAGTGCTTCAGGCCGTGATCAGCGCTCCGGACTTGCGTTCTGCGCTCGACCGCTCGCCCCGCACCGACCTGGAAACGGCTCAGGACGTGCTCGTGCTGCTCAAGAACGGCTACCTCGAGATCATGTAAGGTGGGGATGGACCACCGGGCTGCAGTTCACCGAGCTGCAGCTCACCGAGACAGTCGGACTTCCACGGCGCGCGCGTGTGCTTCGAGGCCTTCTGCTCGCGCGAAAGCAGTGATGTGGGCTGCCTGCGCGGCGAGGGCTTCCCGCTGGTAGCCGATCAGGCTGCTGCGTGAGACGAAGTCGTAGACGCCGAGGGGCGCACCGAAACGAGCAGCGCCGCCGGTCGGCAACACGTGCGACGGACCCGCCAGGTAGTCGCCGGCAGCCTCGGGCGTGTCGTGACCCACGAACAGCGCGCCGGCTCGCGTAACCCTGTCCGCGATCTGCCGTGCATCCTTCATCTGCACCGAGACGTGCTCCGCAGCGAGCTCGTTGGCGATGGCAACCAGCTCGTCGATCGTCTGCACGGTCAGCGCAACGCCGTGCCGGGCCACGGACGCTTCGGCGATGGCGCGCCTGGTCCTGCCGCGTGCGTCGCGCTCGGGCAGCGCTGCGAGCTGGGCCTGCACTTCGTCGTTCACGCGGGCTGCCATGCCTTCTCCCAGGCACACGAGCAGGGGGTAGGCGTCCTCGTCGTGCTCGGCTTGCGAGAGCAGGTCTGCTGCCACCACTCGCGGGTCGGCGCTTTCGTCCGCCAAGACGAGGATTTCGCTGGGTCCGGCGATGCTATCGATGTCCACCTGACCAAACACCAAGCGCTTGGCGGCGGCCACGTAGATGTTGCCCGGACCGACGATCTTGTCGACCCGGGGGACCGACTCGGTACCGTAGGCCATGGCCGCGATGGCCTGAGCCCCGCCTGCATCCACGACGGCAGTCACGCCGGCTAGGTGACAGGCAGCGAGCACCTCGGTGCTGGTATCGGGGCTGGCGACCACGATGTCGGGGACGCCGGCGACGCGCGCCGGAATCGCGGTCATCAGCACACTGGACGGGTAACATGCCTTGCCACCGGGAGCGTAGATGCCAGCACGCATGACCGGGGTCACCCGACTGGACAGCGTGACTCCCGCCTCTTCGTACTCGAAACCGCGCAGCTGCTCCGCCTGCCGAGCATGATAGCTCGCGATGCGCGCCGCCGCGGTCTCGAGCGCGCTCCGCAGGCCGGGCTGTAGCGCCTCCAGCGCTGCCTTCCCACCGTAGTCCCGGCGTACGAGGGCGGCGGGCTGACGACCCTCGAATTCGGCTACGTAGCCGAGCACGGCGCGGTCGCCACCGCGCTTGACGCCTTCCAGGATGGCCCTGACTGCGCCTTCGACCCGGTCGAGGTCGGTCTCGCCGCGGCGAGCCAGCTCCGCGAGTAGGGTCGCGAAGGCGTCGGTACCGGCATGGGCGATACGGAGCTTTGGACTGCTCACGTCCAGTGTCCCGCCTTCAGTGCGGCCGGGTCGTAGTCGCGGATCCTGGGGCCCAAGGCTTCGCGGTAGACGAACTCGTCGTCGTAGTCGACTTTCGATTCACTGAAGCCGTCGGCAACTTCCATGGTGACCGCCAGCACGCGCAGGAAGAGCGCGAAGCTCGAGGCGCAGAGTCGCGGCTGCCATGCATCGGTCCCACTCATTGCCGAATACACGGGGCAGTCCCCCTCGGCGTCGCGCTGGCTCACGTCGAGGAAGTAGGGGTCACCGAGCAGGGTCGAATGCCCCACGATGATCCACGATGGCTTCCAGCCGCTCGACCGGGGTCGGGCGATCAGCCGGCCCTCGTCGAGTGCGAAGCCGTTCTGCTCGGCAAGGACCGATTCGGCCGGGAACAGCCGAACCCGCTCGGATGGGGTGCGGGTTTCGCAGTCGACGGGGTTCTTCTTGAGCAGAAAATCGCGGTAACGCCTCGGGATCCCGAGCTTTGCCTTCAGCTCTTCCACCAGCGCCGGGTCGGCGCCGCTGAGCTGAATCGGCACGTGGCGGCGGTCGAAGGCCTGTTTGAGCGCATCGACCGATTCTGCGAGATCGGAGTCCAAACCGTTGCTCCCGGAAGCACTTGGAGTATTTGGTTCTAGTAGCGGCGGAAACGAGCGCAAGGTCGGCGACAGCACGCCTTTTTTCCCTGGAAGGCGCCCGCTTTCCCGGGGGGCGCTCGGTGGGCCGACGCGGGATCGGGCAGGCGCTGGACCGGGCCGCTGGAGGGGGCCTAGCAGGGTGCTAAAAAAGCACCCTGCCAACGGTAACAACCGTGCCCGCGCGGACCGGCAGAAAGCGGAGGTGCGAAAACCCCTCACCAAGAGGGGGTTCTTCGCACCGCTCTCGCTCGACTGATCCGCGCGGAGAAGCACGCAGGGTGCTGAAAAGACCTTTTCAGCACCCTGCTAGTGGCGTCCGCGTCCACCTCGGTGCTCGCGGGCGAGCGCCACGTAATCGAGCACGGGGACCGGCGCTTCAGCGGGCGGCTCGGTCGTGGGGAGCGAAAGTGCCGAGGCTGCGGCACGCATGCGTGCGGGTAGGGACTGAAGCTCGGGTGGAGCCTGGTCGACTGCCGCCTCGAGCGCGGAGAGTGCCTGCTCGCCGGCGTGTCCGCGGCGCAGCAGATCCACGTACGACCGGGCCATCGCGTCGAGGTCGAAGCGGTGGAGAAAGAGCATTTCCTGGCACAGGGAAAAGACCGCTCGGGCGCCCAGGTGTCTCCACTCCAAGAGAAGCAGGCTGGCCTGCACGTAGTTGTGGAACGGCACCAGCCGCGGTCCGAAGGCTCTGAACCTCGAGGGCAAGCTCTGGCGCTCCAGATGAACCAGGATGCGCACGGGGGCAGACGGCGCCTCGCGAGAGACCCGTGTCGCGAGCTCGAGCGTGCGCGCGGACACGTCCCGATAGGTGTGCCCCGTCGCCAGCACGAGCTCCAGCAGATGCAGGTCGACGGCACCACTGCACACGTCGGCGTACAGGGAGTAGACGAAGGCGTCCCCCTCCGAATCGTCCCCGAACAGCACTTCGGGCACCGGCCGCCCGATCCGTTCGAGCTCGCCCACGCGAGCCTCGAGCAAGGCGGAGAGCTTGTAGCCCAGCTGATCCTTGAGCGCCCGCATGCGGAGCCTGAGCAGGTTCGAGGCGTTCGGCTTCAGCGTCAGCTGGTCGACGCGCACGCCGTCCATGGCAAAGCGCTTGAGGATCGAGCGCCGCATCTGGCGCGGACTCCCGCTCAGCACGTGGACGCGGACGGCATCCTGGCCGAGCAGTCTGAGCAGGGTCGCCGCCCCCGGCACGGCTCGCTTCTGGTCGGGGCGCTCCAGCAGGCTGCGCGCCAGGTCCGCCACGCGATCGAACTCGCTGCGCAGATAGGTCTTGTCGAGGTCCCAGCGGGTGATCAAGCGCGGGACACTCGCGTCGTCCAGGCGAGCGAGTGCGGCGGGTTCGCTCACGGCCCCCAGGCGCTCTTGGTTTCCTCGAGGCTCAGCGCCAGATCCTCCGCCTTGGCGGCGCGCGCGGAGGTGATGGCCAGGTCGAGGCGCTTCATCGCTTCGTCGTAGCGGCGGCGGCCGAAGCTGACCTGCGCGAGCGCGCCCAGGATCTTGGCCCGGTCGGCACCGGCGGGACCCGCCAGGTCCAGGGATTCGCGCAAGATGCCGTCGGCGTCGGCGAAGTCGCCAGCCCGCGTGAGCGAGGCTCCCAACTTACGCCCGAAGATCAGCACTGCCTTGATCGGGTCGTCGAGCTCGCCACGCGAGATCTCGCGACGCGCGATCTCGAGCCCACGGCGCAGAGCCAGTACCTCGCATTGGGTGTCGCCGACGGCCGTGGCGCGATCGGCGACCTGTTCCAAGAGCAGGAGGGCCTGAAACGCCTCTTGGCAGCTGTAGGCGTGCTCCGCGCGAACTTCGATCGGCGCGCGCCGCTTGTCCTGCATGCGCAGGGCACGGCGATGAAGCTCCCGCCGGGCACCGACCGGAATGCCGGACAGCACCACGGCGCGGATCAAGGGGTGGCTGACGCGCGCCAGACCGCTGGACACCGTCACCATTCCCTTGGAAAGGAGCGCGTTGATCGCCTCCTCGATGCCGTCGAGTGCGGCGAGCTCCGCCACGTCCGAGATGGGAGCCGAGAAACCCAGGACCGACAGACCCTGCAGCACCCGCCGCGGCTCCGCGCCCACGGTGTCGATGCGCTGCGCGATCAGGTCGCCGAGGCGGGCCGGGGGCGGGCCTCCACCCTCGAAATGCAGACGCAGCGCCTGGTCCAAGTACAGGGGAAGGATGCTTTCCATGGGCGGAAGCTGTGCGCTGCCGCTGAAGGCCTGGACGTCGCGTCGGTCGAGTCCGGGCAGCATGAGCACGCCCGTTCGCTCCGCACCCCAGCCGACGTCGACGCCGGGCGTGTGCACGCCTACGAACAGGCTGGCCACCTGAGGCGGATCGCCCATCACGTCGGCAAACGCGTGGAGAGAGGGGCCGTCCATGCGGTCCATCCCGTCGAGCAACACCACCGGCATGCCAGCGTTGCGGCGTCCGGCGCGGCCGAGCGCCCAGCGCAAAGCCGCCGCCAGGCCGTGGCGGCGTTCCATGGGGGAGCGGTGGTCCGACCGCGCTACGCCTTCGAACAGATCCTTCAGCCCCTTGATGGCGTCCGCGGTCGCGTCTGGGTAGACGCCCGCTTCGGCGTTGGCGCGGTCGAGGCGGGCGAGCGTACGAATGCACGATGCCACGGCGTGCCCGGACACCCGGCAGCCATATGGGTCGGGCTCCACCAGGACCACCTGGTCGCCCTGGGCGCTCACCATCTGCGAAAACTCTTCGAGCAGCCGGGTTTTGCCCACACCGGGCTCCCCGACGATGCGGGCTCCGAGCAGCGTGGTCGTCGTCGGCCGGCGAGACGAGAGCCAGGACATGGCCTCTCCCCGCCCGATGAAGGGCACCGGGAACTGAGCCGAGCGGTCCTGCGGCAAGGGCGCAGCGCACTCGCAACAGAAGCGGGCCATGGGAACGTCGTACCCACACGCTTCACAGGTCACCGTCTCGCCGCTGACGAACGTGGGCGCCCGCTCCTGCACCGACTGAATGAATGCCGGTTGGTCGAGCTCCTTGAGCGCCCGACCCAGCGCCTCCGAGAACTCGTGCGCGTCCTGATAGCGTTCGGCCGCGGCCTTCGTCAGGGACTTCTTCACCACCTCGACGATGGGCAGCGGAATGTCCCGTCTGGGTGCGACCTGCCGCGGATCGGGCGCGGGTGTCGTCAGGTGCATCATGACGACCTGGGTCGGCGACTCCCCCTCGAAAGGCAGCCGACCGGTGAGGAGCTGAAACAGCATGACTCCGACCGAGTACAGGTCCGCGCGTCCGTCGATGGGGTCCCCCCGGCCCTGCTCGGGAGCCATGTAGTCGGGGGTACCGCACACGATGCCGGGGTTGGTCACTCCCGGTCCGGGCGTGTCGGCCTTCAGCTTCGCCAGGCCGAAATCCAGCACTTTCACCAGATCGCCGCCGCGGCGCAGGGGCTGGAGGACGATGTTCTCCGGCTTCAGATCGCGGTGGACGATGCCGAGGTCATGCGCTTCACCCAGCGCAGCCAGGACTTGGCGCAGGATGTCCACGATGCGCGCCAGCGCAAGTGGCCCTTCCTCGTGCGCGACCAAGCCGAGGTCCTTGCCGCGGAGTAGCTCCATGACGAGGTACGGCTGTCCATCGTCCGTGCGCCCGAAGTCGAAGACGGAAATGCTGTTCGGGTGGTTGAGCTGGCTGGCTGCACGCGCTTCCGTCAAAAAGCGCAGCGCGGAGTTCTCTTCGGCGAGCAAGTGGGGGTGAATGATCTTCACCGCGACGGTCCTGCCCAGCACCGCTTGCTCGGCGCGGTAGACGCGGCCCATGCCACCGACTCCGATCAGATCGACGATGTGGTACCCAGCGGGCAACGTGGTGCCGATGAATCGATCACCCGTTTGCGCCTGCACCGAGCCGACCGGGAATCCGCAGGAAGGGCAGTAGCGACTATCCGGTGTGCATGGCTTGTTGCAGTGGGGGCACGAACGAGCCTGCGCGCCCACGCTTTGGCCGGGTGTGATGGCGGAGTTCATGCACGGGCGCCTTGGGCGGGGAGGTGACCACCTGACGGCGTCTGGGCATTCTTGCCGAGCTTTTGGGTCACGGCAATTGTCCAGCCGTTCAGGCGGCCAGGGCTCGGCCGGCCCCCGATCGTGTAAGCTGGCGGGTCATGAACGAGCGTCTGAAGCTGGGAGAGCTTTTGGTCGAAACCGGCTTGATCACCAAGGGCGATCTGGCTCAGGCCCTGGAGCGCCAAAAGGCCGACCCACGGCGCCTCGGTGAGCTTCTGGTCGACGGGGGCGCCGTGACCGAGTCGCAGGTCACGCAGGTGCTCAGTCAGCAGCTCAGCGTACCCTGGGTGTCTCTTCAGCACATCGACTTCTCGCGCCAGCTCCTCAACCTGGTGCCCAAGGAGATTGCAGAAAAGCACGCCATCGTCCCGATCTACGTACGGCGCGCGCGCAATCGGCAGGAGACTCTTTACGTTGCCATGGAGGATCCGAGCGACCTCGGACCCCTGCGGGACGTCGAGGCACACTCCGGCTTGCCAGTGCGACCGATGATCGCGCCTGCCACCGACATTCGGGCGGCCATTCGAGCTTACTATCTCGGCCTGCCGCCGGAGGAGGAGGTGGCGGTCGAATCCGTCGCCCTACCGCCTCCTCCACAGGTGAGTGTCCGGCCTGCCGCCCCCAGTCATCGCCCCCCGCCCGCTGCGGCTCGCCCGGCGGAAGCCTCGGCGCCCGCGCCAGCGCCCCGGACGTCGCTGCCAGCGCCGCCGCCCCCCGGCGGCGAGCCCGTTCCCTCTCGCGGCGCAAACATGCCGCGCCCGCGAGGCGGGCCTGCCATGGTGACCTTGACCATGTTGGACGGGACCCAGATCGCCCTTCCCCGTACTCCGCGCAAGCGCGGGACGGCGAGCTCGAGTCCACCCGCGGCAGGCGAGCTCACGGCGCGCGACCTGATCGACGCCTTGCGCGCACAAGCCGGTGGGGCGGATACCTCGGAGGTGCTGGGCAAAGACGTGAATTGGGAGCGCATGTTCGCGGCACTCCTCTCGCTCTTGCTCAAGAAGCATCTGATCGTCGACTGGGAGTTCGTGCGCGAGCTCAGGCGCTAGGCATGGCGGCTGAAGGAGAGCGCATCCTCAGCGTGTTCGAGCTGACGCGTGAGCTCAGGCACGCCCTCGAGGAGATGACGGCTGGGCTCTGGGTGGAGGGAGAAGTTGGCTCCGTCAATCGGCCGCAGAGCGGGCACATCTACTTTTCGCTCAAGGACGAGAAGAACGACGCCATGGTGTCGGCGGTACTGTATCGCCGCGAAGCCGCGCGTTTCGGGCGCCATTTGAGCGAAGGCGCGCGCATTCAGGTGCGCGGGCGCGCGAGCCTCTACGCCGCACGAGGCAACCTGCAGTGGATCGCCGACGCCGTACGCCCGGCCGGGCAGGGAGCTTTGCTCGAAGCATTGGCGAAGCTCAAAGCCAGGCTGATTGCCGAGGGCTTGACCGATCCCAGTCGCAAACGTCCATTGCCTCGCGATCCCCACGTGATTGGCGTGGTCACGAGTCGGGACGGTGCCGCTTTTTTCGATATCGTGAAGGTGGCGCTCCGCCGCTCGAACGTCCGTATCTTGCTGGCGCCCGCGGTGGTCCAGGGCGACGAGGCACCTGCAAGCATCATTTCTGCGCTCGACTTGATCGAGCGTGCACGGGGGATCGACGCCCTCATCGTCGGTCGCGGTGGCGGGTCCGCGGAAGACCTGATGGCGTTCAACGACGAGCGCGTGGTTCGGCGCATCGCGGCTTGCCGCGTGCCCGTGATCAGCGCGGTCGGTCACGAAGTGGACGTGTCGCTCTCCGATTTGGTGGCAGACATGCGTGCTGCCACGCCATCCCAGGCGGCGGAGCTCCTGGTGCCCGACAGCGGCGCCCGGCGAGAGCAGTTGCGGCGCCTGGTGGGCCATCTAGCGCAGGCAAAAGGAGCCCGCTTGGCCCGGGAGCAGGCCCGGCTCGGCAAGGTGTCGAGGAAAATGGGCGACCCGCGCGCCGTCCTGCTTTCCCACCAGCAACGCAAGGAGGAGCTTTCGCGCCGCATGACTCGTGCGCTGTCGAGGCTGCTCACTGCGCAGGGCCTGAAGGCGGGTGGCCTCGCGCGGCGGCTGGAGGCGCGGCACCCCAAGGTCGTGCTCAGCCAAGGGCGCGCGCGCTTGGCGCCTGCCCTTGGCCGCCTGCTCTCGGCTGGGAGCGTCACCATCGCCCGTCGCCGTGCCGACCTGCGTGAGCTAGGCCGGGCTCTGCAGACCCTGTCGCCGGTGGCCATCTTGGGCCGAGGCTACGCGCTCGTCAGCGACTCTTCGGGCTCGCTCGTGCGGGATGCGGCCGACGTCTCACCGGGGCAGGCGCTGTCGGTGCGCGTGCATCGAGGCACTTTTGGCGCGACCGCCATCGGACCAGGCGACGCAGTTGAAAAGCGTCCCGCTTTCGAGGATCAGTCCAGCGGCGGAGAGACGAGTCCTTGAAGCGCTTCATCCTGATCGGCCACCCCGTCGGCCATTCCGTATCGCCGGCCATCCATAGCGCGGCGTACCGCGAGCTCGGTGTCGACGCGGAGTACACGCTCGTCGACGCCCCGACCGAGGCAGAGGTGCTCCGTCAGGTGGCGCGAGTAGCAAGCGGCGAGCTGACAGGCGCCAACGTCACCGTGCCGTGGAAACAGGTTGCTCTGCGTGCCGCCAGCACCCTCGATGAGACGGCAGCGAGTGCCCACGCGGCCAACGTGCTGGCGAGAAATGAGAGCGGGGCCGTCGTCGCCTACAACACGGACATTTTGGGCTTGGGCGACGAGCTCGAGCAGGCGCGTCTGGAGCTGGGAGCGGCGGCGGCGAAGCGTGACACCGCGCTCTTGATTGGAAACGGGGGAGCGGCGCTCGCAGCAGTCCTGGCTTGTCGCCGGGCCGGGATCCCTCGCGTCATCGTGGCTGCCCGGAAATGGCAAGCGGACGTGCCCCGCTCCGCCTGGCCCCTTCATCGCGAGTTCGAGGACCTCGGCGCTCTCTGCGTTCCGCTCGCGTCGGCAGCGTGGGCGCCCGATCGGGAGCGGATCGCCTTGGTCGTGCAAGCGACCTCGGCGGGCATGAAGGGCGCCCCCGGCGGCGAGCTGTTGGCGGAAAGCCTGGACCTCGCGAGCCTGCCGCGCGTGGTCGCCTACGACTTGGTCTACAATCCTCGCGAGACGCCATTTCTCGCGGCGGCCCGTCGCGCTGGCCACCTGGCACGCGGTGGCCTGGGCATGTTGGTCGGTCAAGCTGCACGCGCCATCGAGATCTGGTTCGGGACGAGGCCCCCGCGTCAGCCGCTCTTGGACGCTGCCGAGGGCGCCCTCGGGTCATGAAAACCGAATCTGCTTTCACTTGGTCGAGCCCCCTCGACGGGCCATGGCCGGTGGGTTTCGTCGGCGGGGACCTCGAACGCGCCGAAGCCGAGTGGCTGATCGCCAACGACATGGGCACCTATGCCATGAGCACGCTGGCGCTGATGCACACCCGGCGCCAGCACGGCCTCTTGGTCACCTACCTCGACGGTCAGCACAAGCGCCACGTCATCCTGAGCCACCTCGAAATGACGCTGGAGACGGCAGGGCGCACGCACCACCTGTCGACCCACCAGTTTCCGAACGTGGCGCCGACGCTCGGTTACCGAGCGCTCGAGTCCTTCACCGAAGATCCGTTGCCGCGCTGGGTCTACCGTTTTCCCACGGGGACCGTCGAACGTACCGTCAGCCTGGTGCCCGGCCACCAGGCAGTCGTCATCGCGCTCACGTGGACGGGAAAACACCCCGCCAGGCTCACGCTGCGGCCCCTCTTGCCCATGCGGCCCGCCGACGAGCTCTGCCGAGAGCACGGCGGCATGGTGCAGCGCGTCATACTTCGCGGAGGTGAAGTCGAAGTGCAGCCTGCGGCACATCTGCCGCCCGTGGTTCTGCGTCACAGTGGCATCTTCATGGGATTCCCCGATTGGTGGCGCAAGTTCGAGTACCTGGCGGACCGTGGGCGCTACCTCGATTTCCAGGAGGACATGTGGTCGCCCGGCGTCCTGGAGCTATCCATGGACTCGCGGCAAACGTCGTACCTGGTTGCGTTCGTGGGCAAGCCTCCGCCCCTGGACGCCCGGGCGCTCGTTCTGGCCGCTGCCGAGGAACGCCTGGCGCTGGACCCGAACCCGCGGCTCGCCCCCGAAGTGCGCTCGCTGGCCGTTGGTGTGGAGACCTTCGTGCTCGGTGACGGCGATGCGCTGGTGGCTGGGTATCCGTGGCTCGATGCCTGGTCCCGGGACACGCTCCTTTCCCTGCGTGGCACCTACCTCGCCCGGGGTCAGCCCGAGCGAGCCAAACGCACCTTCCTCGGCGTTTTGGATGCGCTCGAGGACGGCATCTTGCCGCAGCGCATGAAAGTCGTCGATGGCGCTCGGCTGGACTCGGCCGACGCCACTTTGTGGCTGTTCGACGTGGGCCAGTCGGTGCTCGCCGCCGACCCGAGCGATGCCGCATTCAAGGACCGCCTGCTCTCCAGCCTGATCTCGGTGTTCGAACGGGTCGAACGCTCACCGGGCAGCGTGCTCTGGGTGACGCCGGAAGGCTTCGTGGAGAACGCCGCTTCCTATCCGCTGACTTGGATGGACTCCCGCACGGGGGGTGAAATGCTGACCCCACGCTGGGGGCTAGCCGTCGAGCTGCAAGCACTCTGGTACCGGGCGATGTGCGTCCTCTCCGACTTCTGCGAAACGGGTGGTCGGCTGGATATCGCCGACCGAGCGCGGGCGCGACGCGATCAGCTGCGCGCCGCCTTCGCTCGCCGCTTCTGGTCCCATGAGCACGGCTACCCCTTCGACTGCATCGCCGGCCGGTCCGACGCGGCGGAGAGTTGGACGGACGCCTCGGTCAGGCCCAACGCGCTGATTGCCCTTGCCGTGGCTCCGGAGTTGTTCGAGCCATGGCAGCGTCAGGAGATCCTGGCCCGAGTCGAAGAGCGCCTGCTCACACCTCGCGGCTTGCGCACGCTGGATCCGGGGGATGCGCGCTACATGGGCCATGCTGGTGGCACGATCGCCGAACGCATCCGTGCCAGTCACCTGGGTGCCGTTTGGCCGCACCTGCTCCTCTACTACGTCCGTGCGGTCAAACACGAAGGCGGGGACATCGAGCGTCTGCGAGACGTGATCAGGGGCGCTCTGCCCGGCGGTTCTGCGCTCGGCTACGTCGCCCAGTCGGCCGACGGCGATGCGCCGCACAAGGGGCGGGGGAGCCCGGCGTACGCCATCGCAACGGCCATGTTGCTCGAAGCGCTCGTGCTCGAGCTGGGCGTGGGCGACGAAGGTCGCACGCTCTGGTAGGGCTAGGCCCGCGGGCGCGTCAGTGCGGAGTATCCAACCGCCCGCGCGTCAGCGCGGAGTATCCAACCGCCCGCGCGTCAGCGCGGGGTATCAAGGTAGCGCAGGAGCTCACTCCCGGTCGAAAGCACGACGTGCGTCTTGGCGCCCAGGGCGGCCTCGTATGCTTCCAGGCTGCGCACGAGCGCGTAGAAGTCGGCGTCCTTCCCGTACGCGCCGGCATAGACCGCCGTGCTCTGAGCGTCCCCTTCGCCGATCATGACCTGGGCCTTTTCGTAGGCTTTCGCCAGGAGAATCGCCTTTTCCTTGTCGGTTTGGGCCCGGATCTTCTGGGCTTCCTCCTCGCCCTCGGAGCGATAGCGCTTGGCGATGCGATCGCGCTCGGCGCGCATGCGCAGGAACACGCTTTCCTGAACCTCCGTGGGCAAGTCGGCGCGCTTGATCTGCACGTCCACGAGCGCGATGCCGAACTCGGCCACCTTGGCGCGCGCGCGCTCGGCGACGCTATCCATCAGTGGTTGGCGCCGATTGCCCACGATGGCGCCGAAGTCGTGGCTGGCAATCTCGCCGCGGAGCTCGCTGTTGACGATGTCGTCGATGCGGGCACGTGCGCCGGACTCGTCCCTCACCGTCTTGTAGTAGGTGATGGGATTGGTGATGCGCCAGCGGGTGATCGGATCGGCGACGAGCTTCTTCTTGTCGAGGGTCAGGTACTCGGCCGGTGGTGTGTCGCTGACGAGGATGCGCCGCTGCATGCGGACCACCGTGTCGGCCATGGGCGCCTTGGGGTAGGGGCCGGGGGCGAGCCGGCTCACCTGGTACTCGCCGAAGCGGGTAACGATGGCGAGCGTTCCCTCGTCGACCACGTAGAAGCTGTCCCAGGCAATCCAGGCCAGGATGACGGCCAAGAACGTCATGCGCATGCGGCTCATGGGCTAACTCCGGTGGCGCCAGCAGCCACGGCTTTTGGCCCGATTTGCAGAACCGGCAGGGTCGAACCGGGAAGGCGAGCGTCGACGACGGTCTTGTCTTCGATGCGAGCGAGTAGGCGCTCCATGGTTTCGAGGTAGAGGCGCTTGCGCGTCACGTCGCGGGCTTTCACGTACTCGTCGTACACCTGGTTGAACTTCTTGGCGTCGCCTTGAGCGCGGAGCAAACGCTGCTCCTTGTACGCTTCCGCCTCACGCAGCTGCTTCTCGGCTTCGCCTCGTGCGCGCGGGATCACGTCTTCGCTGTAGCCCATGGCTTGGTTGATGAGCTGCTCCTTCTCTTCGCGCGCCCGCACCACTTCGTGGAACGAGTCCTTCACCTCGGTGGGTGGACCCACGCTCTGCAGCTTCACCTCGGTGACGGAAAGCCCGCTTTGGTAGACGTCCATGAGCTGCTGCAGGAGCTGCCGCGTTTCCTCCTGGATGCGGCCTCGGCCGGTGGTGATGGCTTCGTCGATACTGGTGCGCCCGATCACCGCTCGCACTGCTACTTCGGCCGTAGCGAGCATGGTGTCGTCGGGGTTAGCCAGCCGGAACAGGTACTTCGACGGATCGGCCACGCGGTACTGCACGATCATTTGTGCTTCGACGATGTTGGCGTCGCCCGTGAGCATCTGCGCTTCGTCGTGCATCGGCTGATCCCCGCGGAAGCCCACCTCCAGCCGCCGAATCTGCGCCGTGCTGATGATGTCCTTGCGCTGGACGAAGGGGACGCGGAAATGAAGCCCGGGTCCTGCCCGACCCGTTTCCCTGCCGAGCGTGCGGATGACGGCCACCTCGCCCGGCCCAACCTGATAGAAGCCCGTGCTTGCGAGGAGCAAGAGGACCACGCCAGCCAAAATGGGCCCGAGGCGCTGAGAGCGACGTCCGAGGTCGTCCAGGATGTCGCGGGCGAAATCTTGTGGGTCGCGCGGGCGACCTCCGTTGTATTTGCTCATGTGTATTGCCCCTCGCGGTTGGGCTCTGCCGGTCTCGACTCGGCTGTGCTCAGGCCCGGCGTTTTCCTATTGCCTCGTCCGCCAGTTTCCCGGGAAGGCCCGGCCGATCTCGTCGCAGGTGGGATCGGTCACGATGAGCTCGGGGCGCCCCCCATCGCAGACGACGATGGTGTTCTGACGGAAGGTGCGGCCAAAATCGACCGCCTCTTTGCGCTCGATACCGTGGACGACCCAAGCCGGCTCGCGCCAAGCAGCATCGTCTTCGTCGTCGAAGCCGACACAATGCTCGACCCGGTAGCAGCCGAGGATGAGAAGGTCCCGCAGTACCTGATGCCGAGTCTCGTTCACCTTGCGCGGGAGCAGCATGGAACGTGGATTGTATGCGGTGAGAATGGCGAAGGGACTGCGCAAGAGCTCCGGCAGGTCCGTTTCGTCGCGCACGACCTCTCCGTCCAGCGAGGCGCGGATGGTGCCGCCTTGAATCGGCAATTCATAGACCGTGGCCATGTAGGAGCGGAGGAGATTCTGGTCCATTTACCGTCCGAACCGGTAGCCCACACCCCGTACGGTGAGCAAGTACGTCGGTGAACTAGGGTCGTCTTCGAGCTTGGCGCGAAGTTGCAACAGGAAGTTGTCGATGGTTCGCAGTGTCCCGTGGTGACCTGGTCCCCAGACCTGGGTCTGGATTTCCTCGCGGCTGAGCACTTGACCGGCGGCCGCCACCAGGCACCAGAGCACGTCGAACTCGGTCGCAGTGAGCTCGAGCAACTCCCCCCTCTTGTGGACCTCCCGGCGCGCAGCATCGATCACGAGATCGTCCAGGACCACGCGGCTCGGCGTTTCCTCGCCGGCACGCAGAATGCGATCGCGGCGCAAGTTCGCGCGGACGCGAGCCAAGAGCTCGGCCACGCCAAATGGCTTGGTGATGTAGTCTTCGGCACCTAGCTCGAGCCCCATCACCTTCTCGCTTTCCCCACTGCGTGCGCTGAGAATGATCACGGGGAACTTGGCGCCTGCATGACGAAGCTGCCGGACGACCTCGAAGCCGTTCTGACGGGGCAGCATGACATCCAGGATCATCAGGTCGGGCGGAGAGCTCTGCGCTTGGCGCAAGCCCGCTTCCCCGTCGGCGGCGGTCTCCACGATGAAGCCTTCCGCTTCGAGGTTGAGCTTGAGCCCGAGCGAGATGCTCTCGTCGTCCTCGACGATCAGTACTCTGGCGCCATCTTCTGCGGGCGACATGCTCCCTCGCTTCGTTTCCGCACGACCCCAGTATACAGCTTGGCGGGCCGAGCCGCCCTTCGCTGCGAGCGAAAGTCAGCGCGGACGCGGAAATTCGCTGGATAGGCGAAGATCTCGCGCTGCGGCGCTCGCGCCCGTGTGTCGAGGCAGGACGAGGGAGAACGTGCTACCGGCGCCGCGTTGACTTTGCACCTCGACTCGCCCGCGATGGGCCTTCATCACGTGCTTGACGATCGCCAGGCCCAGGCCCGACCCTTCTTGGCTGCGCGAGAGCCGGTCGTCCATGCGGTAGAACTTCTGGAAGATGCGCTTGTGCTCTGCGACCGGAATGCCGGGGCCCTGATCCCTGACGCTGATGTAGACGGCGCGCGAGGACTCCGCGCACGATACCTCCACGCGCGGCTGCTCCCCGCCGTACTTGGCTGCATTGGTCAAGAGGTTGAGTAGCGCGTCGGTCATCGCTCCACGGTCTGCGGTGACGATCAGCTGCTCGGGGGGCAGACGCACTTCGAGCTCCACGCCGCGCCGCACGCGCATGGTCTCGAAAGCTTCCACGGCGCCTTGGATGATGGACCGCACGTCGGTCGTCACATGATGGAACTCCCGTCGGCCGGATTCCATGCGACCCCAGTCGAGCAGTCGATCGATGAGCTCCTGCAGCCGAGTGCCCTCACGTTCCAGCGCCTCGATGCACTGCGCCTGGGCCACCGGATCGTTCTTGCGCAGTGAGAGCGTTTCGGTGAACAGCCGAATGGCCGTCAGCGGTGTGCGCAGCTCGTGACTCACCTTGGACACGAAATCGCTCTGCAACCTGGAGACGTTCGCCTCGCGACGCAGAAAGACCCAGACCAAGATGACGCCGGTAATGGTGGCCCCCGACAGCGCCAAGACCAGAACGCCCATGATCAGGTTGGCCTCCACGTCGCCCAGGAACAGTAGGGCCATGCCGAGCGCAATCAGGAGCGCAGTCGGCACGATGATCAGGGAAACGAGGAGCAGGACGATGCGGCGGTAGCCGAGGTCCACCAAGGCGCGCGAGGGCACGCCTCGAGCATACCCCGTTTGCCCTCGGCCGGCTTTTCGCTATCGAGGCCCAGTGAAGCGCGCTTTCTGGCCCGCGGGGCAGTTCGGCCTCGTTCGTCGTTTGCTGGCCGGCGCCGCCCTGTTCGTGCTGCTGCTCGCCCTGCTGGTGTTTGGGCGTGAGGTCGTGATCCGGGGCGCGCTCCGGCGGGCTGGTACGGCGGCCCGGGCGCTCGGTGAGGCCACGAGGGTCGGCCTCCCAGCGGCTCGACCCAGCGCCCCGCCGAGTGAGGCGCTCTCGTGGCTGCTGGAGCCCGAGGTGGCGCCGGCCGATGAGGCAGGTCCAGCGAAGGTGGGCAAGGCAGCGCCTGTTGCGCCCCGCTTGGGCCCGGCGCCGACGCCCGTCGTGACCCTCAATAGCGAGGTCGTGCTGCGGCTGGCCGAGCAGGGCGCGGCGCCCCGTGGCGTAGCCCGCGCTCAGGCGGGGGATCTGCCGGCGGGGATCGAGATCCTGGGCGGCGGGGCCTTGGGCATCGGCTGGTTCCCCGGCGACCGCTTGATCGAGGTCGACGGCGTCCCCGTGCTCGACCGAACCCAGGTGGTGCGCACGGTGGTGGAGTGCCGGGCGCGCCGTGAGCCGATCATCACCGCCACCGTCGCGCGGCGCACGGCGCAGGGCGTCGCCACCTACCGCGTGCTCGTGGCCCAGCCCTACGTCGATTGACTGGCCCGGCACCGGGGTCCGGGGTATGGGAAGTCGCCGATGACCAGAAAAGTTCAGTGTGCGAAGTTGGGTAGAGAAGCCGAAGGCCTGGAGAAACCTCCGCTCAAGGGCGAGGTGGGCCAGAAGATCTTCGACCACGTCTCGGCCGAGGCGTGGCGACAGTGGCTCGAACACTCCAAGATGCTGATCAACGAGTTTCGCTTGGATCTGACCAGCGAGCAGGGGCAGAAGGTCTGGTACACCGAAATGGACAAGTTCTTTTTCGGTGAAGGCTCCGCCGCCCCGCCCGACTTCGTGGAAAAGTGAGCGTGGAGAAGTGAGCGTCGAGGACTGAGCGCCCCGACGCAGCCTCAGCGCTCCAGGGGCTGGAGGGCCCAGGCGATGAACTCAGCCTGGATCAAGCGTGCCTGGTCGGCGTGGGCCCGCCAGCGCGCGCCCAGGTACTCGTGGAAGATCTGGATCTCGAGCGCTGCCCGCAGCGCTGGCTCGGCCGAGCCAGCGCGCTCGTGCTCGAAGCGCGCTTGCTCGATCGCAGCGGCTTGAAAAGCAGGGCTTCGTGCCGAACCGAGGGCGGTGCGCCCATAGGCCAACGCGCCGCTGGCGTCGCTCGGCACGGTCAGCGCATGCTCCGCCGACTCGATCGACTCGAGCGTCCGGCATACGGCGGCCACCGCGTGGTGTACCGAGAGCCCAAGCCAGCGACCCAGGGTGTGCCCCGCGTGCTCCGTCAGCGAAGTGCGCGGCCCTGCGGCCTGAACTTCTGCGGCCTGGGAAACGGCGGCCCGCGTCAGCTGCTCGAGCGTCGGCAGGGCTGCGAAGGTCGAGGCCCGCGCGCCTCGCGCCAAGGGCGCAGCGCTCTCGAACGTCGTCCGGCCCGCGACAATGCTTTCGACGAGCGAGAAGGCCGGCTGGAGCTCTTTTCTCGCACTGGGAGGAAGGCAAGACCAAGCCGCCTCGCGCGCCAGCGCTTGCGCCACGGCAAGGAGGCCTCGATGTTCGGTGCTACCCGGGCGGGCTCGCTTGGCCAGCCGCTCGAACAGGGCGGGCGCATGCCCGGGCAGCTCGTGCTCGGGCAGGACGAGGCTCAGCCGGCGTGCTCCAGGTCCGGCCGCCTCGGGGGGCCGCGGGCGCTCACTCAACGGGGCCAAGCCTCCGCTGCGTCGAAGCCCATCAAGTAGAGCAGCGTGTCCAGGCGTGTGTGGTGGCTCAGAGCGAGGTCTGCCACCTCTTTCAGCTTCGGTTTGGCCTGATACGCAATGCCCAGGCCCGCCGCCTGCAGCATCTGGATGTCATTGGCGCCGTCGCCGACCGCGATGGTCTGCTCCATGCGTACGTTGAACACGTGCGCCATGTCCTTGAGCAGCTGTGCCTTGCGCTGGCCATCGATGATGCTGCCCACGACTTCGCCCGTCAGCTTGCCGTTTTCGATCTCGAGCTCGTTGGCAAACGCAAAATCCAAGCCGAAGCGGTCCTTCAACATCTCCACGAAGAAGGTGAAGCCGCCACTGACCAGGCCAACGCGGAGACCGAGCTGGCGCACGGTCTGGACCAGCTCCCCCGCGCCCGGGTTGAGCTCGAAGCGGTCGCAAACCTCCTTGACCCGGGCCATCGGCAAACCGCGTAGTAGTTTCACCCGGGCGCGCAGGGACGCCGAAAAGTCCAGCTCACCGCGCATGGCGCGCGCGGTGATGTCGGCCACTTCGGCCTTGATGCCGACAATCTCGGCCAGATCGTCGATGAATTCTCCCTTCACGAAGGTCGAATCCACGTCCATGCACAAAAGGCGCCTGCTGCGTCGATAGAAATCGTCGCGCTGCACGGCGATGTCGAGGCCCAGGATCGGCCCCTGACCGAGCAATCCCGAGCGCAGCGCGGCGTAGGCTTGGGCCTCGGGCGCGGAGGAACGGCTCGCCGACAGCTCGATCCCCACCAGCGCCTCGCGCCCGAGCGAGCGCACCTCGTCGATGACGAAGTCCGCCTGCGTCAAGCGCCGCGTCACCTCGGCCAATCCCTGCCCATCGCCCAAGCTACCGAGCAGAGTGATGCAGGCGCGGAAGCAGTGGTCCGTCGTGTGGTCTTCTGCCGTCGACGACTGCACTACCAAGGTCAGGCCATGCTGGCTGGCAAACTCGGCGAGCGCGCTTTCGACGGCCGCTCGCTCGCCAGTGTCCAGCACCGCGCCGACGACCACGCCGGCCTCGAGCCTGTTCTGCAAGAGCCGAATCAAGCGAGCCGGTGTGTCCGCCAGCGCGGCAGCAAAGGCGGAAAGCACCGGGTCGATCGCCCCTCCGGTGAGGTACACCACGATGCGCTGGGGCGAAGGTTTCGGGCTCATGCGCGGGGCCCGACCCTAGCAGCACTCGCATTCAATTCCAGGCGGCGTCGATGCCGAGGTTGGGGAATAGGACGGGTGCCGTCCCCTCGTCCACGCAGCCCATGCGGCCGCAGGTGCGACGAGAAACGCTGGCAGTGTTGGTCGCGTTGAGGACCTCCACGTAAAGACCCCAATTGAAGTGCTCGCTCACATACCAGCGCTTGGCCAGCTTCAGGTCGAGGCGCACCATGGGCGCCGACCTGGGTCCGTCGAACACGAAGCCGTCGAGGGTGGTGCGCCGTCCCGGGATACCAGAGCCAAACGCCCCTTTGGCGGACGCTTGCCAGTGTCGACCCAAGTCGTAAGTAAGGGCGGTATTCAGGACGTGAGGCCTGTCGTAGCCGGCCAGAGTGGCGATGTCGCCGTCGCTGCGCAGTGTCGTCGAAAAGGTGTACGAGAGCAGAAAGCCGAGCCTTCGTGTGAGGGGGCGCTTGATCTCCGTTTCCAGACCCAGCGCTCGGCCTAGGACGCGTACGTCGGCGCTGGTCTCATCGATGGAAAAGGTCTGCGAGGCGCTGATGGGGTCGGTGAGGTCGGAGGTGACGCTGGCGAAGGCGCCGATGCTGGCGGTGATCTCCCACGGCAGCGCAAAATCGAAGGTGCTCGACGCTTGGATGCTTTCCTGCAACGCGCCGCGCAGGCCGCCCACCTGAAGGCCCGGCACGTTCGGCACGAAGGTCGGAGCCTGGTGGGCCGTACCCACCTCGTGACGGCTTTTCAGCCAGGGCAAGAGGTCGTATTCGGCCGCGAGGCGCAGGTCCGCCGCGGCCATCACGTCGCCGAGTGACGAGTACACGTCGGCCCGCACGCCCGGGATGAAGCGCGCGTGACTCTGGGGAAAGAGAACCACGTCCACGTAGGCCCCACCGCTCGAGTCGGTGCGTGGCGGGAAAAGCTCGGCGTAGTGCTCGGGATTCTGGATCGTCGGATCGATCTCGGTGCCGTAGTCGTCGATGCTGATGTCGCCGCCCGCGCGCAAGATGGCCTGCTGCCCGGTCAACGTGTAGCTGATCCGAGTTTGGAACATGGTGTCGCTGACGAAGCCGAACTCCGATCGGGAGCGGTCGCTGCCTCCGGTGGTAGCAACCTTCAGGCGTGCCCGCTGACCGAAGTGATGTGTCCAGTCGAGATCGACTCGGTGGAACTCCAGGCCGCTATTGAAGTTGCCCACGCCGAGGTAGTCGAACGAACCGAAGGCGAACGCGCGTACCTCGTCGTGCTTGCCCAGGCGATATCCCACCATGGCTTGATAGTCCCAGTAGTCGACGCGTTGCCCCGGAGCCAGCAGGGGCACGAGGAGGGCTGTGAGCGAGTAGCGGGCCCCCGCCATGACGTAGCCGCGTCCTCCCGCGAGCGGTGCTTCGGCAAAGCCGCCGGCGTCCAGGAGGCTCAGGTCGGCCTTGGCGCGCAAGGTGCCGTGCGGCTCCTCCACGCGTGCGTTGACCGCCGCGCCTGCATTGCGCCCGAAACGCGCCGGCATGGGGCCAGCATGCAGGTCGACCTTGGCGATGAAGTCCGGCTGCACCACCGACGGGCCGAGGAAGCCGTGGAAGAGCTGCGGGATGCGGATCCCGTCCAGGTACCAGCCGATGTTTCCAGGCGGGGCTCCGCGGACGAAGAACAGCGGCAGCCCGGAGATGACTGTAGTCACACCGGGCATGACCTCGAGCGAGCGCAGCGGGTCGTCGAAGGAGCCAGCCAGTTTGCTGGAGTCGGCGCGGGTCCAGGTGCGCGCCCCCGGATCGGGCAGGTCGCCCAGGATGACGACCTCGTGCAGGGGAATTGCCGTTGTGTGAGCTTTCTCGGTGACGCGGGGAGGCGCAGCTGCCGGCGCGTCGGGGGATCCGGTTGGTGTTGGCTCCGACTCCGGGCGCTCGACGACTCGCTCAGGCTCGTAGGTGACCAAAAACGAGATCTTGGCGGCGACGGGCCGTCCGCCCTTGGTGGCGGGGCGAAAGCTCCACGCCTTGGTGGCCTCCGTCGCCAGGGTGGCGTACGGCTCCCGTCCGCCTATGGGGCGAGCGCGCACGACGTGCCCCTCGCGATCGATGACGAGCTCCAGCACGATCTCGACCCTGTCCGTCGAGCCCTCGATGGGCGGCACCGGCGTGTTCAGCGCCTCGGGTAGAGTGATGGTGTCACTCGGACGGATGTCGGCCTCGACCGGTGCAGGGTCCGGCGCGGGAGTCTGGGCGGGCGCAGGCGGCTCCTCGGTGTCTTGCGCCACGGCTTTCGGGCTGCCCAGACCGACCGCGAGCAGCGCGCCGAAGCAGCCGAGTCGGTAGAACGTATGGAGACGTGCCCCTGCCGTTTGGATGCTCACGAGCGCTCGACAGGGACTTTCTCCCCTCCGCGGTCCCCTGGCAAGCAGGGGCGGGCGCGATCCCGCGGGCATGTGCTATCCCGCCGCCATGCCCGTCCGCATGTCCCCAGCCGAGCGCCGCCTGTCCCGCACCGTGAAGCGCACGTCGGAGGAGTTTGGGCTGCTCGAGGCGGGCGACAAGGTGCTCTTGGCATTGAGCGGCGGCAAGGACAGCTACGGCATGGCGCTCTTGCTGAAGACCTTGGTCCCGCGCTTGCCCTACGCGGTGGAGCTCGTGATCGTGCACCTGGACCAGGTGCAGCCGGGCTACGACGGTGCCCCTTTGCGCCGCTTTCTCGAGGGGTTCGGCGTGCCGTACCGGATTCTTTCCGAGGACACGTATTCCGTCGTCGTCGACCACGTCGCCGCCGGGGGAACCTATTGCTCTCTCTGCTCCCGCTTGCGCCGAGGCATCCTCTACCAGGCGGCAGCAGATCTGGGCTGCAACAAGCTAGCGCTCGGTCACCATCGGGACGATGCCATCGAGACCTTCCTGATGAACCTGCTCTACGCCGGCAAGCTGCAGGCCATGCCGGCGAAGTACCGCACCGACGACGGCCGCTTCGAGGTCATTCGTCCGCTCATTCACTGCGCTGAACGCGATCTGGTCGAGCTCGCCCGTGAGCAAGAATTCCCCATCCTTCCCTGCAATTTGTGCGGCTCCCAGGCAGACCTGAAGCGAGACAAGATGGCGGAGCTCTTGACGATGCTCGAGCGCGAAAATCCGCACGTGCGCAGCGTGATGATGTCCGCGCTCGGCAACGTTTGCCCCACGCACCTGCTCGACCGAGACGTGGCGCGCGCCTGGGACGAGCGAGATCCCTCGATTCCGGCCAAGGCCAGCCTCGCCCAGGGTCAGAAGCGTCCGCTTGGCCCTACCGCTCACGAAAAGGGCGCACACGAGAAGGGCGCACACGAGAAGGTCACCGTGGATGCAGCCGAGCCACGGCGGTTGCCGGTTCTAGCCTAGGAGCCTAGCAGGGTGCTGAAAAAGTCTTTTCAGCACCCTGCGTGCTTCTCCGCGCGGGCAGACCCAGCGTGTCCGGTTCGAAGAACCCCTACGAAGTGAGGGGTTTTCGAACCTACCCGGGCGCACTGGTCCGCGCGGGCACGGTTGTCGTTGTCGGCAGGGTGCTTTTTTCAGCACCCTGCTAGTGCTCGAGAGGCCCTGGCTCAGCTCGGCTCAGGGCGAGGCGCCGTCGGCAATCCAGCTCTCGATCGCGGCCAGCTCCGCGTCGCTCAGCTTGCGGGTCCCCGTGAGCGGATCGAGCGGCATGGGGTCGCCGTCGATGGTTTCGTCGCCGATGAGCTTCAAGTACAGGTAGCTGCCCGCGGGATCGCCGGGTGCGATGTAGGGTCGACCTGCCGGATCTCCGAGCGCGACTTGGCTCACGATGTTGTCGTAGCTTTCTTCGCCCACCAA